>Ga0224558_1000682_pt1 | contig 39265 bp, 36 predicted proteins | sample 714S32024metaG_FD_180682 | JGI IMG/M metagenome (GOLD analysis project Ga0224558, IMG submission 180682) | Peat soil microbial communities from Stordalen Mire, Sweden - 717 S3 20-24 | ecosystem: Environmental > Terrestrial > Soil > Wetlands > Peat | place: Sweden: Norrbotten County, Stordalen... | reverse complement strand
GCTTATAGCCATGAAAATTCTCCCAGTGACCCGCCGCGGTTGTCTTCTGAATCTGTTGCCAACCGTCAGTTGTTTCCTTGATCCTCGATATCACTATTTTACTAGTTTCTGAGTGCATTATAAAGAGTATCGGGTTTTAATGCTGGGTGCTTTCTTGTGCTGTTAATACAATGGGCTTGTATTGCGATATAATTGGATGGTAGCGCCCACTGGCTTGTGCGCTTCGGAATGACGAACCGGAATCATTTTGGGTTTAAGGCTGGTCTGATATGGATGATTTCTTGGCGCCTGCCGTGGAAAGCAGCCCCACGAACAAACCGTGGCCGGGGCGAGGCGGCGGGAAAACTGGTGCATTGCAACGCCGGCTCAAGGACTTCTGGCAGGGCGTTGTCGTCTCCATTCCTATCGTGGTCGGCTATCTGCCGATCGGCATCGCCTACGGGATACTGGCCAGGCAGGCCGGGTTCAGCCTGTTCCAGGCGGTATCCCTGTCCCTCTTCGTCTATGCCGGAGCAGCCCAGTTCATCGCTGTCAGCATGATTGCCGCAGGCGCCAACCCCTTCAGCATCATCGCCACCATCGGGCTGGTCAATCTGAGGCACGTGCTGTACAGCGCTTCGGTGGCGCCGTTTCTTCAGAAAATAGGCATCAGCCGCCTGCTGGTCCTGGCCTTCGGTCTCACCGACGAAGCCTTTTCGATAGAGTCGGTGGTGCTGGCCCAGGGGGCGAAAACCCCCTCCTATATCTTCGGACTGCAACTGGCGCCTTACCTGGCCTGGAATGCCGGGTCGCTGCTGGGCGGCCTGCTCGGTGGATGGCTGAGCGGCATCCAGGCGCTGGGGCTGGACTTTGCCCTGCCGGCGATGTTTATCGCCCTGCTGATCCCTCTGATCAAGAATCGGGAACTGGTGATTACCGCCATTGTTTCGGGTTTCCTATCGCTGATCTTCGGTCTCTTCCTCAAGGGGAGCTGGAACATCATCCTGGCGACGCTAGTTGCTGCCACACTTGGAATGGGGTTGAGCAAATGGAAAACTTCTTCTGGGTCGTAACCGGGATGCTGGCCGTCACCTACCTGGCGCGGCTGGTCCCCATGCTGGTGCTCTCCCGGATGGAGATCCCCGAAGGCTTCCGGCGCTGGCTGCAGTTCGTTCCGGTCGCCGTTCTGTCCGCCCTTCTGGTGCCGAACATTCTGCTGCAGAATGGGGGTCTGGCCCTGCGGCTCGATAATACCTACCTGCTGGCAGCGGTACCGACCATGATCGTGGCAGCCAAATTCAAGAACATCTTCCTCACCGTTCTCTGCGGGATCGTCTGCCTGATGATCATCAGATTTGCCTTCGGAATGCTTTAATCGACAGCCGGGTGCCCTCTGGGCGCGGTTGCAAGGTCATTACAGCAACTCTAACCTCAGGGGGCATCTGTTTTGGCCCATGATGAAAAAGCAAAGTTGAAAAGAACAGCCTCCAGGGTGCTGGAACGCCTGCGGCAAGAATACCCGGACGCCGGCCCGCGCCTGAATTTCCTCTGTCCCTACCAGGCCATGGTAGCCACCATTCTCTCGGCCCAGACAACCGACTTCCAGGTCAACCGGGTCACACCGGCCCTTTTTGCCAGGTATCCGGTGACTCAGAGTCTGGCGGAAGCCGGTGTCGAGGACGTTGCCGAAATGATCAGATCGGTAGGTTTATACCATGCCAAGGCGAAGCACCTGGTAGCAGCCGCCAGGCTGATCATGCAGCAATACGGAGGCGTCATGCCGGACACCCTGGAAGGGCTGCTGACCCTGCCCGGTGTTGGACGCAAGACAGCCAACGTGCTGCTGTCCAACGCCTTTGGCAAACCCGGCCTGGGAGTTGACACCCACGTGCAGCGGATTGCCAACCGGCTGGGACTGGCAACAGCCAGGATGCCCGATGGTACCGAACAGCAGTTGAAGGCACTGATCCCGGAGCAAGAGTGGGGATTGGCGCATCACCTGTTGATATTTCATGGCCGCCAGGTCTGCAGGGCCCGGAGGCCGGACTGCCCCTCCTGCGTCCTGAACGATCTCTGCGCCTCAGCTATTCAAAAGAATATTTAAGAAGGCTCTTTTATAGGTCTTGTCCTCCCTGTCTTTTCTAAATATCACTACGATATGCTCCGGTTCGAAATAATGGGCAAGCGGTATAAACTCCAGTTTTCGATGCTTGAATTTAGGCAAACAGTCCCTGTCCACGGTCGCATACGATACGCCCAGCCCCATTTCGACGTACAGAGAACTCAACTCCACATTTGAAGACTCCATGATCACTCGAAAATGGATGTTCTGTGCCCGGAACAACTCTTCCAACTGATTACGGCTTGAGTATTCATTGCTTTTCGGAGGTAAGATCAGAGGATATTCAGCAATCTCCTCAACGGTAACTTGTTTTAACCGGGCCAATGGGTGCCCTTTTGGCGTCAATAAGACCGACTCCACCTGCTTCCATTGAATCTTACCAAGGTTGTTGGAAACTAAGGATTCTAGTGTTATTCCGAAGTCAACATCTCCGTTTTTCACAAGTTCAATGATATTGGCCTGCGACCGGTCAAGCAGAGACAACTCCACCAATGGAAACCTTTGGATATACATCTCTAACACTTCCGGTAAAAGGTTGTAAAATGTCGTGTAGGAGGCGGCTATCCTCAGCCGTCCTTTTTGAATGCCCTTCAGCTCATTCAAGTCTTCTACCAGGGTTTCATATTGCGCCAGGACGGCCTCCGAAAAATCCAAGAGCCTTTCACCTGCCGGCGTCAGGAGCAGCTTGCGCTTGCCTATCCTTTCGAACAACTGGCACCCCAGTTCTTCCTCGAGGGATTTGACCTGCTGGGTCAGCGCAGGCTGCGTCCGGAACACGGCCTCGGAAGCTTTGGTAAAGCTTCCTAATTTGGCTACGTTGTAAAAACCGGAGATTTGATGCCATTCCACCCGAATGACCTCCTCATATATAAGTAATATTTATTAATCATTATTATATATATCAATTTTGATTATGAAAACATCCATGTTAAATTAGATTTAACCAATCGTAACTGCTCAGGGCATCCAGCTTTAAGCTTATTTAACAATGAAAGCCGTACTGAAGGAACCGTGTTGGCTGGCGGATGGCAGTGAGCAACCTATCACCTTTTGGGCGCGAGCGTCATCCGCCAGCCAACCAACCCTGTCTACAGGCAATGGTATGTCGGTTAGGCTCAAGATCAGCAAAGTCTCCCCCGAAGTGGCAGGCCCTGAAGCAGAGCGTCCATACGGGTCGCCGACCCCACTATCTTTAGAACCGTCGGTATTGTAAGGTTACAGAAAGCTTTTGTGCATCGTGTTCGATTCCAGCAGGATGTCTGCTAACATCGTTAATGCCCATCGGCTATCGAGGGGCTGAACGGGAGGATTGAAGGTGTCGGCTCAAGGCGCAAGCAACGAACTATATCGCAATGTTACCGATGTTCCAGGCATTTTCCTGGGTTATGTTTCCGATTACGAAGCGCTGACGGGCTGTACTGCAGTATTATGCCCCGAAGGAGCGGTCGGGGGAGTGGATGTCAGAGGAGCTTCTCCCGGCACGAGAGAGACGGACTTACTGCGTCCCGGGTGCTGTGTGGAACTGGTGCATGGAGTGGTGCTGGCCGGGGGAAGCGCCTTCGGCCTCGACGCCGCCTGCGGCGCCGTCCGGTATCTGGAGGAGCGTGGTTACGGTCACAACACTGGCATCGCCAGGGTGCCGATCGTTACGGCAGCGATCATTTTTGATCTGCACATGGGAAACAAAGATGTGCGCCCCGATGCCAAAATGGGCTATGACGCCTGCCTGGCGGCCACCGCCGGGAAACATGCCGAAGGTTGTGTTGGGGCCGGCACCGGGGCCACAGTCGGGAATCTGCTCGGGCCTGGCTCTGCAACCAAAAGCGGCCTTGGTTCCTGGTCTCTACAGCAGGACGATCTGATCGTGGGAGCCGTGGTGGTCGTCAATGCCCTGGGTGATGTCGTCGATCCGAGGACCGGGGAGATCATCGCCGGGCTACGTGATCCCCAAAGCGGCGGCTTTATGAATACCAAGGATCTGATGTCCAGAAGCAAAACGGGCCGCGTCTTCCCGGGCACCAATACGGTGCTGGGCGTAGTGGTGACCAATGCCTGCCTCACTAAGGAGCAGGTCAACCGGGTGGCTTCGCTGGCCGGCCTCGGCCTAGCCCGCACCATCAGCCCGACCCATACCAACTATGATGGGGACGCCATCTTCGCCCTGTCCCGGGGATCGATCCAGGCAAGCTCTGATCAGGTAGGAATCATCGCCGCAGAGTGCGTTTCCCAGGCGGTGCTCAGGGCCGTGCAAGAAGCCTGGTCTGTGGGTGGAGTGCCGGCCGTCCGCGACCTCGCACTTGGCACACCGACAGCTTGACGTGGATACAGATTACGGGAGAAATACCCATGGGGGCCTGACAGATGAAGGACAATGTCGATACCGCCGGTATGGCGGGGGAGATCATGGATACTTGCCGGGTGATGATGTCAACCGGTCTGGTGGTCGGCACCTGGGGAAATGTTAGCCGGCGCTGCTCAACAGAAGATTTTCTGATCACGCCGAGTGGAGTTCCCTATAACGAACTGCAGCCCGGGGACCTGGTGGTGGTCAATTTGCAAACAGGGTCCTGCAGCGGCAGCCTGTGCCCTTCTACGGAGACTCCGCTGCATGCGGCGATCTACCGGAGGCGCCCTGACGTGGAGGCGATCATACACACCCATAGCCCATACGCCGCGGTTTTTGCCGTCAACCGGATAGAGCTTCCACCGTTGCTGGAGGAAATAGCGCAACTGGTAGGAGGAAGTGTCAGGGTGGCGCCCTACGCCGCATCGGGGTCGATAGAACTGGCAGAGGGAGCAGCAGCCGCCATCCAGGACAGATTTTTCGTGTTGTCCGGCTACCTCATTACAGACCTGCTGGTTGCGGAGTGGCAGGAAAACGGAAGGCGGTACAGCCGGCCAGCATCATCTTCAAGTGAAGTTGCTCGACAGGCTGGTTATGATCTACTCTTAATGATGCAGTGGGTGGCACAGGAGATACAGGGGTCGTAGTTGCGGACGGCCACCTCGCAGGCCCGGGCGATGTTAGCGTCTTGTTCACTGGCAATCTGCGGCACCAGCTCTTTTAAATCCTGCTCGATGCGCGACAGGTTCTGGGTGGTGGGAGCGATGATGTTGGCCTCCTGTACGAAACCGCGGTCGTCGATCCGGAAATGGTGATACAGGGTGCCGCGCGGCGCCTCGATCAGGGAGGCGGCGGCACCGGCCCTGATGTCGTAGGAGAGCGACTCCTGGCGGACCTCGATCTCCTCCAGGTACTTGACACTGGTCTCGATGGCGTGCACGATCTCCAGCAGCCGGGCGACGATGGAGTTGAAAGGATTGTAGTCGGGAACGCAGAGATTGAGCCGGCCGGCGGCATAGCGAGCTTCAGCGGAGAGTTGCTCGAAGTTGAGATTGACCCGCGCCAGCGGCCCCACCATGTAGTGGGCTCCGTTTTTCAGGCGGCAGCGCAGGGCATTGGAGTGGGGCACCTGGTACTCCTCGACGTAGCCGGTGAACTCCTCCGCCGACAGGGACAGGCCGTCGTTGGTACACCAGCGCCCCTCGTCGAGGCCGTACTCTGCGGGGTGTGACAGCGCCCCGAACACCCGGCCGCCGACCCAGGCGGGCCGGGGCAGGCGAGCAACGAATTCCAGGGCTGCCTGGGCATCTTCCTGCCGCGCCTTCAATTGAATGATCAGGTCGTCCAGCATGCTCCGGGGCGGCAACTTGGTGAATCCCCCGATAACGGCTGTGACCGGATGCACCTCCCTGGCCCCCAGGAAGGAGGTGATGTCATTGCCCAACTTCTTCAGCCGCAGGCCGCGGTTGACCAAGTCGCGGTGCTCCCTGGCCATCTCGAAGATATTGTCGTAGCCCAGATAGTCCGGCAGGGCGAGGAAAAACACGTGGATGCCGTGGCTGCCCAGGTACTGGCTGAGGATGAACACCTTGCGCAGCAACCGGACCTGCCGGCTGACCTCTACCCCCAGAATATGCTCGATGGCCAGCAGCGTCCCCAATTGATAGGTAACCGGGCACAACCCGCAGATGCGGGCGATGATGTCGGCGATCTCCTCGCAGCGCCGCCCCCTGACGATCCCCTCAAAGAAGCGGGGCGGCTCGAAGATCGTCACCCTGGCGTCCAGCAGCCGTCGCTGCTCGTCCAGGTCGAGTTCGATCCCCCCCTCGCCCTCGACCCGGGTCAGGTAATCAACCTTTAACTGGCTGGGGCACATGCCTCTCCACCTCCTCCCGGAACGCCTTGGCATTGTTGACGATGTAGCGCAGCTTGCGGTGGATCTCGTCCTCGGTCAGCCCCAGTTCCCGGCACAGATTGGCAAATGAATTCAGGTTGGGGTCGGCGCTGGGGCCGAAGCAGCCGTAGCAGCCCCGGTCGAAGGACGGGCACAGCGCCCCGCAGCCGGCCCCGGTGACCACGCCCATGCAGGCCACCCCTTCCGCCACGATCAGGCAGATGTTCTCCTTCATCTTGCACTCCAGGCAGACGCTGCGGCTGCTGACCTCGGGGGACTTGCCCAGCAGGACGCTGACAATGTAGTCCTGCAGGTGGCCCTGGTCTACCGGACAGCCGTTCACAAAGCCGTCCACCGGCACGTAGTCGGCGATTCCCTTGCAGGTGGGGAAACAGTGGATCAGGTCCGGCTGCGGGTAGACAGTCCGCTTCAGGTCTTCCAGGGACATGAAGTTGCGTAGCGCCTGGGGGCCGCCGTAGACGGCGCAGTTGCCGATCCCCACCAGGATCTTGGACTCCTGCCGCACCATGTTGATCCGCCGCACATCCTCCTCGCAACTGATGCCGCCCTCGACGAAAGTCAGGTCGTATGGCCCCGGTCTGGTGGCGCTGCTGGCCATAGCGAAGCAGGCGATGTCGACATGATCGGCCAGGTCCAGGATCTCCGTCTCCATGTTCAGGAACGGCGTCTGGCAGCCCGAACAGGAGGTGAACTTGAAAACGGCCATCTTGAGCTTGTCCGCTTGAGCAGTCACGGGTTCACTTCCTTTTCAGATGTCCACGCCAAGCAATTCCTTGACCACGGCGTAGGAAAAGACGGGGCCGTCCTGGCAGACGTAGACGGCATCCACCTGGCAGCGGCCACAAGTCTTCTGGCCACACTCCATGCGCCGCTCCAGGGAGAGGAAGACTTCCTCCGGCGGCCAGCCCCGTTCCGTCAATTCCCTGACCACGGACTTCATCATGACCTCAGGGCCGCAGACAAAGATATGCCCCTGCCCCGGCAGGATCTCCATCTCATCCAGCAGAGCGGTCACCAGCCCGACCCGGTATGGCCAATCGGCGCCGTCGGCGATCTTGTCGGCGGTCAGCATGAGCCTGGCGCCGCCCTGCGCCCAGGTCCGGAATTCGTCCCTGAAGAGCATATCTTCAGGTGTCCGGGCACCGTACAGGATCTCCAACCGGCCAGTCTTCCTGGCCAGCCTCCGGCAGACCACCGGGCGCAACGGGGCCAGGCCCACGCCTCCGGCGATGACCGCCAGGTCTCGGCTCGCCCCGACCCGCTGAAGCGGGTACCCCGGCGGCCAGCCGTTGCCGTAGGGGCCCCGGATGAAGAAGCGGTCCCCCACCTGCAGCCGGTCCAGGGCCTTGGTGACGTTGCCCACCTGCCTGACGGTGTGTTGCCAGGTTCCCCGCTCGATCGCCTCCAGCTCGTCCGGATCGGAACTCATGGAGATGGCCGCCTCGCCGATGCCGATCACCGAGACCATGTTGAACTGCCCTGGCAGGAATCGGAAGTGGCTTCCGTCAGCCAAGCGCAGGGTATATGTTTTCACGTCGGATGTCACCTGCTTCAGCCCCACTATTTCCACCGGCTGCAGCCTGAATGGATTCAAGGCGGGATTAACGGCGCCCTCTATCTCTTCATCTGTTTTTACCATCAGGCATCACCCCTGATCACCCGCCCGGTCTGGGCGATATCGATATTGGCCGGGCACCAGACGATGCAGCGCCCGCAGCCGACGCAGTGGAAGAAGCCGTACTGCCCCATTGAAAAGTTCAGTTTGTGCTGCATGAACTGGCGCAGGCGGTCGATCCGCTCCTCCCGGAAGTTGCCCCCGTGCACCGCCCCGAACTCTACTAAAAAGCACCAGGACCAGCGCCGCTTGCGCCTGGTCTCCCGTAGCGAAAAGTCGGTCTCGTCGAAGATGTCTGCACAGTAGCAGGTGGGGCAGACCGAAGTGCAGTTGGCACAGCCGAAGCACTTGTCGGTGACCTCCCGCCAGTAGGGATGGTCATGTCCGTTGTGCATCAGACGGGGGAGATCCCCGGTATTCAGTGTGATCCGCTCCCCGGCGGCAGTTTCCTGCAAGCGCCGCTTCTTTACCTGGTAATCCTCATCCACCGCCGCTTCTCCCCGCAGCCCCCGCGCCAATTCGCCGCCCCGGCTGCTTCCCACCTCCAGCAGGAAACGCTCACTACCTTCCCCGTTGGATCTCCCCAGGTCGGTGATCAGCAGGTCGTAGTCGTGGTCGAGCCCCGGCCCCGTCCCCATGGAGGAACAGAAGCAGGTGTCGCCCGCCTCGACGCAGTTGAATACTATCAGCGGCAGGTCGACCCGGCGCGCCCGGTAGTAGGGGTCCTGGTACTCTCCGCCCAGAAAAACCTCGTCCAGGGCAAGCAGGGCGTGCACGTCGCAGGGGCGAATGCCGAACACGGCGTGGCGGGTCTCCTCGATGTCAGTGTGGAACTCCCCGGTTTGCCGGTCATAGGTGAATAGCGTCTCGAACGGCGGGTACCACAAATCCTTCGGCGGCATGGTGCCGCCGGTGCAGCGCAGGCTAAACTCGCCCGCATCGCCCAGCGGGCGAAAGATCCCGGCCCCTTTCTCGTTCACCGTGCCGTAAACAGTGTAACCCCGCTCCTGGAGCCCCGTCACTATATCGTTGAAAACCGTCCGCTCGACGACAGCATCCTCGCCGGCCAGACCCTGCATTACCTTGCGCGGCATCTTCTCCACCCTTCCAGAGGCATCTCCATTCCAGTATCCTCTCAATATTGAAAGTTCTAAGTTCGGCGTTCTTCCCCTTCGAACCTCGAACCTCGAACATCGAGAGTGCCCGTCAGTATCTTGCCCCTGTCAGCCGGGCTTTATTAACCGGGTCCTGAACAAGAAGGCAAGCGATACAGGAAACGAGTGAGTTGGAAGTGCTTGATGCCATCGCCGCATTCAACGGCACACTTGCCTAGATTGATCAAGAAATCATTTTAGCCATATTCTTGAAATTATGGGTACCATTAGTAACCATAATTCTTTTTCTTTATTATAATAAGGATGGGCTCTATATTAGCAACAATTGGCATTACGAGATCATATCCCATCGAAAAGGTGCGTAACTATGCAGTCATTGTCCATCCTTCTGAGGGTAATGCTCGGCCTTGTCCTATTGGCCGCGGCAATCGGCAAGCTGTTCAACATCAAAGCTTCTCAGTTGGCCTTGGAACAGTACGGGCTACCGTACGCCGGATTCCTTACATACGTCGTAATAGCCATCGAATTTGCAGTTGGGCTCAGCCTGATCATTGGCAAGGTGGTCATCATCTCCAGCCTGGTCTCACTGCTCCTGTTTACCACGATACTGGTGCTTTACATGACTGTGTACAATAAAACCTTGACCTGCGGCTGCGGTTGCTTCGGAAGCGCCAAAGCCGTGATCATCAATAAATACGAGATCGGCAAGATCGTCTCGTTGATGCTCTTGAGCGCCGCCGTCTTCATTTTCGCGCTCATCCACTGTTTGCGATAATTACCGCCGGATAACAAACCTCCGCGGGACTCTGGTCATGACATGCTGCATACTGCCGCCTGCACAGGTTGAGCTGAACATTTTTCTCAACAATACCAAGAACCCCTCCGGCAGCAGGCAGTCCGGTCTCCCGGGCATGAGCCCGACGCGCCCAATAACCCCACGGCGAAAGCCAGGGGCTTTACGGCACATTATGGTAAAATAGAAACAGTCGGAAACTGATCTGCCGAAAAGATGTAGCGCGGCGGGATTTTTAAAGAAGGTGTGTCGTTGAAACCGATTGTGGCCATACTATTATCGATCCTGCTGGGAACTTGCGGCCAACTGGCGCTCAAGTACGGCACCAGACTGGCGGTAGCCAGGGAAGCGTCAACCGGTGTGCTGGCCCGCTACCTGGCCAACCCCTACATGTGGTGCGCATTATTCCTGTACGGCATCTCCACCGTCCTGTGGATCTACAGCCTGTCCAGGGTGAATCTCTCCTACGCCTATCCGATGGTGGCGCTGGGGTACGTCCTGGTCTGCGTCTTCTCGGTGCTGCTGTTCAAGGAGACCATGCCCACGCTGCGCATTGCCGGACTGGGCGTCATCATCCTCGGCGTGATCATGATTGCCATATCAGCCTGAGCGGCTCAAGCGTCAGCAGCCGGTTATCAGGCAGCACGGTTCCTCGGAGGAATTCAACTGATCCGCTTATATGCCATCAATCAGAACACGGGTCAAACATGCAAACAGTGACCGACAACAGGTATCAAAAGGTAGCGGATGCCAGCTTCATCCTGGGATCGTCTGTGATCGTCTTGATCGCCGCCATCTTGTTGATCTCCTCACTGTTGTTTACAGCCGGCCACGCCCTATCACCATCCAGTTTCTGGCTGGCGCTGGCGGTGGCCGCGATAGCGGCCTGGCTCATGTGCAGCCGCTATTTTCCAGGCAGGAGATGGCTGGCCTTGATCGGCATCCTGGCGGTTCTGGCTGCCATCTTCCTGCTCGGCATCTCCGTCTCCGGCAAGGTTTTCGACCTGTCCTGGGACGGGCAGGCCTACCACCAGGAAGCGATTATTCAACTGGCCAACGGCTGGAACCCATTGCATGACCAGCCCCTGCCGATAGCGAGCGGCATCTGGATCAACCACTACACCAAGGGCCCCTGGATCGCTTCTGCCTCGCTCTACATCCTGACCGGGCACATCGAACAGGGCAAGGTCTTCAATATTCTCCTGATCGTCTCCTCCTTTTTTCTCTGCTGGTCGGCGCTGTCGGCCCACTACAGACGCGGAGCGCCCGAACCGCTGCTTTTCTCGGCGCTGGCAGCGTGCAACCCGATCGCCATCCTGCAGTCGTCAACCTTCTATGTCGACGGTCAGTTGTCATCCATGCTGATCATCATCCTGTCCCTGCTCTACCTGATCATCAAAAACCCCGATGTATTTTTAGCGCTGGCGCTGCTTCTCAGCGTGATCATCGCCGTCAACATCAAGTTTACGGCCCTCGCCTATATCCTGGCGCTCGGCCTGCCGGTCCTGCTGTACCTGTTGCTCGTGAAGGAGGGGCGGCCATTCAAGCCGATCGCCTCGTCGCTGGGCATCGGCCTGATCGCCGGCCTGTTGTTTGCCGGCTTCAACCCCTACGTGACCAACACCGTCAGAAACGGCAATCCCTTCTACCCCCTGGCCGGCCCCCACGCCATGGACATCGTGACGGCCAACAGCCCGGCGGATTTTCAAACCATGAACAGATTTGAAAAACTGTTCATCTCGACCTTTTCCAAGACCGAGGACGCTTCCGGCCCGCTGCCAGCCCATTGGAAATGGCCGTTTACGGTGAGCAAGGAGGAACTGAAGGCTATCTGGCTGGATACCAGGATCGCCGGGTTCGGTCCGCTGTTCGGCGGGGCGGTCCTGTTGTCCCTGATCCTGCTGGCAACGGCCTGGCCGCTCGACAAGAAAAAAACCCTGGTCTACGCTTGTATAGGGTTGTTGATCGTCTGCTCGGCGCTGGTCAACCCCGAGGCCTGGTGGGCGAGGTATGTTCCCCAGCTCTGGTTGCTGCCGGTGCTCTGCGCCATGCTCGGCTTGGCACTAAACAGCAAGCCGCAGCGGATCCTGGGGCTTGCCATCATCCTCGTTTTAAGCCTGAACCTGTACACGGTGTCAGCTTCCTATTTGGAACGGCAGTCCAAGGGGAACGTGATCCTCCAAGGTCAACTGGCTGAAATGAGAAGGGCGCATCTCGTGCTGGTCAGCTTTCGGTCCAATTACTCCAACCGGGTGAGGCTGGCCGAAGCAGGCGTCCACTACCGGGAGGTTGGCAGGCTGGAAGGCCCAGGTGTTCAAACCCTGGACTGCTCCGACACTAAATTTCTGGTCTATCCCATCGAGCCTACGGCTGGCCGGCGATAGTTCACAGGGAAAAACTGCGAATCCAATTGCGGAGCACGCGGAGCAATAGCAATTTCCCCCAAATGTGGTATACTGGAGTGTAGGAATCAGTATGCCGGGAGGTGTTCAGCGTGTCCACGCTATTGACAGGCATGGGTGAAAGGGCGGCGGCCTGCACCTATGAGGATTATTGCAAACTGCCCGAGGGTGCGCCGTACCAACTGATCGGGGGGGAACTGGTTATGACGCCTGCGCCGGGTACATACCACCAATTGATTTCCAGTGAATTAGAGTACCAGTTGAAGAGTTTTAACTACGAAAAAAATGCAGGTGTAGTATTGGATGCCCCCGTAGACGTCTATCTCGGGGAAAGCGAGACCTACCAGCCCGATATCGTGTTTATCGGCAGGGACCGGAAGGAGATCATCGAGCCGGGACGGATCAACGGCAGTCCCGACTTGGTGGTGGAGATTCTGTCTCCGAGCACCGCTTATTACGACCTGCGCAAGAAGTTCAAGGTCTATGAAAAATCGGGCGTAAAGGAATACTGGATCGTTGACCCGGAGGATAAATCGGTACAGGTCTTCGTTCTGAGCAACGGAAAATTTGCCCTGGATCAGGAAGTGGGGATGGGTGATACCGCCTGCTCGCGCCTCCTGAAGGGGTTTGAGGTCGACCTGGAGAGCATCTTTACCGTGTAGACCGTTTTGGCCCCCTCATCTGTCAATAGCCCTGGCTAAGCTTAATCGCGCCCCGGGGATGGAGAGCGCCGGTTTTCAGCGTGTGCCGGGCAGAAGAAACCGTTTTTTCCGTCTGGCACAAGGCGGGTGGTTGGCTGGCCGCAGAGCGGGCAGACCGGTGTTTCCAGGCGGTGGGCGAACGGATTGTATAGCAGGGTGGTGTTTAATATCTGGTCCCTGTGCTGCAGCTCCAACCTGACGTGCAGGCGCGGCAGGCGATACTCCACCAGGTGATCGAGGTAGAGCTCCACCTCCTCCGCATAGCGCTCCAGGGTATCCTGCTCCCGGCGCCGGCGGTCAGCCTGCACCGCCTCCAACTGTTTCTGCAGGCGCCCTCTTTTGGCCTCATCATCAGTGGCAGCCAGTTTCCTCTCGATCTCGGCGGTAAGTTGTGCGTAGTAACCGCTGACTTTGGCAAGCTCGCCGGCAAGCTTGCTTTTCGTCTGGGCCTGGAATGCGGCGGCGCGTTCCCGGGCCTGTCTTTCTGCGTCCTGGCAGGCAGTTTGGTATAACGCCGGCCAGTCCAGGGCTTTTGCCCGCGGCAGGGCAACCTGCAGTTCCCCGGTGGCCACCGCCCCGTTCCACCAACTGGCAAAATCAGGCGCCACCAGGCCGGTGTGGCTGTCCACGACCACCGCTACCAGGTCCTCCGTCCTCTCGTAAGAGCGGAATACGGCGCGAAAGTAGAAGCCCCGGAAACTGTGCTCTTCGAGCCACTGGTGCACCACCTTTGGCGGGCGGCAGCGCACGAACTCCACCCGGTCATGGATCTCCCGCTCCAAACGCCCCCCTGGTTTACTGCCCGGATCAGGGCCGTAGAGGATGGTATAACGCCCATAATCGGCCGCCAGCCTGGCCACCTCGTCCAGGAAGGTGCTGCCGTAAGTGACGAGGATAGCTGACGGGTTCTCCCGGGCAACTTCGGAATCGAAGGCCAGCAGAAGATGATCCTTGTAGATGGGGCTCAATTCGCCATCCAGCAGCGCCTCCACCAGTTCGTAGCCGGCCTCTTCGAAAACCGCCCCGGACCGTCCCAGGAAGGTGGTGACAAACGAACGCAGGTTTATTGTCTGATCGCTCAGCATGACCGATCGCTCCCCCTGTGCCATAACCCGCTGCCTGCCTACTCCTTGTCCGGCAGCAGCGCTCCCAGCAGCTTCTCGTCGAGCGCCTTCACCGCCAGGTACTGCTCCTTGGCCGTGAGCAGCCTGTCCCCCAGGTCTGACAGCCGGGACTGCAGGTTGGTATCGTCAAGGGCGCCCGCCCAGATATCCATGATGATGTCTTCGAAATCCCGCTTCTCGCGCAGGTTGCCGAGGATCATGTCCAGTTCCCCCACCACCAACTGGAACATGTTAATCTTGGCGTCCAGCAGTTCCAGGATGTGAGCCTCGACCGTTCTGGCGGCCGACAGGTTGTAGATCGAGACGTCCCTGGTCTGGCCGATCCGGTGCAGGCGCCCGATCCGCTGTTCGATGCGCATCGGGTTCCAGGGCAGGTCATAGTTGACGATCGCATTGCAGAACTGCAGGTTGCGGCCCTCGCTCCCCGTTTCGGTGGAGACCAGGATGCGGGCGTCGCCGGCAAAGGCCTGCACCTGCTCCTCCTTCTCCGCCCGCCGCATCCCGCCATGCAACTGGGCTACCCGGAAACCTTCGCCCTGCAGCAGTTCGGCCAGAAAACGCAGGGTGGCCCGGAAGCAGGTGAACACCACCACCTTGTCCGGAATGGTTTTCAGGAGGCGCACCAGGGCGACGGCCTTGGCCCGGGATCTTACTCCCCTGGCCTGTCCGGCCAGGACGCCGCAGACCTGGCGCAGAGAATGGGGATGCGCCTCTTCGGCGGCTATTTTTTCCAGCGTGGGCAGCACCGCTTCAATACTGCTTCCCACCTCGCGCTGCAGCGTTTTCAGCACGAACTGGGTGACCCCGCCGGACGAGTGCCCGGCGGACTCCGCGGTGTAGTAACCGCGCACGAAAGTAGTCAAGCGTTGATAGAATGCTGCCTCGTCAGGCGACAGGGCGATCTCGATCACCTCGGCGCGGCGCCTGGCCGTGATGGCGCCGGTGTCACTGCGCCTGTTCCTGACCATCACCTCCCGCACCAGCTTTTTCAATTCTTCCGCGTTTTTTGGCTGCAGCGGGTTGCCGCGGGTGAGGTACTTGCGCTTGAAAGAGGCGGATGTTTCCAGTTGGCCGGGCTGTAGTAGCGTGATCAGGTTGAATAGCTCCTCCAGGTCGTTTTCCACCGGGGTGGCGGTCAGCAACAGGATGTATTTCTTCTTGAGCCGGCTGACCAGTTGGTAGGCCAGGGTTTTCTGCTGTTTCAGGTGGTGCGCCTCGTCAACGATCACCAGGTCATAGACCGGTTCCAGCGCCTTTGCCTGGTGCGGCTCCCTCTTAGCGGTATCGAGGGAGGCGATGATATATGGGAAAGTTGCCCAGGGACTGGCGGTGGCCCTGAACTGGGGAGAATCGTAGGTGATGAAGTCCAGGTTGAACTTGGTCTGCAACTCCAGGCGCCACTGTTCCACCAGGGATGGCGGGGTCAGCACCAGCACATGCCGTGCCAGACCGCGCAGGATGTATTCCATCATGATCAGGCCAGCCTCGATCGTCTTCCCCAGTCCGACCTCGTCGCACAGCAGGGCACGCCCCCGCAAATTATTCAAAACGTGGCGCACGGTGGCCAACTGGTAGTCCAGCATCCGGATGTCCCGGGCGGCGCCCGGTGAGAGCAAGGTGTCGAAACCGGGCGCCAGGAGCAGGCCAAGCGCCCGGCGGTGCAGGAAGAAGTCGGCAGGTGGCGAGATGACGCCACTTACAGTCAAGTTTAAAACCGCGGCACCGGCCTCCGGGGCGAAGGTTACCTTGATTGGCGGCGCTTCGATTTCTGGCGCCGCCGTCGCCGCCGCTTCCTCCCGCCCGGCAGCAGCAGCGCTGTCTGCTTGCCCGGCGTCCGGCGCAGCCGGATGAATTGGAGAGATCTCTTGTCTGTTGCTTTTGTCCCGCCGCTTCAAGGAAGAACGATCATCCCTTCATGGGTTCACTCAGTTTTGCTGCCCTGGATTCCTGTCCGGGCGCCCGCTCTGCCTGAAGCATCCCGACAGGCAGCCTGGTCGCAACCAGCTGGCTCTCACCCGGCACATCTTGCCAGGTCTCTGGATGTAAATTCGACTTATCTCGGCCAGATCCTTTCTGCGTTGGACAGTTTCGTTTTTGAAGTTGCGGGAAAAAGGCGCCGTTGATCGGTTTTTGCCCTGCAAGCCAACAGTCACACCTGCACAGAGGATCAGACGCATCATCCAGCCGTGCAGGGGCAGGGGCCGCATATCCAGGTGCGGGATGGGTAAGTATAGAACGACTCCTGGCCAGCTTAGTTGACATATCGCCTCACGCCACTCCGCCTGTCGGAATTCCGGTAGGCGTTTTTCGCGGCATCAAAGATGAGCGGGCAGGGGAAGAGGTAATTTGACGGCGAACTAATAGACATGGATATATGATCCTGTCCCTATCCGGTTAAAATCCCGATCTGCGTCATATAGCAGTCGCCGATTTATCACAGATGACTACCCGCTCTAATACCCCCGTGCGGAGTACATCCGAAGCGGTGGGACAAGAGCGGCTACATCACTGTATTAACTGGCTCTAAGCTTCAGCGGGGGAATCATCCAGACTCCAAATTTAAAATGTAAGATTTCAGCCTGGAGCTGCGTATTCTAAGTAAGCCCAGCTGGGAAAGGCGGAAACATTTTGGAAGGGTACCCTACCGACCAGGAACTGGTCAGGCAAACGCTCGCTGGCGATCTGCAGGCTTTTGAATCGATCGTCGAGCGTTATCAGCAAGCCGTGTACCGCATCCTGTACCGGTTGCTGAGAAATAGGCAGGAGGCTGAAGATATCGCCCAGGAGACTTTTTTGAGGTGCTACCGTCACCTTGAGAAGTTCGATCCGGAACGGCCTTTCGCGCCCTGGCTGTACCGGATTGCCACCAACCTGGCCCTGAGCAGCCTCCGTCAGCTTTCCAGGCGCCATCTCCTAACCTGGGAAACCTGTGATAACCGGGTATCGGAGACTCAGACGGTTGATTCCGGCCAGCGGTACGACCTGACATCCAGAGAGGGGCCAAGCCGGGGTCTCGATCCCGAGGCGGCCTGGGAAAGAAAAGAGGTCGGGCTGGAGATCGCCGGGGCTTTGAAAAGTCTCAAGCCGCTAGACAGATTGATCATCATCCTGCGCTATTTCGAAGAACTGAGCTACGACGAGATCGCCTACATCATGCAGGCCAGGCGCAACAGCGTCGAAGTCCGCCTGTTCCGGGCCAGGCAAAAGCTGCGCAGCATCATGAGGCTGCAGCCGGAATGGGACAATACCCCTCATCAGGACCAGGAAGGAGGAGAAAGCGCATGCATACCTGCAGGGAAATAGAAAAACTCCTCGATGCCTACACCGATGGTGAACTGGACGAGCCGCGCCGGCTCTGGCTGGAGGCTCACCTCCAGGAGTGCGCTCTCTGCAACTGGCTGGTACTCGGCAAGAAAAATGAAGCACGGCTGATCCGCTCCGGCGATCCGGTGCCCGCGCTATCCACCGGCTTCACCGGGCGGGTCATGTCTAACCTGGCCCGCAGCAACTCCCGGGCGCCGGGGGAAGGCTTTTTTTCACTGAGCAGGCTGGGCGTCAGGCCACGGTTGGCCCCGGCCCTGGCTGGCCTGGTGCTGCTGCTGGTTACGGTCTCCTGGGCAGCGTCGGGATACTTGCTGCCAACCAGCCCCGGGCATGTCGCCGCTAGACAGTATGCGCCCATGGCCGGACAGACAGGCCGGGCTCTACCCCAAACACCGGTCTCATCCGGCAACGACAACCTGGCGCCGCCAGACAACCTGCCTGCATTCGGGGTTCATGAAAAGTCTGCTGTGGGGGAAAATGCCCAGGGTCCTGCAAGCAGCAAGGGGGTTGCCGGCAAGGAAACTGCCGGGCCGGAGGACAGCAGGGCCACATCCTCCCCGCAGGAAAACAGCGTTGCGGCGCCAGAAAACCCTAACCCTGCGAACAACACGATGGCTGCATCTGGAGCGCCGGCAACGGCGATTCCGGCACCGCTGACAAAAAGCTATCAGGAACTGGAACAGCAGGGCTATACGGTCTTCTGGCCGGGTTACCTGCCTCCGGGCTACTCCCTGTCAGCCATTTCCGCGCAGCCGCCACAACTGGGGGGAAGCGCCGCGCAGAGCGCCACAACGTCATCCGGCCAGGACAGCACCCAGAATGCCACAATGCTATCCGGGACCGGCAGCCTGCAGTTTTCCTATCGCGATGCCCAGAACGGCGGCTGGATCACCCTGGAGATCCAGCCCCTGAACACCCTGAACACCCCGGTTCCACAACTGGGGCCGGCAGCGAATGCTGCGGCGGGAAATCAACCCCCCGGTCCTCCGGCTCCCGCCAAGACAGCCGGAAACCAGCCGTCCGGCGCCAACCCGATCATCTGGTACGCCCAGAAGCATGGAGCCAGCTTCATGCTGACGGTGACCGGCAGCTTGCCTTACGAGGAATTGGAACAGGTGGCCGCCTCAGTGCAGTGATAATTAATAAAGGAGGGACAGCCGTGATGACTAACCGTCAACAACCCGGACGCCCGCCTGTGGGCACAATTTACTTCCTGGTGACAGCCGCAATTCTGCTGTTGATTTCCGTGAGCCTGCGCACCACCCCTGCCAGGGCGGGCAGCATCCAGCCACAGCCGGCAAGCGCCAGCGCCATCGGGCGCTTCAAGGACCTGAAAGAATTACAGGACTTCATCGCCAGCCGCACTCAGATCGCCTCGTTGTTGGACCAGGGCTTCAATTCCGGACCTGTCATGGTCATGAGCGGGGCAGCGCCGGGCATAACCGCCAGTCCAGCGCTGGCGGCGCCCCAGGCCGCGGCTTCCAATACCGCCAATTCCAGCGCCGCAGGCGGAGCGCCCTCCGACTTCTCCACCACCAACAACCAGGTGGCCGGGGTCGACGAGGCAGATATCGTCAAGAGCGACGGGAGTTATCTCTACGTAATTTCCGGCAGCAAAATCGATATCCTGGCCGCCTACCCCCCGGAACAGGCCCAGGTGCTGTCCAGCCTGGCCTTCGACACCCCCCCGGCGGGGCTCTTCGTGTCCGGAAACCGGATGCTGGTGATCAGCCAGCAAGAGCCGGAGGTGATCCCCGGGCAACCGCTGCCGCTGACCCCGGGAGTGGCCGCGCCCACCATCTATCCCCTGCCAATCCGCCCGCCAGATCAACTTCAGGGCGTGGCAGTGGCCGTCTACGATACCTCGGACAAGAGCAACCCGAAGCAACTGGACGCATTCACCATAACCGGCGCCTCTTACGTGGCCTCCCGGATGATCGGCGGCTACGTCTACTTGGTCGCCAGCACCCCCCTCGACCTCGGTCAACCTCAGGATACTGGGCCGGACAGCCCGAGACTGCCGGAGATCATTGAAGGAAACGGCAGCATCACCACCCTTCCGGCCTCGGCCATCCAATACTTCGACCTCGCCTATCCCAGCTATCAATATACCATGGTGGAGGCCTACAGCCTGGAGGCCCTGACCAGAGAGACCGGCGTCTTCCTGACCGGCGCCACCCAGCAGGTCTTTGCCTCGGCGCAGAACATCTACCTGTCGTCTCCGGCGCCGGTCGACCCGCTCCCCCTGCTCCAGAAGTACCTGGGCCAGTTGACCCCCTTGCTGCCGAACAGCCTCAGCAACCAGTTGATCGACCCCGGCGCCAGTACGGAGCAGAAGTTGCAGCAACTGACCGATGTGCTCTCCATGGCCAACAACACCGGCCCTGGCAACCAGGCGGCGATCGCCCAGATTGTATCGTCCATGCAGCATGACGTGCTGCTGGCCGAGGACCAGACCCTGGTGCAGAAGTTCCAGCTCAGCGGTTACGAGGTGGCTTTTCAGGCCAAAGCAGATGTGCCGGGTCAGGTGCTCAATCAATACTCCATGGACGAGCAGGACGGCTACTTCCGGATCGCCACCACCACCAGTGACCCGGAGCAATCGTCCGGTAGCAGCAACAACATCTTCGTTTACGGACCTGACCTGCAGCAGGTGGGAGAATTGACCGGCCTGGCCCCGGGCGAGCACCTCTATGCCGCCAGGTTCCTGGGCGAGCGGGCCTACCTGGTCACCTTCCAGCAGGTCGACCCCTTCTTCGTGGTCGACCTGTCCGACCCCACCTCGCCGAAGGTGCTGGGCGACCTGAAGATCCCCGGCTTCTCCGACTACCTGCAGCCATACGACGAGAACCACATCATCGGCATCGGCAAGGATACGACGCCCAACACCCAGGAGAATGGGATGCCGCGCCCGACCGGGTTGAAGATCGCCCTGTTCGACGTGACCAACCCGCAGCAGCCTAAAGAACTCTCCCGGTACGTATTTCCAGACGGCAGTGATTCCCAGGCCCTGTACGATCCCAAGGCCCTCCTGTTTAGCCAGTCGAAAAACCTGCTGGCGCTGCCGGTTTCCTCTCCCAATAACTACGGACAATACTATGGCTACTGGCAGGGGGCTTACGTCTTCAACGTCTCTCTCGACCAGGGGATCGTTCTCAAGGGCACGATCGAGCACCCGGCGCCAAACACGGCGCCAGCAGGCGGCCAGATGATGATTTATGGTGGTAGCGGTAGTGCTAGCGGTGGTGCTAGCGGTGGTGCTGGGATCAGTTCAGCGCCAAGCACACTGCCAACGAATGGCCCGATGATTCCGGTGCCGGTGCCCTACCAGCAATATGGCTACGTCCAGCGGATCCTGTACATCGACGACGTGCTCTACACCGTTTCGGACTCCCTGGTCAAGCTGAACGACATCAACAGCCTGGCCGAGCTCAAGGCAATCAACCTCTGAACCGGCTGGCGCCAAGACCGGTAGCCTTCAACTGGGATAAAAGAAGCCGGGTGTCCGCCCGCAGACGCGGCACCCGGCTTCGTATTTTTCTCACTTTCAACTTCAGACCAGACCTAATTATGTTAACTTCGAACCTCGAGGAGCGCCTCTCACAGGATGAGAGTGCCGTTGGGCATGTTCAGCAGCTTGAGGATCTGCTCCTCCTCCCCGTTCTGGGCATTTATGTAAACTAGGAACACGTTGTTCCCCAGCTTGGTCTTGAATTCATAGGTCAGCACTTCCCCCTTGCTGGAGGTGGGAATCAGGGCCAGCCGCTCCGACAGCGCCTGAACCCGGGGGCTGAGCCTGGATCTGGCCTCGGTCGCCGAGATGACCGGGGCGGCAATCACCCTCTGGTGGTGGGCGGTCAGATAACCCAGGGCCTCGTATCCCAGGACCTGTCCGTTATCCAGGGCAACCTGCAGCTTGACCTGGTCCGGGTAGATCACCACGTTGCCCTGCCTGTAGGCGAAGGAGATCGTCGCAATGTTCTGCCCCCGCAAGGCGTAGGTGGACACGAAGCCGGTCAGCCCCCTGGAGTTCAGAAAATTCTCCGCCCTGGTCAGGGCCTGCTCGTCACTCAGCTTGGTTGTGGAGACGGTACGCGGGTTGAGCAGGGAGACCACCTGTCCGCCCTGCTTGCTGACGTCTACGGTAATGGCATCCACGGGCTTGTTGCCAGTGCGAAGCTGGATGCTGTAGGACGGGATCTTTCCCTGCACCTCGTTGGCAAGAACCGTCTGTTGCACTGTCGCCCCGCCCAGATCGGCAAAACGCCCGGCGATATTCCTGGCCTGGTCGAGGGTCACCGTGCCCCCGGTCAGGCCCAGGGGTTTCATCTGATCTATATGGTCAGAGAAGGGCCCGTCATAGACCAGCACCGGCAGTTCGTGAAGCTGGGTCTCCACCCTGCGGAAGCTGTTGTCGGCGCTGCTGACCGCGCCTTGCGGCAACTGCCGGTTCAAACCGCTCTGGACCTCCGTCCATTGAAAGGCGCCCGCGGCCGACTCCTGCTCCACCGTAGACATCTCTTTATTCAGGGAGACAGACGTCTGGTAGAGCTGCTGCATGGTCCCCCAGTCCTTGTCGCCCAGGGTCCTGGTCTTGTTGCTCTTGGTCAGCGTATAAGCATAGTCCCCGACCTGGGACAGAAACTTGGAGGTCCTGGCGACCACGTCGTGGGAGACCGGCAACTGGCTCAGATTCTCCTGGGCGGAGTTGGCATTGTACCAGAGGTCGGACAGAATGGCGTCCATCTGGTCCGGGGAACCGCTCACCAGGCCCTTGGACAGCAGCGCCTCGACATTTTTGGTTCGCTGCTTGGTCTCGTAAAAGGCCCGGCCGTACTTGTTCTGGAGCAGCACATCCGCCTGGCGCCGCGCCCGCAGTTGATCTATCCCCCATAAGACAGTGGTACACCACAAAACTGCCAGGGCAATAATAGCCACGGTTTGGCGCGATGTTTTCATTCCGTTACTCCTCCAATTCTGGTTGTTGGTCGTGGGCCGTTGGATGCATGTCAGTCGCCCGCAAGCGGGCACTCGGCCACTAACCACCATTACCTGGCAAAAATCTGATGACCGATCTGGGTCAGGATCTGCCGCGTCCAGACCCAGGGGTTGACGTCCTTTGACGGGTTCCAGAAGTACAGGGCGCCCTGGGTCGGGTCCCAACCGCTCAGGGCATCGGAGGCCGCCCGGACACAGTCCGAGGCGGGCTGGCTCGCCCAGATCAGACCGTTGGTAACCGACTCGAAGGCATAGGGCTGGAACACCACGCCGGCCAGGGTGCGCGGGAAGGCGCTGCTCTGCATCCGGTTCAGCAGCACGGCCCCGACGGCGACCTTGCCGTCGTATGGCTCATCTCCGGCCTCCCCCTGGATGACCCGGGCCAGCAGCGACACATTGTCCGCGTCGGAATCCGGAGCGGCCTCCGCCATCTGCTGGATCTGGACCCCGGGGCCCGAAGGCGGCAAAAACGGGCGCTGGACGCCGAAACCAAAGACGTAGTAGATAGTGCCGGCGAGCAACAGAACCAGGCAGGCCCAGGCTGCCAGAAATCCCGGCAGTCCTCGCAGATCAGCAAATTTCATCCGGAAACCTCCTGTTCGATACTTGTCTAGGTATCTATAGGTTGGTTGATGTTGATCGTCCACCCGTCCGAACTTTATCCAGCCATTATACAGGCACCCATAGTGTGCGAAAAATCATCCGTCCTTATGCAGTTCCCATCCACTGAGAAGAGGAATAGCCATGTTTATAGCGAAATCTGTTTAAAAGTAGTCCCCCGCCTCTCAGCGAGGGTAACGATCATCCCCAGGTTGGAGATGAAACGATGTCTATAACCGAACCCAAGCTTCACTCCGGCCTGGCCAAGCTCAGGCTGTACGGAGAACTGGTCATGTTCAGCCACAGCCTGTTCGCCCTGCCCTTCGGGCTGATGGGGATGCTGCTGGCGGCAAACGGGCTGCCGCCCCTGCGCACCTTTGTTTGGATCCTGGTGTCTTTAGCGGGCGCCCGGAATGCGGCCAACGCCATCAACCGGTTGATCGACCTCCGGTACGACGCTGCCAACCCCCGCACCGCCCACCGCCACCTGCCGCAGGGCCAGGTCACTGCAGTCGAGGTGCTTAGCCTGAGCATCACCGGTTTCGCCCTGCTGCTCCTGGGGGCCTGGCAGTTGAACCCGCTCTGCCTGATGCTGGCGCCGGTGGCAGTGTTGATCCTGGTTGGCTACTCCTATACCAAGCGGTTTACCTGGGCCTCGCACCTGGTGCTGGGCTTTGCCTGCGGCATTGCCCCAACGGCCAGTTGGCTGGCGGTGACCGGCAGTTTTGCCGTCCCCCCTATCCTGCTATCCGGGGCGGTCATGTGCTGGGTCGCCGGGTTTGATATCATCTACGCCACCCAGGATGTGGAGTTCGACCGCCAGGCCGGCCTGCACGCCATCCCCGCCCGCTTCGGAGTTCAGAGCGCCCTCAGGATCGCCCGGGGCCTGCACCTGGCGGTAATCCTGCTGCTGCTGGCGCTGCCCAGGTTCCTGGCTCCGCCCTATGCCACCCTCGGCCTCTTCTACTACCTGGGGCTGCTGGTAGTGGCCGGCCTGCTCTTCTGGGAGCACCTGCTGGTGAAGCCGGATGACCTGAACAGGGTAACCATGGCCGCCTATTATGTCAACCAAACAATCGGAGTGGTGCTCTTGCTGTTCACCGCTCTTGACGTCTTTATCAAAATCTAACAGTCAGGAGTCGAGCATATGTCCAATAGATTACCCTCTTCCAGGGTGGAACTGCTCGCCCCGGTCGGCAAGTGGAATGTGCTGGAGGCGGTGATCGCCGCCGGCGCCGATGCCGTATACCTGGGCGGCAAGAAATACAACATGCGCCTGCATAGCAAGGATTTCAACTTCACCGACGAAGAACTGCGGTCAGTGGTCAGTTACGCCCACGAGCGGTCAGTCAAGGTCTACGTCACTGTCAACAACCTGTTGACCAACGCCGAGATCGACGACCTGGGCGAATACCTGCAGTTTTTGGAGGAGATCGCCACCGACGGGATCATTGCCCAGGACCTGGGAGTGGTCCAACTTGCCCACGACTTGAACCTCGGGGTGCCCCTCCATGCCAGCGTGATGATGAACGCCCACAACCTGGAGGGTCTGCAGCTTCTGAAAGACCTGGGAATCAGGCGGGTGATCCTGGCCCGGGAGGTCACCCTGGCCGACATCAAGCTGTGGCACAGCCAGACCGACCTGGAACTGGAGTACTTCGCCCATGGGGACATGTGCTTCTCCCAGAGCAGCCAGTGCTACCTCTGCGGGATGCTGTTCGGCGAGAGCAGCAACCGTGGCCGCTGCCTGAAGCCCTGCCGCTGGCCATTCGAACTGATCGACCGGGAGACCGGGTCGGTGCTGGCCCCCGGCGGCGCCGAAACACCGCCCGGCCAGCACTCCGGAAACACGGGGCCCTACTTCCTGGCAGTCAAGGACATCTGCCTGCTGCCGTTCCTGCCGGAGGTGATCGACGCCGGGGTCTGCTCCCTGAAGATCGAGGGGCGGATGCGGGAGGCCGGTTTCCTCGGGAGCCTGATCGGCTTCTACCGCCGCGCCCTGGACCGGTACTACGCCGACCCCTGCAGCTACCAATTCGACTGGGATGAATACCGGGAACTGGAGCAGGTGCGGGTGCGGGACCTGAGCCCGATCTACGCCTTCGGCAACCCGGGGCCGACGTCCGTCGGCTACACCGGGGAGCGCGAGCCGCGCTTCTTCAGCAGCGCCGTGCGCGAGCCCGAGATCACCCAGAGCAATATCCTCGACAACCCCCTGCCCGTTTGGGATGTGAGAAGCGGGCGGGTGCCCGCCTTGGCGGGCGCCACCTCTCACATCGCACATCACACATCTCAAAACCGCCCGCGGCTGGCGGTCAAGGCCGGCTCCCTGCCAGCCGCCCTGGCGGCACTGGAGCACGGGGCCGACCTGATCTACACCGGCGGCGAATCCTTCCTCAGCCAGGGCCGGCCCTGGCGCCCCGGCGACTTCGCCGAGTTGCTTACAGCCGCCCAACTGGGAAGTGGGAAGTGGGAAGTGGGAAGTGGGAATAGAAGGCATTGGCGAAGCCAATGCCAACAAGAATCTCACCTCTCACCTCTCACCTCTCACCTCTCAAAGGCGCTGGTAGTCATCGGCGCCCCCCGGATCACCATGCCGTCCGAGATGGGCCGGGTGAACCGGTTCCTGTCGGACCTCCTCGAGCTTCAGCCCCAGCCAGACGGGATCCTGGTCACCAACCTGGGCACCATCTTTGCCGCTAGCGCCACCGGCCTGCCCCTCTACGCGGACTATTCCTGCAACATCGCCAACAGCAGGGCGGCCGCCCTGCTGCAGTCGTATGGCGTCGTCCAGACCACAGCCCCGCTGGAGTTCCGGGCCGAGGAGATCCTGGCCCTGCCGGCCAGGTCGCCGCTGGCCCTGGAGGCGGTCGTTCACGGCCAGCTCCCGGGCATGGTCAGCGACCACTGCCTGCCGGCAGCCCTGTTGGATGGGAGCACCCGCTTCCAGATCTGTAGCGGATCCTGCCGCCGGAGACGATTCGGGCTGCGGGACACAGCCGGGATGGTGCACCCGCTGGAGATCGACACCAGTTGCCGCAACCACCTGTTCATGGCCCACGAGCTCGCCCTCCTGCCCTATCTGCGCTCCTTTTACGGGGCCGGGTTCGGCAGTCTTCGCCTGGAGATCCCGTGTTACAGCGCCGGGGAGGCGGGAGCGGTGACTGCCCTCTACCGGGCCAACATCGACCGCCTCTGGAGAGACCCGGAGGCCTATGAATTTGCAACTGCTGATTGGGAGCGGCTGCTGCAGGCAAGAACGGCCACCTTTGGCGCCGGCCCCTACTTGCGGGGAGTCCAGGTGAAAGAGTGACGGAAGGGAGTGTCAACAGTGCCAGAAGGTTTCATGGGACCAGAGCAGATCCTTCTCAAGAAAAAGGAATATATCATGCCCTGCCTGAATCACTTCTATCAGGAGCCGGTACAGTTCGTGCGGGGGCGGGGCCAGTACCTGTATGACAGCAACGGCAGGCAGTACCTGGACTTCTTCGCGGGCGTTTCTGTCATCAACGCCGGCCACTGCCACCCGGAGATCACTGCCCGGATCTGCGACCAGGTACAGGCCCTGCAGCACGTCTGCAACATCTACCTGACCCAGCCGATCGTGGAATTGGCAGAGCGGCTGGCCGGGATCACCCCTGGCCGGTTGCAGAAGAGCTTCTTCTGCAACAGCGGCAGCGAGGCCAACGATGGGGCGGTCCTGCTGGCCCGGATGGCCACCGGCCGCAGCGAACTGCTGGCCCTGCAGGACGGTCTGTGCGGGCGCACCTACCTCGGCATGAGCCTCACCGGTCTGGGCATGTGGCGCACCGACTCCAACCCCGCCGGGGGGATCTCCTTCGTGCCGAACGCCTACTGCTACCGCTGCCCGTTGAACCTCGACTACCCGGCCTGCGACCTGGCCTGCGCCGAGGCGGTGGCCCGGGTGATCGAGACCGCCACCTCCGGTGAGGTGGCCGCCCTGATCGCCGAGCCGATCCAGGGCAACGGCGGGATCATCACCCCGCCGCCGGAATACTTCCGGCGGATCAAGGAGATCCTTAATAAATACGGCGCCCTGTTGATCATCGACGAGGTCCAGTCGGGCTTCGGGCGCACCGGTAAGTGGTTCGCCATCGAGCACTGGGACGTGGAGCCGGAGATCATGACCGTGGCCAAGGCCCTGGGGAACGGGGCGCCGATCGGCGCCTTCATCGCCGTCCCGGAGGTGGCGGACCGGTACACCAGGCCCGGGTCCTCCACCCTGGGGGGCAACCCGGTCTCCATGACCGCCGGCCTGGCCACCCTGGATGTCATCGAGAAGGAGAGACTGGCCGAGAACGCCGCCGAACTGGGCGCATCCTTGAAGGGGCGCCTGCTCGAATTGAAAGACAGACACCCGCTGATCGGAGACGTACGGGGACTGGGGCTGATGCTGGGAGCGGAGCTGGTGAAAAACGGCCAGGAGCCGGCGGCAACGGAGACCGACCGGGTGCTGGAGCTGATGAAGAACCGGGGCATCATAATCGGCAAGAACGGCCGCTCCCGCAACGTGCTGGCCTTCCAGCCCCCCCTGGTGATCACCGGGGGCGACGTCGAGGAGATGCTGCGCCAGTTGGACGTTGTACTGACTGCGGTAGAAGAAAAATAGAGAGAAGGTGGCAAGATGCCGCTTGGCGCCCATATGTCCATTGCCGGAGGCCTGGACAAGTCAGTTGCACGCGGCGGCAGCATCGGCTGCGAGACAATCCAGATCTTCACCAAGAGCAACCAGCAGTGGCGGTCCAAGCCCCTGGAGGCGGATGATGTCGCCCGCTTTCAGGCGGCCCGGGCAGCATCCGGGATCGATCCCATCTTCGCTCACGCCGCCTACCTGATCAACCTGGCAGCTCCCGACGACGACGCCTGGGACAAATCGCTGGAGAGCTTCATCATGGAGGTGGGGCGCTGCGCCACCCTCAAGCTCCCCTTCATCGTGGTGCACCCCGGCGCTCACGGCGGGGCGGGCGAAGACACAGGCCTGAGCCGGGTCACCCGCGCCCTGGATGAGTGCTTCACCCGGCATCAGGACGATCAGGTGACGGTACTGCTGGAGATCACCGCCGGGCAGGGCTCCAGTGTAGGCTACAAGTTCGAGCACCTGGCCGTGATCATGGAGCGCTGCCTCTACCCGGAGCGGCTCGGCATCTGCTTCGACACTTGCCACGCCTTTGCCGCCGGCTACGACCTTCGCACCCCCGAGGGCTACGAGCAGACCATCGCCTCCCTGGACCGCCTGGTTGGGCTCGAACACCTGAAGGCCATCCACCTGAACGACTCCCTGGGTGATCTGGGCGGTCACCTGGACCGCCACGCCCACATCGGAATGGGCAAGCTCGGACTGGAGGCCTTCCGCCTGCTCCTGAACGACCCCCGCCTGAAGCGCCTGCCGATGGTCCTGGAGACGCCAAAGGGGCCGGACATGAAAGAGGACGTCGCCAACCTGTCCACCCTGCGCAACTTGCGAGTAATGAGTGACGAGGATTGAGCGATGAGTGTAAAGATAGAGAAATTCGAAGGACTTTCATTACTCATTACTCATTACTTACACGCCGGTTATAATTAACCAGCCCTCTAAATACTATGGAGAGAGACCACTTCTTTTGGTAATTTCTCAGCCCGTTTTAGAGGGCTGACGTTTCATTCAGGTACTCAGAATTCTTCATTACTCATTACTCATAACTTACTTCTTTTAAAGGAGGGGGCGTGCAGTGCTCGCTCTGATCAACGGTAAGATATTGACGATGGATGGCCACCTCTACGAGAGAGAAAGCGTGCTGCTGATTGAAGACGGGCGGATTGTCGACCTGGGCAGCGGGCGTTCGCTGCCGCCCGAGGCGCAGTTGGTAGACGCCAGCAACCGCTATGTGCTGCCGGGTTATATCGACGCCCACACCCACGTGGGCATCATGGAAGAGATCTACCGGGTGGAGGGAGACGACGCCAACGAGACCTCGGACCCGGTCACGCCCCACATGCGGGCGATCGACGCCATCTACATGGAGGACCTGGCCTTCCAGGACGCGGTCATGGCCGGAGTAACCACGGTGATGACGGGTCCTGGCAGCGCCAACGTCATCGGGGGCGAGAGCCTGGTGATGAAGACCTACGCCCGGACCGTGGACGAGGCGATCCTGAAAAATCCGGTCGGGATCAAGGCAGCGATGGGCGAAAACCCGAAGCGGGTCTACGGCGACCAGAAGAAGGCCCCCATCACCCGCATGGCCACGGCGGCCCTGCTGCGGGAGGCCCTGGTCAACGCCCAGACCTACTGCTCCAAGCTGGGCCGCAGCAAGGACGATCCTTCCAAACGCCCGGACCGGGACCTGAAAATGGAGGCCCTGCTCCCGGTGCTCAGAGGAGAACTGCCGCTGCTGGTGCACGCTCACCGCAGCGACGACATCATGACCGCCCTGCGGATCGCCGATGAGTTCAACATCAAGGTCAGCATTCAGCACGCCACCGAGGGCCACAAGATCCCCGGGGAGTTAGCCCGGCGGGGCGTCCCCGCAGTGGTGGGTCCCTCCCTGAGCGCCCGGATCAAGGTGGAATTGAAGGACCGCACCTTCGCCACGCCGGGGATCATGGCCAGGGCCGGGGTGAAGGTCGCCCTGATGACCGACCACCCGGTGATCCCGGTGCAGTACCTGCCCCTGACCGCTGTGTTGGCAGTCAGGGAGGGAATGGACGAGGACGAGGCCCTGAGGGCGATCACCATCAACCCGGCGGAGATCCTGGGAGTTGCCGACCGGGTGGGCAGCCTGAGGCCGGGCAAAGACGCCGACGTGGTGGTATTGACCGGCCATCCCCTCGATTGGCGCACCAAGGTGGAACTGGTGCTGGTGGACGGAGAGATCGCCTATGCCAGCGGCGCTTACACCGGGCTGCAGAGCCTGGTCAACCCATCCTCCAGATCTCCCCGGTAATGCAAGGGGCTTACACTCGCGCCAGGCGGGCATACTATAGGGGGCATGCCCCCCCGAAGGGGGTGTGTCCCCATACCTTAAAAAGGGGTCCTTGTCTTGGAAGAGATCAGAGAAAGACTGCTCGATCTGATTAAGATGATGCCCGAAGATAGGCTGCAGGTGATGCTGGACTTTGCCAACCGGCTATGCAATGAGTGCCAGGAGAGTGAAGACTCGGACGATGAGTTGCTGATGACCTGAGGCCAGGCAGGCGTACACGCTTTTATAAGGAATCATTGCCTTTCCCCTCGAACTTCGAACCTTGAGGATTCCCTGACCTGATCCACCAGATCTTGCAGGGTGATTCCGGCCATGTGCGAGGCAATCTGACCTTCCATCTGCAGCCAGTTCTGCTTGAGTGGGCAATTCGGCGCCCTGGGGCAACCATCCCGTCCGAGGAAGCACCGGTTCATGGCCAGCTTTCCCTGCATCGTCTCCACGACCTCCAGCAGGGTGACCTCGCCAGGCTCCTTGGCCAGGGAAAACCCCCCCTGGGCGCCGCGGTGGGAGTCGACGATGCCGCGCTTGACGAATTTTTGCAGGATCTTTTGCAGGAATTCCACCGGCACGTCCTGGCTGCCGGCGATCTCCCAGGCGCTGGCGATAGCCTCCCGGTTGTCAGCCAGGTGTACCAGCGCCCGAATGGCGTATTCCGTGTTGCGCCTGATGACCTCCACGAGCGACACCCCCTTTCTTTTTAAAGACTATAATAGTCCTGTATTAGTCGATCAATCAAGCGCTGTTCCTCTTAAACAAACTTGTACCGCTCTTTCAAGGCATTAGCCATCCCCTGCAACGTTGAACACCCCTGTAACTCACGCTTATATATCCTCGACAACTCGCCCATCGGTGCCGATAGTGACCACACCCCAGGGGATCATCCTGCCGCTGTCGATGAGGGCCTGCTTGACCGCATTGACGATACCGCCGCAGCAGGGCACTTCCATACGCAGTACTTTGATGCTCCTGATCTCGTGCGCCTTCAGAATCTCCGTCAGTTTTTCGGCGTAATCGGTATCGTCCAGCTTGGGACAGCCGATCAGGGTGATCCTGCCGCGCATGAAATCGCTGTGAATGTTGGCGTGGGCATAGGCCGTGCAATCGGCCGCCACCAGCAAATCGGCATTATCGAGGTAGGGAGCGTTGACCGGAACCAGCTTGATCTGGCACGGCCACTGGCGAAGTTGGGACTCCGGGGCAGCCGCCTGTTGCGGAGCAGCAGCGCCGTGAGCGCATTCTCCCCTCTCGATGAGCCTGGCGCTGGTACCGGGGCAGCCACAGGCGAGCTTCTCGGGTACATCCTCTGGCGCAGACGCGCTTTCAGCCCCACCGCACCCGCATGATGCCTCCGAGCCTGGCTTTTCCGTGCTTTTTGCTTTCGCTGTCTCCATCTGCTTCTTCACAGCTCCCTCGTCAAAATCAGCCGCATTCCGCTCCTCGATAGTGATGGCGCCGGCCGGACATTCTGGCAGGCAGTTCCCAAGGCCGTCGCAGTAAGATTCAGACATCAGTCTTGCCTTGCCATCCACCAGTTGCAGAGCGCCTTCATGGCAGGCATCGACGCACAATCCGCAGCCAGTACACTTCTCTTCATCGATCCGCACAATCTTTCTCTTCATTGCAATAGCCTCCCCTCCGACCATCTTTAATTAAGACTATTATAGTCCAGTTTATTACACATGTCAACCTGTTTTAAAAGGGCATTCAGGGCAAGCACGCTATCAGAGGCTACTCAGTCGCCCTGCTGTTGCAGGGTGATCAGGGCCGCCCGCATATCATCAGGCAGTGCAGCAGCCAGGGTAATAGCAGACCCGGTCCGGGGATGGTTAAAGGTGATCTCGCCTGCATGCAGGGCCTGTCTGGCGATCAGCGGTGAGGACCGGCCGTACAACTCGTCCCCGCAGACCGGGTGGCCGGCAAAGCTGAGGTGCACCCGGATCTGGTGGGTGCGGCCGGTCTCCGGATGAAGCTGCAGCATTGTATGCTGCAGGTAGCGCTCCAGCACCACGTAGTTGGTCACCGCCAGTTGGCCGTACGGCGCAATGATGCGTTTGCGCGACCGGTCCTCCAGGCGGGCGATGGGCTCGGCGATCCGGCCCTGATCAGGCATTGCCGCCCCCTCCACCAGGGCGTAGTAGCAGCGCTCGACCCGATGCTTCTGCTGCTGGCGGAAGATGCTCTGATGCGCAAACTGGTTCTTGCCAATCAGGACCAACCCAGAAGTGTCCTTGTCCAGGCGGTTGATCGGTCTGAACAGGGCGTTATGGCCCGACTGCAGCCAGTAGTAGGTAACCGCGTTGGCCAGAGTCCCTGTCTGGTAGCGCTTGTTGCTGGGATGAACCGGCATACCCGCAGGCTTGTCAACCACCAGGACATCCTCGTCTTCATAGACGATCTTCAGGGGGACTGCCTCCGGCAAGATCTCACTCCGTTCACCGAGATCCAGGTCCACGCTGATCAGGTCCCCGTCTCTCAGCCGGTAGTTAGTAAATACCGGTATTCCGTTGACGGCGATCTTGTGCTGCTGTTTCAGTTTCACCACCAGGGAATGGGACAACAGCAGCCGGGAGTACAGCAATTCTTTCAAACTCCTGCCTTCATCGGTCGGCTCCACTATCCAGGTCAGCGGCATCTGCTTCATGTCATCCCCGTGTCCGGTCTATGTCCCGGCGGCACTTTGTCACTTCATCGTCTTTTCCGTGCTTTAGCCAATCTGGAACTTCGAAGAGCTAGACAATTACCGCCGCTGGAGAGTCTGGCAGGAGCCTTTGCTTCCGGCTCACTGGTGAGCGTACCGGCGGTGCTCGACCATGGTGCAGCGATCATAGACAACGCAGAGGCCACTGTTGACCGCATCCCTCACGGCTTCATCGCTGGCGCAGCCGAGCTGGAACCAGATCACCGGGATTCCCCGTTCGGCCGTTTCCCGCACGATCTCCAGGGCCTCACCGGGAGGGCGGAAAACATCCACCAGGTCGATCCGCCCCGGTATATCAGACAACCGCTGATAAACCCTTTCACCTAAAATCTGATCTGTTGCCGTGGGATTGACCGGAATGATCCGGTAACCCGCATCCTGCAGGTAGCTGGCGATGCAGTGGCTGGTCTTGCCCGGGTCCTTGGACAGCCCAACCACGGCAATGTGCTTGGCATTGGCCAGAATGGCGTCGATCTCCGCCCCGGTGGCGGCAACATGTCCGGATCGCTGTTCCATCGCGGTTCCCTCCTAATCACCTGTAGAGATCCAATGATATTCAGTTCGCCATTATATGACTCTATTCCTGTGGTGGTTCCGGAATGAAGGGGATGGCTTTACCCACGATGACAAAAACAAGCATGGGACCAGTATTCCCGGATGAAATACCAGCCCTCCGCCTTCGCAGGCCCGGCGCGAGCCAAGTTTGCTTTGCAGGATCGATCATCCACATTCGAGGGGGAGGGTGGATGGCCGGCCTGTCATCGCAAAAGCCCTCCGGAGAACCGGAGGGCTTCGTCGACAAGCATCTGGTTTCCAGACGACTACCGCCGGTGAATGTAGGAATGGCCGTCGAGCGGGATGTGCATCCTCAGCGGATAACCGGTGCTGGTGGGAGAACCGTACGTATAGAGACTGTAATAGCTGTTGGGAGCGAGGGTGGCATTGGGAACAGTCAGACAGGGACTGGTGGTGGTGCCGCTCGGATACAGATAGAGTGTACGGGTGCCGGGATAGACATAGGAATAGCTGGTGGTTGTGCCATACCCGCAGCCACTCCAGAGCAGGCTGTCGTCATCGTAGCAATCGACGTCCGGCAAGCCGTATGACAGGTTCACCATCCTCACCATGGGATTCAGCGCTGCTGAAAGATCACAGTAATCTGCCACCGGCAACATCGTCATTTGGGGATACAGGCCGGCCAGGCCGTAAGTGTAAATACTGCCCATGGGAATGCTCAGGGATGTGGAATAAATCGGATTGCCATACATGCCCGAATAATAGACCGACGCCGCATAATTTCCCGGCTCAATCTCCTGGTAGTCGGTGAAATTCCCATGCCCCAGATTGTACGCCATCATGTTGCCGTTCATAGATATGTCGACCGGCGGCCCCCCGGTAGATCCGTGGAAAAAACGAACGTGAGCCATATTTTTTCAACCCCCCTTGAATCGTTCACATTACCGTTTCTGATTTAAACGCCTATTATTAGTGTATGAATATTAAACCGACCTTGCTATAGAAGATGCCGGAAGCGAGGAGAGGGGGTCTTAGTGCCAGGCTTCGCTCACCACTAAGGTGGCGCTGCGCCACAATCAAGGTGGGCGGGATCAGTCACGGTCGCAACAGGATAAATTATGGTGGCATGCAGGACTTTATTTTATTTGTGGCGAAGTTTTGAAGGTTGGTAAAATAATCTCGCCTGGCGCTAGGTCTGTTCAACGAGTTCTTGGCTTCAGTGGGGGGTTGCTTTATCCACTGAAGCTTAGAAATCGTTAATCCAGGGACGAAGCCGCTCTTATCCCGCCGCTTCAGATGTACTCCGCATTCTTCCTCCGCATCCGGGCTACGCCCGGCCTGAAGAATGCGGAGTGCAAGGCCGGGCTGTAAGCCCGGATGCGGAGGAAGCGGAGGCATTAGAGTGGGTAGTCATCGTGGTAAACCGGTAGTTCGGTAGGAAGGAGGACCGGCAATGTTTGAAAGTGAGCGAAAAAGGGATCAGCTTGTCAAAAAACTGGTAGAGATCAAGCGCCAGAACGTCGAGTTGAAAGCAGCGCTCGAAGAGACGCTGAAGAAGTCTGACGAGCGATACAGGGCGCTGGCGGAAGGGATCAACGACGCCATTTTCAATATCGACGCCGCTGGGAATTTTACCTACGTCAGTCCGGCGATCGAACGCCTCACCGGCTATAAACCGGATGAGATCATCGGAATCAATTATGCTCGTTTCATGCATCCGGATGACCTTCCAACCCTGGTGAACCCGAAGCGCGCCCCGGCAGACCTATATGGTTCGTTCGAATTCCGCGCTTTCAAGAAAGATGGAACCGTCGGCTACTTTAGAATAGCCGGAAACCTGGTCAACGAAGACGGACAGCGGACCCTGATCGGGGTCATTACCGACATCACCGGGCACAAGCTCACCGAACAAAACCTGCGCCAGAGGGCCTCCGAGGTGCAGGCAATCTTACAGGCCATGCCGGACCTGTACTTTCGCCTCGACTCTGAAGGAACCATCCTCGACCTGAAGGCGGGACGCACCGCTGACCTGTATTTTCCCCGGGAATCCCAGCTTGGCAAAAAAATCCAGGATCTTCACCACAGGGTGGGCAAACAATTCAGGCAGGTAATCCAGCAGGTTCTGGAGACCAACTCCCTGTCCATCCTGGAATACTCCATCCCACATAAATCCGGCACCGAGTTTTACGAGGCCAGGTTCGCCCCGGCGCTCGACAACCAGATCATCGTGGTGGCGCGCAATATTACTGAACGCAAGAAGGCTCTGGAGGAACTGGCCCTAAAGGCACAACTCCTGAATGCCGCCAACGATTCGATCTTTCTGCACGACTTCGAGGGCAACTTCGCTTTCGTCAATGAAGCAGCCTGCAGGTTATACGGCTACAACCATGACGAGCTGATGCAAAAGAAAGCCAACGATCTGAACACGCCGGAATCAGCAAGGAATCAGGAGGCCAGGCTGCAGGAGCTGAAAGAGAGCGGACATTCAATTTTTGAAGTCATCAATGTGCATAAGGACGGCTCTCTGCTGCCGCTTGAAGTCAATGCCAGGCTCATCGAAGTTGGCGGCAAAATCCTGGTTTTGGGCGTGGCGCGCAATATCGCCGAGCGCAGGCTGGCGAATGTAGAACTCAAGAAAGAGCGCGATTTCACCAGTGCGGTTCTAGACATAGTCGGAGCCCAGGTAGTGGTGCTGGACCGCGAGGGGCGCATTGTCCGTTTCAACCGGGCCTGTGAACTATTATCCGGCTACTCGTTTCAAGAGGTACGAGGCAAGCACATCTGGGAAATCCTGACAGATGAGGCCGCTCCGACCAGGTCCAGGGTGAAGAGAGAATTGGCCGGCGACTATCCGAGCACGCACGAAAGCTACTGGATTACCAGATCGGGGGAACGCCGCCTGATCTCCTGGTCAACCACCGCCCTTCTCGACGACAACAACACCGTCGAGCACCTCATTGCCACCGGCGTCGACGTCACCGAGCGCAGGCAGGCGGAAAAGGGCCTCCAGGATGCCAATAAGAAACTGGCAACCTGGGTAGACGACCTGGAAGAGCGAGGGCGGGAGATGGGGCTGCTGAGCGAGATGAGCGAACTGCTGCAGAATTGCGAGGACTTCGAAGAGGCTTATGCGGTCAGCGCCCGGTACATTCAGAAGCTGTTCCCCTTCGATCACGGTGCCCTGTGTCTTACCAGCGCATCCAGAGATATGGTCGAAGCTGTGGAGATGTGGGGCGATCCGGCGCCCACCGAGCGGGTATTCACCCCCAGCGACTGCTGGGCGTTGCGGCGCGGCCGGCCGCACCTGGTCAACGATCCCCAGCCCGGGCTGATGTGCGCACACGTGCTCAGACCGCAATCAGCCAATTATCTGTGCGTGCCCATGATGGCGCGCAGCGAGGCTCTGGGCATCCTGCATCTACGCCATGCCGGGGAAACGGGACAACAGGGAGCGCTCTGGCAGCCATCCAACGAACACAAGCAGCAACTGGCCGTGGCGGTAGCCGATCAGATAGGCATGGCCCTGGCCAACCTGCGGCTCCGGGAAACGCTGCGCAACATGGCCATTCGCGACCCCCTGACCGGCCTCTTCAACAGGCGTTATATGGAGGAGTCCCTGGAGCGCGAGCTGCGGCGGGCGGATCGCAGAAAAACCACGGTGGGAGTCATCATGTTTGACATCGATCATTTCAAGGACTTCAACGACATCTACGGCCACGACGGAGGAGACGCCCTGCTGCGGGAACTGGGCTCCTTCGTGAAAACCAGGACTCGCGGTGAGGATATTGCCTGCCGCTACGGAGGGGAAGAGTTCGTCTACGTTCTCCCGGAATCCTCGCTGGTGGACACGCAGAACCGGGCGGAGCAACTGCGCCAGGAAATGAAGCAGATCAAGGTCTATCACCTGGGCAAGGCGCTCAACAACATCTCCATCTCGCTGGGAGTATGCGCATTCCCGGAGCACGGCCTTACCGCCGAAACCATTCTCAAGACGGCGGATACAGCACTCTACCGGGCCAAGAATGAGGGGCGCGACCGGGTGGTCGTCAGTTGAAGATTGATCACCTGAGATTATACTTGTCCTTGCCCTCGTCCCACACCCAGTCCCTGACCTCATAGAGGCCGCTGGGTGTGATGACACACTCGATACCGGCGTTGATGATCAGGCGCTTGCACATCTCGCAGGGGAGACACGGCATCACCGTCGCCCCTGTCTCCACGTCAATCCCGTTAATGTACATGATGGCATCGATCATCTCCCACCTGGGAGCGGAGATGATGGCGTTCATCTCTGCGTGGACCGACCTGCAGAGTTCGTATCTTTCCCCCTGGGGAACATTCAATTCAATTCGCCTGCATTTGCCCAGATCGCAGCAGTTGGCCCGCCCCCTGGGGGCACCCGTGTAACCTGTGCTGACAATCTGGTTGTTCTTTGCGATGATGGCGCCAAAGTTGCGCCGCAGGCAGGTCCCTCTCCGGCTGCATTCCAACGCTATGTTGAGGTAATAGTCATTCTTGGAGATGCGCATGGGCTTCAATACCTCGTAGATAGTCCGTAATCAGGGTTATTATTCCGGCTTTCGTCTGTTAACGGTGTAATCAGCGCTTATTTCTGCAACTAAGCAGAAAAATCTGCATAAAAACACGTATCACGGTTAATGTGTGAGGGATTCCGCCAGACGCCTGCTTATCACAGATGACTACCCGCTCTAATACCCCCTGCGGATACATCCGAAGCGGTGGGATAAGAGCGGCTACGCCCCGCTCTAGGCTTCAGTGGGGGAAAAGCAATCACCTCTGAAGCCAAGACCCAGTTGAATCCTGTATAATTCTCTAAAACCTGATGATGGGCCCGTTCAGCAGCAGGCACAGGACCCCCAGGCCCAAGAAAAGAGAGACGATATCCCTGGCGATGATAGCATTGACCACTCCAACCAAGCTTATGACGATTGCCATTTTATATACTTTATACATCTTCCAGGGGTTCACCCGAACATCCCCTCCTGCATGAGTTTCCATTCTAGTTTATTCTGGTTTCCCCTTCATTTACCCTTTTGTGAACGAAACTTTTTCAAAAAGCGAGGCAGCAAGTGGACACTTCTTTCACTTCCCTTTGCCATAATGGTCAGCGCCCTCAGCATAGATCAAAAACCCACCCGCGCCCGGGTGGTCTATATTCATGGTGGGGATTGAGGGGATCGAACCCCCGACCTCAGGTATGTGAGGCATAAGACAGCCATTTTACCCCTTCAAAAAGTTGTATGAACAGATCATCCAACTTCAATCGCACCAAGCATCGTAGCCATTTTCTTCATCCCATCTAGCCCCACCTGGTACCCATGCTTTTCATGTAATCTTGCCCAGGTTGTAGTATGGGTTGTAGTAAACTATGAGAGCGCCGGATGCTTGATAATCAAGGGTCGAGGGGTCATCGGTCATTATTATTGGCAGAAGGGCAACTACTATCTGTTATGCTGAGCCAACCCAGACGGGATCAATCAATTTGGTATTATACTGTGGACAGTTCGTCTGTAAAAAGAATGGGCAGGTAATCCCTTGAACCATTTAGGACACGATAAACTGAAACAGCATCGCCCTCAATCTTATAAAATATAAGGTAATTGCCGCAGACAAGGTAGCGGTAGTCAGTTTTCATATTGATCTTTGAGCTAAGCGAAGCGCCCATTTCTGGAAAGTCAGCCAGCTTTTCTATCCTGGAGTAAATGGCATTTCCCATTTTTAAAGCAGCTTGCGGATTGTTCTCGGCGATATAGGCCTTCATTTCCAGCACATCGTCAATCGCCACGGGGTTGATTCTTATTTTGTATTTCATTTTCAGACCTCCAATGCTTTCTTGAGGTCATCAATGGATTTCCATTCCTCTCCTGTTTTAATCGCATCCTCTGCTTCAGAAAGCTTTGAAAAAAGATTGATCACAGCCTGCTGCTTTTCGTATTCCTGCATATCCAAAAGCACATATCGGCCTCTGCCGTTTTTGGTCAAAAACACAGGCTCCCCAACCTGACAGGAACGGAG
>Ga0224558_1000679_pt1 | contig 39317 bp, 40 predicted proteins | sample 714S32024metaG_FD_180682 | JGI IMG/M metagenome (GOLD analysis project Ga0224558, IMG submission 180682) | Peat soil microbial communities from Stordalen Mire, Sweden - 717 S3 20-24 | ecosystem: Environmental > Terrestrial > Soil > Wetlands > Peat | place: Sweden: Norrbotten County, Stordalen... | reverse complement strand
ATTTTGCTATGCGGAGGTGCAGGCGGGAGAAGAATCTTCCGCCGCCAAGGCCGAGCAAGTGGCCGAAGCACACCTGCGCCGCCGCGAGAGCGAGGCTTTCGAGCGTGGACGGCAGTCGGCGGAACAGCAACTCCGTGCTTCGGTCGAGGCTGCGGCAACGCGGAGCCGGGAGCAAATCCTGCACGCTGTCAATGAATTCGCGCGCGAGCGGACGGTCTATTACCGGCGGATTGAAGGCGAGGTGGTTGAGCTGGCGCTCGCCATTGCGCGTAAGATCCTGCATCGGGAAGTGCAACTCGACCCGCACACCCTGGCCGGCATCGTGCGCGTCACGCTCGAAAAACTGGATGCCGGAACCACGGTTAACCTCCACGTTCATCCGCAGGAAGCAACGGACTGGCGCCATTATTTCGCCAGCCAGGCGGAAGGCGCGCCGGTGGCCGAAGTTCATGAAGACCCGGCGCTGGCTGCCGGAGAATGCCGCATTGAAACCTCGCTGGGTACAACCGAGATCGGCATCGAATCGCAGCTTAAAGAGATTGAAACCGGGTTGCTCGACCTGCTGGCGGAACGTCCCGACACCGGCGGTGGTGCGCCGGCGAGATCCGCTTCATCCACTGTGCCCGGCGTAGCGGGCGGGACGCGGCGATGAGCGCAGCGCTTCTTTCCACCTATTTCTCTCATCTTGAAAACACTTCGTCTTTGCGCTGGCGGGGCAAAGTCACGCAGGTGGTGGGGCAGCTCATCGAGTCGGAGGGTCCGTTTTCGACCGTCGGCGAGGCTTGCGAAATTATCGATTCGCGCGGGCGCAGCTGGCCCGGGGAGATTGTCGGGTTCCGCGGACACACCGTACTGTCGATGGCGCTGCGGCGTCCGACCGGCATCCGGTACGGCGACCAGGTGGTGGTGTGGGGCTGCCGCCCTTCGCTGCGAGTCAGCGACGAGCTCCTGGGACGTGTGCTCGATGGAGCGGGACAACCGATGGACGAAGGCCCGTTGCCAGCGTGCCGCGAACGCTGTTACCTCGATCGCGAAGCGCCGCTGGCGCTGGCACGCACGCCGATTCACGAAGCGCTCGGCTGCGGCATTCGCGCGATTGACGCGTTTCTTACCTGCGGACGCGGCCAGCGGGTGGGCATCTTCGGGGGGAGCGGAGTGGGCAAGAGCACGCTGATTGGAATGATGGCGCGCAACACGAACGCGGATCTTACGGTGCTCGGGCTGATCGGTGAACGTGGACGGGAGGTCGGCGAACTGCTGAACGCGCTGGGGCCGGAAGGCCGCCGCCGCTCGGTGGTTGTCGTTTCCACTTCCGACCAGGATCCGCTGCTGCGCATTCGCGCTTCGCTCGCGGCGACGACCATTGCCGAGTATTTCTGTGCGCGAGGCCGAAACGTTCTGCTGGTGGTCGATTCGCTGACGCGGCTGGCGATGGCACAGCGCGAAATCGGGCTGGCGGCGGGCGAACCGCCCACCGCCAAGGGCTACACGCCTTCGGTTTTCACTATGCTGGCACGGCTCATCGAACGCGCGGGCGCGTTCGGGGCCGGCACCATCACGGGTTTCTACACGGTGTTGATGGAAGGCGACGATGAAAACGATCCGCTGGTGGATGCGGCGCGGGCCCTGCTCGACGGGCACGTCATGCTCAGTCGCCGTCTAGCCGCGGAAAATCACTATCCACCGATCGCGATTCTCGACAGCATCAGCCGCATCATGCCGGCCGTGATTTCGCGCGAGCACGGGGCCAAAGCCGGCAACATCCGCCGCCTGCTTGCCACGTACAAGGCTTCCGAGGAACTGATCCGGATCGGCGCTTACCAGAAAGGGAGCGATCCCGATCTCGATCGTGCGATTGCGGTCATGCCTGCGCTGCGCGAATTTCTGACGCAAGCGACGCACGAGACAGCCGCTATGCAATCATCGCTGGATCGGCTGATGGCGCTTCCGGGATGACTCTTATGGCCTTTCGTTTTGCGCTTGCGCCGCTGCTTCGCCTTCGCCAGAGCCTGGAACACCAGCGGGCACTCGCCTTTCAGAAGGCGTCCTCACATGTGGCCCGGGCCCAGGAAGCTCTGACCCGGCTTGACGGCTTCCTCGAAGAATCGGCGGCCATCGATTCACGCTCGCTGGCCGCCGGATGCATGGCCGCGGATCTTCATTTTGCGATGCTGCTGCGTGAGCAATTGCAACAGTTGCGTGTTCAACTCCAGGAAGAAATTCGCCGTCTCGAAGCTCTGCACGAGGAAGCGGCACACGCCTATGAGCAGGCGCTGGCGGAGCGCGAGGTACTTGAATCTCTGCGTGCCCGCCAGCGTCGCGCCTATCAGCTCGAACAGGCGCGGCGTCAGCAGCAGGAGATTGACGCTGTGTTCCTGGTGCAGCGCTGGCACACGGGGAAGGACTGATTTTGCCTTCCTCTACGCGGCAACTCTTGCCGCGCGGAGGCCTGTGGCCTCTTCCGCGGCTCTTCAGCTTCTGTACGGTCTTGGGTCTAACCTGCTGAAATTGCAGTCCGATCGATCGGTTCTCCAGACTCGCATTTTGTCCTGGGGCTTTTGGCGGGTGGCATGCACCTCGGTTGCGTGGTACCGCCATGCGAGTGGACATTCTTTCCAGCCCGGAAACAGTGCAAGCGGCGAGGACGACATCGCTCACCGCCGGCTCCCGCTCGCCGAGTTTCTCGGAGGCGATGTCGCGCACTTCCCCGGGCGAATCTTTGAAAGCTGCATCGAAAGGCGCACCCACGCCCAGCGGGCCGCTACCGGCGACTAAGAGTGCTGCGGAGCCAAATCTCCCCGCTCAAACCTCTCAGGCGGCGCGCGCGGTTCAATTGAGCAACACCGGTGTTCGATCCGATGCGGGCGCGAACACAAAATGCGAAGTTCAGTCTGACGTCAAGCTCGATTCGAAAGCTGGCGCACAAGCAGCGCCTCAATCAACATCCAAAGCAGCACTCAAAGTAGTGGCCAAAGCATCGCCCGACGCGAACATGTCCAGCGCAAACACGTCCAGCGCGAAGGCGGGCGTCACGGTCACCGGAATTCCAGGACCGCAAGTCGCGGGTGCCGCCAGCGTCATGACAAGCGCGATCCTGCCCGCCACATTATTCGCCGCTCTCCCAGTGGCTGCGCTTCCAACTTCCAATGCGTTGCCCGCTTCGAATGTGCCTTTGCTGGGCGCGACCTCAACCGCTGCGCGCGGCCCATCGCCAACTGCCGGTTCCACGGCGAATCCAACTCCTGTGGTCCCTTCGGTTGCGGTCCCATCGTTTGTTTCGCCGGTCATATCCACGGCGCTTGCACCTTCTGCGATTGCTTCTGCCGGCCGTCCTATTGCCACACAGGTTTCCACGTCCGCACAATCAAATTCCGGCGAGCAGGTTTCTTCTATGGCGCGCCGGACCGTTGCCAACAATTCGGGCCTGGACTTGCCGGCAGCGCACTTATCAACGCCGTCCGCCGATTTCACCGCTCAGAGTTTGTCGCCGGCGCCCGCGAACGGTTCGAACACTCCGCCACTGACGACGCTGGGCCCGGTCCAAGGCGCTTCAGACCCAGGCTCCGGTTCGACTCGGCCCGCAACTCCCGACGCAGTCGACCACGCTGATGCATTGCTCAAGGATGTCGCCGGCCCTGAAGTTGGCACCAAGGCGACCGTCGACAACGCCAACTCCTTCGACAGCGCTTTTCGTTTCCCCGTCAGTAACGCAGCCGTGGGCGATGTTCCTCACCTTCGCTCCGAACCCGCATCGCCCACGCCGGCGCTCCCACTCGCGGATGCCGCGGCCGCCGGCTCTGCCATTGCTCCGGCGCCATCGGTTGCAGACGCTGGCACGAAAGACAACGAAACCGCCTCGCCTTCGAAAGCGCTCCCACTTTCATTCGCCGACACAACGGTTCGCATCGCATCGCCGTTGGCTTTCGGCCCACAGTCGCACGCAACGGTGGCCAACGAAGTTCAGCATCCCGCAGCATCCCGCAGCGCCCCTTCCGCTTCGGATGGGTCCACTCGCGGTACCACGCCGGCGGCCTCGGTTGGCAGTCCGATCAACGCTGTTCGATCCCAAACATCGGAAAGCGCTTTCGCGCAAGTGTCATCCGCTGGGGATGCTTCCGCGTCGTTGGCGGGAAGTCAGTGTGATGCTGGGCCAACGGCCAACGCGGTTGCCATCGGCACCGCCCCGTCCAGCAGCGCGAATTCCGACGCAGTTTCGGTTGCACCCGACTCGACTTACCCATCGGCGGGAGATCCAGCCAACGCGGCTCAGCAGGCCTCTCCAGCGGGCGCAGCCTCGGCTTCGTCGCCCGGTCAGAAATGGGCTGGCACTTCGCGGTCCACGGCTGCCACGACGGCGGCTTCTTCTACGACGCCGGCGTCCATTACGCCGGCCGCTGCAGGCTCTCCTGCCGGCGCTGCCCTCGCTGTGCCGACGCCGCAGCCGAACGAGTCTGCTTCCGCCACGCCGGAAAAAGCGGGCGCGGCGGCCGAGCTACCCCCTGCGCACCAGATGCTCGACTCCGCACCGTTACCTGGTGCGAGCGAAGGCGTGTCCGCCGCGTCTGTCGGCCATCTCACGCCCGATTCCTCGGCGCTGCAGATGCAGGTTGGAGTTCACACCAGCGCCTTCGGCAATGTGGAGGTTCACACCGTCATCGAGCAAAGCCAGGTCGGCATTTCGATCCATGGCGACCGCGAGCTGGCCCGCTGGTTCAGCTCGGAAGTGGGTGGTCTCGAGGCTGGGCTCAAGAATCAGCACCTGAACCTCACGGGCGTCGATTTTTCGAGCACCCGCTCCGGCGTCCAGACGGCCACTAGTTTTCAACACGGACAGCCGCGCCAGAATCTTTCTCAAACTTCAGGCTCCTACTCCGCTGCTTCAGCAACCGAGACGACGGCGACCGAGTCCACAATCGAAACCGATCTAACCGCGGCGCTCCCGGCGCAAGGGCCGGAAACGCGCGTGAGCATTCTTGTGTAGGAGGGTTTGTGTATATCCCTTTGCTGCGATCGCTTGCGAATTCTAATGCGGCGTCCTCGACGACGTCGGCAAATTCCACTTCTTCATCGTCCGCGTCCTCATCCTCGTCGAACGACGGGACCGACGGTTTGGACACCATGTTCCTGCAGTTGCTGAGCGCGCAGCTACAGGCACAGAGCCCGATGGATCCGCTCGATCCCAATCAGTTCGTGGCGCAGCTGGCGCAGTTCCAGTCGCTGAGCGAGCTTACGCAGATCGACCAATCCATGCAGACGCTGGTAAGCGCGCTCACTGGCACGTCGAGTGCCAGCGGGTAGCACGCAATCAGCCGATAAGTTCCGCTTCATTGCAAGCGCAACAGTTAATTCCATATCTCACTAAGGAGACATTTATGCCAGCGTTCTCGATTCCACTATCCGGATTGACGGCGAGTTCGACCGCGCTTTCCACGATCGCCAATAATCTGGCCAACCTCAACACCATCGGATACAAAGACGAACAGGTACAGTTCAGCGACCTGTTTTACGAGAACCTCGGGAGCAACGGCGCCGGCGACCCGATTCAGCAGGGAGCGGGAACGACGGTGAGTTCCATGCCCTCGAACTTCACGCAGGGCAACGTGACTCCAACCGGGGTTTCGACCGACGTCGCGATCATGGGCGGAGGTTTTTTCGTGGTCCAGAAGGACGGCGTTGACAGCTACACCCGCGCCGGCAACTTCGAGGTCGGGAAAGATAATCTGCTGGAAACCGCCGACGGGCAGCAGGTGCTAGGGTATCAAGCCGTAAATGGCGCCATCAATACCAGCGCTGGGCTGGGCACGCTTGCGCTCGGGGCCGGAACGATCAGTCCGGCGACGACAACGACGAACGTGGAGATGACTTCGAACCTGAATGCTACGGATGCGGTCGGCACGAGTTACTCCACGAACGTAACTGTCTACGATTCACTCGGTGCCAACCACAACATCACGTTCACATTCACCAAGACCGATACCAATACCTGGACGTATTCGGCGAGCATACCGCTCGCCGATATTACACCGAAAGCGGGAACGACTCCTACGGACCCGGTGGTGCTCACGACGGGCACGTTGACGTTTGACGGGAACGGGAACCTCACCAGTCCGACTTCGGCGAACGGCAGCATTGCGATCAGCACGTCGGCGGTGGGAACGCTAGCCGATGGCGCGAACGATCTTTCGTTCAATTGGAATATGTTCGACAAGAACGGCAACGGGCTTCTGACACAGATGGCGTCGGCCGACAGCACTCCATCGATTCTGCAGGATGGCAGCGGCAGCGGCACGCTGGTCAATTTCGCCATGGGCTCCGATGGAACGATCACCGGATCGTTCAGCAACGGAAAGACGGCGGTGCTGGGGCAGATCGCTCTGGCCAGTTTCGCGGATGAACAGGGACTATCGCACGTGGGTGGCAACGACTTTTCGCCGACGCTGGCGTCCGGGCAGGCAACGATTGGGGCGCCAGGAACGGGCGGGCTGGGGTCGATCTCGGGCGGCGCGCTGGAGCAATCGAATGTGGATATTGCCACGGAGTTCGCGTCCTTGATCGTCGCCCAGCGCAGCTACGAAGCGAATGCGCGCGTGGTTACGACGTTCGATCAGGTGGCGCAGGACACCATCAACCTTAAGCAATAACGAATTCTGCCGATGTATTCACAAACGGGGAGAACCTGCCTCGCGCGAAGGGCTGCGAAATCCGCGGCTCTTCCAAGAAAGTTCTAATGGGAACGCTCTCAGACAAGCGAGGGCGTTTCCCTGTATTGTCTGGCCGCGCTTGTGCGCAGGCAAAGAGATCCCGCCAATTGCTTGGATTCAGTCAAGTTCCGGCATCCTCCTTTTGTGCGCCGGGGTGGCATCGGGTGCGGTGCCTGGCTTGCACTGACCACGGGCATGCCCGAGGTACAGGCGAAAACCGTGTCCACCGCGGCTGCGGGAGGAGAAGCCGTCAAAGCAGCGACGGTTTCGGCGGCATCGGATGCCGCGGTACCCAAGAAAAAGGCTGCGAGAAAGAAGAGATATTTCTACTTCTTGGTGGTGTTCGTGGCCGCGGCAGCTGGGATCTATTTCTGGATGCGTCCGGGCGCTTCGAGCAGCGCCGCCACCACCGCCGAAGTCGAAAACACGCTTGCGCTCGAGACCTTCGTAGTGAATCTCGACGGGGCGGGGCAGCGCGCCTACCTTCGCATCGGGATCACGCTCGGCTTGTCACGCGCGCTGCCACTTAAGAAGGAAGAGGTGCCGGTTGCGCTGTTGCGGGACACCATTCTTTCGGTGCTGTCGAGTGCGCAGCCCGAACAGTTGCTGGCCTCCGAGGGCAAGCAAAAACTCAAAGCCGACCTGCTGAAAGCGCTGCAGGAGCGCGCGCCCGCTCTCGGGATCGAAGACGTGTATTTCACGGAATTTCTGGTGCAAATGTAATGGCCGCAGCCGCCCAAGCGAAACCCGAGACTCCCGTTGGCGACCCCTGGATGCGGGTGGAAGCGTTGCCCTGCCTGCTGTCGGTCGAGATTCCCGTGCCTGAGTTTAGAGTGGCCGATCTTGTCGCCCTCACGGCGGGGCGGCTGGTAGATACGCGCTGGACGGTGGGGGCAGACGTTCCCCTGCGCATAAACGGAGAACTCATCGCTTGGAGCGAATTCGAAATCGTCAACAACCACGTTGCGGTGCGCCTGACGGAGCTTGCCTGAGAGTGGAAACCACATCTGCCAATCCGCCGTTGTTGCAGGGAACGAAGTTGATCGGGTCGCTGCCGTTTCCTGCGAAGCTTATCCAGACCAGGCTGGTGAAGTCAAAGCTCACGCCTGCGTGGCGTTGGCCGAGTGCTTTGCCGAGACAGCTCGTTGCCCTGTCTCGCCAAGCTGCGGGTTTTTGGCGGGCCGTGATTGCACGCACTCGCCGCGTTCCGAAGTCGCTCATTGTCTCCGAAAGCGCCGCCCTGGGCGACAGGCGCATGGTCTCGGTTGTTCAGTTCGAGCGCCAGCGCTTTTTGATTGGGTGCGGCCCTTCGACGGTGACGCTTCTCGCGCGTTTGCCGGATGTTCGGGGCGGCGAAGCAAATTCGACAGCGACATGCCCGGAACCGGATCCGTCCGACGATGGAGGCAGCGTATGAAGCGGGCCGGGTTTTCGTGGAAACGCTGCGTTGTACTTCTGCTCGTTTCCCTGAGCGCATCGGCTCCCGATTTGTGGGCCCGCGCCCATACCCATACCCAGGCCGCTCCCGGCCTCCCGCTCAATCTGTCCGGGGGGTCGGTGCCCTGGAACATCGTCGTATTGCTGACGCTGCTGACGCTGCTGCCGGCGATCCTGCTCTCGATGACGCCGTTCGTGCGCCTGCTGGTCGTGTTTCATTTTCTGCGGCAGGCGCTGGGCACGCAGACGGCACCGTCCAATCAGACGTTGATTGGGCTCGCCCTGATTCTCACTTTTTTTCTTATGCAGCCGGTGGGCGCCGCGATCTACTCCGACGCGCTGGTTCCACTCGAAGCCGGGCGTATCGATGCCTGGTCTGCGCTCGATCGCGGTTCGGTGCCGATGCGCCACTTCATGCTCAAATACACGCGCGAAAAGGATCTCGCGCTTTTTGTCGAACTGGCGCGAGCGCCGCGGCCGGGCTCGCCGGACGATCTCTCCATGCGCATTGTCGCACCGGCTTATCTGCTGTCTGAACTGCAGGCCGGTTTCAAGATCGGAGCCGCGCTGTTTCTTCCTTTTCTTGTAATCGACCTGGTCACGGCGGCGATCACCACGTCGGTTGGAATGCTGCAGCTGCCGCCGGTCGTAATTTCGACGCCGCTCAAGATTCTTTTGTTTGTGGTGGTCGACGGGTGGAACCTGCTGGTTGGTTCCCTGATGAAAAGCTTTGCCTGACGGACGGGTATGGAAACTGCAGAAACGATCGCGTTAGTACGCGGGACGCTCGAAATCGCGCTGTTTATGGTGGCGCCGCTGCTGGCGATTGCGACCGTGGTGAGCCTGCTGGTGAACGTCGGGCAGGTGCTCACGTCGCTGCAGGACCAGACGATTTCGACGGTGCCGCGCCTGGCGGCGGTAGCGGCCGCAGCGTTGCTGCTGCTGCCGTGGATGTTGCGCAAGCTGATGGTTTTCACGATCGCGATGTGGAGCGACTTCCATCCGTTGCTGCGGTGAGGAGCAGGTTTGGCAATCGTTTTCAAGGTGTGGTTTTCGAAATGAGTGAGATGGGAGCTTGATGAACGCGAGTTTTGCCATTCCGATTGGCCAGGCAGTGCTGGTCTGGATGATTGCGCTGGCGCGCGTCAGCGGGCTGCTGGTGTCGGCGCCGTTTCTCGGCAGCGCCTCCGTGCCGCCGCGCATCAAGGTTGGTCTGGCCATTCTGCTCACCGTATTCCTGGTGCCACTCGTGCACGCGCCCGCTTCTGCGCTTGCCGCGCCCGCGGCGGCGGTCCTGCTCGCGGGGGAATTTGCTGTCGGCTTTTTGCTCGGCTTCACGCTGCAGTTTTTCTTCGATGCGGTTCAGCTTGCCGGGCAGATGTGCGGGGTACAGATGGGCTACTCGCTGGCGAGCGTGCTCAATCCCGACAGCCAGGCCGATTCGACCGTTCTTACTACCTTTTGTCAGCTCATCGTGCTGGTGCTCTTCATCCAGTTGAGCGTGCCGCACTGGCTGCTGCGGGGCCTGGGGCGCAGCTTTGACTATCTCCCTCCGGGATCGTTGTCGCTGACCTGGCCGGCGGCGTCGGCGTTGCTCGCATTCGCTACCGGCATGTGGGTGGCGGGCGTGCAGATCGCCGCGCCGGTGCTGGTGGCAAGCTTGTTTGCCGATGTCGCGCTCGGGTTTCTGGGCAAAGCTTCGCCGCAATTTCCCGTTTTGTTTCTCGGCATTTCGCTCAAGAACATGCTGGGCCTGGGGCTGCTGGTTGGCGGCGTCAGTCTATGGCCGCGCTTTTTCGATGCGCGCTTCGAACGCGCGCTCGAAGCTTCGGAAAGGATTCTGAAACTCGCCCGTTGACGGCGACCCGGTATGGCCCAAGCAAATCAAACCGAGCAGGCAACCCCGAGACGGCGCCAGAAAGCGCGCGAAAAGGGACAGGTCGCACGCAGCCGCGATCTGATCGGAGCCTCGGCCGCGGTGGCAGCGACGCTCCTGCTTTTCACACAGATGTCCACCTTCCCGCAGCTTTGGCGGGCGTTTTACCGGGATTGTCTGGAGGGCGCTGTTTCCGGCAGCCTGCGCATGGACGCGCTGCCTCCGTTCCTAACCCACGCTTCGCTGTTTGCCGCGACCGGAGCGGCGCTCGGGCTGGGCTGGATCGTCGCGCTCTCTTCGGCCGTGGCGCAGGGCGGGCTCGTTTTCGCCCCGGCCTCTCTTCTGCCTACGCTTTCCCGCATCTCGCCGGCGGCTCGTGTGCGCCAGCTTTTTTCCACCACGGCCTTGCGCTCATTTCTGAAGAGCGCGCTGCCGGGAACAGCAGTCATTTCCATCGCGTACGCCTGCCTGCGCCGCGACTGGGGCGCTCTGATGACTTTGCCGTCACGTAATCCGCACGGCGTGGCTGCTTTCACGGCGTCGCGCGTGTTTGAGATGGGCTGGAAGTCCGCACTCGTGCTCCTGCTCTGGGCCTTTTTCGATTACTTTTTCGAGCGCCGCCACTTCGAGGGCGAGCTCAAAATGAGCCGCCAGGAACTGGTGGACGAATACAAGGAAAGCGAGGGCAATCCTCTGATCAAGTCGAGGATTCGGCGGCTGCAGCGGCAGGTGCGGCGGCGCCGGATGCTCGAAGATGCCAAGCGCGCTACCGTGGTGATTACCAACCCGACCGCCTATGCCATTGCGCTCGAATATAACGCGTTGATGCCTGCTCCGGTGGTGGTGGCCAAAGGGCGCAATCTGCTGGCTGCGGAAATTCGCGAGATCGCGCACTGGAATAACATTCCCATCGTCGAGAACAAGCCGCTCGCGCACCTGCTCTATCGCACAGTCGAAATCGGGCAGAGCGTTCCGCCGAAACTCTACGCCGTCGTTGCCGAGATTCTGGCGGCAGTTTACCGCGCACAGGCGCGGGCGCAGGCGGCGGCCGCGTCGCGCGCCGCGGCTACGGTTTCCCCTAATGCCTCCATCCCCACGCGGCCCCAGGTCCTCCGCTGATGCCTGCCGCCGCGCCTGCCCGCAACCCGCTCAGCGACTGGATCGTCCCGATTGCCGCGGTCAGCCTGGTTTTCGTCATGCTGGTGCCGCTGCCGGCAATCGTATTGGACCTGCTGCTGGCGACGAGTATTGCGGCGAGCGTGCTGGTGCTGCTGAGCGCGCTTCAGATCCTGCGCCCCGCGCAGTTTTCGGTGTTTCCGAGCCTGCTGCTTCTGCTTACACTGTTCCGGCTCTCGCTCAATCTTGCCTCCAGCCGCCGGATTTTGCTGCACGGCAACGAAGGTTCGGGTGCCGCCGGGCGCGTGATCGAAGCCTTTGGACAATTTGTCGTAGGTGGGAATTACGTCGTCGGATTCGTTCTTTTCCTGGCCCTCATCGCGATTCAATACATCGTCGTCAGCCATGGCGCGGTGCGCACCGCCGAAGTTACGGCGCGCTTTACCCTCGACGCGTTGCCCGGCAAGCAGATGGCGATCGATGCCGATCTCAACGCGGGGCTGATCGACGAGAACCAGGCGCGCGCACGAAGGGAACAGGTGGCACGCGAAGCCGAGTTCTACGGCGCGATGGATGGAGCCGCGCGCTTCAACCAGCGCGATTCGATTGCGACCATTCTGATCACCGGCATCAACATTCTCGCCGGGTTCCTGATCGGGGTTTTTCAACTCGACATTCCCTTCCGTGAGGCGCTCAAGACCTACACGGTACTCACCGTCGGCGACGGCCTGGTCACCATGATTCCTTCGCTTCTGGTCTCGATGGCGGGCGGCATGGTGGTGACGCGCGCCTCTTCCGGTTCGACGCTTTCGATTGACCTCGGGACGCAGCTGCTCTCGCGCCGGCGCCCGCTGCAGATTGCTGCCGGCGTCATGTTCGGGCTCGCTCTCATCCCCGGGCTGCCGAAATTTTCCTTCCTCACGCTGGGCGTCCTGGTGGCGATGCTCGCGTGGCGTTTGCCCGCTGCTTCCGATGCGGCGAAAGACGCCGCCGCTGCCGGCGGCCCGGGCGACGGCGAAAAGGACAAGAAATCTGCGAAATCCGATTCTCTGGAAGACCTGCTCAAGCTCGACGAACTCTCGCTCGAAGTCGGTTATGCGCTGGTTCCGATGGTCGATGCGGCGCAGGGAGGGCAACTGCTGGCGCGGGTCAAGGCGTTGCGCAGCAATCTTGCGCTGCAACTTGGCTTCATCGTTCCGCCGATCCATATCACGGACAACGTGCGTCTCAAAGCGCGCGAATACGTCATCTCGCTGCGCGGCGTCGAAATCGCCCGCTGGGAAATGGCTGATGACCGCGTGCTCGCCATCAGCTCCGAATTATCGCCGCCCGCGCTGGCCGGCACCCCCACACGCGAGCCTGCTTTCGGAGTCGCCGCGCTTTGGATCGCCCGCGCGCTCGAATCGCAGGCTCTGGCGAGTGGATATGCGGTGGTCGATCAGACCTCCGTTCTTTCGACTCATCTTGCGGAAGTGATCCGCCAGCATGCCTACGAGTTGCTTACGCGGCACGAAACCAAGCGGCTGCTCGACCGGCTGGGCGATGGCCATCCCAAGCTCGTCGAGGAACTGGTTCCGAAAACGCTCTCGCTCGGCGAGGTGCAGAAAGTGCTGCAGCAACTGTTGCGCGAGCAGGTATCGATTCGCGATCTTGCGACTATTCTCGAAGCGCTGCTGGATGCTTCCGCCTCGACCAAGCACCCGGTCTTGCTCGTCGAAGCCGCGCGCCAGGCTCTGGGCCGCGCTCTGGTGCGTCCGTTGCTCTCCGACGACGGAGGCCTGCGGGTGCTCACGCTCGACCATTCCATTGAAGAAGAACTCAGCCGCGCCTATGCGCCGCAGGCTGCGCCTGCGACCAGTACTGGGCTGCAGCCTTCCTTTGTGCGGCGCGTGCTGGAAAGCCTGAAGCAGCTGGCTGGAGATCAGGTGGCGCAGACCGCCCCCATCCTGCTGTGTCCGACGCCGGCGCGTTTTCACCTGCGGCGTCTGCTCGAACCTTTTCTCCCCAAAGTAGTCGTGCTTTCACCGCTCGAGATTCCGCCCATGATTCCAGTGCAGTCGCTGGGGACGGTGCGATGAAAGGAATTAATACCGACCAACGAAGACCGTTCTACGAAAGAGGGCCAGACCTATGACCAAACATCCTGCCCATGCTTATCAAGGTGTCGCGAGCGATACCGAACGCGAGCGGATTCTGATGGAGCAGTTGCCGCACGTCCGGTATATTGCGCGGCGCATTCACGAGCGGCTGCCACGCCACGTTCCCTTCGAAGATCTGGTGCACGCCGGCGTTCTCGGGCTGATCGATGCTCTGGGCAAATTCGATCAGTCGAAGCACGTGCAATTCAGTTCGTACGCCAAGTTCCGTATCCGGGGCGCGATTCTCGACAGTCTGCGCGAGCTTGACTGGAGCCCGCGCGAGCTGCGGCGGAAGGGGCGCCAGGTGGAAGAGGCGCATAACCAGCTTTCGATCCGCCTGGGACGAACGCCGACGGAAATCGATCTGGCCCGTGAATTGGAGATGCCGCTCGAAGAACTGCAAACGCTGCTTTCCGAACTCAATATGCTCGAGATCGGCAGCCTGCGGGTTGAGTCGCCGCAGAGCGGCAAGGAAGAAGACTTGGCGGTCGCCATTCCCGCAAAGCCGGAAGACGCGCCATTTTTCCAGTGTCTGCGGTCCGAGATGAAGCAGTTGCTAGGACAAGCAATCGCAGAGCTTCCGGAAAAAGAACAGCGTGTACTTTCGCTTTACTACTTCGAGGAACTCACGATGAAGGAAGTGGGCGCTGTGCTTGGAATCGGGGAGTCGAGAGTATCGCAGATCCATTCGCTCGCCATGGTGCGCCTGCGGACGCGGCTTAACTTCCTTGATCCCGCCGGAGAACGGGCGCTCGGGCAAGGGGCCGGACGCTAGGAGGACGCGGACATTTTATGGACAAAGTTCTCAATCAACACGAAATCGACGAGATGGTTCGAGCCGCGCGCGCCGGCGCCTCCGCCAGGGCGCTCCCCAAGGAAGCAGTGGTCAACCCCTGGGACATACGCCAGTCCGGCCAGATCGGAGCCGAACAGCTGCGTGCCATCAATCAACTTCACGAAGCGTTCGCGCGGAACCTTACGACATCGGTGGGGGGATTCCTGCGGGTGGTGTTCGACTGCAGTCTGGTCTCGGCCGAGCACCTAACGTATCGCGAATTTCTGCAGAGGGTGCCGGGAAAAACATATCTAGCTTCCTGCGACCTGTCGCCGTTTGGCACGGTCGCCGTTCTGCAGCTCGATCTCGAAATCGCATTTCCGCTGATCGACGTGATGATGGGCGGTGAAGGCAAGTCGGGTGAACTTACCCGCGACCTTACCGAAATCGAAGATCAGATTCTGGAAGGCGTTATGCGGATCATCTGCCGCGACCTGAGGATGAGCTGGCAGGCGATTAACCTCGAATTCAAGTTCGGAGCCTGCCAGCAGATTTCCCAGGCACAGCGCTTAATGCCGCCCGACGAAAAGAATTTGTGTCTCAGTTTCGAAATCAAAATGGCCGAAACTCGCGGCACCCTCAACCTCGCTGTACCCGCGTTGGTCTCGAACGCGCTCTTGCGCAAGATTTCCGCAGCCATCAGTTACCGGCGTCCGCACAGCCCAGTCGAAACCCGTAACCAAATCCAGAAGCGTCTGCTGGACTGCGTGTTTCCATTGGAGCTTGCCATGCCCCATATGAACGTTCGCATCGAAGATCTATCGCGGCTCGCTCCGGGCGACCTGCTGCCATTCCCGCGCAGCGCAGCAGCGGCGGCAAGCCTTCAGATTGAAGAAGTGCCGCTCTTGTCGGCGGCTCCTGTTCGGGTTGGGGCGCGCCGCGCGGCCCGGGTGCTGGCGCTTGAGCCGCAGGCTTCTGCGGTGACTGAATCGTGAAAAGAGAGCCATCATGACCGATGCCACTTCGTCCAATGCGTTTAAGCCTGAGCTTGAGGCCTGGTTGGATGCCTGGAGATCTTGCACGCAGGACGTTCTTTCGCAAATCTCAGGACAACCGACGGTGTTCGAGACTATCTTCGAACCGCTTGCCACCAAGGAGTCCGACCTGCGCTATACGGTGGCCGCTTTGGGAGCGGTTCAGGGAGAAATGGCGTTCTGCCTTTCTGAGACTTCGGGGCAGCGCCTTGCAGGCAAGTTTCTGGGAGAGACGGTCCCGTCTTCCAGCGACGGGGGGTCCGAGAAAGAATTCAGCGGGGAAAGTCGAGAAGCTCTGGAAGAGCTACTGCGCCAGATTGGCGGCCTTGTGGCTACCAGCGTCGGAGAGAGGGCAGGCGGCCCGGTGCAGTTCCAGCTTTTGCGCGCCGAAGCGCCTTGGGCCTGGACTTCCGACCATGTTGCCACGCTCCGCACGCGCGATGAGGCCGGGCGTGAGATCGCCCTGGAAATTCGCATCAGTCCCGCGCTTGCGGCCGCTCTCGCGGCGCGCGCGCAGGTCAAGGAGGCATCCGCGTCTCCCGCGCCTTCCGCCTCTGTGTCTCCTCCGTCCACCTCTCCGGGGGCGGGTTCGGGCGCAGCGGCGCCGATTGCAGCGGCGCCGCCACGCGGAACCCAGGAAGGTCCTGTTCCCGAGCGGGTATCCGCCGGTTACGGACGCCTCCGTGGTGTTGGCCTGGGCGTTAAGTTGCGCTTCGGAACGCGGCGCATTCTGCTGCGCGACGTACTTGCCCTGAGTACGGGCCAGGTTGTCGAACTCGACGACGAACTGAGTTCCCCCGTGGATCTGCTCCTTGACGGACGCGTGATCGCGCGTGGCGACGTTGTCGTCATCGATGGGAAGTACGGACTGCGCGTCACTGAAGTGGTCGATCCCCCGCCCGGTACCGGTGTGTCCGTGGGAAGCGCGATTCTTTGAAAGGAATGTTGCGAACGAGCCTTCCGCCCATGGCCGACTTTCTCAAACCGCTTGTCCGATCCGTCGATTGGATCCACCGTCATCACGCTGGAGCCAAGCGCCCAGAGTGCGCTCTGGTTTCATGCCCGGGCGCCAAACCGCTGTGGCAGCGCCTGCTTCGCCGCAGTGCGGGTGTCTTCCTCCATGGGCAGTTCTACTGCCGTCCGCAGTGTCTGGAAACCGCCCTGATGGGCCAAATTTCGCGGCTGCGCGCCTTGACCCCATCGGTGCAAACTCCCCACCGAATTCCACTGGGTCTGCTGATGGTGGCGCGCGGCAAGATCACGCACCTGGAAGTGCGCGCCGCCCTCGAAGCGCAGCGCCGTGCGCGTTATGGGAGCATCGGTGACTGGATTGAAAAACTTGGCTTCGCCTCCGAGCAGGACGTTACGGCCGCTCTAGCCCTGCAATGGGGATGCCCGGTTGCTTCGTCATTCGATCACTCCATTGTCGATTCCATCGGCAACATCCCGCTGCACATTCTGGAAGCATTCCAGATGATCCCGTTCAACTACGCCGCCTCTACTAACACGCTGTATCTTGCGTTTGGGGCACGCGTCGATCATGCGGCTCTTTATGCGATCGAAAGAATTCTGGATTGCCGTACGCAGCCCTGTGTCGCCCCATCGAGAAGCGTTGCACGGCAACTCGAACAACTGCGGCTGCTCGCGCGTCCAAACGATGTTGAATTCGTGACGGGCGATCTCGCCGAAATGGCGCGCATCACCTCAAGCTACATCGCCCGCCTTAGCCCGGAAGACGTCCGCCTCAGCCGCGTGGGGCGCTTCATCTGGCTTCGCCTGAAAGGCCGCCGGGCCTTGACCAACCTTCTTTTTTGTCTGCTGGCAAACTCTCCCCAGCCGCACGCGTCGCGGCCATCGTTTCCAGCGGGGGAGCAATCGCTCCCGACAATGGGTCGGGCAATCGCGGAACCGAACGAGTGAAAACGTGTTCGATCGACAACCCTGCTCGAAGGAATGTACGGGCTATTGGCACTCAAGAATTGGCGGCCATTTGCCGATTAGACAACCGTGCGACTCCCAAATCAGGTTGCTCCTGGCTTGGGGAGGGAAGACGCACTCGATCCGATACCGGGCTGAGAGAACGCAGGCTCGGCCCTGGATCGGTATTCTTCGTGGGGTGCGTTTCGCGTAACTCCGATCCGACTACAACGTGCGTTTAAAAAGCGGCAGCGCCAGCCCCATCGTTCCCAGCGCAAAGCATGTCAGGAAAAGCAAATCCGGCATGATCGGTCCCAAGCCGGTTTCTTTCAACAGCAGGCATTTGAATCCGTGCACGGCGTAGGTAAATGGATCTATGATCGCAATCGCCCGGAGCCACGCGGGAAATGCCTGCACGGGATAGATCGATCCGCTGGGAAAAAACAGCAGCGTATTGAGAATGCCAAACGTTGCCCGCGGCACCAATGGGTCTTCCACCCGCACCATCATGAGGAACATCATGCAATTAAAGGCTGATGCCGTAGCCACGACCATGGCCAAAAGTCCAAGAATCGTTGCGGGATGGAAGATCGTCCCTACGCCCGCCAGCAACGACCCGATCATGGTTATGACCACGCCCGTCAGGATGCCCTTGATCGCGCCCGCTCCGTTCAACCCGAACACGAGTTCGGTTTTCGTGATTGGGGTAACTAGATAGCCTTCATGCACGCCGCGCGCCTTGTCGTCGATGTAGAGCATGCCCCCGCCGATCATCGCCGACACGAACATGGCCAGTGCAATCGAACCTGGGAGGAGATACTTCATATATTCGATGAAAGGGTAGAGCTCGACAGTTTCGAGTGCGGTCTGCTGCAGGAGGCGGGGTTCGACGTCGGGCTGGTTCAGCGCGGCGGTTAAATCCGTCATGGTCGATTCGAGCGACGAACTCACGAAGTTGTCGGTGTTGTCGACGATGAGCGCGATGCGCGGGTGATTCTTCTCATACACCATCTTCGAATACTGCGGCGGAATGATCACCGCGCCCTGGATTTTCCCGTTGCGCACGTCTTCGCGAGCTTTCACTTCGTCGTCGTACGGGATGGGCACGAAGGTGCGCGCCGTGGCCTGCACGGAATCGAACGCCTCTTTGATCCGGACGGCTTGCGTGCCGTGGTCTTCGTCCACGATTCCCATCTTCGCATTCTGAATCTTTCCGCCGAACGCATTGCCCAGCACGATTAATTGGACGAGCGGGAAAATCATGGACACCATCATCAGTGCCGGTGAACGGAAAAACTTCCTCATCTCGCGTTCGATAATTGCCAAGGTTCGATTCATGGCTGCATCCCCGGACGTGGCGGCATCACGAACGCATGCGCCTTGACAAGCTCATCGCGCAGCTGCCGTCCCGTGTAATGGACGAAAACGTCGTCCAGCGTGGTGTTCTGTACGGTGAGTGTCTTTAGCGTGACGCTGCAGACTACCGCCATTTCCACCAGATCGGTGGTGGTTCCGGAGCCGTTTGCGGTCAGCACCCGAAACATGCCCGCGCTCTCGTTTTGCACCGATGTCACTCCGGGCAAACCGCGCAGCCGTTCTTCCCAATCCTCCGGCGGATTGTCGAACTGAATCTCGATCACCGTGGATCCGGGCACGGCCGCCTTCAGCGCCTCGGGAGTGTCGAGCGCTACCAGATTGCCATGATCGACGATGGCAATTCTGTTACACAGGCGGTCCGCTTCGTCCATGTAGTGCGTCGTGATCAGAATGGTCAGCTTGCGCTTTGATTTGATATTGGTCAGCATTTCCCACACAGCTACTCGTGACACCGGGTCGAGGCCGGTGGTTGGTTCGTCGAGGAAGAAAATCCTTGGGCTGTGTACCAGACCGCGCGCAATCTCCAGCCGCCGGCGCATGCCGCCCGAAAGAGTTTTAGTCTGCGCGCCGCGCCACTTTGTCAGGTCGACAGTTTCCAGCAGTTCATCAATCGCTTCTTTGCGGCGCTTGGCCGGAACGTCATACAGCTTGGCATAAATCGCCATGTTCTCTTCGACGGTCAAGTCGAGATCGCTGGTTAGCGCCTGCGGGATCACGCCGATGGTCCGGCGCACCGAATCCGCTTCCTTGGTCACGTCGTGTCCTGCGATTCGCGCCGCGCCGGAGGTGATTGGAATCAGCGTTGTCATCATCCGGATCAGCGTGGATTTGCCGGCGCCGTTCGGGCCGAGCAAGCCGAATATCTCACCTTCCTTCACAACGAACGAAACGTCGTTCACCGCCGTGAAGTCGCCGTATTTTTTGACGATATGGTCGACCTCGATCGCATTCGGAGCGTTAGCGGCGACTTCGCCGCGCAAGCTCATCTCCGCGCCTTGGACACTAAAGCCATTTGCGGCCGTTGAGTTCGTCGTGCCGCCGTTGGCCTTGCCAACCGTCGAGTTGTTCTTGTCTTCATTCATATCGTGCTGCATTTCATCTTGCTGCCTTGCAAACGAGCGTTCGAAGCTCGCGGGGGATACCTCTGCAATCTAACCTGAAACCTCTGACCGGTGCCTAGCTCCCCTTTTGCAGAGCCGGGGGCACCAGGACCTCGGCGGTCATTCCTGGGACATACGCGCCCTTGGGATTGGCCAGTCGCACCTTCAAGAGAAGCGTGCGGATGTCGCGCTTTCGCCGGCCTACGTCGCGCTGCGTCGCGAAATCGGCCTCGGCCGCTTTGTAAAACACTCTTCCATCCACTATGGTCCCGCCGGGAAGGCGGATTTTGAGCGTATCGCCGTTTCCAATGTGATCCGCGTCCGTTTCTGGAATGGCCGCTCGTACCCAGGTGTCGCTGAAGTCGACCACCGTGACGATCGCCTGCCCCGCGTTCACTACTTCGCCCTCGCGCGCGGCGCGCGTCAGTACAGTTCCGGTTACGGGCGCATAAATCTTCGTGTAACCCAGGCGAACTTCCGCTTCTCTCAATTGCGCGACTGCGTTTCCGACCTGGGCTCGCGTGGAGGCGACCGTGCTCTCAGCCGCGGCCGCCTGGTTGGTGCGCGCCACCGCCGCGTTCAGGCTGGCTTGTGCCGCGGACACCTGGTCTTTCAGCGATTGCACGCTTGCCTGCTGCGCCTTCAAATTCATTTCGGCCTGCACTCTTTCCTGCTCGGAGGCCACGCCCGCTTCGGCGAGTCCAATCGTGCGCCGGCTGTCACTTTCGACGCGCGCCAGCGTGGCTTCGGCCTGCGCCAGTTGCGCGCGCGCCGATTGCAATTGCGCCTGCGCGTTGGCCACATCGCTCGACGTCGATCCTTTGGTCGATTGCTGCGTGTACTGATTCGCGTTCACCTGGGACCGGAAGCTTGCAATCATGGCCGCCGCTGCCCGCTCCTCGGCTTCGAGTTCGGAAGGATCAAGCTCGGCAATCAGATCGCCCTGCTTCACTTGCGTTCCCTCGTCCACCAGGAGCCTCAGGATGCGCCCCTGAATTTGCGGGCTTACGACGATCTGGTTTGCATCCACGGTTCCGACGAGCACCAGATCGCCGCCCCTCGGCGTGGAATAAAAGTAATAGGCCGTAGAAATGGCAAAGATTATGGCCACTAGAATCAAAACTTTATTTCGAGCGTTCATCGCTTTCCCTCAGTGCAAACGTGCGCATTACAGGCACACGGCCTCCGTAATAAACTCCAGCACGAACTTACGCCGCTCCGCGATTCTTTCCTTCGACAGCGGATCCACCTTCAGCAGCGCCTTCATTGCGGTCGCCGTGCTGAAGTAAAAGATCACGATTCCCACCAGCGACGGGAGAAGGTCCAGGGGATTCACGGGCCGAAGCTGGCCTTTCTCCGCCCCCTCGCGCAACAACTTCGCCATTTGCGCATAAATGGGGGCGAAATATTCACGGGCGATCCGTAGCATTTGCGGCGAAGCATGGGCTCCAACGCGCATCCACTCGGATTGAACCACCCGCGGAAAGCGGGGGTTGGCGGCGATGTAGTCAAAATACTGGCTCACGTACTCGATCAGCTTCTCGCGCGGCTCAAGATCGCTTTCGAGAACCGGCAACACTCGCTCTCGCATCCCGCTGAACACGTGGTCCAGTACTGCCTCGTAGAGCGCGTCCTTGTCTTTGAAGTAGTAATAAAGGAGCGCTTTGTTCACTTTCGCTGTCTGCGCGATGCGGTCGGTACGTGCGCCGGCAATGCCGTACTCGGCGAATTCGGCCACGGCGGCTCGTAAGATTGCGGCCCGGCTTTCTTCCGGCTGGCCGCGCGTCCCGAAACGCGTGCGGATCCGTCCACGTTCGCGTTGGAGGCCGGATTCTCCCGCCTCCGGGCGCTGTGCCAGTCGCCCTCTTCGCGGCGAAGTCGGGCGCCGAGTTTGTTTTCTGCCTGTGGTTGATGCCATGTTTCCCTTAATTAACCAGTTAGTTAGATTCTATAGGCATTTCTCTGCGGGCGCAAGGCGAGACGGGCGCTGCGGGGCTTCGAAGCGAAGGAACGCCCTGGCGTGTCCGGATAAGATTGCAGAAGTCATATTGCAGATTGCAGAAGTAAAGCACACTAAGAATAAATAACGAAGGACAGGACCACGGAGATTGGGATGCTGATGTTCAGGGCGCGATTTAAGCGGGACATACTGGCGGAATTTCTGCCGCCGTCGCGAGCAGAGAAGGCGAGGGCGCGCCGTGGAGGATCGGGGAGACGAGGCTCGACGGCGAAAAAGGACCGGGTGATCGTGCTGTGCGATGGAATGCCTTCGATTCCGCGCAAACAGCCGCTGGCAGAGTTTCTGGCGACTCAAGGATATTGGGTATTTTATCCACGATATCGCGGTGCGTGGGAGAGTGGAGGTGAGTTTCTGGAGCGGTCGCCGCACCTGGACATTCTTGATGTCATCGATGGCCTGCGCGGGGAGATTCGCGAATCGGCTTTTGGGCAGCGATTTCGCGTGCGGGCGGATGAGATTTTCGTGATCGGCGGGAGCTTTGGGGGAGCGGCGGCGATTCTCTGCTCGCTGGATGAGCGTGTGAAGAAGGTGATTGCCAATTGTCCGGTGGTGGACTGGGGAATTTTGCGGGAGTCGGAGAAAGCAGAAACGTCGAACCCGAACTATGCGGCGTATATTCGCGAGGCGTTTGGGACGGGGTTCCGGCTATCGGATCGCAACTGGAAGAAGCTTTACAGCGGAACTTTCTATAATCCTATCTACCATGCGGACGAAGTAACTCCATCGAAAGTCATGATGTTTCACGCGCAGGATGATCCCAATGTGCCATATAAGTCGGTAGTGAACTTTGCCAAGCGTACGGGAGTAAAGCTGAAGTTACTGCGGCACGGCGGGCACCTCAGTACGGATGTGATTGTGCGGCGGCATTGGGCGCAAATTGCCAATTTCTTTGGAGAGCAGCCAACTCCGGCATCAGGGCGGCGATCGAGACGGAAGTAAGGGTCCTTCGACTTCGCAACGACCGCGCTAAGCTTGTCGCCGCTTCGCTCAGGATCACACAGGTCGTGGGTTTGTTTCCCAAGATGTAATGACAGAACGCACGTCCGTGCGCGGGAGTCTGGTCTGCTGCCGGAGAAATTCGGGAGTTGCAGCGCGGGCGAGGGCGCCCGCGCCACGCAAACACAGCTACTTCTTTGAGGCTTGGTAACGCTTGTTGATTTCTTCCCAGTTCACAACATTCCACCAGGCTTGCAGGTACTCGGGGCGGCGGTTGTTGTACTTGAGATAGTAGGCGTGCTCCCAGACGTCGTTACCAAAGATGGGATAGAGGCCTTGTGAAATCGGACTGTCCTGGTTGGGCGTCGAGATAACCTTGACTTCGCCCTTGGAATCGCCGGCTAGCCACACCCATCCGCTGCCGAACTGACCTGCGCCGGCGGCGTTGAATTTTTCCTGGAAAGTCTTGAAATCGCCGAAGGTCTTTTTGATTACGTCGGCGATGGGGCCGATGGGGTCGCCTCCACCATTGGGCTTCATGATCTGCCAGAACATGGTGTGGTTGACGTGGCCTCCACCATTGTTGCGGACGGTGCCGCGAATATCTTCGGGAATAGCGTTGAGGTCGCGAAGCAGATCCTCGGCAGTTTTCTTGTGCAGTTCGGGATGCTTGTGGAGAGCGGCGTTCAGGTTCTTGACGTAGGCGGCGTGATGCATGTCGTGGTGCAGATGCATCGTCTTCTCGTCGATGGTGGGTTCGAGAGCCGTATAGGCATACGGCAGCGGGGGCAACTCATGCGCCATTTTCACTTCCTCCAAAGTTTGTGCCATTTTTCTTTTCCTCCAAAACATTAAAGATGACGGGGTGCAGCTGAAAGATTCATGGAGGACGGGTGGCGTTGTCCCGGCGACCCCATATATTTGTAACATTTTCTAAGAGAAGCGGGCTTGCTCACCACTTTGCCTCAGCCAGTGCGCCGGTTGAAGAGATGGTCGAAGCGTGCACAGCCAAATCCACTGGCGCACTAAGTGTGCTGGTGGTATTGATCGCGGCTTCGGGACACCGCAGTGCCTGGGCGGACGCATCGAAAGGAACTTCGTCCGGGGCGGAAGTTAAGATTGATAACTTCACATTCGAGCCACAAGCTCTCGACGTAAAGGCCGGAACTACCATCACCTGGACGTACCGGGATGACACTCCGCACACGGTGGTCAGCAGCGATTTCCTGTTCAAGTCGAAGACGCTTGACACGGACGACACTTTTCAATTTACGCTGGCTAAATCTGGCACCTATTCATATTTTTGCTCGCTTCATCCTAAGATGACGGGCACGATTGTGGTGAAGTAGGTCAGAGGGTGAGTTCCACATATAGAGCGCCCGCGATTGGATTCTCGCGATACGGCGGAATTTCACGGAAGCCCAGGCGGCGATACATCGCGACGGCGTCTTGCATGACGGGCTCAACGGTATCGAGACGCATGCGCGCGTAACCCATTTTTCGAGCCTCGGCGATGAGATGCTCGGCTATGGAGCGGCCGAGACCCTTGCCTCGGAATGCCGGGCGGAGATAGAGGCGCTTCATCTCGCAGATGCCAGCTTCGAGCTCGCGGAGCGCCACGCAGCCTGCAAGCTCACCCGCGTATTCCACAAGCAGCAGCCGGCCTTTGGGCGGCGCGTAGTGGCCAGGCAGGCGTGCCAATTCCTGATCGAAATTCTGGAAGCACAAGCTGAAGCCGAGCGACTTGGCGTAGTCGAGGAACAAATCGCGCACTTGCTCGATCTGCGCGGGCGATGCGGCCTGAGTGAAAGTGAGGCCATCCATTCGGACATTATCGTCGGTGCGACCGGGATCACAAAGGTCGACCTTTATAATGCTTGAGGATTTCCAAGGACCGATTGTGCGCTGATTGGCCTGATCGACTGTCGACTTTTCGACGGCGGCCTTACCCTGGGAGGGAAATTGAAAGTTCTATTGCTGGAAAACATCAGCGGCGTCGCGGCTTCTCAGTTTGAGGAGGCGGGATTTGAGGTCGAGTCGCTGAAGGGAGCGATGGACGAAGCGGAACTCGTGAAAAAAATACGCGGGGTCGCGATTTTGGGGGCGCGCTCGAAGACGCGGGTGACGGCGGCGGTATTGGAAGCGGCGCCGGAACTGGTGTCGGTGGGGGCGTTTTGCATTGGCGTGGACAAGATTGATCGCGCGGCGGCTAGCGACCGCGGGATTGCGGTATTCAACGATCCGCATTCGAACAGCCGGTCAGTGGCCGAACTGGCGATGGGGGAAATCATTCTGCTGATGCGGCGGACGTTTGAAGCGAGCACAAAGCTGCATGGCGGGGTGTGGAACAAGTCGGCGGCGGGATCGCACGAGGTACGCGGGCTAACGCTGGGGATTGTTGGCTACGGGAAGATTGGATCGCAGGTGTCGGACCTGGCGGAAGCGATGGGTATGCGCGTCATTTTCCACGATGTGGCGCATGTGCTGGCGCGCGGAAATGCTCGGGCGGTTAGTTTTCGCGAGCTGCTGGAGACGGCTGACGTGGTGACTCTGCATGTCGACGGCAAACCGCAGAACCGGGATCTGTTTGGGGAGGAAGAGTTTCAGGCAATGAAGGCCGGGGCTTGCCTGCTTAATCTGAGCCGCGGGATGGTGGTTGATCATGAGGCGCTGGCTCGGCATTTGAAGAGCGGGAAGCTGGCCGGCGCTGCGATTGACGTGTTTCCCAAGGAACCGGATAACGGCGGCGCGTTTTCGAGTCCGCTGCTGGGGCTGGCGAACGTGATTCTGACTCCGCATGTGGGCGGGAGCACGGAAGAGGCGCAGCAGAATATTGGGCAGTTTGTTTCGGCGAAGATGATTGATTACTTCCGCAGCGGGAATTCGCTGATGAGCGTGAATCTGCCGCATTGCCATCTGGATTATGAGATGGGATCGCACCGGCTGATGCACATTCACCATAATGTGCCGGGAATTCTGCGCGCCATTAACGACATTCTGGCGGATCGCGGGATCAATATTGAGCGGCAGGTGCTGGATACGCGCGGGAATCTGGGCTATGCGATCTATGACATTAATCAGGCTTGCGACGATGTTTTGCTGACCAAGCTGCGGAGCGTGCCGCACACGATTCGGGTAAGAGTGCCGGGGGTGGTTGGCGGATAGAGGGGTAGGCTGGCGGGCTGGATTTCATGGTAAGCATTTGTAGTTTCAATAATATGGGCCAATCAATATTTACCTTGATTTATCATGATCAAGAGCTAAGATGGAAGTAGAATAGGGAGGTGGGGACCCATGTCAGCCCCGACGACCAAGAAATTTACTCCCGAGATTGATGCGAGGCTCTACGACGAGTTCGTTGCGGTTGCCGAGCAGAACGGGCAGACGAAACGGCATGTTCTTGAGCAGGCGCTTGCATTCTATCTGCGCAACGTGGTTCCGTCCCAGCACCTTGTTCGCCCTGCAGTGATGAACGCCTTCGAGCGATCGGTGGACCGCAACCGGGACCTGCTTGAGCGTCTCGCCAAGTAAATGGCGAAGTATCTGACGGTTGGCGAAGTCTATCTGATGCAGCACCAGTTGATCGAACGATTTGGCGGCCGACATGGTGTGCGCGACAAGGGCGCTGTTGAGGCCGCCGTCTTCCGCCCCCAAATCGGCTACTACCATTCGCGCGAAGAAGAAGCGGCCGCGCTTATGGAGTCGCTGGGTAACAACCACGGGTTCGTCGACGGCAACAAGCGGATCGCTTTCACCGCCGCCGATGTCTTCCTCCGGATCAACGGCTTCGAACTGGAAGTAGATGGCGAAGCTGGATACGCATTCATTCACGGCTCGATGGATCGGTACGAATTTCGCTTTGCACAAATCCTCGATTGGATCCGTCAACACATCAAGCCCGTTGTTTAGCTCGTCGCCTCCGTTTCCTCAGGTCACCTTCTCCGCCCTCTTGTCCTTATCTTGCCAGCGCAGGTTAAACTGAAGTTCAGAAAGATGCCGCTCGTACGAACAATCTGCATTGCAATCGGTTTGCTTGCTTTGGGCATGCTGACGGCTGCGCCGAGCCTCGCTGGGTCGGATTCGGGAGCGTTGCCGGCTTCGCCAGCTAGCCCGCCCCTTTCTGCCGACCAGGTGGTGGACAATCTCGTGCGCAGGAATCAGGAGCGCGCTAAGGCCCTGCTGCACTCCGAGGCGACGCGGGTGTACCGCCTTGTCTACCGCGGATTCCCGGGGGACCGCGAAGCCGAAATGACCGTCGATGCCATCTACAACAGCCCCGCGTCGAAAGAGTTCAAGGTGGTTTCCGAGAGCGGGTCGAAGTTGATTCGTGATCGTGTGTTCAGGAAGCTCCTGGAAAGCGAGAAAGAGGCAGCCCAACCAGCCATGAGCGCGGCGACGCTGTTGAATCGCGATAACTACAACTTTGAACTGGTGGGATACGAGCCGTCGAAAACCGGCGGACAGTATGTGCTGCAGGTCGTCCCAAAGCAGAAGAGCAAGTATGTTTATCGCGGCAAGGTGTGGGTGGACGGAACCGATTTCGCAGTGACCCGCATTGAAGCCGAACCGGCGCAGAATCCGTCGTTCTGGACCAAGAAGAACGAGATCCATCACGAATACGAGAAGGTCGAGGCTTTCTGGTTGCCGGCGCGGAATGAGTCGGTCAGTTACATTCGGTTGGGAGGACGCGCCACGCTGACGATCGAGTACAAGAACTATCGCGTGACCGATGCTCGCCAAGTGGGCGTGGCGCTGCCGAAGGCTAAGAGTGGCCTGTAGTCCCTCGCGTAGAGTGATTTCTCGCAGAAACGGCGCCGGGCGGCCCCCGTCGCTCCGTGGTTCCTCGCATCTCTTCGGCGCTCCACGTTTGGACTCTGCGCATACGCTACAATACGGCCATGTCGCAAACTGCTTCGGCGATTACCCGCAGCCCCGCGGAGATCGTACAGTCGAGCCCGGTTTCGCAGGCCGCAAACGGGATCTGCTACGCGCGGACGGGCGAGGTGACGATTGCCGAGAACGATCTGGACCGCATGATTGCGGCTGTGCCGGCGTCGATTGCGGCAGCGCTCACGCGCAAGGCCTACTACTTTGTGCCGCTCACGGTGACGCAGGGCGACGACACCGTGATTGCCGACCGCTACGATGTGGTGCTGAGCGACAGCGCGGTTTGCCATCGCAACCTGAATATCGGCGATGCGCAATGCGTGTTCATTTCGACGCGTCTGATGGACGACAAGTTTTCGGTGGCATTCGAGTTCTATATCAACGTGGGACATGCGCTGGTGGAGCGCGCGGGAGTTTCCGCGGCGTTTGCCGAGTTGGCTTGGCAGCAGGTGGAAGCCGGAGTACGTGGCGAGACTTCTCTTGACGCGTGGGAAGCGCGCAAGTTCGCGACAACGCATGGGCCGGACGCGGACAAACATAAGAACGAATATCTGGCGGCGAGTTTCGCCGATGCGATTTCGATTTACCTGCTGGCGATTTATCTGGATGTGGACTATTACGATCTGCGGGAGCGGGATTATCCGCTGCTGGCGCCAGCTCCGATGGCGGAACGGTTGCGGAAGATCGCGGAGATCTTCCCGCCGAATGCGGGATTTGAGTTCAATATTTATTACCGGCGGCGGGGATAGGGCTGGCAGTTCGCGGGCGGGGGCCCCTTCGACTACGCTCAGGGCAGCTCCGCGCCACATCACGGGACGGGCGGGGACGCGCACCTTCGTACCTTGGCTTCGAGAAAGTTTCGGCTTATTCTTGAATTCATCCCACGGGCTCAGGTTTTTATTTGGCAATGATTTCACTTCGTCTCTATGCATTGGTGGTGTGTGCGGGCGGTTTGGCCTTTGGCGGTTACGCGTTGCTGCGGCGTAAACCCAAGACGGCCGAGGAACTGGAGCGCGAGCGCCGGATGTGGCTGAGCACGGTTGGGCGTATTACGGATGGGACCGTGATCGATGTGCAGGAACTTTCCGACCAGGGGCAGCACGATGCGACCATGCTGATTTATCAGTACGACGTGGCGGGCGTTTCGTACGAGGCCTCGCAGGACGTTACCTACCTTCGGCAGTGGATCAATCTGCATTCGTGCCGGCTTGGACTGCCCACTTCAGTGAAGTACGATTCGCGGAATCCGGGAAACTCGATGGTGATATCCGAAGGGTGGATCGGGCTTCGGCAGTAGCGTTCCTTGCGTGCTTCGAGCCTTCTTCTCGCGCGCTGATTCCAGTTTCGCGCTTCGGAAAACCTATTAACCACGGGGTACACGGGGGAACACAGAGGACTCCTCCTCTGAACCGGCTTTCTCTTTAGAACAGGCTTGGCCAAAAGGCCGCGACCACCAGGTAAGCGACTTGTGCGGTGGCCATGCCGATCCAGATGCGCTTGCGGATTTTGGAGCGGCGGATATCGCGGAGCAGGTCGGTAGTGGTGGGATCGGCGGGTAAAGATTTCTCGGGTTCTGCGGGCGCGGGGACTGGTTTGGGAGCTGCGGCGCGTGACACTTCGACCGGTTTCGGCTTATCGGGATAGAAAACCTTTGGACCGTCGACGACCTCCGACCAGAGCGGGAGAAGAATCCACGACTTGGGAATAATGTCAGGAATGGGCTTGGCCGTGAGTTGGATGGAAGGCAGCGACTCCGGAGCGACGCGGTCGGCCAGATTGCGCAACAGCGAGGCCCACCACATGTGACTGAGCTGGTCGGTGATGAGTTCGCCGACATCGACGGGCTGGGATTCAAGTTCGAGAGGCGGCAAGGTTTCGGGCGAAAGGACGTCGCCAATGTTGGTAAAAACGGTGCGAAACCAGGGGAGGCTGAGGCGATCACCGAGCAATAGACCGACGTTGACGGGGCGCGAAGTCAGTTGAAGAGGAGGCAATTTTTCGGGCGCGAAGGTGTCGCTCAGATTGCCGGCCAGGGAGCGCCATAAAGGCTGGCTTAACTGTTCGGGCGGAAGGAGCTCGATCGAGATCGGTGTTGACGCCGGGACTTGGGGGTCGGCATACCAAGCTTCGGCGGAGGTTGAATGGTAAGGCATAAAAAGGACGCGGCCTTCGGTCGGGCGCAAACGGGAACGGCGGACGCCCTACACAGAACGCTGTTTTCATCATAGCTGCGAGGCTGGTGAGCTGTCACGCGGGTTCGCCGCGGAAAGAGTGGCCCCCCGAGGGCGAAAAGAACACACGCCAGCGCCGAAACGAGCGCGATCCGAGTGAGGGTAAGATTCGGGGTTTTCGGCTGGAGCTGCGGCGCAACCCGCGCTTTCAAGGCGCTTCTATCTACCACGCCGGGAATTGGTGGGAAGCGGCAGGAGCAGTTATTGGCTGAACTAAGCCACTTATTTGCTTGCGCTCCAAACTCCTAGCCTCCGAAGCGATTAGTAGTGTAAAATGCGTGCCTTCCCCGGAGCGAACCTTGGCGCGGTTCTCGGACTTGTCTTCAATTCAATTGGTGAGGGAATGTACCGGCTCGAACGACGCCGAAGCGTGGGTGGAGTTCATCCGGCGCTTTCAGCCGGTGATCGCTGCGGCAGTTGGGCAGAAGGCGCGCAGTTTTAACGCGAATTCCCGCGAATTAATCGACGATCTCGTTCAGGACACTTACCTGAAACTGTGCGAAGACAACAGCGCGTTGTTGCGGCGGTTCCAGCCGCGCAGTGATGTTTCGATCTATAGCTTCCTTAAAGTGGTTGCGGGCAATATTGCGCTCGATCACTTCAAATCTGAGATGGCGGACAAGCGCGGAGCCCATCAAACAGAATCGATGGGAGATCTCGAACAGATTGATCCCAGGACGAAGGGCACGGACATTGTCGACGGTATCCACCGCGCTCTGCAACGGGAGCAGATGGAAAAGATCGTGCTGGAAAAGACGAAAGGGAAAGATCAGCGGAGGAATTGCCTGATTTTCCGGCTGCACTACTGGCAAGGATTCACAGCCAGGGAGATCGCAGCTTTGCCTTCCATTGGGCTTTCGACGGAGGGAGTGGAAAGCGTTCTTATGCGGCTTTTGGTTATGATTCGTAGTCATATTAAGTAGATAGGGACTGTTAACCCCGAATGAATGCTTTGGTTTGGCTAATTCGTTCTACAAGAGTGGAGAGATAGTTTGGAGACAGAACCCAACCAGCACCTTGCCCCGCCAGCGCTGACGAAGCTCCTCGAAGAGGCCCGCCAGCGCGGCGATTCGGCGGCCAGTGCGGCGGCGGTGCATCCCCATCTGGCGGTCTGCCCAACGTGCCGGGAGCAGTTTGAAGGTCTGGCAGAACTGGACCTACAGCTGAGAAACATGCAGGCGGGCGGCCCTGCTCCGCAAGAGGCGGATTGCCCGGACGCGGAAGTGTGGAGCGAAATCGCCGGGGGGCTGACCGAGCCGGACCAGACCTTGATGCACATCGAGCATGCCAGCCGCTGTGACCATTGTGGCCCGCTGCTGCGGGCGGCGGTAGGGGAAGTAGCAGACCTGAGTGAGGAGTTGACCGATGCCGAACGCGAGCAGATTGCCGGGCTCGAAAGCGCGCGGCCGGAGTGGCAACTAAGGTTAGCGGAGCGAATCAGCGGACGTTCCATGCGCCCAGGCCCTTGATGGTGGGAGCGCTGGCTGTCGGTCCCAAGGTTCGCGGCTGTGGGAGTGACGGTCGCTTTGTTGGCCGCGGTGGCATGGTGGGCGATGGAGGGCCGCGGAACGCCCGAAGCTGCGGATCAGCTTCTGGCCCGCGCCTATACCGACGAGCGCACGCTTGAATTGAGGATTCCCGGGGCGGCGTATGCCCCGCTGCGGGTGCAGAAGGGGCCGGCGCAATCGTTTGCCGGGCGACCGACAGCGCTGTTGAAGGCAGAAGCGCTGATCGCGGGCCAAATGGCTTCGCATCCGGACGATTGGGCCTGGCTGCAGGCGGCCGGACGCGCTGATTTGCTCGAAGGCAAGTACGATGCGGCGGTTGAGTCGTTGCAGCGTGCGCTTGAACTTCGGCCGGATTTGCCCGAACTGCTGCTCGACTTGGGCACGGCTTATTTTCAGCGGGCACAGTCGGAGGATCGGCAGGAAGACTACGGCGCCGCATTCGAATATCTGAGCAAGGCGCTGACCCAGCAGCCGGAGAACACGACCGCACTGTTCAATCGCGCCATTGTCGCCGAGCACCAGTTCCTTTACCGCCAGGCTCTGGAAGACTGGGAACATTATCTGAAGCTGGACTCAACTTCGCAGTGGGCCGAAGAGGCCCGCAGCCATGCTGACGCCGTGCGGACGAAGCTGAAGGAGCATGAAGACAGCGGAGCGCTGCTGTCGCCCGATCAGGTTGCGAGCGCCAGCGCCGATGCCAAGGCCGATTTAGAGCGACGCGTCGAGCAGTATCTTGACGTTGCGGTCCGATCCTGGCTGCCGCAGGCTTACCCTGAACGCGGCGCGCCCGCCGATGCGCACGCGCAGCAGGCGCTTTTTTTTTTGGCGGAGCTGACAAGCCAGAAGCATAACGACCGCTGGCTCTCCGACCTGCTCAAGGGCTCTTCGGCTGTGGCGTTCCCTCGCGCAGTGGCGGGTTTGGCACGCGCATCGCAGGCTAACTCCTCCGGAGATTACACTGCCGGGCGTGAGCAGGCTGGCATAGCCGCCCAGTTATTCAGCTCTTCGGGCAACAAGGCTGGCGTTCTACGGGCGCAATTCGAACAGGCCTACTCGGAGCAATTGACGCGCCGGACTGAGGAATGCAGGCGGGATGCAAGCACCGCGCTTGCGGAGGCCGAGCGCCTTCCTTATTCGTGGCTCCAGATTCAACTGGGGCTTGAGAAGGGAGACTGCTCCTTCTTGCTGGATGATATCGGCGTCGACTTGCGCTCGGACCGCCGCAGCATGGATCGCGCCCAAGCCGTCGACTACGACGAGCTCTACGTGCGAGCTTTGAGCTTCATCGCGGATGACCAGATTCAAATGGGCGATCTATCCGCGGGCCTGAAGTCCGCGGCCAGCGGTCTGGAACGCTACTGGTCGTCCCGGCTTCCCGCCAGGCGAGGATATAACCTATATGCGGTTCTGGGTTTGGCAACAGAGACCGCGAGCCTGCCAAGCTTTCAGGCGTCAATATGGAGCGAGGCGGCTTCTGTAATTGATTCCAGCAATAATCTGTTGGCGCGTGCCGCGGCGCATAGTTACGCTGCCCGCGCAGCGGCGGCGGCTAATAAGCCTCAGACCGCGGAACTCCAATACGCAGAAGCCACCCGGTTGTTTGCGCTCGCTCCGCAGACCGAAGCGACGACAGACTACGTTCTGGAGAACGAGATCCGGGCCGCTCAACTGGAATCGCGTTCCGGCCAGTTCGACCCTGGGATCGCGCGCCTGACCGGCATTCAGGACCAAATCCGCCCACGTTCGAACAATTACCTGGTACAGATGTTCTATTCCACGCTCGGTGAACTGCAACTGCGTAGCTCTCATGCGGCCCGGGCGGAGCAGGCGTTCCGGCCGGCGCTGGAGTCGGCGGAACAGCGACTGGGCTCGTTGAACACGGAAGCGGAGCGGATCGGTTGGAGCAAAGAATCGGCCCCCGTGTACCTGGGAATGGCCGAGGCCGAGCTTGTGCAAGGCCACGCCCAGGAGTCGCTCGAATATTTCGAGTGGTACCTGGGAGCGGCGGCCCGCTCGGGAGAACGCGGCGCGAGCGGAGTTCGCGCAACCAGCGCGACTCCAGACCCGGCGTGGCTCGCTTCACGTCTGCCGCTGCTTACTGGACAGACTGTGCTTGCCTATGCTGCTTTGCCGGACGGTGTGGCCATATGGGTTTATGACAACCGCGGCGTTAACGCGCAATGGATTCCGCAATCGAATCAGGATTTGCCGGAACTGGCGGCCAGGTTTTATGATCTCGCGGCGGATCCCAAATCGGAAACGACCGCGTTACGGCGAGATTCGCAAAGCCTGTATCGGGCGCTGATCGGGCCCGTGGAGCAACGCCTCGAACCTGGCCGCACGCTCGTGATTGAAGCCGCCGGATGGCCTGCACAAGTGCCTTTTGAAGCGCTTGTTGATTCAGACGGCCATTACTTGATCGAACGGGCCGCCGTTGTGCACTCCCTCGGACAGAGACTGGATGCGTCCCTGCATGAAGGCAAGCCGATTTCAGCCGAACTGCGTGCGCTGATCGTAGGAAGCGCAGCTTCTTCCCAAACGGAAGGACTTGTGCCTCTGCCGGATGTAGCAGCCGAAGCCGACGCGGTTGCCGGGGACTTTCAATCCTCAACGGTTCTTAAGGGATCGAAAGCCACCCTCAGCGCTATTGAGGTCGAATTGCCCACCGCCAGTGTTTTTCATTTCACGGGACACTCGTTGGCGAGAACAAATGGTGCAGCGCTAATGCTGGAGGCAGTTGGCGCGCAAAAGAGCACACCCGTTTTCCTGAACGCTGACCGGTTGCGGCGCCTTGACCTGCGCAACATGCAGTTGGTTGTCCTCTCGACCTGCAATACCGAGTCCGGCAAAGATGGCTCACGCGGTTTCAACAGTATCGCGGCGGCTCTTCAGCGTGCCGGCGTGCCCCACGTGGTCGCCAGCCGGTGGGCTATCGACTCAGTTGCAGCCCGGGCATTCGTAGAGAGTTTTTATCGCTATGCACTTTCCGGCCAGCCTGTTTCCGAGGCTATTCGCCAAGCCTCGCGTACCATGATGGCCGATCGGCGCACTTCGCACCCTTATTACTGGTCGGCATTTTCGGCTTACGGACGGCCCTGATCCTCAAAACTAAGGAGACCCTAATGCGAACCGAACGCCACTTCACCTGTAATGTGCTCGCCATCGCCTGCGCCGTCCTGGCTACGCTTTTCCTGGTCGCGTGCCAGCAAGGCCAACCGCCAACCTCGAATGCACCGCCCGAGCCGAAGCCTGCCACAACCGATGTCTATGTGATCTTTGAAGGCCCATGGGCGATTGTTCCCGACCCGAAGGATGCAAATAGCGTTCTCGCCCTCGCGCCCAAGACCAAAAGCCACCGTCCGTTGGCTTTGGTGAATGCAAACAAGACGTTGGAAGCCGGAGTGTACGAACTCCAGGTTCCACCACACGGCAACGAAGGCCCCACCTTCGATAAAGGCATTTTTCGGGTTAAAGTCGACCCGCACGCCGTGCAACGCGCCTTGGACAACCGGTCGGAGCGGTATGCTATTCGGCTGCCCAGACCCGAAGCCTACGTGGCCGAGACCCGGTACCGCAGTCGGGTTGGCAGCACCTACCCGCCCGATGCTTCGACCGAAATGGACTATGTCACTTCCATTTCGCTGCGTTACAGCGTTACCAGCAAAACCGGATTTTCTCTGGCGGGCACGCAAGATGCTGGGCCCGAGTTTAGGCCGCTGCTGCTTTCGGTGGATACGCCCACCGTGCGTTTTGAGATTAACCCCGCTGAGGACACCCACGACCCTTGTAACACACATGCCCGAAGAACATTTCACGAATTAGCGCGGCTGTTGGGTTTGACCCTATACGTCGATTTCCCGGAGAGCCCGGGCGACTGTCACAAGAAAGATCCGCAGCTCGCTCAGGCTGAGAAGGCGCAGATGCTCCACGGTCTGCCGACCAGCCGGGGTGGCGGACTGTTCGCCGGAGATTTCACTGCGACGCAGGAAGCAGGTATTGCGGGCGGTGTCCTTGCCACTTACTTTGATTTTGCCGCTCGAAGAGTCACGCAAAACTTAGTGGCGGCGTTTTATTTCTTCCATTCGGGTGCGCAGGCATGCACCGCGCCGATTATTGTGGGAATCACACAACAGTAAGCGGCGCGAGACCGGGACCCGGTGGGGCTGTGGAAGAGTGCTAAAACTTTAGCTTGACGCGGAGCACGCCTTGGGAAACCGGCTGCAAGGTATTACAGCCGAGGGGTGTCTTCTGTGCCATTGGGGTTTTGTGTCTCGCGATACGCCATGCGCACCAGGGTTCTCTCCGAGAACGGCACGTAGAGTAACGCCGCGGTAGCGGCAAAAGCCAGGCCAACACCGATCTGCGGCAGAAGCAGAAACGGTGCAATGGCCCAGAGTTGGTCGAGCGCGAGAACGAAGGGGAAAAGCTTGCGGAAATTGCCGCCCAGCTTTTGGAAATCGAACGCGACCGCTGAGATCAGGTAGAAGCGGAGAGGGATTCCGATTGCCCCGGTAACCAGTACTACCCCTACCAGCAGCGGCGCCTTCCAGCCGGCGAGGAAGCTGGTTGCGATCCGGTCGATGTCGTGCAGATGGGAGAGCGCGGCTAGATAAAAGACAAGAAACATCGCCTGAATCAGCATAAACAGCGCGCGCATGAGTCCGCGATGTGGCGCCGGCACATGCAACTCGGGATGAAGTGCCGGTTCGTGGATGGCGCTTTTGGCGTTCGCGCCGGTTACGTTTGCGGTATGCCTGATCACGTTCTGTCCGATCGAAGACATGGCCGGCGCTGTCGCTGCCGATGGCGCTGCTCCCTGCGATGCGGTTATGCCGTCAACCGGCGCGATGAATCGGTAACCGCGCCGCGCCAGGGTTTCGATGAACCGCGGGCTTGACGCGGAATCGCCCAGGGAGTCGCGAATCTTGTTTACGGCCGTGTTCAGGCTGTGATCGAAATCCACAAACGTGTCAGCCGGCCAGATTTTCTGGCGGAGCTCGTCGCGGGTGACGACCCGGCCAGCGTTGTCAAGCAACATGGCGAGAACCTGAAAAGGCTGCTCTTGCAGCCGGATGCGCTTGCCATTTTTGCGAAGGTCCCCTGCCGCCAAGTCAACTTCAAAGACACTGAATCGAAGGAGCCGGGCCGGGCTCTTGGAGGACGAACCGTTGGATGAAGGCGAGGCCATGGCTTCGCGCCAGTTTACACTGACGATAGCATCGCTCGGCGCGGACGTTCGTTCCTCTGTCTGGAAAAACCTCGGCCTTTTTGCGAAAGTCCGACGATCAGCTTGCCACTTTTGGCGTTCGCCGAGCGGAGCTACAATAACTTTATGGCTGCGCCCGCTCCATCTAACATTGAACCGTCGAAGCCGCCGACCGAAGATAAACACCGTCACCAGCACACTGCCTATGCCGCGGAGGCGAGCGGCCTCCTGGTTATCGCCATTCTTCTGCTCATCCTCGTTGTGATCCGCTACTGGCAATACATTCCATGGAGTGCGCGCTGACAACTGCGCGCTGACGACCGTGCTGAGGAGCGCGCGCTAGCCTTGCCGAGTTTACCGAAGGGAAAACGCGAACCGCTGGTCGTCGTCGTACTTGGCCCGACGGCGAGCGGCAAGACCGCACTGGCGCTCGCGCTCGCGCTCCGATTCGGCGGTGAAATCGTTAACTGCGATTCGGTGGCCATGCACCGCGAGTTCGAGATCGGCACGGCCAAGCCTACACGTGCCGAGCGCGCCGAAATACCGCATCACCTGCTCGACTGGGTCGATCCGCTCGCAGAGGTTACGGCGGGCGAATATGCACGCCAGGCACGGGAAGTGGTGCGGGAGATCGCCGGGCGTGGGCGCTTGCCGATTGTCAGCGGCGGAACTGGACTCTATTTGCGAGCGCTGCTGGAGGGGCTTTTCGTAGGTCCACTGCGATCCGAAGAGTTGCGTGAGCGGCTGCGGCGGCGTGTCGAAGAACGAGGCACCAACTATTTGCACCGCATTCTACGGCGGCTTGATTCTGCGGCTGCCGAGCGCATTCACGCGAACGACGTGGCGAAAGTGATCCGCGCAATCGAAGTGTGCCTTGCCACGAGGCGACCGATGACCGAACTCTGGCAGCAAGGGCGCGAGCCGCTGACCGGCTTCCGCATTTTGCGGTTTGGGCTCAATCCGGAGCGCGAGGATCTCTATGCACGCATCAATGCGCGCGCGGAGAAGATGTTCGCCGAAGGGCTGATCGCGGAAACGGAAACGCTGTTGGCGAAATATGGGGCTGCTGCTCGCCCGCTCTCCTCACTCGGATACAAGCAAGCTCTCCAGTTCTTGCGGGGTGAGGTTGATCGCGAAGCGGCGCTGCGGGCCGCGCAACAGGCGCATCGCAACTATGCCAAGCGGCAGATGACGTGGTTCCGCCGCGAACCGGAAGTGCACTGGCTGGCGGGCTTCGGCAGCGATGCGGCGATCAAGGCTGCAGCGATTGCGGCGGTGGAGATCGATTCTCAGGACCAAGCTAGCGAACCGCACCCCTCGCGGTAGACAAAGAGATCTTTTTGCACGGGCACTCGGGAGGGGAAATCGGAGTGGCTTGTTCCAAACGGGGCGCTAGATTTTTTGCAGCCGTTGCACGTCGTGCACGCCTGGAATTTGGCGGACTCCATCAATGATTCTCTGGAGATGCTTCAGGTCGGCGATTTCGAGGACGACATCGACGTTGGCCTGACCGTTGGAGCTACGGGCTGAGATGTCACGGATATTGGTATGGGTGTCGCTGATCACGGCAGTGATCTGTTTCAACATGCCGAAGCGGTCATCGCAGAGAAGCGTGATTTTCACGGGATAGGAAACTGGCTGGCCTTCTTTATCTCCCGCCCAGAGGACGTCGATCCGGCGTTCGGGTTCGTAGAGAAGATTTGTGACGTTGGGACAGTTCACCGAATGGACGGCAATCCCTTTGCCGCGCGTGACGTAGCCGACGATGGACTCGCCGCGAATGGGATTGCAACATCGCGCCCGGTAGACAAGCAGGTCGCCTTGTCCCTTGACGACGATGGCGTTCGAGTCTCCGCCAAAAACGCGGCGGACCACGCTGGAAATGCCGTGCGCCGATGCGGGGTCGTCGCTTTCGGCGATTGGCTCGGCGCCGGCGGGAGCTAGCTTAGCCAGCACTTGTCGCGCGGAATATTTGCCGTACCCAATGCCGGCCATCAGGTCGTCGGCACGGCCAAGACCATAGTCGCTAGCGGCGTGCTGCAGATCGGCGTCCTTAATATCCTTGAGCGAAATGCGGTACTTACGGGCCTCTTTCTCGATCAGCTTGCGGCCGATTTCGATGGCGCGCTCGCGCTGATGCACATTGAGCCAATGTTTGATCTTGTTGCGGGCGCGCGACGACTTGACGATGGCAAGCCAGTCGCGACTGGGCTTGTGCCCGGGCTGGGTGAGGATTTCGACAATGTCGCCGGAGTGGAGCTTGTGGCGGAGCGGCACCATGCGTCCGTTGACCTTCGCGCCGGTGCAGGCGTGGCCGACTTCGGTGTGAATGGAGTAGGCGAAATCAATCGGCGTGGACTCGCGCGGCAGGACGACCACTTTCCCTTTCGGGGTGAAGGTGTAGACCTCTTCGGGGTAGAGGTCGACTTTTAGAGTGGAGAGGAACTCGTTCGGGTCCGATACGTCGCGCTGCCAGTCGACGACCTGACGAAGCCAGGCCAGGCGCTGCTCGTCCTGCGCGGAGACAGGGCCGTCTTTGTATTTCCAGTGGGCGGCAATGCCTTCCTCGCACATCTTATGCATTTCCTCTGTGCGAATCTGGATCTCGAACGTCTCGCCGGTTTCCGTGATGACCGAGGTGTGCAGGGACTGGTAGAGGTTGGGCCGGGGCATGGCGATGAAGTCTTTAATACGACCGGGGACAGGCCGCCACAGATTGTGAATGATGCCAAGAACGGCGTAGCAATCCTGGACGGAGTTAGTGATTACGCGCATGGCGTAGAGGTCGTAGACCTGGTCGACGGAGATGCGCTGGCGAATAAGCTTGTTGTGGATGCTGTAAAGGCGTTTGACGCGGCTTTCGACGCGGCCTGTGATACCGGCTTCTTTCAGGCCGTCGCGCAGCGTGGCTTCGACCCGGGCCATGAAGGCTTCGCCAGCTTTGCGGCGCGATTCGACGGCGGCGTGGACCTGCTCGTAGCCGATGGGATCGACATATTTGAAGCCGAGGTCTTCGAGCTCGCCGCGGATTTTGCCCATTCCAAGGCGATGGGCGATG
>Ga0224558_1000675_pt1 | contig 39402 bp, 28 predicted proteins | sample 714S32024metaG_FD_180682 | JGI IMG/M metagenome (GOLD analysis project Ga0224558, IMG submission 180682) | Peat soil microbial communities from Stordalen Mire, Sweden - 717 S3 20-24 | ecosystem: Environmental > Terrestrial > Soil > Wetlands > Peat | place: Sweden: Norrbotten County, Stordalen... | reverse complement strand
CGCTCATTGAAGAGTGCGGATGGAAGGGTGGCGACAGGAGTAACTCGGCGGGGAGAAAAAACATTGTCCAACAAAAAAACAAAAGAACCCACTTGACTCCGACCGGCCTTCTCATGGAAGGCGATTTCACTCTTTGACCCCGGCCAGTCCAAGGAAGGGGGTTTTGAGCGTAATCGAGATGTTACGCCAACCATCGAAAAACCTTTTCCGGCTTTGCGGTATAGACTGGCTCGGAGCAGGCCAATCCTCATGGCCGAGGGAGGCGGAAATGTTTGAAACCAGTGGAACCACCGATCTCATGGAAAAGAGCCCGTGGCAGAAATACGTGCTCTGGTTCGCGGCAGGCTGCTTCGTCACGATTCTGATCTTCTACATGCTCCTCATACCCAGTGCGAAGCGTGCAGCGGCTGAGTCCGCTGAAAAAGCGGCGCAACAGAAACTCTCCGCTGAACTGGCAAAGAACCCGGTGCAAGCTCAACTGGAAACCACGAAGGCCGCATTGCAGACTGCAACCCAAGAGCGCGACGAGTGCAAAGCCAAGTTTGATCGCCAGACGATCCTCTACGACAACAGCATCGTCATCGACCCCGACAAAATCTGGATCATCGCCGCCGATGTTGAACCGATCGCCGTCGGCGACCACCGCGTCACTTACACCCACTACGACCCGAAGACGAAGCGCGAGACTGTCCACTTCTATCCTCAGCGGCAATAGCCGACGGGCGCTCACTCAAAACTCCGGGTCGGGGATCAATGCGTGTAATCGGGATGTTACGACAACAATCGCCAGTCACAGCCCGAGTCGCGGCGCTGCTGGGCGGTGTGGAATGTTGGAGCGAAGCCGGTAACCCTGGGAGGCTAGTCAGCTTTTGCCTTTTGGGACGAGCTCCACTGGCATGTGGCTGAGCTTGGCATAGATTCGGCTCCGTCGCCGCAGAGGCCACCAATCGTAAAGATAGATCTGCATCGGTCGCCACATGGCGACCCATCCGGCAATCGTAAGGCTCTCTCGCACGATGGCAGCCCAAGTGCCCGCCTCATGGCCTAACAACATCTTGCTGAGAATTAGACAGGCAGCCAAGAACAGCAGCCCGATGAAAAGACTGGTGCGGCCTTGCCTCATGAGCCGCTTGAACTCCAAGTCAGTAATTTGGGCACCGTGAGCAAAGTGGTTGTGGACGGCCGTCCTGATCAGTTCTTTGGGGTCTTCGGCCGGCCACTGGTCCAAGTAGATGCGCAATTTGATCGAAGCGTTCGGGGAGAATTCTTGGGCCCAGCTTACGATGAATTCTTCCGCGTCGTCGTCGAGATCCTTTTCAATGAAGGGAGAAGGGTCCATCGAATTGAATAGCTGGTTCATGTCGCGCAGTTTCAGACTTATGGTGTGCGGATGACCCTGGTCCGCAGTAGCGGTGTATGGCAATGAAAAATGCATACGAAAATCTTTGCTATCTTCTGGTTCTACCAAATATCGGCTCTATGTACCAAAAGGTGGTTCCCAGTTGGGATTGGGGTGTGCACCCCATAACACTCACAACCGGGTTAGTGATATAGAGATTTTGCGCCAGTTGGTAGTGGATCTGGTTGCCAGCAGGCGTTAAGCTACGACTGCCCCAGATTCGGTCCCCAGATTAGATGAGGCGCGACTCCATTCCTCGGCGAGTATGGCGTATAGGAAACTGCTCTTCCACACCCCGTGGATCTTGAGGTTCTTGACGAGAAACCCCTCCTTTCTCATGCCCACCTTCTCTAAGACCCGTGCCGATGCGGGATTCTCCGGAAGACACGTGGCCCAAATTCTGTGGAGACTCAGTTCGCCGAATCCGAGATCGAGCAGATGTTTCGCTGCTTCGCTTGCGATCCCCTTGCCCCAGGATTCTGGCTCCACCAAGTACCAGATTTCACCTTCTTCGGCGCCTCTCAAGATGACTACGCCGCAGAGTCCAACGAGATCGCTTCGTGGGTTGTCGCTAATCGCCCGGACGATGGATCTCCAAGGATCCGACGGGGATTCCAGCAGCGAGTCGCGAAGGAATTTCTGGCTCTCCTCTCTTGAGCACGAGGAAAACCGCATGTGGCGCACCACGTCCATTCTCGAAATCAAGGCATGGACAGCGTCGACATCACCCGACTCCAAACTGCGCAGCCTGACCATTGGCAATAGTATAGGCGCAAGGGCAGGTCACAATCGCTCAGCGATTCGGGCTGGGTACCAGCCCCTTCTGATTGTCCGCCTTCTGTCCGCCTTTCACTGGACCCTGGCGCATTGTTTCGAAGCAGTGTCGACGTCGATTTTCCATTCCATATGGTTCTCACCGGAGATGGAGTACCTCAGGCGCGCCCAAAGCGGCTTTTCGAGCTACGGCGGTTTGTTGCGAGAGAGCGGCAGCGCTTGCCGAAGTTTCTTTGGGCCTGTCGGCCAGCATCTTGCGAATCTTGCGCGCGAGATCGGCAAGTGTGAAGGGCTTCTGGATGAACGACACACCCGATGTCAACATGTCCGGGAGAAACTCGCCACTATATCCGCTCATGTAGAGTATTTTCGTCTGGGGACGAAGTGAGCGAACCTGTTTTGCGAGCACTGGGCCGCTTATTCCGGGCATAATCACATCCGTCAACAGCAGGTCGATCACACCTTTCCGTTCGTTGACTATTTGCGCGGCTTCCCGGCCATCCCGCGCAGATAACACGGTGCACCCAGACGCGCTCAATGCTTCGCAAATTAAACCACGAAGTGGTTTCGCATCTTCGACGACGAGCACGGTTTCTCCCGAAAAAGCAGTTTCAGCACTGTTGTTCCGAGACTCGTGGTCTGCTTCCGTTTGCTCGGTAGCGGGAAGATAGATCTTGAAAGACGAGCCTTGCCCCAACGTGCTTTGGACTTCGATATGGCCATTGCTCTGCTTTACTATTCCGTAGACCGTCGCCAAGCCCAACCCGGTGCCCTTGCCCACTGCTTTCGTAGTGAAGAATGGTTCGAAGATGCGCGCCTGGGTTTGCTGGTCCATGCCTGTTCCTGTGTCGGTCACCTCCAGCAATATGAAGCGGCCGCGCGGGACTGCTCCAGCCTGAGGGGACTCTTTCTCCAGATGCGCGTTGGTCGTCTGGATGCGCAACTTTCCGCCGTTCGGCATCGCGTCGCGAGCGTTGACCACCAGATTCAGCATTATTTGCTCGATCTGCCCAGGATCTGCTCTTACGCGATCCAGGTAGCGATCCAGCACAACCGTGAATTCGATGTTCTCCTTGATCAGGCGCCGGAGCATCTTTTCTATATTCCCGACGGTCTGGTTAATATCCAGGATCACCGGTTGAACCACTTGCTGGCGGCTAAACATTAAGAGCTGGCGAGTGAGGGAAGCCGCGCTGTTTGCAGCTTGTTTGATCTGCTCAACCTTGCGATGATCGGGCTCAGATGAAGCCGGACTTTCCAACAGCAGATCGCTGTAGCCGGTAATCACTGCGAGCAAGTTGTTGAAATCGTGGGCCACGCCGCCGGCGAGGAGACCGAGAGCTTCCATTTTCTGGGATTGCTGCAAAAGCTCTTGCGATCGAGCGACGGGAACTTCGGCGACAACCTTTTCGGCATGGAAACAATCGATCACGACCGCCAAGACCCACCCCAAGGCCACGAACACGATCTGGTCTAGCCGAAGATCAGCGTGGAACTCGTACTTGGACAGCGCGAGGAGAGCCAAGGTGACTCCCACGGTTACGATGAAGCGCGCCATTTGCTTGCCGCGAACGTTCTTAGATCGCAGCCAGGCAAAGATACGATTCGTTCTGTTTGGACCTTCGATCATCCGTGTCCAGTTCTAAGACCTTTCACCGCTGTTCCAAAAGCATGCGCGGCGGACTAAGGCGCTTGATGATATTGTCCAAGTGTTCGGCGGGGCCGCAAAGAGTACCGGAGATGCGCAAATGAGAGTACTAACGTAATCGCGCTTTGGAAAGACGCCGCGCTGCCCACAAACTGGTGATTTAAGAACAGCAAGGCGACATTTCCTGGCGCCGTCGGCGACATACGGTTGATCTTCGTCAACGTTGACCCCGGCGCCGCTCGCTACCGGCTTTGCGCGGCGCTGCCGGCGCTCGGGGTTCCGGGGCCAGGGCTTTCTCGATTTCTTCCCGCAGCCAGCGGTTTGCCGGATCGTTTTCCACACTCTCGTGCCAGTACAAATGGGCTTCGAGACGTGGCTCTGGCAGCGGGAAGGGATGCACCTGGTTCATCAAACGCGTGTTCAGCAATTGCGCATGGCGCTCCGGCAAGGTCAGAAGCATGTCGGTCGTACTTACTACCACGCAGGCCGGGAAGTTATGCTGGCTGCGCAGAAACACTTGCCGGCGTAGCCCCCGCCGGCTAAGTTCGATATCGATCAAGCTGGGACCGTGGCGCCGGGAAGAGACCTGAATATGGCGCTGCCCCAGATAAGTGTCCAGGTCAAGTTTGTCCGCGATCGCCGGGTGACCATGCCGGGCGATGACTACGAATGGGTCATTCAGAAGCCACTTATGCCGAATGCGATCGCTCATCGTCAGGGGGATGTCGATGGCCAGATCGACCGAACCGCTCGCCAGTTCGGTTTCCAGATCTCTGCGCTTGACCTGCGAGGTCGTGATCGACATTCCTGGCGCGGCATGCGTCAGGCGCAGCAGCAAGAGCGGAAGAATCAGGGCTTCGGCGTATTCCCATAACGACAGGTGAAAGTCCCGCCGCGTGCATTCGGGGACAAAATTGCGACTCGCGCTGACGTGCACTTCCAGGATTTGCAGCGCCTGTCGCACTTGCTCAATCATGTTTCGCGTGAACGGCGTCGGCATCATGTGCGCCCCCTGGCGGACGAACAGTGGGTCCTGCAGAAGATCGCGCAGTCTCTTCAGCGCATGGCTGATCGCGGGTTGAGTGAGGTTCAGTTGCTGCCCTGCGCGAGTGATGTTGCCCTCGCGATAAATGGCTTCCAGCACCACGAACAGGTTCAGGTCGACCTGACTTAAATGCACGCTGCATATATTACAGGATTCGTAGAATTCATTTGGAGAATCCTGCTGAAATCGTTAGGCTGGGGTGCCTGCGGGGTGAGTGCTTACACCAATGGACTTTTCTCTGTCACCGACAGCCAAGAGCTATGTCCAGCGCCTCTCGGCGTTCATGCAAGAGCATGTCCTGCCAGCGGAGCCTGAATATTTCGCGCAATTGCAGAACCTTCCCGACTGGCGCCGCTGGAAGCAGCCTCCGGTTATGGAGACGTTGAAGGCCAAGGCGCGCGCCGCCGGCCTGTGGAACCTCTTCCTTCCCGACCGGGAGTATGGCGCAGGCCTCACCAATGTGGAATACGCGCCCCTGGCGGAAATCACCGGCCGGTGCTCGATTGCGCCCGAGGTTTTCAACTGCAACGCACCCGATACCGGCAACATGGAAGTGCTGGTGAAGTATGGTTCGGCGGCGCAGAAGCAACGCTGGCTCACGCCGCTGCTGGCCGGCGAGATTCGTTCCGCGTTCTGCATGACGGAGCCGGGCGTAGCTTCGTCGGATGCCACGAACATGCAAGCGACAGCCCTTATCGACGGAGACCATGTCGTCCTCAACGGCCTGAAATGGTGGAGTTCCGGAGTCGGCCATCCCCATTGCCGGCTACTCATCTTCATGGGCATCACCGATCGCTCGGCCTCGAAGTACCAGCGTCATTCCATGATTCTGGTGCCGCTCCACACTCCCGGCGTCAAGATCGAGCGTATGGTGCCGGTGTTTAGCTACTACGACTCGCCCTTCGGTCACGGCGAGGTTAGCTTCACTAATGTCCGGGTACCGCTCGACCACATCATCGCCGGACCGGGACGCGGTTTCGAAATCGCGCAGGGCCGGCTCGGCCCGGGTCGCATTCATCACTGCATGCGCACGCTGGGAGCGGCCGAACGCGCGCTTGAACTTTTGTGCCGCCGCTCGCTCCATCGCGTGGCCTTCGGCAAACCTCTGGCCGAACTGGGCGCCAATGCCGATGTGATTGCCAACGCCCGCATCATGCTGGAGCAAGCCCGCCTCCTCACCCTCAAGGCCGCTTGGATGCTCGATGAAGTCGGCACCAAAGGCGCCCGCAGCGAAATCTCCCAGATCAAAGTCGCCGTTCCCAACATTGCCCTGGAGATCATCGACCAGGCAATTCAAATGCACGGAGGCGCCGGTGTTTCCGCCGATGTTCCTCTGGCCGAAATGTTTGCCACCATCCGCACGCTGCGCATTGCCGACGGGCCCGACGAAGTCCATCGCGCCTTGATTGCCAAGCTGGAGTTGAAGAAATACAAACCAAAAACGTAGCCTCGGCCTGAGCGCTGGCGTGGGAACGTTCGTTTTGATTGTGCTTCGCCAAGGGCTGCGTTCGGGCCGACGCGCCCCGACTCCGCGGGTCAGCGACCGCTGAACTTTGGCGCGCGTTTCTCCAGAAAGTGCGCCACCCCTTCTTTGAAGTCTTCACTCCGGAGACTCGCCACCATCTCTACAACGGAAAGATCGAAGGACTCGGCTAGCGTCTGGAATATTCCTTTCCAGTCGCCAGCACTGTGCCATGCCTGGCGTTCGCCGCTCCCAGCGTCAGGGCCAGGGAAGCGCCCGCCTCAGAACGCGAAGCGCACGCCGAGTTGGATCTCGCGCTTCGGAAGAGCTGAGGTGAAGCCCAGCGGCTGGCTGGGCGAGAGGTTGGCGGTGCCGTGAATATTGAATGGCGGACCGAAATCAGAGCCGACAATGTTGTTCACGCCGCCGTAGTTTGTCCGATTGAGAATGTTAAATCCTTCGGCGACGAATTGCAGGCTGTACCTCTCGCCGAACTTGAACGCTCGGCTCAAGCGCGCGTCGAAGTCCGCGTAATTGGGACCTACGCCGCTGTTGCGCGGAGATCCTGGCGGACGGTCATTGGTGAAATGGCCGTCACCGTTGATGTCCGCGCCGGCCAGCAGGTTAAAGGGATGGTTGCTGTTGTAGCGCACGATCGGAGCAAACTCAAAACCCGAAAGAACGCGCGAGTGGTCCCACGGACTGTCCAGCACTGCCGCGACCACCACTTTGTGCTTTTGATCAAAATCTGACCGGGAGCGCTCGGCGGCGAGGGTTGTCTCATCGAAGGCCGCGTAATCGCTGTTGAAATCCGTCGAGTCGTCGATCGCTTTGCTGTATGTGTAATTGGCGATCAAGGTGTAGCGATCGCTGAAGCGCTTTTTCACCTCCACAATGCCGCCATTGTAAGTCGCGTTCGCGATGGAACTGTACTGGTTGTCCTGGAGAAGCAGCGGATTCACGAAGCAAGCGGTGGTCCGGGCCCCGCTTGAGTCTACGCAGGGTGGTGCTCCCCAATTCCGGAAAGGAAGGCCGTTAGTGGGAAGACCGTCCGCGCCGCATATTGACGGGCCTCCAGCAAAGCAAGGGGAGCCGGTAACATATGGTGCCGGCAGCAAGTTCTTGTCCACGGCCCAAGGCAGGTGGGTGGTGTGGACATAAATGTAATCGGCGGAGATAGACAGGCTCTTTCCGATCTGCCGCTCGATGCCGAACGAGGCCTGCTGCGACTGCGGCGGGCGGTAATTCGGTTGTCCGGAGAAGAGAACAGTATTCGGCGGGAAGGGGCCGGTGTTAGGGACGGTGAGGCCAAATTGCGTCAGGTCCCCGGGCCCGATACATGCATTCTGTCCCGCGGGAGGCGTGACGCACAGAATCTTGTGCTCGGCAAACAGCGTTCGGTAGATCACTGCCGAGTTAATCGGGGGAGTGTCTAAGATCGTTATCAACGTATTGGCAATCTGCCGGGTACCGTTCACATTGCCCAGGGTTTGCACGACATCGGGAATCTGAAAATAGATCGGCGAGTAGAAGATCCCATACGCGCCACGGATTACCGTCTTCTGGTCGCTGCCCGGGCTCCAGGCAAACGAAACGCGGGGAGCAAAGTCCTTCTTATAGGTACTGAGAGGCCCGGACTGCGTATCCACTTCGTAGCGCAAACCGTAGGTCAGCGTGAGGTTTCGCCGGATTTGCCAGGCGTCCTGCCAGTAACCGGCAGTGAAGGGCCTGGTCATGGTGGACACTGGATTGCCAAAGCCCTGCTCATAAAACGCCGGCAAACCGAAGCCCCACCCCTGAAGAGTACTGATAGGGGATGAGGCGGTGGTGACCGGGAGACCGCAAGCGGCAGGCAACTCCATGCAGAGGCTGAGCTCAATCCCGGGCAACTGCAGGAACTCAAAACGCCCGTCGAGGAAGGTGGCGGAGTTGGTGTTGTTGCCGCGAATCAACTCGTAGAAGCCCATGTTCATGCTGTGATGGCCGCGGATGAGTGTGAGATTGTCGGCGATCTCATAGCGGCGCGACGTAGTGTGGCTGGGTAAAAAGATGTTGCGCCCAAAGAAACCATATCCCTGAACGTCCAGACCCGGCCCCCCTGGATCATTCGTGTCCACGTTAAATTGGTAAATGTTCCACTGCACTCGGGCTTCGTTGATAGAACTCGGACTGAATTGATGAAACCACGAGCCTTGCGCCGTGCTGTCCCAGTCAAGTACTGACGTTCCGCGTGAGATGCCGACCAGAGCTTGCACGTCCGGGTCGGACTCTTCCTGGTGCGCAGCGCTATAGCGGAAGAAGACCGAGTCGCCCTGGCGGAATCGGTGATCGAGACGGACGGATCCCTCGTATTGCCGGATGGGGAACGGAAACACCCCGCCGTTTGTCTCCATTTGATTTACGACGAAAGCGCTAAGCGGGCTGGTGACTGGGTTTGGGTTCACGGTCAAAGCCCCGCCCAGCACGGCCGCACAAGTGGCCGCAGGCAGGTAAGTGAACGGACTGGGCGCGGGCGCCCCTATCTGTGCTGCCACTGCGGCCCCTACAGGGCCGCTCAGGCACGGAACAAGAGTGCTGCCTAGGGCCGCCAAGCCTCCCGCAATAGACTGCTGTCCTGCGGTGGGACCGAAGATACTACTGTGGGTCAGCAAAGGCACCGAGTCCTGTGCATTGGAGCGCAGACCCTCGAAAGCAGCAAACAGGAAAGTTCTGTCCTTCTGGATCGGAAATCCGAACGTCCCGCCATATTGCTGGCGGCTGAGAGAATTCTTGATCGGCTCACCTACAGCGGTCAGCGAGAACGGTTCTGGTGACACCAGAGCCGGACTGAATGCGAACGGGTTTCGGGCATCCATCGCATCATTGCGAAAGAAGCCAAAAACGCCGCCGTGCACGCTATTTGTGCCCGACTTGGACACAATATTGACGGAGGCTCCGCTGGCCCCACCCAATTCAGCCGAATAGTTGCTGCGGTTGATCTGGAATTCCTGCACCGCGTCCTGGCTTAAGTTCAGGCGGACGCCGCCCGCGTCATCGTTGCTCTCGCCGCCGTCCACGGTTACGCTGTTCCCGCGTCCGTTGCTTCCATAGAAGGATAGTCCGCTTTGCGGAGTTTGCTTCACACGATAGTCGGCATTACTGGCAATGGTGTCTGAGTTGCTCACGCCGGGCTCCAGCAAGGTGAACGTGAGGTAGTCGCGGCGGCCAATGGGCAGGTCGACTATATATCTCTCCGACACGCTGTCCGCTTGGCTGCTTCGTTCGGTGTCGACGACGGGCACTTCCGAGGACACTGCGATCTCGGTGGCTACTGGCGATAACTTCAACTGGAAATTCGAGATGACGGTCTGCCCGATGCTCACCACCACCCCCTTGCGAATCTCGGTGGCAAAGCCCGCTACTTGCACACTAACGTCATAGGCTGCCGGGGCTAGGTTTGGCACTCGGAACTGACCCGTGGCATCGGTGACTGCCGTGCGCTGCAGGCCGGTTCGCGTGTCTGCCACGGTTATGGCCGCCTTCGGCAGAAGGGCGCCCGATTGATCGGTCACGGTTCCCTGGATATCGCCGGAGGAGCCCACACCCTGCGCGTAAGCCACGCTGCTCGCCAACAATAAGCACAGAACCGCACATGCCAGTAACTTCATAGGATTCTCCTTCCGGACACGTGAGGACATATCCTCCTTACCTCAGGCTTTGTCTGAATCACACAAAAGGCCCGGTCGCCTGCCAGCCTCCGACCGCTTCTTCCAACCTGCGGACTGCTTCCCAGGCTGGAATTGTACTTGAGCGCGCTACCCTAGCTTTGAGTTCTGTTTGAATGCGAACAAATAATTCCCGGCGCTCCTTTCGTTTCAGAGCGCAGCATTTCACAATGCGCGCGAGCGTAGCCGGGTTTAAGTAATTCATCAAATGAATTATTTTGATTATGAAGTATGCCTGCCGAGAATGTCGGTTTGGAGGTTTACGATCTGGTGCCCGCTCATATCGTCCTGCTTTCTGCGCAATGCCATGCGGCGCGCACCAAAGTCCGGATGCTCTCTGGCATGACCGCGAAGCGCTCATCCTGCGTCAATCCCTGGGCGTACCGGTAGTAGATCTGCTGAATGATGACGGCAACTTTGAAGCGGGCAAACGTCAAGTAGAAAATCATGTCGCCGGGATCGCGGCCGGTCGCGACCGCGTAGCGCTCGACCAACTGCGCCCGCGTCAGCGTGCCCGGTAACATGGTCGGCGCGCTGTGAATTTCCTGGAGCTCTTCCGGATCTTGCGGATCGGTCCAATATGCGAGCGCCGTTCCCAGATCCGTCAACGGGTCCCCCAGCGTGCACATCTCCCAATCCAGGACGCCCACGATCTTGGTCGCGTCGCCGGGATCAAGCACGACATTGTCATACTTGTAGTCGTTGTGGATCAGCGTCGTCTCATGGCTGACCGGCATTCGTGCGGTGAGCCAGGCGGAAATGTGTTCGACTTCCGGCAGGTCGTGCGTTTTCGAATTATGGTAGCGCTCGATCCAGCCCTTGACCTGCCGTTCGAGATAGCCGTGCGGTTTGCCCAAATCAGCCAGGCCGATGGCGGCGTAGTCCAGGCGGTGCAGACGCGCCAGGTTGTCGAGGAACGCTTCGCTCAATCGCCGCGCCGTCTCCGGCGGAAAGGGCACACCCGGAGGCGGCTCGCGGCGCATGATTATTCCTCGAATCGGCTCCATTAGGTAGAAGGGCGCATTGAGAATCGACAGATCGTCGCAATAGAGGAGCGCCTTCGGCGCGACGGGATATGCGCTGTGCAGTTTCGACAGCACACGATACTCGCGCGCCATGTCATGCGCGGACCGGACCTTGCTGCCAAAGGGCGGTCGTCGCAAGACGACTTCCCGGTCACCCAGTCGCGCGTTACCCAGTCGCGCGTTACCCAGTCGCACCAGGTACGTCAGATTGGAGTGGCCGCTCGGAAATTGTTTGACGGAGACCGGTCCGCGGTGGTCGAAGTGCTCCAGCAGAAATGGCTGCAGCCGGGCGAGATCGAGTTCTTCGCCTGCCCTTACCGTTCCCGCTTGATCGCAAACTGCCGCCATACTCGCAGTTCCTCTATCCGCTACCGGTACGTGAGCAACCCGTCCCCGTCGAGATGGGGGTGTGCATTGAACGTGCTCAGCGTGAAACGCTCGCCCGAAGCCAGAAAGCCGCTGAACGAAGCGTTGCGCGACATCCAGGTCAGATGCAGCGCGTCCTCGGCGGACAAATGCAGGGCCCGGCGCATCGCCGCGCCAATCGCTCCCGCCGAAGTGAAGACCACCGCGTTCCCTGCCGGAGCTGTGTCGCGCACTACTTGCGCCAGCCCTCGTTCCACCCGCAAACAGAACTCATGCCAGGATTCAATGCCGGGCGCTATCATTTCTCCCGCCACCCACTTGGCAATCACCGCCTCGAACAGTCTCTGAAAAGTCTTGCGCCGATCGCCGAATTCGCTGGAATCTTCATACGCGCGGTGCAATGCTCTGATCTCGGCATTCACCCGCAGCAGTTGCGGAAGACATTCCCGCAGCACCGCCTCCGCTTGATATTCGTCGAATTCGCTCATGACCACGGTGTCGGGAAAAGCAAGACCGGCGCTGCGATATGCCTCGGCCACGATCCGGGCCGTCTCCCGTTGCCGGACACACGGGCCCGAATAGACGCTGCTAAAAACCACGCTCCGCCGCGACCAATACTCCCCCAACAATCCAGCCTGCGCCTCGCCGTTCGCACAGAGCTTGTCATAGTCCGGCCCCAGAAAGGACGCTTGCCCGTGGCGCACCAGGATGATGTGGCTCATAGGGCTCTCCTCAAAATTACTGCACTCCCTGGGGCCGAGCCCTGGGTGCATCAATGACCAGGCGCGCAATCCGTTCTCGATGGAACGACGCCCTCTCCGCGGGGCAGAGCCCCCGCGAAAGTGATAGTTAATATCATATTAGAGTCGCTAATGTCAACATACTTTTGGCGCGATTTTCAGACCGCGCGGAGGCGATTACACTAACATGGCAGGGGCGTTGGCAATTCGGTAGTGGTGCTTGAGTCGGTTTTGAAAGGGCACGGCTGAAGCCGTGCCGTAAGCGTCGAATTTTCATTGCGGCTTTAGCCGCTGAGGGACGGCAATTCTCAAAACTGCACCACTACCGGCAATTCTTTGGTAACTCTGGAGAATGCTGTTCGGGGGATATATGTCAAAATCGCGCAGGGAATTCCTCACGCTCACATCCGTGGGCTTGATCGGCGTAGCCATCACAGACAACAGCCGTGCGCAGACGCCCAGCGGTTTGCCGCCTGGGGCGCCGCCCGCGTTTGGCGCCGGGCCGGCAGTCGGGCCTGAAGTGTCGCCTTCGACCTTCGCGGAGGCACAAAAGCTCGTTCAGATCGAAATGACCGAACCTGAGCGCGCGGAGGCCGCGGCCAGCTGGCGCGCGAACTTGGCCGCCCTGTACGAGCGACGCACCGGGCCGCGGAAAGTAGCGCTGGAGACCACGCTCGCTCCTGCGACACAGTGGAACCCGGTGCTGCCAGGCATGAAAGCAGGTCCGGAGCGGGACCAATGTGTGCGCAGCAGCACCGATCCGAAACCCTTGCCCGCAGATGACGAAGACATTCCCTTCGCCTCGGTGGTTCAGCTCTCGCGCTGGATCGAGCAGCGCAAACTCAGCTCGGAGCGCCTCACTCAAATTTATCTGAAGCGTCTGGAGCAGTTCGACCCCAAGCTGCGCTGCGTCATCACCCTCACACGCGACCTGGCGCTCCGACAGGCTAGGCAGGCCGACGCGGAGATCGCCGCCGGCAAGTACCGCGGTCCGCTGCACGGCATTCCGTGGGGCGCCAAGGATCTTCTCGATACCGCAGGAATTCCTACTACCTATGGCGCCGAGCCTTTGCGAAACCGCGTGCCCACCGAAGACGCTGCGGTCGTGAGACGTCTCCATGCGGCGGGCGCGGTGCTGGTGGCCAAGCTGAGTCTGGGAGCGTTGGCGCTCAATGACATCTGGTTCGGCGGCCAGACGATGAACCCATGGTTACTGGAGGAAGGATCGTCAGGTTCAAGCGCCGGGCCGGGCGCGGCCACAGCTGCGGGATTGGTGGCTTTTGCGATCGGAAGCGAGACCGGGGGCAGCATCGTTTCTCCCGCCATGCGTTGCGGCGTTACCGGCTTGCGGCCCACTTTCGGCCGTGTGCCACGCACCGGCGCGATGACGCTCTGTTGGTCGCTCGACAAACTCGGCCCCATGGCCCGAAACGTCGAAGACACAATGCTGGTGCTGCATGCGATTTCCGGGCCTGACGCCGGTGACCTGGCCAGCGTGCCGAGCAAGCTTGACTTCGACTCGGGTGCGGCCGTGGAAGGGCTGCGCGTCGGTTATTTCCCCGCATGGATGAAGGAAAACCCGGCAACCAACGTCGACCGTGACGCACTGGACGTCGTCAAAAAGCTGGGCATGGTTCCGGTTGAGGTCACGCTTCCCGACTGGCCCTATGACTCGCTTGATCTGATTCTCTTCGCCGAAGGCGCCGCTGCGTTCGAGGAACTTACACTCAGCGGGGCATTGAATCAGCTGAAGGTTCAAGTGCCGGATGCCTGGCCGAATCTCTTCCGTCAATCCCGCTTCCTGTCAGCCGTGGACTTCGTGCAGTCCGACCGCTTCCGGCGCAAAGTGGCGGAGGAGATGGCGCGTGTCTTCTCTCGAGTTGACCTGCTGCTTGTGCCTTCGCTGCGGGACGAAATGCTTACGCTTACGAACTTCACCGGGCATCCCTCACTTACATTGCGTGCGGGCTTTGTCGAAGTGTCGGAGGCGCGCAGCGACTGGGCGCCCGATCCGAGCCATCCGCTGCCGAAGTTTTCTCCGCCGCGTCGCGTGCCCCACGGCATCACCCTGATCGGCCAGCTTTTCGACGAAGGGACGTTGGGGCGGGTCGGGATCGCTCTCGAACGCAGCTTCGGCGTGGCGGGCGAGCGGCCGCCAGGTTTCTGAAGGGACCCCAATGGGCGGCCTTCATCGCCAGCGGTCAGGCTCTCCCGCGGAACTGGATGATTTTCCGGCGATCGCGTTTTGATGGTCTGCCTGCAGGGAACTCTTCGAACTGCTTCATCGCCTTCCGCTCCGCTGCCACCTTCAGGCGCAGCTCCCGGCTGGCCTCCGTCTCGCGGTAGAGCGTTTGCGCAACCGAAGCCGGGCCGCGCACCCCGCTGAGCTGCAGGACTTCCACCTGAAAGTCGCCGCCCTCGTTTGTCACTCGCAACATGTCTCCAATCCGGACCTCGCGCGCCGCCTTGGCGGGCTGCCCGTTGGATTGAATTCTGCCGAGCTCACACGCTCGTGCCGCCAATGCTCGCGTCTTGAAGAATCTGGCAGCCCAGAGCCACTTGTCCATTCTTACGCTGGCCATTGATCTATTTTGCTACAGGCGGGGATTCTGCATGGGGTGGAACCCATTCCACCCAGCCCGGGGATGATCTCCGGTTTGCTCGTCATCCGCCAAGATCCTGCCCCTCATGCCACGAGGGAGCTCGCCGCGCAAACCCCCATAACGATGCCATTCGCCGATTATTTCTATTTCAGGCCATCGACCAGATACAGGTTGGAAAGGACACGATTATAGTTGTACGCGTAAACCTTGCCATCGGCGGAGATGTGGGGCGTGCGGATGAAGTTGATTCCGGCCGGATCGGGCGGGTTGAGCTCCTTCCAGAGCTGCCGGTGTCCCGTGCTCAGTTCGACGCGATATACCTGGGCAGGCACGGCTGGGCGATAGACGTAAACGCTCTTGCCATCCCCCGTCCAGCCGAAGGCGACTTCTGGCGGATTTAAACCTGGCACCGGCTTGCCTTCGCCCGACTGAACGGAATAAGCGACGGAATTCCTGTTTGCATCTAAGCCCAGAAACAACTGGCCATCAGGAGATACAAAGTGAGTGTAGTTGACCACACCCACGCCCTCTGCAGTAATGGGGCGTGGTCGGCCCCGCGGGGCATCCATCAGATAGATGCGGCTGCTATGACCCGGTTCGTTGCCGACGAAGAGAACCTGGTGCCCGTTGGGCAGCCAGTTGCCCCAATGGTAGACGAGCGTTCCCAGATTTACAGTTTGTGCCTGTCCGGTACCCGTGGGCAGAAATATCAGATTGCTGAGGTCAGCACCGGTCAGACCCATCACCCACTTGGAATCCGGGGAGAGCGAGTTGGAGTTTCCGTCGGAAAGCCGAACTGGAGCGGAACCATCCATCTTGCGCAGGTAGATGGCGCCCAAGAGCCCCCCAGCTTCGCCGGACTCGTCGAACAGCAGCAGCTTTCCGTCACTGGAAATGTCGCGGATCGCGGAGAAGTCCATCCAGGAGAGGTCTTCCTCCTTAGTAGAACCCGGAGCCAGTGCGATAATCCCGACTCTCCAGTCATCCCTCGAGAGCAGCACTCGTCCGCTCCGGGAGACGTCGAACAGATTGAGGATGCCCGGGATGCGGACGATCAGCCGTTCTCTGCCGCTCAGCGAAACTCCCCGCAGCGCGCGCGCACTTCCGGAAGGCGTGGCCGTAAACCACACCTCCTCACCCTTTGGCGACCAAGCCAATCCCTGAACGCTGTCAAACTCCTGGGTGAGCACCTTTTTGTGGCCAGCCAGATCGACAACCGCGATTGTGCCGGGATCTCCCCAGAGAGACGGATGATCGATGAAAGCGATGGAGTCTCCGCTTGGTGAAAAACGAGGATTCCCGATCCAGCCGACGGTTTCGTATAAGACCTTCCCGACAGGAAATTCCAGCCGGGTACGGCCTGCCACCCTGCGGACGATGGCCAAGTCCTTTCCATCGGGTGTCCAATCGGCAAACTCAATGTCGTTCTCGACCGGGCGGGGAGTGCCGCCGGAAAGCATGGTGCGGGCCAGAGTTCCGGAGATCGAATACGCGCCTGTGAATCTAGGAGTGAGCCGGACAGCGAGTTCTCCCGCCGATGAGACACCCAGCAAATCCGAGTCTGACAAACCGATGGCGCGAGATTCGCTGCCTTCCGGGCGGGTAGAAAGCAACTCGATCAGTTTTCCACCCCAGGATGCAGCGTAGATGATGGCGTCCCCATCGGGCGCAAAACGCGCGGTCTGAATATAGCCGCGCTGGAACGTGAGCTGATGAAAAATGGGCGGGGTAACAGCGGGAGCAGTCATGCGAGCTACCGCTAACGCAACCAGCGCCGCTAGCAGAGCGCTCCCCAGCGCGATCATCAGCGTATGGCTGCGACCCTTCGGTACTGCTGTGCTGATGCCTGTCGCAGGCATGACGCTGCTCGAGGAACCGCTGAACGCATCCAGAGCAAAAGCAACATCGCGGGCTGACTGAAACCGGTTGTCGGCATCTTTTTCCAGGCAATGCTCGACGATGCGTGCCAGCCCCGTCGGAATGTTCTGCTGCGCCTCGCCGAGCGGAGGAGGTTCAGCTTTCAAGATCGCGCTCATGGTATCGGCAGCCGTATCGCCCTGGAAAGCACGTTTGCCGCTGACCATTTCGTACAAGATGGCGCCCAGGCCAAAAATGTCGGAACGGGCATCCGCAGCCTTTCCCCGAACCTGTTCGGGTGACATGTAACCCACGGTGCCCAAAACCAAGCCAGGCTCGGTCAGCGCCGCCAGGGTCGGAATGTCAGCGCCCGAAGCCGATCTGTCCGGCCGTGTCAGTTTCGCCAGGCCAAAATCGAGGATCTTGATTCGCCCATCTTTGGTGACGAAGATGTTTTCTGGTTTCAGGTCACGATGGGTGATGCCCTGATCGTGCGCAGCCGCGAGTCCATGGGCCATTTGCAGGGCGTAGTCGGTGGCTTTGCGCGCGGGCAGTGGTCCGGACTGGATGCGCTGGCGAAGAGTTTCTCCTTCCAGAAGTTCGGTGACCACGTAGAGAGATCCTTCGTGAGTCCCGATGTCAAAGACAGCCAGGATGTTGGGATGATTCAGCGCGGCGGTGGCGCGAGCTTCCTGCTCGAAGCGCCCCAGTCGCTCTGGGTCGCGAGAAAAAGCGGCAGGCAGCACTTTGACGGCGACATCGCGCCCCAGTCGGGCGTCGCGCGCGCGATATACCTCGCCCATGCCGCCAGAGCCCAGCGGAGATTGGATCTCATACGGCCCGAGTTTCGTGCCAGAAGTAAGCGCCATGCGTGCGCGTAATTATAGCCTCCCTGCGCGGCACGTTGCAGAACATTCCAACGAATCCGGGTGGATGGTCGGCGAACCGGAAGTGATCCGGTAGACAAGTCCTCACCGTCGGTTAACTTCCGAATTGCCCGTGACTCGGACACAATCGCCGAGGTTGCTCAGTCTCCCCTTCCGTCCTTGCTCGTTTGTGTTAACTGTGGTTAACTAAACTGGATAATCGCCGGTTAATAGATCAAGCCAGGGACACATTGCCGCTTTAGGGCAAATGAGTGGGGTATTCATGGCGCGGGCAGCGCACTTTGCTTTTCTTATGTTGACGGGGGCGTGTCTTCTTCCTCCGGTGAAAGCGCTGGCGCAAGGCGAAACCACGAGTGCCATTGTTGGCCAAGTTCGCGACACAACCAACGCCGTCGTACCGGGCGCCACAGTGACGATCGCCAATCCTGAGACCGGACTGAGGCGTAGCGCAAAGACCGATGATGCAGGCCGCTTCAACTTCCCGCAATTAAAGCCGGGTACCTATTCGGTCACAGTGGAAGCGCGAGGCTTCGATCCTGGGCAAAATAACAACGTCGTATCGGGCCTGGGCCAGAAGCAGACCGTGGATTTCACGCTAAAGGTGGCCCGTTCCAGTGAGACGGTTGAGGTCAGCAGCGAGGCTCCACTGATCAATCCGGAAAATGCAAACACATCCACGACCCTGGATGCGCCGGCACTGGAGGACTTGCCGAATCCGGGCGGCGACCTGACCTACCCTCTGCAATTCGCGCCTGGAGCCCTTATCAATACGGCGGGTAGCAGCAACGACTTCGTCGGCGGCACAAACGGCTATGGCAACGTGGAGTTTAACGGACTGCCCGCCCTCTCCAACGGCTACATCGTTGACGGGTTGGAAACGAACGACCCGCTCACCAATCTCAATAGCGGCCTTTCAACCAACCTCGTCCTGGGATTGAATTCGATTGCAGAAGTGACCGTCAACACTCTTTCTTATTCCGTGGATCAAGGACGCTATGGAGCATCCCAAGTCGACTACGTCACCAAGTCTGGCACGAATCGGTTTCACGGGAATCTCTATGAACTGTGGAATGGTTCGCTGCTGAATGCGGCGGACTACTTCACCAATGCGACGCCGGGGAACCACAAGCCCAGATCAACCGTGAATCATTTTGGGGGTAGTGTGGGCGGTCCGATTGCGCATGACAGACTCTTTTTCTTTTTTGACAGCGAATGGGTTCGGATCGCACTGCCCATCGTCACGCCCACAATTGTCCCCAGTTCCGGTGCGCTGTTCCAAACATACGTCTTGGGGCAACTTAACTCAGGTCAAACAAGCGGCTGCGTGTCTAGCGGGCCAAATAAGAATTGCTACCCCGCTGCGCCCCAGGAGATAGATTTTTATAAGCAGATCTTCAAGCTCTACGGAAATGCAAGCGGCACACCCACCCAGGTGCTCTGGTGTCCTTTCAATTCGGACGGCACTCTGGCACCGGGCAATCCGCCGAATGGAAACGGTTGCGCCAACCGCCAGAGCGTCTCGCATTCCAGCGACGACCACGAGCAGGTACAGACGGTCCGCGTCGACTACAACATCAACGACAAGGACACCGCATGGTTTCGTTTTCAGTCCGACACCGGTCTGCAAGCCGCGTGGACGGACCCCCTCAACCCGGTGTTCAATGCGTTTTCCCCGCAGCCTCTCTACTCGCTTGCCGCGGGATACACGCACGTCTTCTCGCAGAGCTTGGTGAACTACTTTAATCCGGCATTCTCCTGGTACGAGAGCCTGTTTGGGCCAAGCAACCTTCAGAAGACACTTTCTGTGTTCCCCATCGTGTTGCAGGGCAGCGGCGCGAATGCCTTCACGCCCTTGGGAGGGCTTGACAACACCTGGATTCAAGGCCGGCGCGCATCCCGCTTTTTCATCAACGACAATCTCGCCTGGAGCCGTGGCGCTCACGAACTGCGGTTCGGAACCAATACCCGTATCTTCCGCCTGAACGACTACGACTTTGGAGAAGGCACCGTGCCCACCGTGACCTACGCGAACTTGCAGCAATTTATCTATGGAGTAGCGAACACCGCCTCGACGACTTTCCCTTCGAACCCAAATGAGCCCTTTAACTTTCTCAATCTCGATGTCTACGCGCAAGACACCTGGAAAGTGACCCGCACCCTGACCTGGACGTTCGGCCTGCGCGACACCTTCAACTCCAATCCATTGAATCCGCATGATCAAGTCGCCCGTCTTCGAGGCTCCTTCGGTTCCATCTCCCATGATGTCAGTCAACCGCTGAACCAGGCCATCCAGACCCATCTCGGCCATCTGTTTTCGTCCACACCGGTGGCCATTCTGCAACCGAGAACGGCGATTGCGTGGCAATTCGAGCCAAAATCGGTACTCCGCACCGGTTTCGGAATTTTCAGCGACATCTTGCCGGGCACGGTGGCCGACCTGATCGGCGCCAATCCTCCATACGATAAGACGTTCCAAGGAGGACTGCTCGGCACCGTGGGCCAAAAGGGATCCGCGAGCTGCGACCCGGTCGTCGGCTGCGCAGGCAACGCGCCCGGAGTGACGAACAGCGCAGTGGACGCAATCGTTGCCGCGAATCAGACTTTTACTTCGGGATTTCCCCAGGGCAAGTCTTCTCTTCCGCCGGTTGCCATCACAGCCATTCCCGATGGCAAACTCCACGCGCCGTATTTCATGGAGTGGAGCCTGGGTATGGAACATCAATTCGGAACGACGGCCAGCTTGAAAGCGCAATACGTGGGCACGCGGGCCGTAAACCAGCCGTACTCAACCCAAGTCAACGGCTACCAAACCGTGTGCCAGGGCTGTTTTGCGCCGTTCCCTTACATGCAGCCCACTGATCCAAGATTCGGCGCAGTGACGCAGTTCTCCACCGGCGCCAACAGTCACTACAACGGTCTTCAACTGACCGCGATGAAGCGGCTCGGCCATGGCTTGCAAGGACAGGTCAACTACACCTGGAGCCGTTGCATGGATACGGTCTCGAACGGAGGTTTCCTTCCATTTTCCGCAGGAGGGATTCTCTCGCCTCTGCCGGGAAACCTGGCCCGCGACTATGGTCCTTGCGACTATGACATCCGGCACAATCTCAACGCGCAGTATGTGTATCAGTTGCCGGTCAGAGTGCACAGTCATGCGCTGGGCTACGCGCTCAACGGCTGGCAGATTTCTGGAACGGCGTTTTGGCACAGCGGCGTTCCGTTCTCAGTGCTGAGCACGCCTTATTCAGCAAACGGAAACGGCATCGTGCAGGGCAGCGGGCCGCAGTTCGCCAGTCTTGTGCCGGGAGTAGATCCCTATTGTCGTCACTGCAACCTTCCCGCTACCCAATTGGGCACGATTCAGTGGCTTAATCCAGACGCATTTGTATCGGCGGTTGATCCGAGTACAGGGCAGTGCTCTGGCGGCGACAGCCCGCAGAATTGCCAATTCGGAAGCCTCGGCCGGAATGCCCTGCGCGGTCCCGATTTCCTCTGGAGCGATTTCTATCTGACAAAATGGTTTCCTGTGACCGAGCATGTGAAGCTGCGATTTGAAGGGCAGTTCTTTAATGTCTTCAACCATCCGAATTTTGTGCTTCCAAACATGGTGCAGGCCGGCATTCCAGGAAATCCTTCCACGCAGAGTGGATTCGGAGCGCTCACGTACACGACCTCTCCGCCGACCGGTTTACTGGGCGTCGGTTTGGGTGGCGATAGCAGTCCACGCATGATCGCTTTTCAGGCACGGTTGGAGTTCTGAGTGTGCCCCGGTGACTCGGGGCGAATAGTCGGCAACCCGGAAGTGATCCGCTACCGCCGGACCTTTTGGCGGCGATTGCAACATAAGCCGATGCCGCTCGAATTGTTCTTGATGACTCTCCATCGCTTCTCCCCGAAGCCCCAACACGAGCTAAAAAGAAAACGGCCGGGAAAACTCCCGGCCGTTTCAGGAGGAAGTACTGCAACAGCGTTATCCCCAATGAAGTTATTCAGCCCTGCCTTACCGCCCCTCAACCCGGAAGACTAGAATTCGTAGTATTCCAACGTACAGGGGCAGAGACCGTAGCCGCTGCCAATGGGGTGAGCCTGAACCATCGGGGCTTCGCGCTGGAATGCGAGCATCTGCTGCGTCATCTGGGCGATCGCCTGCACCCAACCCGGCTCAGCCCAGCAGGTGCAGAAATCCGGGGTTGCGGAAGCCGGGAAAGACGCGCTCCGGCCTCGGATTACCCAGTTGTCGCGCCACTGCCTCGGCCATCACCTGGCGGAAGTCCGTGGTCAGCGCCAGGTCGCGCTGTTCATAAAGTTGTTCGCCAGCCAGCCCCGGCCAGCGCCCGTACACTTTGCCGCCGCGCACCGCGCCGCCCATTACGAACATCACGTTGGCGTGACCGTGGTCGGTGCCGCGGGTTCCGTTCTCCCGCGCGGTGCGGCCAAATTCGCTCATCGTCACCACCACGGTTTCTGCCGCCAGCACTCCCAGGTCCTGCCAGAAGGCGGCCAGCGAGCCGCTGAACTCCTTCAGCAGTCTTCCAAGCTGTCCCTCGCTCGCGCCTTCGTTCACATGATGGTCCCAGCCGCCGATGTCGGTGAACGCCACTTGCACGCCAAGGTTTGCCTTCACCAGTTGCGCCGTCTGCTTCAGCGCGTCTCCAAATCGCCCTTTCGGATAAACCACTCCGGCCGCCGGCCGATACTTCGCCGGGTCGGCGGCCTTCAACATTTTCACCGCGTCAAAAGTTTCCTGCGCCGTACCGTGCAGCACTGCATCCACGCTCGCGGCGTACATGGACTCAAAGGTATTCGCCAGCGGCTGCGCCTGCGGATTGTGCGGCGCCACGCCAAAGTCATTCACGTTGCCCACGGCCAGCGCCGGAGCCTGCCCGCTCAACATTCGGGGCAGGGCCGTGCCCAGCGCCACGGCGCGGAACGCCGCGTCTTGCTGCGGATCGCCGGTGGCCACCAGCGCGCGATTCAGCCATCCATCCTCGGTGCTCTTCACTCCTGGCGTGCCGCTTTCCATAAAGTCCTGCGCGTCAAAGTGCGAGCGCGTCGGGTCGGGCGATCCGGCGGCATGCACAATCGCAAGCTGCCTTGCATCCCACAAGGGTTTCAGTGCGCTCATCGCAGGATGCAGCCCGAAGAATCCGTCGAGATCGATCACGTCACGCTGGGGAATCGCAATCGTCGGACGCATCGTGTAGTATTCCGCCTCGCCGTGCGGCACCACGATGTTCAGCCCGTCGGCCGCGCCGCGCTGGAAGATCACCACCAGCCGCCGGTGTGGCTGGGCCGTGTCGGCGGCCATCGCCGCGCGCGCCAGGAACCCCGGCACCGCCGCCATGCCCACCACGCTCATGGCTCCGCCCTTCAAGAAAACTCGCCGCGTGATTCCCATCGTCTGTCTCCTAACGCCGTTGAAATTCCGGCGAGCCCAGAATCAATCCAGCCACCGCGCCCTGGTTTACCGGCTTCGGCGGGTCGTCCAGTTTGCGCCCGGTCACCAGCGGATCGCTCAACTGTTTGGCAATCGTCTCGTGCGTCTGCGCCGAGACCGCTCCGGCCAGCAGCGCCTGCTCCAGCGTGCGCTGCACCTCATCGGCCTGGGTTTCGGCCTGGGCTTCGGCCTTGGTCCCGTTGCCCCCGAGCTTCGCGGCATCCACTTTCACTCCCGCCAGTTTGCCCGTGCCCAGCCTCAGCGCAAAGTTCATCCGGTTCAGCAGCGCCCCGGAGTTCACCCAGCTCTCCGCGTGCATCGAGTATCCCGTCGGCGGCTGTGCCCCGTAGAGCGGCATTCCCATGCGGTTCAGCGCATCGTTCACGCTCTGCGTGCGCGTCACCTCCGCGCCCGTCGCCCGCAGCGCCGACACCGTAAACTCCAGCGGCGTCTTCACCTTGGAGCGATACTCCTTGACGTCCCAAAACTCCGGCGCGCCGAGCATGGTGCCGAGCACCGCCTTGATGTCTCCATCGCTTTCGAGAAACGTCTTCGCCATCGCATCCACCAGCGCCGGAGGCGGCGTGTCGCTCACAAAGCGCTGCGCCAGTTTGGTGGAGATGAAGCGCGCTGTGGCCGGCTCATGCGCCAGCATCTCCAGCGCAGCCTCACCCTCGCGTTGCCCGTCCTCGTGCCCGCCCTCGTGAAAGACCCGCCCCAGCACTGTCTTGTCTCCCGGCTCGTGCCTCGGCTCGCGGAAGACGAATCCTCCGCCCTGCCTCGGCTCTTCCAGCGTCCACCCGGTCAGCACCCGCGCCAGTTCGGTCACATCCGTCTGCGTGTAGCCGCCGTTCACGCCCAGGGTGTGCAACTCCATCACCTCGCGCGCATAGTTTTCGTTGAGCCCCTGCGCGGGCTTGCCGTTATTCTTGGCGCGCCCCGCGGCCTGCGAGTTGGGACCCACGCTCTGCCAGTTGTCCAGGTACCACAGCATCGCCGGACTCTTTGCCGTGGCCAGCAGCAGTTCGCTGAACTTTCCCAGCGCCCGTGGACGAATCACGTCCCGCTCATACGCCGTCACCAGATACCGCTCCGCGCCCTTGCCGAGAAACACGTTGAAGTGATTGAACCAGAAGTCGGTCATCACCTCCTGCAGTTGCCGCTCGCTATAGGTCGCGCGCAACAGCTTGCCCTGTATCAGCTCGCCGTTCACCACCGCCACCGGATTTTCCAGCGAGAGCAGCAACTCCTTCTGTTGCGGAGTCATATCGGAGGTCAGCTTGTCGCGGTCGTCCTGCGAAAGCGCCCGCCAGAAGCCGCGCCGTTCGTCCGCGTCCATCGCCGCCAGGTTCTGCGTGCGCGACTCCGGAGCCATCTCCACCAGGTCGAGCGCCCGCGAGCGCGCATGATCCCGCGCCTCTTGCCGCTTCTCCTTCATATCCTGCGAAAGGTCGTCCGCCGGATTCATCTCCAGCAAATCCGCATTCTCCACCGCTTTCGCGTTTTTCTTTGCCTGCTTGTCGTTAACGCGCGCCACCCCCGCCGTGTACACCGCCTTGAGCTGCGGATCTTTCGGCATCGGCATCTTTCCATCCGCAACCGCCCGCAGCACCTGCTCCGGAGGAAAGTTCTCCACCATCTCCAGGGCCGACATGCGCAGCGTTCGATACGGCGCAAGCCGCGCCTCCAGCGCTGAGTCGTCAATCTTCCCCGGTTCAAGCTGCTGCGCAATCCACTTGTCCACCCCCATGGCGAGCACCCGGTCCACATCTCCCGGCCTGGGCCCAAACGTCAGCCGGTTCAGCGCATGAATCGCCCGCTCGCGCTCGTCCATCCTCTGGATGGCCGGAGCCGGTTTGCGGTGTTTCCGGGCGAAGGCGGGCAGCGCAGTGGAGGGCAGCAAGAGCAGCAGCGCAAGGGCCGCGCCGATCAGCTTTGTCCGCGGCATTTTCACCTCCTGAGGCAAGGATATTCCATGCCGGTTGGGAATATAAACCCGCGGCGGAAGAAAAAGTTTCTGCATCAGATTCGGCGGAGGGTGCGTGGCCGCGCCGGCAAAGAATCCTACTCCGGCGGGGACTTGGATATCGGCATTGGCAACCAATCTCATGACCCGTGGCGGGGTTTTGAGTGTAAACGCCTGGTTGCAACAGTTATCAACAGTCACGTTTGTCAGCGTAAGAGGCGCGTAGCGTTTTTTGCCAGCCGACTGCCTTCACTTCCGCTTCGGAAACTCCAACACCTCGCATTCCGAAGAGGGACTGCGGCGGCTGCAGCACGAGCGGCAAGGAGCGCGGCACGAACATCGGCAGCACGGTGTCGCTTTTACTGCACGATGCCGCTGGTCCTGAGGAATGCGCGGATCGCAGCCATGGCTCTGCGGACTTCGTCCCGCGAGAAATCGCCGTGACCGCCGTTGGGAATCGTCACGAGTTGATTGCGGACGCCCTCGCGATTAAGCGCCTCGTGCAGCTTCTGTGCTTGGGTATAGGGTACGAGCTTGTCTTTATCGCCATGGATAGTCAGCACGGGGGGGGAATCCTTCCGTATCAAGTACACGGGCGAGATACGGCGCGCGAGTTGATCGCGGTCAGGTAAACTGCCGAACCATTCGATCGCGTACCCTTTAGCGTTCACCCCGGAGAACAGGTCGGCAACATCGGTTATACCGAACCAATTCACGACGGCGGCAACCTTGGGGACCGTGTTGTCAGCCTTGTCCCATCGCATCGTGTCGGGCGGAGTGCAACCGCGATCGAAACCTGCCTCGGGCGTGAGCAGGCCAGTCGTAAGCGCAAGGTGTCCACCAGCAGAACCGCCCGTGACCACAATTCGGTTTACATCGAAGTTGTACTGGGCTGCGTTGTTCATCACCCAGTGCAACGCGCACCGACAGTCCTCAACGGCGGCGGGAGCCACCGAGTTTGCTGCTAGACGATACTCGACGTTTACCGCCGCGAAACCCATCTGCAGATACGGCACGAGTCCGAGGCTCCACCCCTCTTTTGTTCCAGCGACCCAGCCACCGCCGTGAATGAACATCACGACCGGGATAGCATTTGGTCTGTCGTGAGGGATGTAGAGGTCCAGCTTGACATCAGTGTTGTTGGCGTGGCGGTACGTAATGTTTTCCAGCACGTCGTAGTTCGTGGAAAGAAGGTCACTCCACTCAGCGGCAGTAGTAGGCTGCTCGGCAGCGGCGACTGATTGCGCGAGCGCACTGGTAGCGAAGGTCACGCACGCGCAGAGGAGGATCAGGAATACGATGCGGTGCTGAACATGGTGGCTTTTCATGCACCGGATTCTACGCGCGATCTCACACTCAGGCTACCGCCCGAAAAGGCACGTTTGGCGGAACGATCCCTACGATGGCGTAACATCCCGATTTCACGCAATATAAAAAGGCGCCCACTTTTGCGGTAGGTTGAGGTTGTTGGCAGCACCAACCTAGCGAAAAGGAGCGCCTTTATGAGTCAAGAAAAGTATATCGGTATGGACGTTCATCAGGCCACCATTTCGATTGCCGTGATGGATGCTCAAGGCAAGCTGATCATGGAATGCCTGCTGGAGACCAAAGCAACCACGATTCTGGAGTTTATCCAAGGGCTGCAGGGAACTCTGTCCCTGACCTTCGAGGAAGGAACGTCCGCTGCCTGGTTGCACGACCTTCTGAAACCCCACGTCAGCCGATTGGTGGTCTGCGATCCGCGAAAGGCCGCTCTGTTGAAAGATGGCAACAAGAGTGACCGGATCGACGCGCGCAAGCTGGCTGAGCTGTTACGTACTAACCAACTGAAGCCGGTCTACCACGGAGAGCATGGGGTACGCACCTTGAAAGAACTGGGGCGCAGCTATCTGACCCTCACCAAAGATGTCACGCGGGTGATGAATCGGATCAAAGCCCTATACCGCAGCTGGGCGATTCCCTGCAGCGGTACGACGGTGTACGCTCCACGGCATCGCGCCGAATGGTTGGCCAAGATCGGAGAACCCGGAGTTCGGGTTCGAGCCGAACGGCTTTACCAGCAACTGGATGTGCTCCAGCCAGTGCGCCAAGCAGCGCGTCATGACCTTCTGAGCGAGAGCCACAAGCATGCTGCCGTGAAGTTACTGCGCCAGATTCCTTCGATCGGTCCGATTCGCGCCGCTCTGCTGGTGGCCTTGCTGCAGACACCGCATCGTTTCCGTACCAAGCGACAGCTCTGGGCCTACAGCGGTTTCGCGGTCGAGACTCACGACAGCGGCGAGTACCGCTGTGTGCGAGGCAAACTGCAACGCAACCGCGAGCGCATCACGGTGCGCGGGCTGAATGACAACCACAATAAAGATCTGAAGAGTCTCTTCAAAAGTGCCGCCATCTCTGCCAGCACCCGTCCTGGCCCCCTGCACGATTTCTATGCTGCTCGGATTGCCAAAGGGATGCGGCCGACGATGGCCCGGCTCACCTTGGCACGAAAGATTGTCACGATTACTTTAACCATCTGGAAGAAAGGAGTGAGTTTCGACCCCCAACAGTTGCATCGGCAAGCAGCTTGAGCCTCTCCGGTGAAGAGGGCTTCCCATCTCAGGATTTTCTCCGGTGGTGGTCGCTCCGGTTCGGAGAGCTCGGTTCGAGGGTGAGTATCAGTCAATGAGGTCGGCGGCGTGTGCTTCGGCACCGAGTCACCCATATCACGTTATGCCCCCTCGGATAACCAGAAATAGCCATAGGCCGCGAGCCTCGGATAGAACCATGGTTGACCTCGGAAAACCACTCTGGCTTGCCGCTCTCTAGAACTCGATGGCATCGCCACCATCCGCGGAGGAAACTTATGAGCATGGGCAATCGGCCAAGCTTCTCCAGAGAAGTGAAACTTCAGTGGGCTGGATCTCGAGAAAGACTCCGGTCGAGGCAGAACTTTTTTCTTGACATCCCTTTTTATAGAACTCATCGACCGGGGTTCTGAGTGCTATAGCCTTTTTGCTCAACTGCTTAGTGGAATATGAGCTGAAACAAAACAAACAAGAATCGTGGCGATTCAGCGCTGGTGGACTGGCCGAGATGCAGGAAGACTTTACGCTGCTGTCCGATTACGAAAGCGGACAAGGTTGCGACACACCAAAAAACCGCAATCTCCGCAAGTCATTGAACACTTGCCCGGACTGACTGGGTCCGGATTTCGGTCGGATCACGGACAAGCGGGAAGTAATCCCAAGGTAAGGTTAGCCGACTATCTGTCCGAAATCATGGGAAACGCCACGTTGTAGCGCCGCGTTCTTTGTGGGTGCCTTAATCGGGTAACCCGACGCGGCGTACTAATTGTCCGAATCGCGGGTCTTCACGCAGTGGCTCGAATCTTCGTCCCGCTTTGAGATATGTGAGTTGAGGATCCCTCTCCTGATAGGCTTTTTCCAACCAGACAAAAGCTTCGTTCGATTCGCCCAACGCTCCATGTAGGGCCGCCAGTGAAGCGGCCGGAACGATGCCTTGCTGGTGCAGCTGCTGGAGGTTCGCGAGTATTCTTCTTGCCTCATCCGGGCGTCCCGACACGGCGTAGGCAAAGCCCAAGTCCAACTGAATGTCCGTGTCTGCAGCTCCGGCGAGTTCTAGCGCGTTTTGAAACTCTCGAATGGCATCCTCCTGCTTGCCGCCGTGCAGGTAGACCCAGCCCAGAGTCTGGTGCGCCGGTGCAAAGTGCTCATCCAATTCCAAGGTTGTCTGGACCTGCCGGAGTGCTTCATCGTAACGCCCTGCCGCCAACAACCTTCCCGCCAGCGCGTTGTTCAGAGGCAGGGACAGAGGGTCGAGTTCACGGGCACGCATGGCCTCAGCGACCCCCTCATTGAATCGTCCTGTGTACATGAGATAACCGCCATACCAGTTGTGAGCTTGCGCGTAATCTGGGTTCAATTGCAAAGCCCGCTTGTATTCTCGCTCGGCCGCAGGCCAGTCCCACTCATAAGTCTCCGCGATGAACGCGAGAGAAGCGTGAGGTTCGGCCAAGGCGTCATCGGGTTCGATCGCCTTTAGAGCCGCTTTCTTTGCACCTGAGAGAGCGTCCTTCGATGGAAAACCGCCGCGGAATCCGAGCATTGCATAGGCCTCCGCCAGCCCGCTATAGGCCGGGGCATAGCCTGGGTCCCTCGTGATCGCCTGCTGGCACGACGCGATACTTTTGTGGAGCGCATCCTCGGTTCGCTGGTTGAAGTAGTAACGGCCCTTCAGGTAGTTCTCGTAAGCTTGAGGATCGACCGGAGGTCTGGATGCCAGACGCGCCCGCTCCTCAGGTGTGAGATTCAGTTCGATCTGCTCAACGATATTCCGGGCGACTTCCTCCTGCACTTCAAGAATGCCGTGGTACTCTCGTTGGTATTCTCCCGCCCAAATGTGCTCGTCCGTGTCGGCACGAATCAATTGGGCGTGGACACGGATTTGGTGTCCTTCTTGCACCAGCGACCCTTCCACAATCGCATCGACCGCGAGCATCTTGGCAATTTCTGGCACTGAAAGTTGTGTGTTCTTGAAGTGCATAGTCGAAGTACGGGATATAACCCGTAATCCGTGAATTCTGGAAAGTCGCCCGATGAGTTCCTCGGTCATGCCGTCGGCGACATAGTCCTGCGACGGATCGCCACTCAAGTTCTGCAAGGGAAGCACTGCCAGAGAGCGAATTTTGGCCCGGCTTGCATCCTTTGCGCGCATCCGTGTTGCGAAGTAGGCAAGTGAAACTATGGCAGCAAGTACCACCACTGAGGAGCCAAGAATGAGCCAGCGATGTCCGCGCGGAACGGTCGTTTGCCGGCCATCCGCGCCAGCAGCTTCCATGGCTAGCTCTTGTTCCTCTTCGGAACGGAGTTTACGGCCTTGCCGCCAGGCATCGAGCTCGGAACTCAAGGCATAGACGGAGCCTCGCTTGTCGTGCAGGTGCGGTGGACAGGCATTCCCTCCTGCCTCTCCCAGCGCTGCACGGTCGTCACGTCCCGGCCCAGGTACGTGGCAATCTCCTTCCAGGAATCAAGGCGTCGCTCGGACGGGGTCTCGGACAGCGTTTTGTTAGGGAATGGTTCGTCCATTCGCCCTCCTGTGAGCGGTAAGGAGACAATCGCCCCGATTGTAATGCCCCGGATGAGAACTGCAAAACACGGCATTTGGCCGCAAATGGGCCGTTCTGTTTATTGCTGCTTGCTTAATGTCCTCAAGCTCACCCAGTCTGTGCATGGCGTGACTTAAATTCGCTTCATTACTAGATAGATGAACGCAAGCAAAAAGAGAGGAGAGCACCATGGTTTCCAAAATGTGTCGCATCGCTCGAATGATTGTTCTTGCCACCTTTGCGTTCAGTTCCGCTGCCTGGGCGGCGACTTGTTCAAACGCCTCTCTGAGTGGCACCTACGGGTTTTTGGGCGAGGGCACGAACACCAAGGGTGAGCCTACTGCCAGCCTCGTCCAGTGGAAATTTGACTCATCCACAGGCAAGTTTACAGGAACAACAACAACTTCCATCGACGGTGTAATTGAAACCGCTTCTCTCAGTGGGACATATGCAGTCGCCTCAAACTGCACCGTCAGGGGTACGGACACGATAAACGGAGGAACTCACCCTTTCTCTGCTGTGGTCACTTCAACCGGGGGGGTGCAATATGTTAGCGGAAACCCAGCTGCTACTGTTGGAGGTTTCCTGGTGACGCAAGGTTCCCCGACCTGCACCAATGCCGGAGTTGAGGGTAGTTTTGGGTTGGCAGTGAGGGGGAGGTTCCTCGCCGGTGCGCCGTTCACGGGTCCAGTGATCCTCATCGGCGAGTTAGCGCAGCTTTGGCCTCACCGGAACAATCACTTTCGACGACGCCTGTTTTAAGTCCGGGACGATCACGTCGGGAACGTTTCCCTCTGCAAGCTTCATCCTGGGCACGTCCGTAACCCTCGACATCAAGACTGACAATGGCACCATCGCTTTTCCTGCGACGGTGGACTCGGACGGTTTGATTAGGGGGAACTACACCGTCAGCGGCGGCCCCTGCGAACCTACCGGTACGGGATACCTGTCGCCATGGGACTATTGACCCCGGCTGGTGCTCCTTGCGGGCGGTTGGTCGGCAATCGTGGATTCGAGTCCTACCTGAGGAGCCCGGGCGGAGATATTCCACCCCGCCTTATTTGCCGTTGGATCCGAGACTTGGCCCCATCCCCTGGCATCCGTTTACCATTCCCCGGTGGTCAAGTACTCGTGAATAGCCTTGGCCGCCCGCCGTCCCGCTCCCATCGCCAGAATTACGGTGGCGCCTCCGGTAACGATGTCGCCGCCGGCAAACACACCTTTCCTCGAAGTGCGCTGCGTCTCCGCATCAGCCTGGATGTACCCCCGCTTGTTCGTGTCCAAGCCGGGAGTTGTGCTCTGAACAATAGGGTTCGCGGTGGTGCCGATCGCCATAACCGCAACCGACAGGGGAATTTCAAACTGCGACCCGGCCACAGGCACAGGGCGCCTCCGTCCTGATGCGTCGGGTTCTCCCAGTTCCATGCGCTCGCAGCGGACTGCACCCAACCAGCCATCGCCATCCTCCAGAAACTCGACCGGACTGGTCAGCATGTGAAACTCGATCCCCTCCTCACGGGCGTGCTTCACTTCCTCCGCCCGCGCTGGCATCTCCGCTTCGCTGCGGCGGTAAAGCACATAGGCTTTGCGTGCCCCCAGACGCAAGGCTGAGCGAATGGCGTCAAGCGCAGTGTTCCCGCCGCCGATTACGGCTACATCTTTTCCGTGCAGGTCGAGCATCGGCTCATCGAAAACCGGGAACTTGTAAGCTTTCATTAAGTTGATGCGCGTCAGAAATTCATTCGCGGAATAGACGCCGTTCAGGTGCTCGCCCGGAATGTTCATGAAGACCGGCAACCCGGCGCCCGTCCCGATAAATACCGCGTCATAACCTTCTTCTTCCAGGAGATCATTGATGGAGACGGTCCTTCCCACGACCACATCGGTCTCGAACTCGACTCCCATGGCACGCATGTAGTCGAGCTGTTCCCGGATGATCTGCTTGGGCAAGCGAAACTCAGGGATGCCATACACCAGCACGCCGCCGAGTTCGTGCAGCGCCTCGAACACGCGGACCTTGTGCCCCTTCTGCACCAGGTCGCCAGCGACCGTTAGCCCGGAGGGACCACTGCCGACGACAGCAACTTTCTTCCCAGTCGGAGGAGCATTCGGCAAGGGGCTAACACCCATGCGCTTCTCGTAATCGGCAACGAATCGCTCCAGGTAGCCGATCCCGAGCGGCTTAACTTTCTTTCCCATCAGGCAGCCGCCCTCGCAGTGGTCTTCCTGCGGACAGACGCGGCCAGTGATCGCCGGCAGAACGTTGTCTTCCCGGATCTTGGCGGCGGCGCCCAGAAAATCGCCCGCCACGATCATTTGCACGAATTCATGCACCTTGACGCCGACGGGACAGTCCTTCGTACACGCCGGCTTGGCGCACTCGATACAGCGCAGGGCTTCCTGCCGGGCAAGTTCCTCGCTATAGCCGAGATTCACTTCGGTGAACTCGGTGGCGCGGACTTCTGGCGCCTGCTCCGGCATGTTCTGCCGAGGCAACTTCATGCGGTCCTTGATAGGTACCGGATTCAGCGATGGCTTGGGAGGAACGGTCATTGAGTGACTCCTTTCGCGGCACAGACGCCGTTCCCTTCGGCTCCCCTGTTCTTGAGGTGCGACTCCAGTGCACGCCGATATTCAGCCAGGGATTGCTGCTCTTGACTGCGGTATGCCCCATTGCGCTGAACCAGCACGGCGAAGTTCACCTGGTGCGCATCGAACTCGGGTCCATCCACACAGGCAAACTGGCTCTTATTGTCCACCAGCACGCGGCAGCCGCCGCACATGCCGGTGCCGTCAATCATAATGGGATTGAGGCTCACAAGCGTGCGAATGTGCTCGCTGCGCGTCATGTCGGCTACAGCCCGCATCATGGGAATGGGACCGATTGCCAGCACCAGGTTAATCGGCACGCCGTTCTGAATCAATTGGCGAAGCTTGTCGGTGACAAACCCTTTATCCGCATAGCTTCCGTCGTCAGTCGTGATCATCAGCACATCGCTGACCTCACGCATCTCACGCTCCAGTATGACCAGTTCCTTGTTACGTGCTCCCACAATCGAAATGACCTTGTTCCCGGCGTGCTTCAAAGCCGCCGCGGTGGGATATGCCATCGCAGTCCCCACCCCTCCGCCCATCACCACCACCGTGCCGAACTTTTCTATTTCCGATGGCTTCCCCAGAGGTCCGACCACGTCCAGAATGTGGTCTCCGGCACCCAGAGAATTGAGCAGGTTGGTGGTCTTGCCTAACGACTGCACGACGATATTGATGGTTCCCTTCTGCGGATCGGAATTCTCGATGGTGAGCGGGATGCGCTCGCCTTCCTCATGAATGCGCACTATGACGAACTGGCCGGGTCTCTGCTTGCGCGCAATGCGCGGCGCCTCAATGACGAACCGCTTGATACCCGGGGCTAGGAATTCGGCGTGGAGAATATTGAACACGAGCACCTCAACAATTTGGTTTCAACAGCAGATTTGACAACGGGTCTTTCAAATCACCTTCCGGATGCGCTCGAAGGCCCAATCAATCTCCTCCCGCTGGATGATCAGCGGTGGCGCGATCCGAATCACACGATCGTGGGTTTCTTTGCACAGGATTCCTTCTTCTTTCAACGCTTCGCAGTAGGCGCGGGCCGGACTGTGGAGTTCGATTCCGATCCACAGCCCCTTGCCGCGGACTTCCTTCAGATCGGGGCTTCGGAGCGTCTGCAGCAACTCAAGAAAGTAAGCGCCCAGTTCGGCGGAGCGTTCGACCAGTTTCTCCTGCATCAGCACCCGCAGCGCGGCGCGCGCCACGGCGCAACCCAGGGGATTGCCGCCGAAGGTACTGCCGTGGTCTCCGGGCCCGAAGATGCGCATAATCTCCCGTGAGGAGAGCACGGCGGAGACCGGGTAGAAGCCGCCCGAAAGCGCCTTGCCCACGATCACTACATCCGGCCTGATTCCCTCGTGCTCGTAAGCGAAAAGTTTGCCCGTGCGGCCGAGCCCGGACTGAATCTCGTCCACGACCAGAAGAACGCGGTTCTTGCGGCAGATATCGGCGGCCTGCTTCAGGAATCCGGCTGGAGGAATGATGATCCCCGCCTCTCCTTGAATGGGTTCGACCAGGAAGGCGCAAGTGTTCGGCGTGATGGCGTTCTCCAGAGCTTGCGCGTCTCCAAAGGGAATCACTTTGAATCCGGGGGTAAACGGCCCGAAGCCATCCCGATACTGAGCGTCCGTCGAGAAACTCACTTCCGTGACGGTTCGCCCGTGGAAATTATTGGCGCAGACGATGACCTCTGCTTTGTCCTCGGGAATGCCTTTAATCTTGTATCCCCACTTACGCGCGGTTTTGATGGCGGTTTCCACCGCTTCCGCCCCGCTGTTCATGGGCAGCGCCATGTCATAACCGGTCAGCTCGTGAAGTTCTTTGTAAAAAAGCGGGAGTTGGTCATTGCGGAAAGCCCGCGAGGTCAACGTCACCTTGTGCGCCTGTTCGACCAGCGCCTTCAGAATCTTGGGATGGCAGTGCCCCTGATTGAGCGCGGAATACGCCGCCAGGCAGTCGAGATAGCGCTTGCCTTCGACGTCGTAGACCCAGACACCCTCCGCCCGCTCGATCACGACATCAAGCGGATGGTAGTTGTGGGCGCCATACTGGTTCTCCAGTTCAATAAAATCGCGCGTGCGCAGATGTTCTTCCGTCATGAGTCCGTCATGCATAAATGTGTCCTTACCTTACTCCTTATCCAACAGCATGGTCAGCAGCGCCATGCGCACGTACAGTCCATTCACCGCCTGGCGGAAATACAGCGCCCGCGGGTCTTCATCCACCGACTTGTCCAGTTCCACGGTTCGCGGCAAAGGGTGCAGGATGAGCGCGTCCGGCTTCATTTTCCGCAACACCGCCGAGTTGATCGCGTACTGTTGCGGGCTTCTCAGACCGGTCACGCGCTCAGGCCGGATGCGGGTTTGATAGACCACGTCCACTTCCCCGATGATCCGGTCGATGTCCGGCTCAAGTTCGTAACGCACTCCGTGCCCGTCGAGATATTCGAGAATGTCGGGCTTCATCTGCAGCTCGGGCGGACTGACAAAACAAATCTTCACCCGTTCGAACTTTGCCAGGAGATAGGCGAGCGAACGCGCCGTACGTCCTTTGTCCAGTTCTCCGATCATGGCGACGCTCAAGCCATCGAGCGGACGCTCGCGATAGATGGTGTACAGGTCGAGCAATGCCTGCGTGGGATGCTGCCCGCCATCGCCATCTCCGGCATTGATTACCGGCACATGGGAGACCTGCGCCGCCCGCTTGGCGCCGCCTTCCTCATGGTGCCGGATTACGATCACATCGGAATAGCTGCCCACGATGTGGATCGTGTCCTCGACGTTCTCTCCCTCGATTTCCGAGGAAAACGCTCGCGCATGCTCGGTCGACAACACCCTGCCTCCCAGCCTCTGCATAGCGGCTTCGAAGGAAAGCCGGGTACGGGTCGAAGGCGTGTAAAACAGCGTCGTCATGATGCGGTTTTGATAGTCGAGTGTTCCTCCGCGCTCCACCACCCGCTCCATGCCGCGGGAACGGTCGAAGAGCTCCATCAGCAAAGGCACCGTGAACTGCTGCGACTCGATGACGTGCTTCAGCTTCCCTTCGCGCTTGGCCTCTACGCGTCCGTTTCTTTGCGCGTCCGGGATGAAAACCTGGTCTTTCATGATCGCCTTCCTCCCACCGGCAACTCAATCTTTATACGGGCCTCAAGCGCAGCCACTCCCTGATCCAACACAATATGAGTGCCCCCCGGTCCACACACGGCTGAACACAAATTTTCGCAGGAGGTAATGATTGCCTCGCGCCCTCCCTGCATCAGGAATCGCAATACGGATTCGACTTTAGGTCCCATGTTGCCGGGCGGAAAGTGTCCGGCAGCGGCATACTCCCGCAACTCGCTACAGCCAACCAGATGCAGCGGCCTTTGCGTCGGCTTCTTGTAGTCCAGATACACGTAGTCCGTGTCGGTAGAAATGACGAACAGGTCCACTCCCAGACGCGATGCCAGCAGCGCGGAAGCGCGGTCCTTGTCAATCACCGCTTCGACACCCTGCAATCTTCCCTCGCGCCACGCCACGGGGATGCCACCCCCTCCGCAAGCGATTACCAATACGTTCCGCTCCATCAGATCGCGTATGATTTCGAGTTCTATGATGTCCTGCGGCTCGGGCGAAGGCACCACCCGCCGGTAGCCGCGTGCCGCATCTTCCACGATCTCCCAGCCTAACAGACGCTTGCGTTCCTCAGCATCGGCCCGGGAGTAGAACGGACCAATCGGTTTGCTCGGTCTCCCCATGGCCGGATCATCCAGCGCGACCACGACCTGCGTCAGCACCGTCACCACCGGTACCTGCAAACCCGCAAGCCGAAGTTCCGTATCAAGCGACTGCTGCAAGACGTAGCCGATTTCGCCCTGCGTGGAGGCGTCACAGACATCAAGCGGCTGTCCCGGAACCTGGCTCGCTCCCCGTTCCGAGCGCAGGAGTGCCGCTCCTACCTGCGGCCCGTTGCCATGGGTGAGAACGACGCGGTAGCCGTCACCGACCAGCCTCGCGACCTCTGCCGCCGTGCGCCGGGCGTTGGCCAGTTGCTCGCCGATGGTCCCCTTTTGGCCGGCGCGAATCAGCGAGTTCCCGCCTACCGCCAGCAGCATGGTTTTTGTGGCTGTTCCTGTCAAGCGTGCACCAACTCCGGTATGGTTGCGGGACGCACCGGCCCTACGGCCACGTCCTTCATCAATTCCAGCATGATCGCCTTCTGGATATGCAGTCGGTTTTCCGCCTGCTGGAAGACAACCGAGCGCGGCGAATCAATCACGTCATTGGTCACTTCTTCACCGCGATGTGCCGGCAGGCAGTGCATGAAGATGGCATCGTGCTTAGCACAGGCGAAGAGCTCCGCATTCACCTGATAGTTCCGGAAAACCTTGAGCCGCTTGGCGGCGGCGGCCTCCTGCCCCATGCTCGCCCACACATCGGTGTAAACCACATCCGCCGCCGAAACCGCCTCTTTCGCATGGTTCGTGATCCGGCAACTGCCTCCTGTCTCTTTGGCCCGCTCGCTGGCCCAGGCGGTCGCATTCGCTTTCGGCTCATAGCCCGGAGGCGTTGCCACCACAACGTCCGCCCCGAGTTGCGCGCCTGCGAACAGGAGCGAGTGCGCCACGTTGTTTCCATCTCCGACGAATGCGACTTTCAACTTCTCCAGCCTGCCTTTGACCTCCCACATGGTCAGGAAGTCTCCCATCGCCTGGCAGGGATGGCTGTAGTCGGTCAGCCCGTTGATCACCGGAATCCCGGCATACTCCGCCATCTGTTCAACGATGGCGTGCGCGAAGGTCCGGATCATGATGCCCTGCACCATGCGTTCCAGGTTCTTGCCCACGTCATACACGGATTCGCGCTGGCCGAGGTTGATCTCCGCCGGAGAAAGATAGACTGAAAAGCCGCCCAGTTGCTGGATGCCGACATCAAACGTCACCCGTGTCCGTAACGAAGGCTTTTCGAAAATCATGGCCAGCGTTTTCCCTTTGAGCGCTTCGCTATAGACATCAGGGTAGGCTTTGATCTGCCGCCCCAGCAGCAAAAGGTCTTGAATCTGCTGCGGCGAGAAATCTCTGATCGAAACGAAGTCTTTGGCATTCATCGTCAAACCTCCGCCGGCATTTCAATTTGCGCCAGGATCTCAGCCAGTCCGGGATGCGTGAGCTCCTCCACCTCGTAAGTAACCCGCAAACTGGGTTTGTTGAGCTTGATGACTCGCGCCAGGTCAATCGGCGTAGCGATCAAAACCAGGTCACAAGGCACGAGGTTGATGGTCTCTTCCAGTTCATGCCGCTGCATAACGCTGTAGCCCATCGCAGGCAGAAGATTGGTCAGGTGGGGATAGCGGTCAAAAGTGCCGCGAATGGAGCCGACTGCATAAGGCTTCGGGCACACCAACTCGGCCGCTCCCCATTTCCGCGCGGCCACCACTCCGGCGCCATAGTGCATTTCGCCGTGGGTGAGGGTTGGGCCATCTTCCACCACCAGCACGCGCTTCCCCTTCACCAGTTCAGGCGTAGGCGCCGAGACCCGGCAGGCGGTTTCGAGAATTCTGGCTTTGGGATTGCTTACGCGGATATTGTGCCGGACGGTCTCGATGTCCTGCTGCGCGGCCGTATCCACTTTGTTGATGACCACCACGTCGGCCCGCCGCAGGTTTACCTCTCCAGGAAAGTACGCCAATTCGTGCCCGGGGCGGTGCGGATCGGCGACCACAATTTCCAGATCGGACTTGTAGAACGGCGTATCGTTGTTCCCGCCATCCCACAAAATGATGTCCGCTTCCGTCTCTGCCTGGCGCAGAATCCTCTCGTAGTCCACGCCCGCATACACGGTCGTTCCCTGCCGGATGTGCGGTTCGTACTCTTCGCGCTCTTCGATGGTGCATTTCTGAAAATCCAGATCTTCCACGGTGGCAAAGCGCTGCACCGCCTCTGCCGCAAGGTCGCCGTAGGGCATGGGATGGCGGATCACCACCGGCTTCCAGCCCTGGCGCCGCAGCTCGCTGGCCACCAGTCTTGACAACGGACTCTTGCCGCAGCCGGTTCGTACCGCGCAAATCGAAACCACCGGGACTGACGACTTGAGTTGAGTGTGCTCGGTCCCCAATAACCAGAAGTCCGCGCCCGCAGCCACCACGCGCGACGCGAGATGCATCAGGTTCTGGTAGGAGATATCGCTGTAAGCGAACACCACCGTATCCACCCGCTCGTTGGCAATCAGTTTTTCCAGGTCCTTCTCTTCAAAAATCGGTATTCCATCGGGATACAGCAAACTGCCTGCCAGCTCCGGCGGGTATCGGCGGTTGGCAATGTCGGGGATTTGCGTGGCGGTGAAAGCAACCACCTTGTAGTCGGGATTGTCGCGGAAAATCACGTTAAAATCATGGAAGTCCCTGCCAGCCGCACCTAAAATAAGGATTCTTTTCATGGCTTTCCCCCTGCAGACGCACTCTTACTGCTATATGTTCTCGCGTCCCATGGAAACTCAGCTGTGCTGCATATCACAGCCTCGTGTGACCCCGCGCAGAGGGCTAATTTTCCCGGGGCGGGTGGCCCAGACTTCGCGTCCATCCCAACCCTGAACCAAGCTTCGCTTGGGCGGGTCCTTTGACTTTTTTCATCACATCCAAGCCGTGAGCGCCATCACAGACTTCCAACCCGCCATGCGCGACAATAGAAACTGAATGGGGCAGTGAAGAGGTGTGCCGTGAACCAAGACGGCTCTCGAAGCTGCCCCAAAGCCATTTTCAGCGCAATTTGAGGAGCTAAGTCCTTATTCCGGGATATTTTACGAATAAGTCCTTT
>Ga0224558_1000674_pt1 | contig 39415 bp, 44 predicted proteins | sample 714S32024metaG_FD_180682 | JGI IMG/M metagenome (GOLD analysis project Ga0224558, IMG submission 180682) | Peat soil microbial communities from Stordalen Mire, Sweden - 717 S3 20-24 | ecosystem: Environmental > Terrestrial > Soil > Wetlands > Peat | place: Sweden: Norrbotten County, Stordalen... | reverse complement strand
CGGAGGATCCGGGCGGCGACGCCAGGGTCCTGCTCTTGGGCTGGGGCTCCACGTACGCGGCGATCACCGCCGGCGTGAAGCGGGTGCGCAAGGCCGGCAAGTCCGTCGCGCAGCTGCACCTGGTCCACCTGAACCCGTTCCCGCCCAACCTCGGCGAGGTTCTGCGGTCCTATGAGGTGATCCTCGTCCCGGAGGGCAACCTCGGGCATCTGACCCGTCTCGTGCGCTCCGACTTTCTCGTGGACGCGAAGGTGATGTCGAAAGTGGAGGGAACCCCGTTCAGGGTCGGTGAGATCCAGCAGGCGATCCTCGACGAGATCGAGCGCCTCGAGTCGGCACCCGCCGGTGCGCGGACCGCCAAGGAGGCAGCACTGTGACCGACGTCGCCGTTCCCGTGACGTCCCGGAAGGACTGGGCTAGTGACCAGGAAGTCCGCTGGTGCCCGGGCTGCGGGGACTACAGCATCCTGTCCGCCGTGCAGCTGTTGCTCCCCGAGCTCGGTGTCCGGCGCGAGAACACAGTGTTCGTCTCGGGGATCGGCTGCGCGGCCCGCTTCCCGTACTACATGAACACCTACGGCATGCACTCGATCCACGGCCGCGCCCCCGCGATCGCGACCGGCCTCGCGGTGACACGGCCGGACCTCGACGTGTGGGTGGTGACCGGGGACGGCGACTCGCTGTCGATCGGGGGCAATCACCTCGTTCACGCGCTGCGGCGCAACGTGAACCTCACCATCTTGATGTTCAACAACCAGATCTACGGCTTGACCAAGGGCCAGTACTCACCGACCTCCGAGGTCGGCAAGATCACCAAGTCGACTCCCTTCGGCTCGCTCGACACCCCGTTCAACCCTGTCAGCCTCGCTCTCGGGGCCGAGGCGACCTTCGTCGCACGAACCCACGACCTCGATCGCAAGCACATGGTCGAGACGTTCCGGCGCGCGCACGACCACCGGGGGGCGTCGTTCGTCGAGGTCTACCAGAACTGCAACGTCTTCAACGACGGGGCGTTCGAGGCGATAAGCGGCAAGGAGCACCGCGCCGACATGTTGATCCCGCTCGAGCACGGAAAGCCGATCCGTTTCGGTGCCGACGGCGAGCACGGGGTCGCTTCCGACGGTCAGGGGGGTCTCCGCCTGGTCGAGGTGGCCGACGTCGGCGAGGAGGCACTGGTCGTGCACGACGAGAGCCGATCCGATCCGAGCCTGGCGTTCTCCTTGTCGCGTCTCGCCACCGGTCCCCACGAGCCGACCCCGATCGGCGTGTTCCGGGCGTTCGAACGCCCCGATTATGGCAGCCTGGTCGACCAGCAACTCCTCGAGGCGCAGAATCGCCAAGGCGTCGGTGACCTCGCGTCGCTACTGCGTTCCGGAGCCATCTGGAACTACGACTGAGGCTCGGGCCGCTCAGCCTTCGAGAGACCGATAGGCCATGCCGGTGAGAGGCTTGGGCTGGAAATAGGTGCTCTTGGCCGCCATACGGCGCCCGTCGTGCGCGACGCGCTCGATTCTCGTGACCGGTACCGGCCTCAGCAGGAACGCGGCGTCCGCCCGGCCCCCTCGAACTGCTGTGGTCGCTTCGTGCCATCCGGGCTCGTAGCTGAGCTCGTGCTCGGGGAGGCTGTCCAGCGCTACCTTGAGGCGGCTCGCGTCGAGATCGTCCTCCGCTGCTTGCTCGAGAACCGCACGCGGGTAGAGGAGCTTGAACCCGTTGCGTGTGAACAAACCGATCACGCCTGGGGCCGCCGTCGCGGGTAGCGCGACAAGGTCCTCTGGAGCAGGCTCGATCCGGAAGAAGGGCGCGATCAGGTCCTCGAGATGGTCCGGGGAGATCCCCTTCACGAGCCGGTGGACCGCCCTGATCGAGAGCTCCTCCTCGGAGAGCTCGACGACGAAAGCGAGCGCGAGGTCGTACGGTCCGGGCCTGTCGCCGTTTCTCGTACGGCATTCCGTGGCGTAAGTGCAGGCGGTCTCGTAACGGTGGTGGCCGTCCGCGATCAGCACGGGGGCGCTCGCACCCAGCACGGTGATCTCGGCGAGTCGGTGCTCGTCGGTCATGGGCCAGAGCTCGTGGACAACTCCGGCAGCATCGGTGGTCCGCCAGCTGGTTTCACCGGCTTGTGACAGCGCCTCCCGGCAAGCCGACGTAAGCCCTTTCGCCAGAGAGAGCACCCAGATCGGCGAGGTGTTCAATCGGGTGCTCCTCAAGAGCGAGAGCCGGTCGACGCGGTCCTTGGGGATCGTCTGCTCGTGGGCAAGCACCTGTCCCGTGCCGTGAAGGTCGAGGCCCAGCGCGCCGAGGAGCCCTGTCGTCACCCTCAGGTGGCCGCGCTCGTCGTGGAAGGTCATGCGGTACAGGTAGAAGGCCTCGAGCGCGTCACGCCGCACGATGCCGTCGTCGAGCCAGCCATCGAAGATGCGGGCTGCGTTCTCGTACTGGCCGAGCCCGCCGGGCCCGTCGCCCACAGGGAGCTCGACGTGGATGGCGCTGTAGGGACTCGTTGTGGCGAGCCGGGCCCGTTCGGCAGGGCCGACCACGTCGTAGGGGGGCGACACGACAGCGTCGGGATCCACGCGGGCCGGGTCGTAACGGATCGCAGCGAACGGTTCCAGGCGGGCCATCGCCCTTGCGTAGCACACGGGGACCTCCCACCTCTGCGAGGATCTTCGATCGTGACCTGGCTCCTCGATTGTGATGGCGTGGTGTGGCTTTCCGAACAGGTGATCGCGGGCGCACCGGAGGCTCTGGCGAGTTTGCGAGCCTCGGGTTCCCGGGTCGTGCTGCTCACGAACAACTCCTACCCGAGGCGTTCCGACCACGTCGCGAAGCTCGAACGGCTTGGGATGCCGACGGACCCGGCGGACGTCCTGAGCTCGGCGATGGCTGCGGCGCTCCTGCTGGAGGCAGGCGAGCGCGCCCTTGTGCTCGGAGGGCCAGGGGTAATCGAAGAGCTGACGGCGCGCGGCGTCGCCACTGTCACACCGGGCACGGGCCGAGAGATCGGTCCCGTGGACGCGGTCGTCGTCGGGTTGGACCCGTCATTCGACTTCTCGTCTATCGCCGCCGCGGTTGCGGCGCTGCACGCCGGGGCTCGTCTCATCGGCACGAACGACGATCCCTCCTTCCCCACACCGGCAGGCGTGCTTCCCGGTGCCGGAGCGCTCCTGGCTGCGGTGGCCCGTGCCAGCGGAGTCACACCGACGATCGCCGGCAAGCCGTATCAGCCGACAGTGGACCTGGTGCGCAAACGGGTCGGCGAGGTCGAGATGGTTGTGGGCGATCGTGCTTCCACAGATGGCCTCCTCGCGCGCAGGCTGGATGCCCGTTTCGGGCTCGTGCTCACGGGCATCACACCTGCCGGCCACGGTCTGCTCGACCCGGCGCCGGATCTCGAGGCGCCCGATCTCCTCGCTCTTGTCGACGCGGAGCTGGGGCGAGGGCCATCTCGAAGGTGCTAGCTCGAGCAAGCACTGTCACCGGGTCGCGTGAATAAGTGCTTGCTATTGCAAGCAGACCGGTATAATGGGGGTATGGCAGAGAAGAAACCCCTTGAGAGGTATATGGAGGCCGGCAAGGAATTCACCGAGACGAGCCGCAAGCGAGTGCAGAAGGTCGCTCACGAGCTCGCCAGGGAGAGCGAAGTCGGGCGCGAGCACGCCGAGGATTGGGCAGACGAGTTCGTCCAGCGCGGCCGCCGGAGTGCGGAGCAGTTCGCCGATCTCGTCAGAAAGGAGATTCGCCAGCAGATCAAGCAGTTCAACCTCGCGACGAATCAGGACGTGATCAAGGTCGTTCAGCAGTTCATCGAGCGGACCACCAAGGCCGCTGCTCCGGTGATGGAAGCTGCGAGCCGGACGGTTACGGCGACGAAGAAGGCTGCAACGAGCAAGTCTCCGAAGGGCAAGAAGGCGGCAGCCGCCAAGAAATCAGAGCAGGCCACGAAGCCGGCAACGACCAAGAGACCGGCAACGGCCAAGAAGCCAGATGCGGCCAAGAAGGCGGCGGCCGTGACCAAGAAGGCTGCGGCCGTGACCAAGAAGGCTGCGGCCGCGAAGCCGGCGGCCGGCAAGCCGGCAGCTGCGAAGAAGGCCTCGGCTGCAAAGAAGACCCAGGCCAGCAGTAGTTGAACCGTGACACCGCCCTCGGGGGTGGCGTCTGAGGACCGGGACCGTAAGGATGGCGGTATGTCGCCCATCCTTCTCGTGGTCCATCCCGAGCGACCAGCTGCCTGGGAGCTGGCGAGGACCGCCACGCGGTGGTGGCAGAGCCGAGGCCGTGACGTGATCGAGGTCCGGGGGGCCGGGCCTGAAGCACCCTTCGCCGAGACTGACGGCGTGGAGTTCGCGGTCAGTCTCGGCGGTGACGGAACGATGCTGCGTACCGTTGAGTTCGTCCTCGCTGCGCGGGTACCAGTGCTGGGGGTGAACCTGGGCCGCATGGGTTATCTCACCGCGGTCGAACCGGCTGGCATCGAGCAGGCCTTCGAGAAGATGTTGGCAGGCGAGTACCTCGTCGAGGAGCGCATGGCCCTCGAAGTGGAGCTCACGGGCAGCGTCGAGGGTCGTTTCATGGCTCTCAACGACGCGATCGTCGAGAAGACCGGACCCGGGCACACGATCCGGGTGGCCGTGGAGATAGCCGGTCGGCCGTTTCTCACCTACGTCGCTGACGGGATACTCGTCTCCACGCCAACTGGCTCGACCGCGTACAACCTTTCCGCACGGGGCCCCGTCGTGTCCCCGCGGCTGCGAGCCATGGTGTTGACCCCGGTGTCGCCGCACATGCCCTTCGACCGGTCCCTCGTGCTCGAGCCTGGGGAGTATGTCCGGCTCACGGTCATCGACGACCGGGCAGCCGCCGCTGTCATCGACGGAGCGCGCATCATCCGCCTGGCCATGGGGGACAGCGTGACATGCCGAGCTGCCGCGGAGCCGGCACGACTCATCAGCTTCGGTGAGCGCGACTTCCATTCGGCGCTCCGGCACCGTTTCGGCTTGACCGATCGCTGAGAACCGCGATGCTTGTCGAGCTCCGAGTGCGGGACCTCGGTGTCATCGCAGACCTCGACCTCGTGATCGGCCCCGGCATGACCGCGCTCACCGGTGAGACCGGCGCCGGAAAGACTCTCGTCGTCGAGGCGCTGGAGCTACTGCTCGGAGGTCGGGCCGATGCTGCCATCGTGCGAGCGGGTGCCTCCGAGGCAGTCGTCGAAGGGCGCTTTGTCGTCGACGAACGAGAGGTCATTCTGTCGCGGGCGGTTCCCGTCGACGGGCGGTCGCGCGCATACGTGGACGGTCGTATGGCGCCAGCATCATCGCTGTCCGAGATCGGCGACGGCCTCGTCGACCTGCACGGCCAGCACGTGCATCAGTCCTTGCTGCACCAGGCAGCACAACGAGAGGCGCTCGACAGATATGCCGGAGCCGACCTCGAGCAGGTCGCGCAGGCACGAGTGGAGCTCGCCGCCATCGCTGCACGCCTTTCGGAGCTCGGTGGCGATCCCCGGGTGCTGGCGCGCACAGTCGGTCTTCTCCGCTTCCAGCAGGACGAGATTGCCGCGGCGGCGATCACCGCTGTCGACGAGGACGAACAGCTCGCCGCCGAGGAGTCGCTGCTCGCGCAGATCGGGGCGCTCAGGGCTGCGGTCGCCGAAGCTCGCGACGCTCTGGCGGGATCCGACGCTTCTCAGGCCCATCCAGGCCTGGGCGCTACCGACCTGCTCGGGATAGCGGTATCCCGGCTGGCGGCTCACGAAGCCCTCTCCGACCTTGCTGTGCCTCTCAGAGCTGCCCAGGCCGACGTCGAGGACGTGGCCCGAGAGCTGAGGCTGCGGGACGAGCGGCTCGAGGAGGATCCCGACCGTCTCGAGGCAGTCCGGCGACGCCTGCAGCTTTTCGCGGACCTCCGGCGCAAGTACGGCTCGACTCTCGCCGACGTGGTCGAGTTCGAGCGGGCAAGCCAAGCACAGCTCGCCGACCTGGAAGCCGCGGAAGACACACGTGCTGGGCTCGAAGCTCGTCGTCGCACCGCGGCCGGGCTCCTGCAAGAGGCGGAGGAGCGGCTCGGGGCTTGCCGGCGGCAAGCCGCGCCCAAGCTGGCTGCCGCGGTCGAGGCTCATTTGCACGAGCTCGCCCTGAGCGGTGCCCGGCTCGAGGTTCGCATCGGTGACGACCCGGCAGGGTCAGACGTGGAGTTCCTCCTCGGGGCGAACCCCGGGGAACCGTCGCTGCCCTTCGCGAAGGTGGCCTCCGGCGGGGAGCTGGCCCGGGCTATGCTCGCAACCCGCCTGGTCCTGTCCGCAGCGCCTCCGACGCTCGTCTTCGACGAGGTCGACGCAGGCGTGGGTGGCGAGGCCGCTCTGGCGGTGGGTCGTGCGTTGTCCGCCATCGGGCGTGACCACCAGGTGCTGGTCGTGACGCATCTCGCGCAGGTGGCCGCGTTCGCCGATCAGCAGGTGCTCGTGTCCAAGAGCGAGTCAGGAGGCCGGACCGTGGCACGGGCTCGGCCCGTGACCGGTGAGGACCGGGTAGTCGAGCTCTCGAGGATGCTGTCGGGCCACCCGGACAGCGCAGTCGCGCGCAGGCATGCAAAAGAGCTGCTGGCGATGGCCGCGAGGTCCGGCACCGTACCCGGCAGCTCCGATAGCCTCTAGTGATACCGGCCGGGAGGAGAGCGTGACGAAGTTCGTGTTCGTGACAGGTGGCGTGATGAGCTCTCTCGGCAAAGGACTCACGGCCTCTTCCCTGGGCCGACTTCTCAAGTCGCGTGGTCTCCGCGTCACGATGTGCAAGCTCGACCCGTACATCAACGTCGATCCCGGCACGATGAACCCGTTCGAGCACGGCGAGGTCTTCGTCACAGAAGATGGGGGTGAGACCGACCTCGACCTCGGGCACTACGAGCGGTTCATCGACGAGTACCTGCACAAGGACTCGAACGCCACGACAGGCCAGATCTACTCGTCGGTGATCGCCAAGGAGCGCCGCGGCGACTATCTCGGCAAGACGGTGCAGGTCATTCCCCACATCACCGACGAGATCAAAGAGCGGATCCGCCGGCTCGGGCGCGAGAACATCGACGTTGTCATCGTCGAGGTGGGTGGCACCGTCGGTGACATCGAGATCGTGCCTTTCCTGGAGGCGATCCGGCAGTTCCGGCGTGACGTCGGGCGCGACAACGTCTGCTACCTGCACCTGACGCTCGTGCCCCATTCGCTCCCCTCGGGGGAGCAGAAGACCAAGCCGACACAGCATTCGGTCACCGAGCTGCGCGGGCGTGGCATCCAGCCCGACGTGATCGTCTGCCGCAGCCACGAGCCGATCTCGGAGAACCTGAAGCGCAAGATCTCCCTGCTCTGCGACGTGCCGACGGACGCGGTCGTCTCAGCCATCGATGCCGAGAACATCTATGAGATACCGCTCGCACTGCACGAGGAAGGACTTGACGGCATCGTCTGCAGGATCCTGCGCCTGGATGAGACGGACAGCCAGATCGACCTCTCGAGCTGGGAGGCGCTCGTGGACCGGGTCCGCGCCGCCTCCGAAGTAGTCCGCATCGGAGTCATCGGGAAGTACGTCAACCTTCCCGACGCCTACTTGTCGGTTGTCGAAGCGCTCAAGCACGCGGGCTTCCACCACGGGGCGAAAGTCGAGATCGACTGGGTGCAAGCAGAAGAGGTGACAGGCATGCTTGCCCCGACTCGCCTGGATGGCCTCGACGGGATCGTGATCCCCGGTGGATTCGGCGAGCGCGGCCTGGAGGGCAAGATCGCCGCGGCGGGCTACGCGCGCGAGCACGCCATACCGTGCCTTGGTCTGTGCCTCGGCCTGCACATGATGGTCGTCGAGTTCGCGCGCTCGGTCGTCGGCCTTGAAGGAGCCAACAGCCGCGAGCTCGCCCCCACGACGCCGCATCCGGTCATCGACCTCATGGACGACCAGGTGGGAGTCGAAGAAAAGGGCGCCACAATGCGGCTCGGGGCCTGCCTGGCGCAGCTGCAGCCAGGCTCACAGGTGGCCGCGATCTACGGCTCCGAGATCGTCTCCGAGCGGCACCGGCACCGCTACGAGCTCAATCCTCGTTACCGTGACCGGCTCATCGAGGCCGGGCTCAGGTGCTCGGGCACGTCTCCGGACGATCGACTGGTGGAGTTCATCGAGCTGCCCGGGCACCCGTTCTGGGTTGCCACCCAGGCTCATCCCGAGTTCAAGAGCCGGCCGGATCGGCCCCACCCACTGTTTCGCGCGCTGGTCGGGGCAGCGCTCAACCGGGCGCACGAACGTACTCCTCGGCTGTACGACCTCGACAATGTCCCCTCCTGAGCCCGACGGCGAAGTACCCCCCACAGAGCTGACAAGAGCTGCGGCACCCTCGCTGGGAGATCGAAGCGCTTTTCGCCAGATCGGTGAGCGGTCGCGGTATTCGGGCGAACGCCTCCGAGTAGTCGTCGGCACTTTCGTCGGACCGGACGGGTTCACCTTCGAGCGCGAGATTGTGCGGACCTTCGCAGCCGTGTGCGTAGTGCCGCTCGAGAGCGATCGTGAGCACGTGTTGCTCGTTCGCCAGTACCGGGGGCCTGTCGACCAAGCGCTGCTCGAGCTGCCGGCAGGAAAGCTCGACGTCCCCGGCGAGCCACCGGAGCTGTGCGCGGCGCGCGAGCTCGCCGAGGAGGTCGGAGCCACCGCGGAGCGGCTCACCCAGCTCGGCCAGTTCCTGAATTCGCCCGGTTACTGTGACGAGCTGACGACTTGCTTTCTCGCCGAGGGACTCAAGGCCGGCACCCGCACTGCGGACGGCATAGAGGAGGAGCATCTCGTCGTCGAGCGAATCTCGCTTTCCTCGGTCGACGAGCTCATCGCGACCGGCGACATCGCGGATGCGAAGACGATCGTCGGATTGCTGCTGGCGCGCTCGTTCCTTGAGGTGCCGCGTCCCGCCTCACGTCCGTTCGGCTGAGGGGCAGTCGTTGGCCGCGAAGGCCCAGCTGAGCCGGGATGCCGAGGAGTTCCTCTCATACCTGACCGTGGAGCGCGGGCGAGCGCCGGCATCGATCTCGGCCTACCGGCGTGATCTTGTCGCGTACGAGCACTTCCTCGCCGACCGTGGCGTGACGCTGTTGGAGGCAGATGTCGGCCTGATCGAGGCTTACGTGGCGCTCCTCAGCGAAACGCGGCGGGCCAGCTCGACCGCTCGTGCGCTCGCAGCTGTTCGTGGCCTGCATCGTTTCTGCGTTGACGAGCGTGGGGCTACGGTCGACCCGACCGAGGGCGTCTCGACGCCGCGGATCCCCCAAGCCATCCCGAAAGCGCTTTCGGAGACAGAAGTCGAGCTCCTGCTCTCGGCAGTCATCGGTGAGGACCCGCGCGCACTGCGGGACCGGGCGATCTTGGAGACCCTTTACGCGACCGGGATGCGCATCTCGGAGCTGGCCGGGCTTCGACTAGGCGACCTCGACCTCGGTCGGGGCTTGGCCGTCGCCTACGGGAAGGGGTCGAAGGAGCGCCTCGTCCCGGTCGGCAGCCACGCTGTCTCGGCGCTGGAGGCCTGGCTGGGCTCACAGGGGCGCAGCGCCATGGCCCCGGCGCGCTGGGCGCGACGGGTCGACGCGGAAGCGGTGTTCATCTCGACGCGTGGCAGGCGGATGTCACGCCAGGCGGTGTGGCAGGTCGTCAGGACGGCCGCCACGAAGGTCAAGCTCGAGGACCGGGTGTCGCCTCATGTGCTCCGGCACTCGTGTGCCACACACCTGCTGGAGCACGGCGCGGACATACGCGTGGTGCAGGAGCTGCTCGGGCACGCGACCATCACGACGACGCAGGTCTACACGAAGGTCTCGCCTGAACTGCTGCGCCGCGTCTACGAACAAGCCCATCCCCGGGCACTGGTCACCCGCGCGACAAGCCCCGCTCCAGGCGCGGCGGCGCTGAGCCTCACTGGCACGCTGAGACGCGGCGGCGCGCCGGGCGCGGCAGCGGCTCTCTGATCGGTTCGCGTCGCAGGCGACACCTTGCAGGCCGCGCCGGGTCGCGCTGGGACTAGTGTTGCGCCGTGGCGAACGAAGCAGCTGGTGTCGACTACCGCGCGCTCCTCGAGGAGGAACGGGCATCTTTGGTACGCCAGCTGCAGGAGATCGGTTTCGGCGAGGATGGCACGCTGACCTACGACGCGAACTTCGCCGACTCCTCGCAGGTCACGGCCGAGCGCGGTGAGGCAGAGGCGCTGGCCGCGCAGCTCCAAGAGTCGCTCGAGCACGTGGAGGCGGCGCTGCGCAAGATCGAGCTGGGCACCTACGGCACATGCGCGCGCTGCGGCAAGCCGATCTCCTCCGCTCGTCTCGAGGCCCAGCCGGCCACCGCTCTCTGCATCGAGTGCGCCTCGGTTCGACGTTGACCACCGGAGCGCATTGGCGCTCGCTGAAATCCAACCAGCGGTTGCCTACCTACATCGTCATCGCTGCGGTCGCGGTCGGCGTGATCGCGCTCGCCCTGCGCCACCACGTCCTCAACGAGCAGACACTGATCTTCCTCATCGTGTTCATCCCCGCCGTGATGCTCCACGAGGTCAGCCACGGCGTGGTCGCTCTCTGGTGCGGCGACGACACGGCCAAGCGTGCCGGCCGGCTCACCTTGAATCCGCTCAAGCACATCGACCCGCTCGGCTCGATCGTTGTGCCGGTGGTCCTCGCGCTGACCGGCGCGCCCGTCTTCGGCTGGGCCAAGCCCGTTCCCGTGTCCATCAACCGCCTGCGCCATCCCCGCAACGACTCGGTGCTCGTGTCGTTTGCCGGCCCAGCCACCAACATCATCCTGGCGGCGATCGCGGGCCTCGGCCTGCACGAGCTGCTCCATGTGTGGGTCCTGCCGATCCAGAGCTGCGGTGCGTTCCTCTGTTATGCCCCCGTCTCGCAGTGGGCCTTGGTCGAACAGATCCTGTTCTATTTCGGGATAGTCAACGTCGTCCTCGCGGCGTTCAACTTGCTCCCGATCCCGCCGCTCGACGGTTCGGCGCTCGTCGAGCGGTTGCTGCCGGTCTCTGCGTTGCCGGCGTATTACCGGATGCGGATGGGCTTCATGGTGGTCGTGCTCTTGCTTGTCTTCTTGGACCAGAGCCTGCTGTCGCGAATCCTCGGTGACGTCGAGAACTGGTATCTGAACCTGGTCTTTTGAGCCCACGGGCTCGCCATGGCGCGGGCGGCCCGTGATCGGCGCCATGGCGAGCTATGGCGCCCTGGCCGCTATGGCGCCAGGAGCCCGATGGCCTGCCGGGCCCGTAGGAGAGTCTTCGAGGCGATCGCACTCGCCTTGGCGGCTCCTGTTTCGAGCAGGCGAGGGACCTCGCCCGGATCCGCGGTGATATCGGCATAGCGTTGCCGAACGGGGGTGAGCACCTCGACGAGCGTCTCGGCGAGATCGGCCTTCAAAGAGCCGTAGCGGTCGTAGGAAGCGGTGATGTCCTCGATCGAGCGTTGCGACGCGGCCGCGAAGAGCTCTATGAGGTTTGACAGCCCGGGCTTGTGCTCAGGGTCGTAGCGGAATTCGCCGTCGGTGTCTGTGACCGCCTTGCGGATCTTCTGAACGATCGCGTCCGGCTCGTCGACCAGGTCGATGGTGCCAAGCGGTGACGTCACCGACTTCGACATCTTGCGCTCCGGATGCTGGAGATCCATCACCCTGGCAGCGAGCCTGGGCACGACGGCCTCGGGGACGACGAAGGTCTCGCCGTAACGGCCGTTGAAGCGAACCGCAAGATCGCGGGCGAGCTCGAGATGTTGGCGCTGGTCGTCTCCTACCGGCACTTTGTCCGTGTCGTAGAGGAGGATGTCGGCGGCCATGAGCACGGGATAGGTGAACAGCCCTGCGCTCACCGACTCGTTGCCTTTGCTCTTCTCCTTGAACTGGGTCATGCGCCGAAGCTCGCCGAAGCTCGCAGTGCACTCGAGCAGCCAGCTCAAGCCTGTGTGCTCGTGCACATGGCTCTGGGCGAAGACGATGCAGACCTCCGGGTCGAGCCCGCTCGCGAACAGCCATGAAGCCGTCTCGAGCGTGCGGCTCCGGACCTGAGCGGGATCCTGCTCGATGGTGAGCGCGTGGAGATCGACGACGCAGAAGACCGAGTCGGCGGTGTGCTGGTCCGTGACCCACTGGCGGAAAGCGCCGAAGTAGTTGCCGACGTGCGGCGCGCCGGACGATTGCACCCCGGAGAAGACCCGATCCATCGCGTGCAGGATACTTGGCGGCGCCCCAAGGCCGGGAATTCCTTGGTCATCGGGTATCCGACCGTCGGGCGCGCGTGGCCGGTAACCTCGCTCGTGTGGGGTACAAGGTCCACACCGACGTCTTCGAGGGGCCCTTCGACCTGTTGCTACGGCTGATCACCGAGCAGCGGGTCGACCTGTATGAGGTCGCTCTGGCCGACATCGTCGATGCCTTCCTGGCCGAGGTCGAGGCGATTAAGCGGCTCGACCTGGAAATCGCCACCGAGTTCCTGGTCATCGCCGCGACCCTCGTCGAGCTGAAATGCCGAAGGCTCCTGCCCGGCCGCGATGAGCCCGACGAGGAGGGACTGGCCCTCTTGGAAGAGCGCGACTACCTGCTGGCGCGCCTGGTCGAGTGCACGACCTTCTCCGCTGCGGGAGCACAACTCGCCAGCGCCGAGCTGGCTGCGTCGAGGTCATGGCCTCGCCTCGCCGGGCTCGACGAGCGCTTCGAGGGCCTCCAGCCGGACCTGCTCGCGTATCTGAGCCCCGAGGATGTTCGCGCAGCGGCTCTGAGGGCGCTCGCGCCCCGGCCGACGCCTCGCGTCGAAGTCGACCATGTCCTTGTCGACGAGGTCACTGTGGCCGAAGTCGTCGAAGCGTTGTGCGCTTCGTTGCCCGGGTCCTCGCCGACGAGTTTCCGTGCACTGACCATGGCAGCAAACACCCGGATGGAAGTGGTCGTGCATTTCCTCGGTCTTCTCGAGCTGTACAAGCAAGGCCTGGTCGAGCTCGAGCAGGCGACTACCTTCGGCGAGCTGCGGGTGCTGTGGACTGGCGGGCTGTTCGAGGCTACGCCGGAGGCCGGGGACGGCCGGGACGCGCTCGGGGAGCTCGGTTGGCGGCAACCGGCCTCGGTTTCGCTCGCGGATCTCGACTACCGGGGATGAGCGCTCCCGAGCCTGGCTCGACGCCCGAGGGCTCCGACGAGGATCCGGCCGAAAGACCCGCTGGAGGCCGCGGCGAGTCCGCGGCCATCGAGGCCGTGCTGACCGTCGCGACCGAGCCCGTGCCGCCGGGGCTGTTGGCCGAACTTCTCGAGCTCCCAGTCGAGCGGGTCGAGCAGCTGTGCCGTGAGCTCGCAGCTGGCTATGAGGCCGACGGCCGCGGCTTTGGTCTGGCGAGGGTTGCCGGCGGGTACCGGTTCCAGAGCAGCGAGGCCTACGCGGCCTACGTGGAACGTTTCGTGCTGGACGGCGGTCCACAGAAGCTGTCGCCTGCGGCGCTCGAGACCCTGGCTGTCGTGGCCTACAAGCAGCCGATCTCCCGATCACAGGTCTCGGCCATCCGTGGCGTCAATGTCGAGAGCGTCATGAGGATGCTGGTCGCGCGGGGCTACGTGCAAGCCGTCGGACGCGATGAGGGCCCCGGACAGCCCATCTTGTTCGGGACGACCTCGATGTTCCTGGAGCGTCTGGGCCTCGACTCGATCGAGGACCTGCCTCCGCTCGTGGCGTTCGTCCCGCCGGCTTCGACTGTGGAGATGCTCGAGAACGTGCTGCGCTCCGAGCTGGGGGAGTGAGCGATACCGAAGGCGAGCGGCTCCAGAAGGTGCTCGCTCGGGTCGGTTACGGCAGCCGGCGGACCTGCGAGGGGCTGATCGCCGAGGGGCGGGTCACTGTGAACGGCGAGGTCGCCGTCCTCGGCCGACGCGTCAAGGTCGAGACGGACCTCGTGGCGGTCGACAGAGCACCGGTGGGGGTCCTGCCGGGCCTTGTGTACTACCTGCTGAACAAGCCTGCCGGGGTCGTGACGACCGCGGACGACCCACAGGGGCGCCCCAGCGTGCTCGAGCTGGTGCCTGCGACACCCCGCGTCTTCTCCGTCGGACGCCTCGACCGCCAGACCGAGGGACTGCTCGTGCTGACCAACGACGGCACTCTCGCGCAGCTGCTCGCTCACCCTCGCTTCGGTGTGGAGAAGGAATACCTAGCGGAGCTCAGAGGTGTCCCAGGCCCCGGAGCGCTCCGCAGTCTCAGACAGGGCGTCCTTCTCGACGACGGTGAGACGACAGCCCCGGCCCGGGTGGCGGCCGTCTCACCGGGCGTGATCCGCATAGTTATCCACGAGGGGCGCAACCGGCAGGTGCGCCGCATGTGCGAGGCGGTCGGCCATCCTGTCGTCAGGCTGGTCCGCACGAGGATCGGGCCGGTCACCGACCGCTCGCTGCGCCCCGGCACCTGGAGACCGCTCGAGGCCTCCGAGGTGCGGTCGCTCGCCGAGGCTGCCCTTCGCCCGCCGACCAAAGGGTAGGTAGGCTGCCCGCCCATGACAGCGGTCTTGCGGGCTCTCCGGGGCGCGACAACCCTCGACGAGGACACCTCCAAACAGGTCAACGACCGGGTGCGGGCTCTCGTCGGCTCCATGCTGGAGCGAAACGGAATCGGTCACGACGACCTAGTCAGCATCCTGTTCACGGCGACCGACGACGTCACCTCGATGTTCCCGGCAACCGCGGCGCGCTCACTCGGGCTCGGTGACGTACCGCTCATCTGTGCCAGCGAGCTCGGCATCACGGGCGCGATGCCACGCTGCATACGGGTCCTGATGCACTTCTACACCGAGCGCACAAGAGAAGCGCTGCACCACGTCTATCTCGAGGGTGCGCGCGGGCTTCGCGATGACCTCCCCGACTGAGCCCGCCCGCGGGGGCACTGGAGCCACCACGCAACGCGCGCAGGTGACAGGCCTCGGGTTGGTGGGCACATCGATCGCTCTCGCTCTGCGGGCCCAGGGGTGGCGGGTGACGGGCCACGATCTCGATGACGCCCGGGCGCGGCGCGCCCGGGAACTGGGAGCTGTCGACGAGCTCGGCGTGGACCATCTTGCGGCCGTCGCGTTCGTGGCGACACCGGTGGCCGCGATCGCCGCCGAGGTGAACGCCCTGCTGCTTGCGGATCAATCGGGCGAGCTCGTGGTCACCGACGTCGGCGGTGTGAAGGGGCCGATCGTCTCGGAGATCTCGCACCCGCGCTTTGTCGGAGGACATCCGATGGCCGGATCGGAGCAGGAGGGGCCCGACGGCGCCGACCCGGAGCTGTTCGCGGGTTCGACGTGGGTCCTCACACCCACCTCGTCCACCGACCCAAGGGCCTTCTCCACGATCCAGTCCGTCATAGCCAGCCTTGGTGCCGACCTGGTGGCGCTGGCGCCCGACCGCCACGACGACCTCGTGGCTGTGGTCTCCCATGTGCCGCACCTGACCGCCGCGACCCTGATGGGGCTTGCGACCGAAGCGACCGACGCCCACACTGCGCTGCTCAGGCTCGCTGCCGGAGGCTTCCGGGACATGACTCGGATCGCAGCCGGGTCGCCTGCGATCTGGCCGGACATCTGCCGGGACAACGCGCCCGCGATCCTCCCGGTCCTCGACGATCTCATCGCGAGGCTGAACGAGGTTCGGCGCATCGTCGCCGAGGAAGATCGCCCGAGTCTTGTCGCGCTCTTGGATCGCGCTCAGCTCGCCCGGCGAAACCTCCCACCGCGCGCAAGCCGGCCGAGCTCGGTCACCGAGTTGCACGTTGTCATCCCCGACCGTCCGGGCGTGCTCGCCCAGGTCACCACGATCGCGGGAGAGCTCGGGGTCAACATCGAGGATCTGGAGATCGTCCATTCCCAGTACCGGCCGCGAGGCGTCCTCATTCTCACGGTGGCCGCGGACGCGGCGGAGCGTGTTCGGCATTCGCTCGGCGAGCACGGCTTCGGGCTGAGCCGGCCCGGCGGACGCCGACCGGTCATCGCCATCGACGGCCCGGCAGGTGCCGGCAAGTCGACCGTGGCGAAGGAGGTGGCTCGACGGCTCGGCCTCGAGCGCCTCGACACGGGTGCCATGTACCGCGCCGTGACGCTGGAGGCACTCGAGCGGGGTATCGACGTTGCCGACGCCGAGGGCTGTGCGGCGATCGCGCGATCCATGAACCTGAGCGTCGGCGAGCGTGTCGTGCTCAACGGCGAGGACGTGACCGAGCAGGTCCGCGCGCCTTGCGTCAACGGGGCGGTATCGATTGTCGCGGCCCATCCGGAGGTGCGCGCGGAGCTCGTGAGTCGCCAGCGAGCCTGGGTGGCAGCCAACGGTGGGGGAGTCGTCGAAGGCCGGGACATCGGCAGCGTCGTGTTTCCCGATGCGGACCTGAAGATCTTCCTCACCGCCGACTCGGCCGAGCGCGCCTGGCGACGCGCGGCGGAGGAAATGGCCGGCCCGGACACCCTCGCCGTGACAGTCGAGTCGATCCGGCGCCGCGACGAGATCGACTCGACCCGGGCGGCGTCCCCCCTCGTCGCGCCGCCGGGCGCGATCGTGCTGGACTCGACCGGACGCAGCATCGAGTCTGTGGTGGAGGAGGTGATCTCCCAGCTGTGAGCGCATCCGGTGCGGTCGTGACGCCGCCGTCGCGAGGAGACCTCATCGTCTACAGGATCTGCCGCTTCATAGCCGTCGGCGTATCCCGGCTGTACTTCCCCGGAACGGTGATGGGCCGGGAGAACCTGCCGTCCGGAGGCGCCTTCATTGTTGCGCCAGTGCACCGCTCCTACGTCGACTGGCTCATCGTTGCCCGGATCACAAGGAAGCAAAGACTCCGCTACATCGTGAAAGAGGAGGTCTGGAAGTCGAAGCTGATCGGTCGCCTCCTTGTGGCGTGCGGTGCGTTCCCCGTGAATCGATCCGGGGCGGACCGTGAGGCACTCCAACGATGCCAGGCTGTGCTCATGGGAGGGGAGCCTCTCGTGATGTTCCCCGAAGGCACGCGGCGATCGGGACCGGAGGTACAAGAGCTCAAGGACGGGGTGGCATACCTGTCCTTGCGCGCAGGCGTCCCCGTGGTTCCCGTCGGCATCGGCGGCTCGGAACGCGCCATGCCGCGCGGATCGTCGTTTCCTCGCCCGAGGCGGGTGAACGTCGTGATCGGGCCGCCGGTCCCCGCCTGCAACCCGGCCGACGCGGGCAGCCGGGACCAGTCGGGTGAGACCCTGGACCCGGCGGCAAAGCGCAGGAGGGCTCGCGTCGGGCGCGAGGCGATCACCGAACAGTCGATGCGCGTGCGAGCGGCGATCCAACGGGCCTTCGACGCGGCCGAGGCCAGTCTCGGGCGTTAGCGAGCTACCGCTCCGCCGCCGGGCGGCCCGGGCTGCCCGGGCGGCCGCGCATGCTCGCAGTTCCGGCATCGGGCTGGGCGCCTGCTAACTTCCCGGCGTGGTCGAGGATGGCTGACACACGAGGTGTTCTCGTGACCGGCGGTGCCGGGTTCGTGGGAGCGACGCTGGTGAGACGACTCGTGGAGAGCGGGCGCGCCGTGCGCGTGCTCGACAATCTCACGACGGGTGACGCCGCGCACCTGGACGGAGTCGACGCCGAGCTTGTCGAGGGCGACATCCGTGATGCCAGGACCTTGGACGACGCGCTCTTGGGGTTCGAATCGGTTGTGCACCTTGCGGCGGCGGGCTCGGTCGTGAGGTCGGTCGAGGATCCTGCGACGAATTTCAACGTGAACGTCTTCGGCACCTTCCAGGTCCTCGATGCCGCCAGGCGGGCGGGCATAGGGTGCACCGTGCTGGCCTCAACGGGCGGAGCGCTCATCGGCGACGCCGTGCCGCCTGTCGACGAGCGCTCGCTTCCCAAGCCGATCTCCCCGTACGGCGCCAGCAAGCTGGCCGGTGAGGGCTACGCGCACGCCTTCGCAAAGGCTTACGGACTTCGCACGATCGCCCTTCGTTTCGCCAACGCCTACGGGCCGTGGAGCGCTCGCAAGCGGGGTGCCATAACGACTTTCTTCCGGGCGATCAACGGTGGCGAGCCGATCGTCATCTACGGTGACGGCTCTGCATCGCGTGACTACACCCATGTCGACGACATCTGTCGCGCGATCGAGCTCGCACTCGAGAGCGACGTGACCGGCGGCACTGTGCTGCACATCGCGTCCGGTGTCGAGACCACCGTGCAGGTGCTGGCCGACCTGTGCCGCGCCGCGGCCGGCGTGCCGGATCATCCGATCGAGTACCGACCGAAGCGCCCAGGTGAGGTCGAGCGCAATTTCGCCTCTTACGACCTAGCGAAGGAGTCTCTCGGCTACGAGCCCAGCATCAGCCGGGAGGAAGGAATCCGCGGGACCTGGCAGTGGTTCCAGGAGTCGGTTTTCGCCGAGCGCTGAGCTCGCCCACGGACCGCTCCCGTGCCAACTGTACCGTCTGGACGGTATAGTTGGCAGATGACACGAGCTGAAGCGACCCGCGAACGGATCCTGTTCGGTGCGGAGGAGGTCGTCCTTCGCGACGGCGTCGCCCATCTCACGCTCGAAGCCGCGGCGAGCGAAGCCGGCATCAGCAAAGGCGGGATCCTCTATCACTTCCCCACGCGTGCCGCGCTCATCGCGGCCATGGTGGAGCGCCTCAGCTCACGCTTCGACGAGGATCTCGCGACGAAAGGTGCCGGGTCGGGTCGACCCGGAGCCTTTACGAGGGCGTACCTCGAGGCGACCTTTGCTCCGTCCGGCGACGTCGAGGGAAGCCGGGAGCGGCGCCTCGGAGCCGCGGTCATCGCCGGCGTGGCGGCCGACACCGAGCTGCTGGAGCCGCTGCGCGAACGCTTCGCGGCCTGGCAGCAGGCCCTCGTGTCCGACGGCCTCCCTCCGGCGAACGCGAGCCTCATCCGGCTTGCGGCCGACGGCCTGTGGTTCGCCGAGCTGCTCAGCCTCGCTCCACTGGACGAGGACCTGCGTTCCTCGGTGCGCGAGGAGCTTCTCGCCCACCTCGACTCGTCGTTGGACCTGCATCCGGCCGCGGCTTGCTCCAAGGCGCGCGATGCCGGTGACACCGGGCGCCCTGCCCGTCGGAGGAGCCAATCTTGAGCGTCGCCTCACCGACCTCCAGCGAGGCCCGGAAGGTTCACGGCTCCAGACGCGTGATCGTCGCGCTGTCACTCTCGAGTTTCGTCGAGTGGGCGGGGGCCGGCTCGGTGATGCCGCTCCTCCCGCTCTACCTTCGCAAGCTGGGCGCGCCGGTTGCCCTTGTCGGAGTGGTGATGGCGGCCTTCTTCTTGGCGGCCATCCTCGTGCAGTACCCGGTCGGTCGACTCTCGGACCGCATCGGGCGCAGGCCCGTCCAGCTGGGCGGCCTCGTGACCTTCGCGGTGGCGAGCGTTGCCTTTGCCCTGATCGGCTCGCCCATTGCCGCGCTCTTCGTGCGGGGCCTGCAGGGTGCGGGCGCCGGAGTCGTCGATGTCGCGAACAACGCCACAGTGGGCGAGGTCGTGTCCCCGTCTCAGCAGGGCCGCGCCTACGGCACGCTCTTCGGGTCCCGCACGGTGGGGCTCGCGATCGGGCCGTTCATCGGCGGCTTGGTGGGCACATCGGGAATGCGCTGGCTGTTCGTGGCGGCGGCGCTGGCATCGCTGCTGGCCTGTTTGCCCGTGCTGATCGCAGTGCCGAAGACTGGGTCGCGACACCAGCACCTGCAGGCGCCGCGAGTCGTGCTATGGCGTGACCGCAGCGTGCTCGGCGTGGTCATGGGCTACGCCGGCGCGGGTCTCGTCATCGGTGTGTACGACGTCTGCTGGAGCCTTCTGTTGCACCTGCGAGGTGCGACCGGATGGCAGATCGGCCTGTCGTGGACGTTGTTCGCGGCGCCCTTTGCTGCGATGTCGGTCCCCGGCGGCTGGCTGGTCGATCATTTCGACCGCCGTTACCTGGCAGGGGCGTCAACGCTCATGTCGGCCGCCTTTGCGTCCACTTATCCGTTCCTCCACTCCGTCTGGCTGCTGGTGGGCCTCGGCGCGGCCGAGGCCGTAACGGTGGCGGTCGCAGGGCCGGCACTCGCGTCGCAGCTTGCGCACAGCGTTCCGAGCCGCCAGCTCGGGCGCGCCCAAGGAGCCGCTTCGACGGCTCAGACGGGCGCGACCGCTGTCGCGGCGCTTGGGGCGGGAGCACTGTTCGCGTTGCATCCCTGGGTGCCCTTCGTGGCGGCGTCGAGTGCGATCGTCGTGTTGGTGGCGCTACTTTCGTGGTGCTGGCGAGGAGTGCCCGGCCGGGACGAGCACCTGGGCGACTCGCGTGGTGGCGCGGTCGGCTTCAGCCACAGAGCACTCGCACCTCTGGGTCCGGGAACGGCCGGCACCCCGGCGTCGGTTGGGGAATCTCAGGCAGCGAGCCGCTGAGCAGGCCCGCGCTTGCGCTCCCTCAGCCAGGTGCGCAGAACCCCACGGCCGTAGTGGAGGCCGTAGAGGAGGTTCCCGCTCTTCTTGGACTCGCCGGCAAGTCGAGCTCGCATCGTCACGGGCCGCTCCTCGTAACGACATCCGTGCATGATCGCCGCGATCAGCAGTTCCTGTGCCTGATACTGGGGTTCCTCGAGGATCAGCTCGGCGGGCAGCTCCGCCCGGAAGGCGCGCACCGGGTTCGCCGAGTCGGTCACGGGCGTTCTCGTGAGGAACGAGATCAACGCCGCGAACAAGACGACTCCCATGTTGCGCACAGTGTCGGTGCCGTGAGTCTGGCCGAGGCGTCGGGAGCCGTTGACAAAGTCGGCCCGGTCCGACATCACCGGTCCAAGAACGACCTCCAGGTCATCGGGGTCCGTTTGCCCGTCTGCGTCCGATGTCACGATGAAACGGGCGCCGTAGTCGCGAGCGATCCGGTAGCCGAGTCGCAAAGCCGCGCCCTGGCCCCGATTGACCGGAGCGATGCAGGCGTAGTGACCCGAGGCGCGAACCACGGCCCCGGTGCCATCGTCGTCACCGTCGACGACCACGATCAACGAGGCAGGCTGCCCGCAGATCTCCTTCGGCATACCCGCGACCACCTCTGCGATGTTGTCGCGCTCGTTGTACGCCGCGATCACGATCGCGATCGGGGAGATCTCCACCGGGCCTTGCGAGACAAGGAGGTCATCGAGGGCGACACGGTCGATCAACTCGTCGACCTGCCGACTGCGGCGCCGGGCGCGGGCGTTCACACTGAGCGACCGGCTGAAGCCGCGGCGAGCATGGCGGTTGCGGTGACAGTGCGGTCTGTCGCGGTTAGAGGCGAGCCCTCCGGGCGGGCGCCGAGGGCGAGGCTCGCCGCGATCTCCAGGCAACGGAGCAGGTCACGCAACTCTGGCGGGGGAGGGAAGTACTCGTCCTCGTCGGTGGTGTGCACAACCTCGACGCCTCTTGTCGGGGCCAACAGCTCGAGGAGATCGTCGATCAGCCAGTCCGGAGCTGACGCGCCGGCGGTGACGCCGACCACTCCGGTGAGGTCGTCCGGCACCTCGCTCGGGGCGTTGACTCGGAGCACTCTTGGGCAGCCGGCGGCTGCAGCCACCTTCGCGAGAGCGACGGTGTTCGATGAATTGGCGGAGCCCAGCACGACCATCGCGTCGCAGCGGGGCGCCACGGCCTTGACCGCGCCCTGACGGTTGGTCGTCGCGTAACAGAGATCGGAACGTCCCGGCAGCCACAGGTCCCGGTACCGCTCGCGTGCACGCTCGACGACTCCCTCCCATTCGTCGTGGGCGAGCGTGGTCTGGGCGAGCAGCGCCACGCGAGCTCCCGGGTCGAGCTCCAACCGGTCGAGGTCGTCCTCATGCTCGACGAGATGGACGGCGTCTGGCGCGACCGCCATCGTGCCGATGGCTTCCTCGTGACCGGCGTGACCGACGTAGAGGATCGTGTAGCCCTTGTTGGCCCGCACTTTGAGCTCGTGGTGGACCTTGGTAACGAGGGGGCAGCAGGCGTCGATCACGACGCGGCCTTTTGACGCCGCCGCCTGTTCGACCTCGGGGGCAGATCCGTGGGCGGAGAGCATGACAGGCGCCGAGGGTGGGACCTCGTCGACATCGTCGACGAACACGACGCCTTGGCGCCGGAATTCCTCGACGACGAGCCGGTTGTGAACAATCTCGTGGTAGCAGTAGACGGGAGGCTCGAAGACGCGCACCATCCACGCGAGCGCCTTGATGGCCATCTCGACCCCGGCACAGAAGCCTCGCGGCTGCGCTAACAGGACGAGCTCGACGTGGCCGGACTCCCGGAAAGGCTGCTCTCGAGCTGATGTCACGGTAGACCAGGGTAGCCTTTGGAAATGCCACTACCGCAGGTGGTGGCCGTGGCCGAGCATTCGCCGGCTGAACGTTTCGGGGTCTGGCCGGGCGACGAGCTTCGCTCGATGAACGGACAGGTGCCCCGTGACGTCATCGAGTACCAGCTGCTCGCGGACGAGCCGATCGTCGAGCTCGAGGTTGTCCGCGCTGGAGTTGAGCTCGAGGTCACGGTCGTCAAGCAAGCAGGTGAGCCACTCGGGCTCGAGATCTCCGCCGCGATCTTCGACCGCGTGCGCACTTGCGACAACCATTGCGAGTTCTGTTTCATCTACCAGCTGCCCAAGGGCATGCGGCGGAACTTGTACGTGAAGGACGACGACTACAGGCTCTCGTTCCTCTACGGCAATTTCACGACTCTCACACGCTTCACCGAGGTCGACCTGGAGCGGGTGCTCGACCAACGGTTGTCGCCCCTCTACGTCTCCATCCACGCCACCGACCCCGACGTCCGGTCCGCCATGCTTCGCAACCGACGCGGCGCCATCAGCCTCAGGTGGCTGCGGTGCCTACTGGACCATGGGATCGAAGTCCACGGTCAGATCGTGGTCTGCCCCGGCGTGAACGACGCGACGGTGTTGCACGGGACCCTTGCCGGCATCCTCGATCGATTTCCCGAGCTCGTGACCGTGGCCGTCGTGCCTCTCGGTGTCAGCCGCTACTCCAAGGAGCCGACGATGCGGCCGCACACGATGACAGAGGCTGCGGCGACCGTCGAAACCGTGCACGAGTGGCAGCAGCGCTTCAGCCACGCGGTCGGGCGTCGGGTCGTGTGGGCATCGGACGAGTACTACCTGCTCGCGGGCATGCCGTTTCCTGAGCCCGGCGAGTACGAAGGTTTCCCACAGCACGAGAACGGTGTCGGGATGGTGCGGTCGTTCGAGCAGGGCTTCGAGCCCGGCGTCTCTCATCCGGCCGATGGCGCGGCCGCCCCCGCGAGGACCGGGTTCTTCGCCTGGGTCGAGGGTGCACCCGCCGAGGGCTATCGCGCGCCACGGACAACCAAGGTGAGCCTCGGCGCCCGCCCATCACGCGCGGCGCAGGACGCGCCGATCACGATCCTCACCGGTGGCTACGGCTCCCTCGTGCTGAGACCGCTGCTGGACCGCCACGGCTTCGGCAAGGTCCGCATCCTGGCCGTCTCCAACGAGTTCTTCGGTGGCAACATCGCCGTCGCGGGTCTGATCACCGGTGCCGATCTCTCTAGGACATTGGCCGAAGAGCTTCCGGGGGGCCGTTACCTGTTGCCCGACGTCTGCCTGTCGAAGGACCGGTTCATCGACGGGCCCTCGCTTCAGGACCTCCCGTTGGCCGTGGAGGTCGTCGCGACCGATGGGGCGTCGCTGCGCCGGCTGTTGGAGGCCGGCCGATGACCGTGGGACGCTCCCCGAGGTTGCCGATTGTCGCCGTGGTCGGGCGCCCGAACGTCGGGAAGTCGACGCTCGTGAACCGGATCGCAGGTAGGCAGCTCGCCATTGTCGAAGCCCGCCCCGGTGTGACACGGGACCGGCTGGAGGTCGAATGCGAGTGGAACGGGCGGTCGTTTCTCGTCGTCGACACCGGGGGAGTGGTGGAACGCGGGGACACGCTCGACACCAAGGTGACCGAGCAGGCACTCCGGGCGCTCGGCGAGGCGGACCTCGTGTTGCTCGTGCTCGACACGACCACGGGAGTGACCGGAGACGACACTGTCGTTGCACAGCTGGTCCGCCGTGACGGCGGGGCAGTCATCGTGGTCGCGAACAAAGTCGACTCCGACCGGCGGGAGGTCGACGCCTGGGAGTTCGCAGGTCTCGGGCTCGGCGAGCCTGCCATGGTGAGTGCGCTGCACGGAAGGGGCGTCGGAGATCTCCTCGACGATGTGGTCAAGCAGCTGTCGCAAGCTTCGACACCCGCTGACGCCAAGGCCGCACGAGAAGGCACCGCCGAGCCCGGGACGCGGAGCGAAGCCAGTCCAGGCGTCCCGGCCGTCGCCATCGTCGGCCGGCCGAACGTCGGCAAGTCGACCCTGTTCAACCGGCTGTCGGGTGAGGAGCGGTCGGTCGTTCACGATCTCCCGGGCACGACGCGCGACGCCATCGACACTGTGATCGAGACCGAGGACGGAGCAGTCAAGCTCATCGACACCGCCGGGATGCGGCGCCGGGCGCGAAGCGGTGAAGGGCCCGAGTTCTACTCCCTCGTGCGGGCTCTGCGAGCGCTCGACCGTGCCGACGTCGCTCTGCTCGTCCTCGACGCGACTGACGGAGTCACGCACCAGGATCAGCGCCTCGCCGAGCGGATCGACGCCTCGGGCAGCCCGGTCGTGATCCTGCTCAACAAATGGGATCTGCTCGACACCGAGGGTCGTCTCGAGGTCAGCGAGGCTGTTGCCGACCGGCTCGCGTTTCTGGGCTACGCGCCGGTGCTGCGGGTGTCGGCCAAGACGGGCCTCGGTGTGCACCGTCTCCTCCCGGCGGTGCAAGAGGCCATGAACGCCTACCATCGGCGGATCCCGACCGGTCGCCTGAACGACGGTTTGCGAAGCGCTCAAGCAGCTCACCCGGCACCGGGTGGCGCCCGCATCCTTTACGGGGTGCAGGGCGCCGTCGACCCGCCGACGATCACGCTGTTCGCCACCCGTCGCCTGCCGCCGACTTACCTTCGTTATCTGGAGCGCTCCCTGCGAGTGCGGTTCGACCTCGGCCCGACGCCGATCGAGCTTCGCGTCCGGGTCCGCCAGCAGAGATGACCGAGTCGGCGCTGCGCGACACAGCGCCCGATGCGCACCTGGCCCCGGCCGGGTTGATGACCGCCGCCACGTCGTGGAACCGGTCTGACCAGGCTTAACGGAGACTCAGGGTCATGCCGTGGTGCCACCAGTGCGGTCGGCTGGTCGAGGAGGACGAGCTCGCCGGAGGGCCGCCAGACCCCGCGGTGGGAGTGCGCGACGTGATGCCGACGGACGCTGATGTGCCGGACACCGCTGCCCGAGATCGGTGCCCGACCTGCGGGACGGTGCTGGAGGTCGAGGACGACGCCGGCGAGGAAGAAGCTCACGTCAAGGCGCCGTGGCACTTCAAGGTGCTCGTGGTGGGCACGGTGGTCTACCTCGGCTATCGCCTGTACCAAGGCATTGGCTGGTTGATCCACCACGCCTGAGCTCGGGGGTCACGGCCGGCGCCACGATGGTTCTAGTTGCTCCGGCGAGGGTCACAGGTTGGCCGTCGCGTCAAGGGACCTCGGGTGGCGTTAGCCTTGGCCTCGCGCAGCCGCGGAAGGAGGCGCTATGTGGGTGATAGCAGGAGTTCTACTGGGGCTCGTCGTCCTCGCGTCACTGATCGGATTCCATGTGGGTCCGCACGCGCACGTGGCGGCCGGCATTTTCGGTGTCCTCGCGGCCGCCTGGCTCGTCGTGATGGCGGTCGACGGACGGTCTGCCCCGGTGCTCTGGGCGCTGCTGAGCGCCGATTTGGTCGTGTCCGCCGGGATCGGCACGCTGGCCTGGAAGGGGCTCACGACGCGGGGCACCTACGTGGCCGGTCGTCACCTGGTCTCGCCCGACGGAGCCGAAGGCGTCGCAATCGGCGATCTCCACCCGGAGGGGATTGTCCGGGTAAACGGCGAGAACTGGTCGGCTGTGGCCGTGAACGGTCCGGTCCGGGCGGGGACGCCAGTCCAGGTGGTACGTGTCGCGGGAGTCCGTCTCGAGGTCTGGGCTGACCAGATGATGGCTCCCGGCGGCGATGCCGAGCTCGAAGCTACGATCCCGCCCGACGGCCTCCCAGCCGAGGGTGCACCGTCCTCATCTGCCGAGGTGAACAACGAAGGAGGTAGCTCATGATCATCGGGATCGTGGTCGGGGTGGTGGTGCTCTTCCTCCTCATCCTCGCGGGAATTTCGGTGAGGATCGTTCGTGAGTACCAGCGGATAGTGCTTTTCAGGCTGGGGCGGGCGCTCGGGACCCGGGGGCCAGGGCTCATCTTCATCAACCCGGTCACCGACCGGACGGCATGGGTGGACCTGCGGGAGCAGTACCTCGAGATCCCGCACCAGACGGCGATCACGAAGGACAACGCGTCGATCTCGATCGATTTCATCATCTTCTACAAGGTGGTCGATCCCTCGATGTCGGTGTTGCGCGTCGGAAACTTCGCGGGGGCCGCGCAGAACGTCGCGGCGACGACGCTCCGCAGTGTGGTCGGCGACATGCCTCTCGATGACGTGCTCTCCAAGCGCGAAGACATGAACGCGTCGCTTCGCGTCCGTCTCGACGAAGTGACCGAGCGCTGGGGCGTCAAGGTCACCACGGTCGAGGTGCGGGAGGTGAACCCGCCGCCGGGAGTCCTGGATGCCATGACCCGCCAGATGTCCGCCGAACGTACCCGCCGCGCGGCCGTAACGGAGGCCGAAGGGCAGAAGCAGGCTGCCATCACTCTCGCGGAAGGCACCAAGCAGGCGGCAATCCTGGCGGCCGAAGGGGAACGCCAGGGCGCCATACTCCGCGCCGAGGGGCTGTCAGCGGGGCTGGAGCGGATCCTAACGGTCGCGCGCGGCCTCGACAGCAACACCATGCAGCTCCAGTACCTCGAGACCCTGAAGCAGGTCGGCTCGTCGCCCTCGACGAAGCTGGTGGTGCCGATGGAGCTCGGCGGACTGCTGAACGGGCTACGGAACATGCTGCCAGTCGACCCAGGGCGCTTCTCGGGTGCCCAGTCGCTGGGTGAGGCAACTCCGAAGAACGAGAAGCCGGTCACGCAGACCGGCACCGAGCCCGGCGAGTCTCCTTCCTGATCCGAAGTAGTCTCAGCTGCGCTTCAAGGCCCGGAGCAAGTGACTCCGGGGAGTGTCGATGGTTCCTTGGCTCCGTAGGCTGTTGGCTTGCACGGACTCCGTGGCCCAGGAACACGGCCGGCATGGCGAAGGCTGGCACGACCGCCAGGACCCCCGAGCAGAACTGTTCGTCGTGGGTACGCAGGAACTTCGCGTCCTCTGCTCATGTGTGGACGTTGTTCGCCGCCCGCTGGGACACCAACGCCAGCCTTGCCGCGGCCAAGTTGCAGCAGTGCTGCAGCACCTACTGGTCCAAGGGCAGGACGGGTGGCCTGGCCGACCAGTTCTGCAACGCGGCCACGACTGGCCTAGGCAAGAGCAAAGCCCGCTTGGCCCGCGACGTGTCGTACGCCGTTTACCTGCCCATGGGCAAGAAGCCGGGCGGGTTCTTACCAAACTTGTTGCCGCCGCGCTGGACGATGGACGATTGACAGCCCGACCCGCGCCGCCTGGTGTTCAGCGGCTCGACCGGGACCTGGCACCAAGAGGACAAGCTGCAAGGCTCTGACCCTTCCCTTGCTGTAGGCCCTCCTGGGAGACCTTCGGCTCCTCGGTAGCCATCTCGGGCAGCATGGTCTTGGTCACAGCGCCGACCGACTCCCTGTCACCCAGTGGTGACTTCGTGTTCAACAGGACCGCAAGTAGCTGGCACCAAGCGAAGCGTCCTAACGGACGTCGCCAGCTACGAGACGTCGATTAGCGAACTGGTCGCGGTGTCGGGCGATACCGTCTCGGCCGTGGCCTCCGGTAAGGCGAGCCCGCCCACGACGTCACCGACACGGTTACCTCGGGTGGGATGAATGCTGGGGCAGGAGAGCGATGAATTCGTCCCCATCACCGGGGACATGTATATGCACGTGCCTCCGGAGGTGGACCAAGCGGCCGCCGATCTCGTCGCTGGCCTGGTCATCGGGAGTAGGCTCCGGGACGCCGGGGTCGGAGTTACGGTCTCGGATTGAGGTCGGTTTGCAGAAGAATCGATACGTTTGCAAGAGCGTCGCCACTACGGGCGGTAAGAGTGCAGACCTGAGGGTTACGGGCTGTGGCGCAGCTTGGTTAGCGCGCTTGACTGGGGGTCAAGAGGTCGCCGGTTCAAATCCGGCCAGCCCGACAAGAAAAGAGCAGGTCAGAGACTTGCGGGGCTCGGTAGCAGTGCGGCCGAAGGGGTCGGATGCTACCGAAATGCTACCGAACGGTGCCACGAACCAAGCTATCGCCGTTATGCTTGGCAATGACAGGTATGCGTGTTAACGTGCCTGTTGTTCTCATGGTTCCTCACTTGAGGAGCCGGGGCCCTCGTGAGAGGGCCCCTTTTCTTTTAGGCTGTCATCGTGGACCGATCGGGAGTCTTTGTCGACGCGGGCTATGTGTACGCGGCCGGAGGCAAGCTCTGTTATGGAATCATGAGTCGCTCGGGAATCGTGCTGGACGTCCGAGGGTTCGTGGGCATGATCGAGAACCTTATTGCTGAGGATTCCCAGCTTCCCGTGCTTCGCACGTACTGGTATGACGGAGCTCGTGATCACATTCCAACCACCTCCCACCTCGATATTGCCGCGCTCCCGCACGTGAAACTGCGACTCGGCCAGCTCAACCGCAGAAATCAACAAAAGGGAGTTGACGCGCTCATCTATCGAGACCTCATGACCCTGGCCAACGAGCGTGCGATCGCTGATGCCTACCTACTCTCAGGTGACGAAGATCTCAGGGAGGGTGTGCGGGCGGCTCAGGATATGGGCGTTCGCGTCACGCTTTTGGGCATTCAACCCATGAAGGGCGAACACAATCAATCGCGCGATCTTGTCCACGAAGCGGACAGCGTGATCATTTTGAGGAAGAGTCAGTTGCGGCCACTTTTCTCGACCGCATCGGCTGCGAGCGTATCCGTTCCACTATGGGAAGACGGCGAGAACGTCGTGCCTCCGCTGATCGAAACACCAGAGTTGATCGCAGTTCGCTATGCGAAGGACTGGTGGGCGCGTGCGTCAACGTCGGACCGAAGTGCTTTGCTCGCAAGCTCTCCAAAGGTCCCCACGACGCTCGATGCTGACCTATTATCGGCCGCCCGGAAGGCCGGTGTGGTAGTCGATGATGAGAGCCTCCGCCGCAGGATCCGTAAAGCTTTCCGGGACGAGATCCGTCATCAGTCGATGGTCTCGCTGAACACGGCAGGCGAGGCTGAGTCTGAACCGACGGGTCAACCGCCGTCGAGCACTGCCGCAACCTGAGCCGCAGCCGCCTGGTCGGTCGCGGCCAGCACGTGGCTGTAGATGTCGCTTGTGATGGCAATGGAGGAGTGGCCAAGTCGCTCCTGAACGACTTTCATCGGCACACCAGCTTCTAGGGCGTGCGTCGCGTGACCGTGGCGCAGACAGTGCAGGTGGATCGGCGGCAGGCCCGCTGCCTTCGCCTTCGCCTCGAGGATCTGCGTAAAGCGCTGAGGGTGGAAGGCGTCGCCCTGGGGGTTGGCCGTGAACACGTAGCCGTCCTTGCCGGGGCGCCGGCCGATGGCGAACATTTCCTCAGCCTGTCGCGTGCGGTGCGCCTTCAACGCGGACACCGTCGCGGAGTCGAGCCCAACCGTGCGCCGAGACTTCTCAGTCTTCGGTTCGGACTCAGCCACCTTGTAGCCCACAACCGCCAGGGTGTGCGACACGCGGAGCGACCCTGCGTTCAGATCGAGGTCGGACCAGCGGAGGGCCGCCAGCTCGCCCCTGCGCAACCCGGTCGTCGCCGCTACCCGCCACAAGGCGAAGAGGCGATCGCCGGCTTGGGAGTCGAGAAAGCGCTTCGTCTCTTCCGTGCTCCAAACGGTCGGTGCCTTCGCCTTCGGATGCGGTCGCGCCTCGCGCACCGCCGCGTTGTCGCAGGGATTGCGCGAGATGAGCTCCCGGTCAAACGCTGACCGGAACAGCTTGCCGGCCGTGATGGCGGCAACTTCGATTGTGCGGTCGCCGATGCCGGCCGCTTTCAGCGTCTCGAGCCACGCGGCCACGCGGGCGGGTGTCACGTCACGCAACTTGAGCGCCCCAAGGTGGGGGAGCACGTAGCTGCGAACACTTCGCCTGTACATCTCGACGGTCGACTCGCGGAGGTTGCTCGTCTCTAGGGACCGGAGCCACTGGGTCTCGACATAGGAGCGCACCGTGAGCGTGGACGGCTCGACGTGGATCCCTTTGTCGGCCTCGCCGAGCATGGCGACGAGCGCCTTGTTCGCCTCGCCCTTCGTCTTGTAGCCGGAGTGCCACTCCCGCCGGCGGTGAAGGACGGGCGCCTCGAGCGGTTGGCTGCAGCGCTCGCAGGCCATTGGTCCGGTCTTGTCGGTGAACACCGACCCGGCGCATCCAGGCTTCGGGCACTTCCGCCAGGGCGCCTCGCCTAGGTCGATCACGACGCTGATGCTCCTGCCGCGGACCTGGACACTGCCTCGCTTACGACTTGCTGGCATCGGTGCCTCCTCTGCTTTGTTGCCGCCCCTGTTGTCTTGGTGTCGGCCAGGCGGCGGCCTTCCCCTGCGTGGTACGGGGTAAGAGGCCGAGCTCCCGGGCCCGGGCCACCCATTTCCGAGCGGTTGCCTGGCTCACAACTGCCTTGATCTGCACGGCGGTTGTCGGTGATTCTCCTGCTCTGAGCGCCTCTGTGTAGATCTGCGCGACCTGCTCCCAGTGCTCCCGGCCGTATTGAGCGGGCCGGCCGGGACCGTGCCACGCGACGGGATCCTCGAGCAGTCGCAGGCGGTCTCGGGCCGCCTTGCGCAACTTCTCCGGGAACGATGGCGCTTGAGAAATGATGCGGTCGCTGTACTCCGTCGAGGCGAGATATTCGGTCAGTTTCTCGGCGAGAGGGATCCGCGCGCCGGCCGTGGTGATCGCCTCAGCACCCACCGGCTGTTTGCCCAGCTGAGGCCACCCCAGCGCGGCCTTCTTGATCTTTGCCGGGTCGACGGCGTAGAGCTCGACACCGACCACGCCTGGCCGGTCGCCGACAATCCCGAAGGCCAGCCTCAGGATCCAGGGGCCGCTGTCCTTGTCTGGCCAGCGACCCTCGCGGGTCCCCAGAACTGTCACAGTCTTCTTCACGGCACTGACCCTACCATAAAGGGAACGTTATGGCAACACCTACCTGATGGCCGAGGGCGCCAACCTTCCCGAAAATAGCTCCTTTTCGGACAGATATATTTATCACCTAAAACGGGACGGGTATGGCAACCTCCCCGTTACTCTGAAGGACGTGAGCACAACTGCGCCGAACCTCGCACTCGTCAGGCGACTAGCCGCCGATGGCCGAGCCCGCAAAATCCGCCAAAACGTTGGCCTTTCTCTCTACGACCTCGCTCGAGACCTTGGCGTGACACCTGGAACCGTTTCTCGGTGGGAGACCGGCATGAGAGTGCCTCGAGGCGAAGCGGCTCTCCGCTACGCGGACCTGCTGAGCGAGCTCCTGGACTTTCTCGGAGGTCGTCATGCGCCCGACTAAGGCCCTACAAGGGTCTACGCAGACCGAGCCTGCTGTGGCGGGCGATCTGAGTGGCACGCTCCCATATCGGGACCCGACGGGCAACGAGGCAACGGCCAAAGCGGATCGCGCCAACCTCCAGGCCCAGTGCCGCGAGTGCGGAGCCGTCGCGAGCGCTCGGCTTTGTGGCGGCCGGATAGTCGAGTGCCTGCTACCTCGTCAAGGCCGTGGTGGTCGCTGGCATCGCCACTGTGGCGGCAAGCTCGAGTTCCTCGACACAGCGGAGGTGGCCTGATGGCGAGGCTGACCGTCGCCGACCTGCTCGAGCGGGGCGACACCTGCACCGTCGAGCAGCTCGCTCAGGTGCTGGGCCTATCCAGAGGCGCCACCTACGCGGCGGTCCGAGCCGGGACCGTGCCGGCTCTACACATCGGCTCGCGTTACGTGGTGCCGGTGCGTCAGATCGCCAAGCTTCTCGGTGCGGATGGAGTCGAGGCGTCATGAGCTGCGAAGTCTCCGAGACCGTCGCCATGGCGCTTGATCAGGTCGTGGTGGCCGCTGAAACAAAGGCGGCTCAGGATCGCGACCTCGCTCGGCAGCTTCTGGCGGCCGAACCCGACGTTTTGGCGCGCTTGTGGGAGAAGGTCAACGCCCTGGCCGAGCATCGCCGAATCGATCGCGGGCTGCGCGACGATCTCCTGCGCGTTGCCGGCCGCCTTGATCCCGCTCTCGCCACTCAGCTCGAGCGTGAACTTGACGAGTTCCTGCCGGCCGTCGTCCTGGCGGCCCATGCGGACGAGTTGATCGAAGATCGGCCGCTAGGTGCCTTCCCGCGGCGTGACAGCGTGGAGGCTCCGACCGTCGAAGAATGGTTGATCGAAGATCCGCGCCGGCTGCGCGGCGTCGTACGCGAGGTCGCACGGTTCTGCACGGATGACCGTCGGGTTGTCGAGTCAGTGTTGGCACTCGCCGAGAGTCTCGGGATCGACCCCCGCGTTGCCGGCGACATCATCGGGCCCGCCCTGCGCGACGTCCGCCACCCGTGGGCGGCAGCACAATGACGGTCCCGGCGCTAAGCGTGGTCGATGATGTCCTGGCTGTTGTGGCAAGCGCTCAGGAGATCGACGCCGCGGGGGACTTCCTCAACGCTGACCGCTTCCTCAGCGAACACAGGAACAGGGTCAAGTGGTCGCCCGAAATGGGCCAGTGGTTCGTCTGGAACGGCGCGTGGTGGGAGCAGGATCGGCTCGAACTCGCACAAGAGCTGGCCAAGGCGACCGTTGACGGGCTGCGCTCGTGGGTGGGAGAGGCCAAGGACAGGGACCAGTTCAAGCAGCGCTCGCGGCACTACGAGGCATCGACCCGTTCGGGTCGCCGGGACGGACTGCTAGCGATCGCACGAACTGACCGTTCGATCGTTGTCGCCGTCAAACAGCTAGACCAAGCTCCTCATCTTCTCGCCTGTCGGAATGGCACCGTCAACCTCCGCACAGGCGAGCTACTCCCGGCCGATCCTGCCCTCCTCATAACTCGTGGCGTCGACCTGGACTACGACCCCGACGCCTTCTCCGAGCTCTGGCAGCAGTTCCTCGAGACCGTCCTGGACGGCAACGCCGAGACGATCGCCTATCTCCAGACCCTGATGGGCTACTGCATCACCGGCGAGGTGGGCGAGCACCTCCTGCCTGACTTCTACGGCTTGGGAGCGAATGGGAAGTCCACCTTCATTACCGCCATCACCGGAGTGCTCCCCCAGCATGCGGCCATCGCGCCAGAGGGCCTCCTCATCGAGCAGAAGTATGAACAACATCCGGAACGACTCGCCATGCTGCGAGGGCGCCGGCTTGTGGTCAGCCTGGAGCTCGAGAGGCGCTCCACTTTGGCCGAGGGCTTGGTGAAGAGCATCACTGGAGGCGACCGGATCTCGGCCCGCTACCTATACGGGCAGCGGTTCGACTTCGAGCCGACTCACACGGTCGTGCTGGTGACCAACCACCTGCCAAGGGTGCGCGGCACAGATGAGGCGATATGGCGCCGGCTCCGTGTGGTGCCGTTCGTGGTCACGATCCCGCCCGAGGACCGGATCCCGGATTTCGGCAAGATCCTCAGCGAGCTGCACGGTCAAGCCATCCTCGCCTGGCTCGTAGAGGGCGCGGTGGACTACTACAAGCATGGGCTCACCGAGGCCGAACAGGTCCGTCAAGCCACCTTCGACTATCGCCAGCGCGAGGACGTGTTTGCTCAGTTCCTGGCCGAGTGCACCACCCAGATCGCTGGCCGCACGAAGGTGAAGTTGTTGCGCCTGGCTTGGATCGAGTGGGCGAAGGTGAACGGAGCGGCAGTTGGGAGAGATCAGGACTTCCGCGACTACCTCGAGGCCCATGGCGTCGAAATCGAGAGCTACCAAGGACAGCGTTATGCGCGCGGCGTCGGCATTTCCGCAGGTAGTGGCGTTTTGGTGGACCCTCGTGGAACCTCGTCCAGTAACTCTCAGCTAACACACACACGCGAGGAAGTTACTGGATATGGGTCCACGAGGTTCCACGAGATTGACGAAACCGCAGGTCAACCGCTGTTTGTTGGTGATGACGAGACTGGACAACAGGACGATGCACCGCCGTTGACCGATGAGTACAACGAGGAGCTGTTGTCGTGATTGCCACACGCGAAAGAGCAGGTGGCGAAGGGACCGACCCGACCGCCGTCCGCCTGGTCCGCCAAGGGCGAAAGTCGTTGCGCGCGCAAGTAGTGAGTCAAGCTCACACGCTTGATGAGCACTCAAGCGCGTCCCGCAGCATCGCAGGTCAGAGGGCATCTTTAGGAGCCCTGCTACCGGGATGCTACCGAGCCGGCGTCGAGCTCGACGGTGAGGGTGCCGATTATTCCGCGGCGAGCAATCCAGGACCGGCGCTTGGTCACAAATATTGCGCCCTACGTCATGAAGTTCTAGCTCACAAAATCCCAGCCCACACGACGGAGATCGGGGGTCCAGTGACCACGACATCAACTCAGAAGCGCCAGCCGGCAGCGCCAAAGGATCGACCGCGCTGCGAAAGATGTGGCTGCACGATAGCGAAGGCCGGCTACCGGCGTTGCAACGCGTGTTTAGGCAAGGCGCTGCGTTCCGATACCTGGAAGCGCCGAGAGTATTACCAGGATCCCGCCGAGCTCGACGCCTCCGCATAAGGGCCTACACAAGATCTTGGGTGGCCTTAGACACCCGAGTCCCGACCTGGAGTTCAACTCCCTCTGGTCGGGTGGCTTCATCGGCGGAAACATCGCGTCCGCCGGTGCCTGCGCTTTCACGCAGGTGGCGCGCGCCGGGGGGTCTTAGCTCGTCCTCCCTGGCGCCCGCCAAGCCAACAAGTCGGATCCATCGAAAAGGGGGAGCCATGTTGAAAACCGGGGCGGTGGCACAGTGAGCGGCAGACGTTGGGGTGCCCAGGTCGCCAGGCATGAACGTCGGCGCCGTCCACCTTGGGCGCCGCCCGCACCACGCAAGACGCGCGTAGTGGCGCGTCCACAGGACACCGATCATTTGCTCAGGACACTGGGCCGAACAGAGGAGAAAAGGAATGAACATCTTGAAACGTGACGGCCGCGAGGGCTATCTCGCACACCGTAAGGCCCTCGGTGACGAGTTTGAGCGGCGTCGCATAGCAGCCGAGGAGCAGGCCGCAGCAGCAGAAGCGGCGACCCGCGGCCCAACCAGCGAGGAGACCGAGGCACTGGCAAAAGCCCGGTACGCCGCCGCTCAGGAGATGCGCCGACAGCGAGCGGAAGAGATCGCCGCTCTCCGGGATCTCGGTTCACAGGCACAAGGCATCGCCGACACCGCGGCACAGGTCCGAGACTCAGCCCTCGCGGCCCGCGACCTTGAGACCGCTATCGCAGCACAGGTGCGCGTCATCGCCGCCGCCTCTCTGCCGGCGATCGTTGACGAAGACGTGAGGCGGAAGTTCCCGCCTGTTGGTCTGCATTTCTGATTTCACCGACCTGGGGCCACCACGAGAAAGGCAACAAACCATGAAACCAATCACGCTCGAAGAGCGCGATATCCAAGCCATCAGGGCCTATCACCGAGCCACTAAGTGCGGCAGCACGCCGAGCCCCGACAGCCCTATCGGCCGAGCCGCGGCCAGGGCCGTGAAACGGCAAGAGCAGCTTCACCCGAATGTCGACTTTGTAGCAAAGGCGCTGGGCGACGAGGCTCCGATTGACCAACGTATGCAGTCCGCCGCAGTCGCTTGGGGCCGGCGTCAGGCTGCGATGGAGCCGCCCAAGTTGCCCGTCCCGAACACTGGCGGCGCTATCGACCGCACGCGAGAAAGCCTGGCCGGCATCGGAGTCGTCGATTTGAGCGGCGATCGTGCATCCACGATCGCATCGGACCAGCAGCCCGACAGGTTCTTAGCGAAAATGCAAGACGCCGAGAAAGCCCGAGAAATCATGGCCGACCCGGCGACGCCCGAGGCGCTGCGGCGAGCAACAGAGAGTGCCCGCAAGCAAGGCCGGAAGCCGACCGCTGAGGACTTCAGTAAGTGTCTCGCGGCGGTCAAGGCCGAGCTCGGGCCCCGACCGTACCAGCCGCCGGCGCCAGTCGTCGCGCTGTTCGCGCCATCAGAAAACGCAGCCAAAGCACTGGGATCACTGAGTTACAGCGTCGTTCCGGACCGATTCACAGGAGGCAAGTGATGACCGACACATCCCAAGAGATCCGCGACCGCGTCCGCGGCGAGGCCTTACTAGATATGGAGCGGGCCGGTAGGGCACCGCACCCAGATTCCCCAGCAGGGAAAGGGCTTCTCGCCTCTTACGAACGGTGGCAGCAGTCCCAGGCCGCAAAGGCCTCCGATATCAAGGCAATGGCCGATCTCGCTGCGAGCCTGGAGATGGTCAAGACCGCGCTCGAGCAAGCTACCACAGCGACGGCCAAAGCTCAGGTATCTCCTGCCGTTTCGGCACCGGAGGTGAGAGAAGAGACGGCCCAGCGTCTCGCCGAAGCGTCGATGCGCAATGTCTTGCTCGGCGGCGGCAGCGTCGCCACGGCGGTCGCTAAGGGGTTCGAGTGCTATAAGGCGAAAGGCGGCCGACTCACGCTGTCGGTTTGGAAAATGGCAACGGTGGCGCGATGAGCTGGCTCGGCCGATTGGCCGAACGTATTTGGCGCGCCGCGAATCGCCTTGAGAGTTTCGAGGAAGAGCAGCGCCGCAAGGCCGAAGTCGCCCGAGCATTGCAGCGCAGCGCCGTGATGGTCGCCCGTAGAGAGGCACGTCTCAGACAACGCGACTGGGAAGCGGGGATCTTATGGCCACGAAATCTCGAGCCGTAACCGTTCGTCGCGACGACACTCCGACTACGCAGCGTCAGCCGGCTCGCGGTTACTCATGGCCCCCGTTTGAAAAGGGAAGCACGCTTTCAGTCGGCAACTTCGGCGCCGTCCGGCACGGCGCCTATAGCGACAGGATCATCACGGAGAAGGCCGACCATATCCGTGGACTGCTGCTTAGCAGCTATCCGTATTTGGCCGACGAAACCTTTAGCGAAGCCGTCGTTAGGTACTGCCGTGCCGAGGCTAGAGCCGTACTATTGCATGACTATGTCATGGAAAAGGCAGAGACTAAAGGCGTCGAGGCTGTCAAGCCCTATCTCTGGAGCGAGGTACGAGGGGCCGACGCGCTGGCTCAGAAGTGCAATTCTGATTGTGGTTTAGATCCTGCCGGCCACGCCAAAATAGCCCGCGATCTCGGTATGGCCGCAAACATCCGCGGGCAACAGGCGTCAATACAGATCGGCAGTCTACAGGAACAAGGCCGGCGACTATACGAACTGAGGGGATCCAATGGCAAATAGCGTTCAGATCTTCATCTTCGATGAGGAGACCGACCTTGACGCGATCGTCGCCGAGGTAGGCCCGAACTGGCGCGCCATCTTCGAGGAGTTGGCTGACGAGCTCGACCTGGTCTACGCCGTCGATGACCACTTGCTGACATTTAGAATGACACGATTCGGCGAGGATGTCGACCTGGACGGGTACGCCGCGGTGGTTGGCCGCGACTGGCGAGCGGTACTCGAGCAACTGAGCCCAGCACTTGATGCCGCCTTCGCGCTTTCGGCGCCGAGGAGTTGACGTGGCCGGTTACGTTCCGATACCGCTAGGAGGGTCTAGCGAAACGATTAGCGAAACTCGGGGCGGTGACGCTCCGTGACCGTTCATTCATTCCGTAGGCGAGAAATTGAAGGGGTACCAAAGTTCTTTCAACTCTTTCCGTGGCTCGGAGAATCTGCCGAGGGTGAATGGGACGATCTGGCAAAGGGATTCGAGAAATGTCGGGAGCCAGGTTCCATCGTAGATAGCTACGCTCGTGGCGATGTGACCCTTGAGTGCAATATCCGGCTTGGGTCCAGTCTTCTTGACGTACACACGCGCCAGTTCCGCGCCTACTTGCAGCGTGCTCGGATGCATGACTCTTATACGACGAACAATGCACTGCCTTGCCTTCGTGACCTCGTATCTTGCGTCCCCCGACCGGAGCCAGACTGGCTGAACCGTCCGGTGCTTGTCCGCGTCGGACAGTTCACGCAGGGCCGTAAGGGGATGCCGTTGTGCCGCTTTCTCCCCTCCTATGTACGGCTGGACTTTGCGGATGATGGCGATGTCCTTGCGCGTGGCCCCGGGGAGGTAGGTCGCGAGTCGGTTATTGAACCATGTGCGCGTGCCGCCGATGGGGAAGTAGATCTTTGTGCGTCGCTTAGGGGTGAGCGTGACCGGGGGCGTCTTCCCTCGGCTGACGATCGCCCAAGCGAGGTGATCCAAGGAACTGCGGAGACCATGCACGATGTCCCCGAGCATCAACCCCCACCGTGGGTTTACAGGTCGGATCGAGTCGATCTGGACCGAGAAGCCGTGGAACTCCGGGTGGTATTCCTGTCGCGTCGTAAAGGGTGGATCAGCCTCAGTCTTTTTGAGAGCGGACTTGATCTCAGCCTCGAATACTTTGGCCTGCGCCACGGCCCAGAAGCACTTCATCCACGCGCTTTGGAACAGCTCGTCATCGGGCACGTTGACCCACGCTACGCCGCGAATTCCAAGGATGCACCGTGAGCCCTGTCCGGCGTGATCGCCAACCGTCCGGGGATGGGGGGCAATGTACAGCTTCACGCGCTGAATCCGGCGCACCCGCAGAGGGAGCAACGCCCACTCGTGCTTGAGGTAGCCGAACTCACGCTCGACGGCACCGCGCTCGTGATACAGGGCCTTGAACTTGGCGGCGCAGCCTGCCAACCTTCACCCACACCAAAGCAGGCGAGCACTCAGCCGACCAGGACCTCCTACGACGGATCAAGGCGGGCTCGAGTTGAGCGACGCTGCAGGTCTCAGCCGCGTCTGACACCTGCAGTCCCATATCCTTGGTTGAGGGGGAGGGCCCCGGCGCCGTTCAAACCGGTGTCGGGGATTCCTTTCGTCTCTGGGCGCCTTCCATGAAGCCCCGGAGATCGGCGGGAGCGGTGAACGGGAGATAGATCTGTGTCGTGCTGATCGACACGTGGCCGAGGGCCACCTGTACATCCCTCAGCGATGCGCCGGCGTTGATCAAACCGTGAGCGACGCAGTGGGAGGACGCTCGGCGATGATCGCCGCCACGTGACATAGACTGTCGAGGCCACTAGGGCCGTCTGCGAGGCTTGTCCGGTTCGACATCCGTGACTTTGGGGCCGTTGGAGATGGAGTCCACGATGACGGACCTGCAATCAGAGCCGCGTTCAGGGCGGCGTTAGCCCATGCCGACAGCAAGCGACCTCCTGAGCGATCTGGCGCACGCTC
>Ga0224558_1000673_pt1 | contig 39460 bp, 27 predicted proteins | sample 714S32024metaG_FD_180682 | JGI IMG/M metagenome (GOLD analysis project Ga0224558, IMG submission 180682) | Peat soil microbial communities from Stordalen Mire, Sweden - 717 S3 20-24 | ecosystem: Environmental > Terrestrial > Soil > Wetlands > Peat | place: Sweden: Norrbotten County, Stordalen... | reverse complement strand
CAATACCGTTCAGTTAAGCAACATTGGTGTAGTTTCCTCATGTGCCCCGCGGAGGTTGGAGGAAGCCTGATTCGGACCGGCGGCTGTCCGACCTGGTCTCGGTCGGGGTGCTGACCCGCACGTTCCCACCGATGCTGGTCGATGAGGTGGTCGCCGGCTGCGGGCGGACTGAGGTGCGGAACCGGTCACTGCCGGCCTGTGCCATGGCGTACTTCTCCATCGGGATGGCGCTGCACTCTGAAGGCTCCTATGAGGACGTGCTGGGACTGCTGACCGACGGCCTGGCGTGGACGTCGGGAGACGAGCCGATCGCCCTGCCCTCGAAGTCGGCGATCTTCCAGGCCCGCTCGCGGTTGGGATCCGAACCGCTCCAGAAGTTGTTCTCCCGAGTGGCGACACCCTTGGCCGGAGCGGGGACACCGGGAGCGTGGTTGGGGGGACGCCGGCTGGTCGCCATCGACGGCACGTGTCTGGATGTGGCCGACACTCCTGAGAATTCGGCCTACTTCGGTCGTCCCGGCGTCAATAAGGGCGAGCAGGCCGCCTTCCCTCAGGCCCGGGTGGTCGCCGTGGCCGAGTGCGGGACCCATGCCATCTTCGATGCTGCTGTCGGGAAGTACACGACGCCAGAGAACACGATGGCGGGTGAGGTGATCGACCGGTTGACGCCGGGAATGCTGTTGCTGGCCGACCGTGGATTCTGTGGGTTTCCCCTGTGGTCACGGGCTGTTGCCACCGGTGCCGATCTGCTGTGGCGGGCCATGGGGAACATGAAACCTCGCCCGATCGAGACCTTGGCTGACGGCTCCTGGCTGGCCGAACTGCGCCCGTCGGGCAACGCTGGCCGCAAGGCCACTCCGCTGACCATCCGGGTCATCGACTACCGGATCGACGATGGCCGTCGCAACGACGAGCCCTACCGGCTCTTCACCACGATCCTCGATCCCGAAGACGTCTCCGCCCTCGACCTCGCTGCCGCCTACACCCAGCGCTGGGAGATCGAGAGTGCCTTCGACGAGCTGAAGACCCACCAGCGCGGCCCTCGCACCGTGCTGCGATCGAAGTCGCCGGACCTCGTGCTCCAAGAGATCTGGGGACATCTCTGCTGCCACTACGCAATCCGAACCCTGATGTGGGAAGCCGCCGATCAAGTGGGGGCCGACCCCGACAGGGTCAGCTTCGTCGCCGCTCTCCGCATCGCTCGCCGCTCGATCTCAGTGGCGCGCGATTTTTCCCCCTCAGGCCACTGACCACGGCTGGCGATACGCCGTCACGTTGCTTGCGCGGAGGCTCAATCCGGCCCGTCGCCATCGCAGCAACCCGAGGGTCGTCAAACGCAAGTACGTCAAGTGGCACGTGAAGCGGGAGCGGCACAAGACGTGGCCGCAACCGACTGGCCCACCTCGGGCCAGTATTCCAGGAGCACCGAGCCCCTAACTGAACGGTATTGGGCCTAGCTGGCTCCGTCGCTCCGCCGGCGGCTCGCTCAGGTGGCCAGGGGCTCGCCGGCGTTCTCGATCTCCACCTGGCGGAGCGCGCCGCGGTCAACCTCCCCGCCCGACCCCCCTTGCAGGAGCACCTGAGCCACCACGGTGCCGACCCCGACGCAGGCAGCGGCGATCAGGAACGCCAGCCGGTAGCCACCGGACAGGGCGACGGGAGCCGGTTGCCCCGACGCGGCGAGCGTGCGGGAGCGGTCGGTGGCGATCGTCCCGAGGACGGCCAGGCCCAGGGCTGCCGACATCTGCATCGACACGTTCGCGATGCCGGAGCCGAGGCCGGCGTCGGCGCCGGGCACGTCGGCCATGGCGATCGAGAGGAGGGGCAAGAACGAGGTACCCGCACCGAAGCCGACCAACAGGAAGGCGGGGAAGACGACGGTGGCGAAGCTGGCACCCGGACCCACCCGGGTGAGCAGGAGCAGTCCGACCGCGCCCGCCGCCATGCCCGGGACGAGCACCCGCTTGGCACCGAACCGGGCGACCAGACGGGCGGTGACGCCCGCCGAGAGCAGTCCCATCATGAGCGAGATGGGCAGGAAGGCCAGGCCGGTTCGGATCGGGCTGTAGCCGAGGACGTTCGCGAGGTAGAGGGCGCCGAGGAAGAACGTCGTGTTCAGGCCGGTGGCCAGGAAACCCCGGATGATGCTCGAGTTGGTGAGGGTGGGGATCCGGAGGATGCGCAGCGGCATGATCGGGTTCCTCGGCCGCGCCTCGAGCACGAAGAACGCGATCAGCAGGCCGGCGGCGGCGGCGCCGAACCCGAGGGTGTGGACCGACACCCACCCGTAGGCGGTCGCCTCGATGATGGCGAAGATGCCCAGCATCAATGCCAGGGTGACCAGGGTCGAGCCCGTCACGTCCACCCCGTTGCGGATGCCCAGTCCCACGTTCTCGTCGATGAGCACGCGGCCGAGGACGAAGGTGACGATGCCGATCGGCACGTTGATGAAGAAGATCCAACGCCAGCCCAGCGCCTGGGTCAGCACCCCTCCCACCAGGAGCCCGATCGAGCCGCCACCGACCGCCACCGACCGCCACGAAGATCTAGGCGCTCCTGGCCCTGGCCCGCTCGCCCGCCTCGCGGAACTCGGTGACGATGATCACCGACGAGGAGGGCGGGCCTCCCATCCCCTGGGCGAACCGGCCGCCGATGAGCACGGCCTGGGACCGGGCCACACCGCAGGCGACCGACGAGACGGTGAACAGGGCGATACCGGCCAGGAAGTCCTTCTTGCAACCCATCAGGTCGCCGAGCCGGCCCGCCATCAGCAGGAAGCTCCCGAACGAGATCAGGAAGGCGTCCACCACCCGGGTGAGGCTGGACTGGCTGAAGTGCAGCTGTCGCTGGATGGCCGGCAGCGCGACATTGACGATCGACGAGTCGAGCGCGTTCATGAACATGCCCAGGCACACCACGACCAGTGCCCACCAGCGCAGACGGTTGCTCCTGTCCTGTACCGGAACGTCCGTTCCATTGCCCACCGGCCCGGTAGGAGCCCGTTCCCAGGCCTGGCATCAAGTCGGCCGGCATTCCCCCAGGTGGACGTGGCGGGTCGGTCAGCAGTGGGCCGTGCCGTGATTGCCACCGAGGGGCCGGGGTGCGACACTCCGTGGGTGAGACCGCTCCATCCCGACGTCCATCCCGACGTCGCGGCCACCGCCGCTCGCCGTCACCGACCGCTCCTGCTGATGGCCGTGCCCCTGCTGGCCGCCGGGCTGCTGGCCGCCTGTTCGACGACGACTCCCCAGTCGTCGGCCGCCACCCACCAGGGGTCGCCCGGTACGGCAGCAGCCACCACCTGCACCCGGACGGTCACCACCCCGCCGGTGCCGGCGACCCCGGTCGCCGGCGTCCCGAGCGACTGGGAGGTGACCTCCTTCAACGGCACGAAGATCCGGGCACACTGGTTCCCGGTCGACCTCGCCGGCGGCACACCGGCGCCCACCGTCCTCATGGGGCCGGGCTGGAGCCTGTCGGGGGACACCGACACCCAGGGCTCGGGCGTGCTCGGCGACATCCCGATCAAGGACCTGCGCGACGCCGGCTACAACGTCCTCACCTGGGACCCGCGTGGCTTCGGCCAGTCGGGGGGCCAGGCCGAGGTCGACAGCCCCGCCTACGAGGCACGGGACGTGAGCGCGCTCATCGACTGGGTGGCCACCCTCCCCGGCGTGGAGCTGGACCGCCCCGGCGATCCCCGCATGGGCATGGTGGGCGGCTCCTACGGAGGCGGGATCCAGCTGGTCACGTCGGCCACCGACTGCCGGGTCGACGCCATCGTCCCCACCATCGCCTGGCACTCGCTGGTGACCAGCCTCGACAAGGCCGACACCGTCAAGACGGGCTGGTCGGACATCCTGGGCAACCTCTCCTCGTCCGACCACGTCGACCCGGTGGTCGCCCAGGCCAAGCAGTCCGGTGACTCGACCGGCCTGATCAGCCCGGCAGACCAGCAGTGGTTCGCCGAGCGCGGGCCGGGGGCGCTGGTCGGGGACATCCGGGTGCCGACCCTCATCGTGCAGGGGACGGTGGACACCCTGTTCACCCTGCAGGAGGGGGTCACCAACTACGAGATCCTCAGGCGGCACGGCGTGCCCACCTCGATGCTGTGGTTCTGCGGGGGCCACGGGGTGTGCCTGACACCGGCCGGTGACCAGCAACTCCCGGTCACCGCCACCATCGCCTGGCTCGACCGGTACGTGAAGCGTGACGCCTCGGTGCACACCGGGCCCGGGTTCCGGTTCGTCGACCAGAACGGCACCGCCTACTCGACTCCCGCCTACCCGGTACCCACCGGAGCGCCGGTCACCGCCTCGGGTTCCGGAACGCTGGCCCTGGTGGCCTCGGGGGGCTCCGGACCGGTCACCGCCTCACCCGACGGACAGGTCCTGGCCGGGCTGGCCGGACCGATCACGCCGGCCCGGGCGGCCAATGCCGTGAACGTCCAGGTCCCTTTCACCGACCGGTCGGCCGTGGTGGTCGGGGCGCCCGCCCTACAGCTGACCTACCACGGGTCGGCCGGGTCCGGCACCCGTCCGACCCGGGTCTTCGCCCAACTGGTCGACGAATCGACCGGGCTGGTGCTCGGGAACCAGATCACCCCCATCCAGGTGACCCTCGACGGGACGACCCACTCGACTGACGTCCCCCTGGAGATGGTGGCCTACACCGGCACACCGTCCTCCCATCTGGAGCTGCAGCTGGTGGCCACCACCGTCGCCTACGCCCAGCCCCGGTTGGGCGGCACCGTCGACTTCACCCGGATCCATCTGGCGCTACCGGCGGCTTCCGGCATCACGCCGCGCTAGGAGCGTGGACCTCGCCGGCGCCGGGTCGGCCCCCGGTCCGATCCGATGTGGGGGCTCAGGGTCGGTCAGGCGGGCAGCGCGTCGAGGAAGGCCAGGATGGCGGCGTTGACCGCGTCCGGGTGGGTGAGGTTGGCAGCGTGGGTGCCATCGGCGACGGCGATCACACCGCGGCACCCGGCAAGCCCGGAGGCCAGGGCCTCCGCCTTGTCCATGGTGATCGAGGCGTCGGCGGTCCCGTGGACGACGAGCGCCGGCGCGCTGATCTCTGCCAATCGGTCGGTCACGTCGTCCCGGCTGATCAGGGTCTCACCCGGCATGGCCAGCTCCTCCTGGCGACGGGCCTTCCAACGGGCGATCCACTGGGCCTCGAGCCCCGGTTCCCCGAGGATCAGCCCCGCCGTCACCGTGGTGATGTCGTCGGACGGCCCATTGGCCACCCACTCCTCGATCATTCCCCGATAGAGCGGGATGACCTCGGGGGCCTCGGTCCCGGCCTGGGTGTCGAGGAGCACGAGGGCCCGCACCCGCTCGGGGGCGGAGAGGGCGACCCGGAGCGAGATGAACCCGCCCTGGGACATGCCGCCGATGACCGCCCGCTCGATGCCCAGGTGGTCGAGCAGACCCACGCAGTCCGACGCCGAGTCCCAGTAGGTGAACGGACCACCGTCGTAGACGGTGTCACCGAATCCCCGCTCGTCCCAGGTGATCACCCGGTAGCGGTCGCGCAAGGCGGCGACCTGGGGCGCGAACATCGACCGGTCCATCAAGAACCCGTGGGCCAGCACCACCGGTGGCCCGTCGCCACCGGTGTCGTCGTAGGCGATCTCGGCACCATTGATTCTGGCGACGCTCATCGGGGCTCCTCCCGCCGGTGCGGATCGGAGGGCACGCACACCGGGCTACTGACGGTAGCCCTCCACGGTGGCTTCGGGCCGGATGGCAGCGCTCTCAGGGCTGCGGCAGGCGTTGCGCAGCGCCCGGCGCTGGCGGAGCAGGTCCCACATCTGGTCGAGCGTCACCTCGATGGAGCGGAGGCGCTTCTCCTCGTCGGGCGAGAGCCCCTCGCCCACGTGCCGCTCCTCGAGGTGCTGCTCCTCATCGGCCAGCTTCCCGATCCGGCCGATGATCTCGTGGTCGTCCACTCCATGCTCCTTCCGGTCCGGTCCCCGCCGCCGGTCGGCATGATCGTCGGAGGGTCGGGGCCCGAGCCCGAGGACCCGTACGGTCCGCCCCGGCTAGGAGACCACCGTGATGGCGGCGGTCACGGTGACCGTGCCGGTGTCCTGGGTGATGGTCACGTTGATCGGCCCGGTGACCGCCGTCTTGGTGGCCGACAGCTTCACCTTCAGCGTGGGGTTGGGGTGCTTCTTGGTGGGCTTGCCCACCTTGGCCGACACCACGGTCACGCCCGGGTTCGAGGTGGTGACCACGGCGCTGGCGTCCAGCCCCGTGCCCGAGACGACGGTGCTCAGCTTCTTGCCCTGCTTGATCAAGGTCTTGGAGAAGCCGGTGACGGTCGGGCCGGTGACGGTCACGCTCTCCGTGGTGGTGAGGGTGGTGCCGTCGGTGTTGGCCAGCGTGGTGGTCACCGTGTAGACGCCCGGCGTGGTGTACGTGTGGCTACCGGTGACCGTGCCGGTGCTGCCGGTGATGGTCACCGTCGCCGGACCGGTGCCGCTCCCGTCACCCCAGTTGACCGTGGCCGAGTAGATGCCGGTCCCGTCGCTGGCACTGCCGATGTTGCCCAGCACGACCGTCCCCGTCGGGACGTTCTCCTTGGGGGACATCGGCGCCGGCGTGAGGGTGAAGGCCGGCTCGGTGGTCAGCTGCACCGCTCCACCCGGATAGGCCACCGCGTAAGCGTTCGGGCCGAACGAGAGGGTGGTGAAGGTGCCGGTCACCGGTCCGCCGATCGGGGTGAAGACGGTGCCGACCGTGGGTGTGCCCACCGTGGCGACGGCCAGGGTGCTGCCGCTGGCAAGCGTGATCCCCGGACCGGAGATTCCCCCGGTGCCCGAGGTGCCGTTGACGGTGACCCCGAGGGTTCCGGCGCCGGTCAGGGTCGAACTCCCGCTCAGGGTGAGATGCCCACCGTTGGCCACCTGGAAGGTCCCGGCGTTGGACGTGGCGGTGTTGGAGTCCTGCCGGGTGTCGGCGGCCCCGATGGTCACGGTGCCCCCGGCCTGGTTGGTCACCGGCACCCGCAGGTAGGCGGTGTTGCTCGTTCCGGACGTGCCCAGTGAGGCTCCGGCCGCCAAAGTGAGCGGACTGCCGGAGAGGATGGCGTACCCGCTATTGGGGTCGAGGGCGAGTGTGCCGTCGTCGGTGACCGACGTGCCCGTCAGGGTCAAGTCGGTGTTGGTGGTCGAACCGTCCACGGTCACGGTCTGGCCGGCGGGGATGGTCCCGCTCATGCTGACGTTGCTCTTCACGTCGAACGCCCCGGTGCCGGCGGTGTCGACCAGGGCGCCCCCGGTGAGCAGCACCGGGCTGCCGGCGATGGAGCCACTGGTCTGGGTGAAGGTCCCGCTGGACTCGGTCAGCCCGCCGGTCACGGTCATCGCGCCGGCGTTGATGAACGAACCCGAGCCGGAGCTCACCGAGAGGTTACCGCCGCCTGCCACGGTGAACGTCCCGTCGTTGGCGGTCGAAGTGCTCTGGTCCTGGGCGGTGTTGGCCGCCCCGATGGTGACGGTGCCGTTGTTGGTGATGCTCGACCGGAGGTAGGCGGTGTTGCTGGCCCCACTGGTCGAGAAGGTCCCCCCCGAATTGACCGTGACGCCCGGTCCACTGAGGATCGTGTACCCGCTGGACGGGGCGAGAGCGAGGACCCCCCCACTCGCCACCGTGCTGGCCGAGGCGAGCGACAATGTCACGTTAGCCGAGGACCCGTCGACGACAACGGTCTGGGTCCCGCTGGATCCGCCTCCCACCTGGAGCGCGCCGATGGAGGAATTGGAGCTGCTGTTGAGGTCGACCGTGTACGTTCCCGGCTCGCTGATGCAGACGACACTGCTACTGGTCGGGAAGCCACTCGACCAGTCTGACGAACTGGCGTTCCAGTTGGTCGTGCCACTGGAGGGACCCACCCAGTTGTCCGTGCAACTGGGTAGCGCGGCGCTCGGCGTCGCCGACACCACCGCCACCGCCCCCGCCGATCCGAGTGATGCCGCCACTACCAGCCCGGCCATGGCCGCTCTGCGAACTCCACCCATGGTGCTCCTCGCCCTTCGCTCCGCCCGATCCGACCTTTCCGCCCGATCCGGGACACCTCGTTGGCGACCATTGTGGCGATCGGGCGCTAACAGGGCGCTAACAGAGCGCTAATCTCTGGCCGTGCACCGACTGCTGGTCCGGGAGCGATTGCTGGGAGACCTCCGCCGGCGTCATCGGCTGGCCCTGATAGCCCTGGAGGCTCCGGCCGGTTTCGGTCGCACGGTCCTGCTCGGCCAGGCCGCGGCCGAGGGCCCCCTCCGTCCGTCCGACCGCGACGTGCGCTACACCTGCGGCCCCGACGACGACCGTCCCGGCCGACTGGCGCGGGCCCTGATCGTGGCCTGTGGGGGGACGGCGCGGCGCGCACCGGGACCGCTGGCCGACGCCGATCGGGGCGCCCGGGCGGTGGCCGACGCGCTGGAGGAGGCGGTCTCCGCCGACGGGCAGGTGGCGTTGATGGTCGATGACGTCGACCGGGGCGGGGCCGAGGGGGCGGCGCTGTGGGCCGCCCTGGTCGACCGTCTCCCGGCGCGGGGCCATCTGGTCCTGTCCGGGCGGCGCCTCCCCCGCGTGGGGCTGGCCCGGCAGGTGGCGGCCGGGAGTGCGCTGCTCCTCGACATGACCGACCTGGCCTTCCGCCCCGTCGAGCTGGCCGAGCTCGGCGCCGGCCACCCGGAGCTCGGCCTCACCGACCACCGCCTGGCCTCGTGGCCGGCCATGGCCGGGCTGGCCATGGAGGGCCGGCCGGAGCTGGCCGGCGACTACCTGGTGGAGTCGGTGCTCGAGGGGGCCGGAACGCACGTCGCCAAAGGGGTGGCGGCCCTCGCCGCGGTCGGGGGGTGCACCGACGACCTGCTCGCCGCGGTGGTCGGGGCGGTCGACCTGGGAGAGCCCTCCCCCACCGCCGGGCCGGCGACCACATCGCGGCCCGATCCGGTGATCTCCGTCGTCCGCCGCCTCCCCCTGGTCGAAGGCGGGGGAGGGTGCTGGCCCCATCCGGTGTGGGCCGAAGCCACCCGCTCGTACCTGGCGGCCGACGAGCGGGAGCGGGCCGTGGTGGCCAAGGCCCGCGGACTGGTGTCGGCCGGCGCCACCCACGAGGCCGGCCGCCTCGCCCTCCGCTCGGGCAGCGCCGCGGCCCTGGCCCTGGTGGTGCGGGCGGCATTGGCCTCCCAGCCACCGCTGGCCTCGCTCGGCGACCTGAAGGACTGGTCGGCGAGCGGCATCCTGCCCGCGGGCAGCGGCGAGAGCGACTGGCTGGGCGCCACGGTGGACCTGCAGCTCGGGGACCCGGCCCACAACGGGGCGATCCGACTCGAGCAGGTCCGCGTGGCCTACGAGCGCGACGGTGACGAGGAGGCCGAAGCCAGCCTGCTGCTGCAGCTGGGCCATCTGGCACGCGCCCGCAGCGACCCCGCCGAGCTGGGTCGGCTCCTCCGGCGAGGCGAAGCGCTGGCCGACCGCGGGAATCCGGCCGCCAGGGGCCTGGTCGCCCTGGGCCGGGCGGTGGCCGCCCAGATGGCCGGCGACCCCGAGGCCGCCATCACCGCCCTGGAGCAGGTCCCCCCGGGTGCCATCGTCGGCGAGTGGGCGGCCCAGGGCCTGATGGTCCGGGGCACCAGCCTCTTGCTGTGCGGTCGCACCGGGGCGGCCGTCGCCGCCCTCGATGCCGCCACCGGCGAGGGATCCGACGCCTCCCGGGCGGTCGCCCACGACCTGCTGGCCACGGCCCGGTGGTACGCCGGCGACCCGGTCGGGGCACTGGCCGACGCCGGGTCGGCCGAGGCCCTGGCCCTCACGGCCGGCACCCCACCGCTCCTCCAGCGGGTGCGCGCCAACCGGGCCTGCTTCCTGGCCGCTTCGGGCCAGCGCGACCTGGCCACGAGGGCCCTCGACCAGGTCCACCAGAGCGGGGCACTGGCACCCTCCGACGAAGCCACCGCTCTCGCCCGGGTGGCCGAGGCGCTCCTGGCCGCCGACGCGCTGGACCTCGACGGCGCCCGGACGCTGATCGAGGCCACCTCGGTGGCCGAGCGGGCGGTCCGCTCCTCGGTGTGGAAGGCGGCCCTGGCCACCGCCCTGGGCCAGGACGACGCAGGCGAGGCTCCCCAGGGCCCCGGCGAGCGGCCTGGGGTGGCCTTGGGGCGGGCCGTCGCCGCCGGCCGGGCGGCCGCCGGTCATCTGCACGGCGGTCCGCCGGTCGAGCCCCGTCACCGTCCCTACCTCCCGTCCCGTTGGTGCGCCCAGTCGGCGCCCTGTGTGACGATCTCGCTCCTCGGTGCCGGTACCGTCCACCGGGACTTCCGGGCGGCGGACCACCCGGCATGGGGACGGGGTCGGGTGCGCGAGCTCTGCCTCCACCTCGCCCTGGTGGAGGACCACGACCGGGCGGGGGTCGCCGCCGCCCTGTGGCCGGATCGCGAGGACCGGGCGGCCGGCCAGAACCTGCGGGTGACCCTGACCCACCTCCTCGATGTGATCGACCCCGGTCGGGCCCGGTCCCGGGGGAGCGACCTCGTCGTGGAACGGCCCGGATCCCTGCGGTTCAGCCGCGAGTCCGGCCTCCACGTGGACCTGTGGGACGTGGAGCGCCATGCGGCAGCCATCCTCGCCACACCGGGGCACGAACGGCCCTCCCTCCTGGCCCACGCCCGGCGCCTGGTCGCGGTCGAGTCCGGGCCCCTGCTCGGCGGCATGGCCGTCGGCGAGTGGCTCGAGCCCCACCGGCGACGCCTGGACGACCTGGTCGTGGCTGCTGCGCTGCACGCCGGCGGTCACGCGCTGGCCGCGGGCGACCACCATCTGGCCGAGGCGCTGGCCCTGCGGGCCCTGGCCATGGACCCATGGTCCGAGCGGGCCCACCGCCTGGTGGTGGAGTCCCGGCTGGCCCCCGGCGACCTCGACGGGGCGCGGCGCGCCACACTCCATGCGCTCTCCGTACTGGGCGACCTCGGCGTCGACCCGGCGCCGGACACCCTGGAGCTGGTCCGGCGGGTGGGCGCCCCGGTACAGCCGGTACAGCCGGTACAGCCGATCCCGTCGGGCCGTCGGTGAAGACGGCGCTCAGCGCGGCGCCCGGGGCATCCCGAGACCGACCATGGCGATGATGTCGCGCTGGATCTCGTTGGTGCCGCCGCCGAAGGTGAAGATGGTCTGGCTGCGGGCGTTGTGCTCGAGCCGTCCCCGGAGCACCGCCCCGGGTGACCCCTCGGGGAGGTAGCCGGCCTGCCCGACGATCTCGAGCAGGAGCCGGTACGCCTCGAGGGCGAACTCGGTCCCGAACACCTTGGTGGCCGACGCGTCGGCCGGTCGGAGGCCCTTGTCCGAGGCCCAGGCCACCTTCCAATTGAGCAGCTTGAGGTACTCCGCGCGGGCGGTGATCCGGGCCAGGTGCACCTGCACCCACTGCTGGTCGATGACCCGACGCCCGTCGGCCAGCTGCTCCAGCCGTGCCCACTCCCGCACCTCGGCGATGCTGCGCAGGATGCCCGAGACCGGGCAGATGGCCACCCGTTCGTGGTTGAGCTGGTTGGTGATCAGCTTCCAGCCCTCGTTCTCGCCACCCACCAGGTTGGCCACCGACACCCGGACCCCGTCGTAGAAGGTGGAACTGGTGAACTCGCCGGCCACCGTGCGCAGCGGCGTCCAGGAGAAGCCGGGGGTGTCGGTCGGGACGATGAAGACCGAGAGGCCCCGGTGCCTGGGAGCCGCGGGGTCGGTCCGGGTGGCCAGCCAGACGTGGTCGGCGTACTGGATGGCACTGGTGTAGCGCTTCTCGCCGGTGATCACGTACTGGTCTCCGTCCCGCACGGCGCGCGTCTGGAGGGAGGCGAGGTCGGTGCCGGCGTTCGGCTCGGTGTAGCCGATGGCGAAGTGCACCTCTCCCCGGAGGATGCCGGGGAGGATCCGCCGCTTCTGCTCGTCGGTGCCCAATGCCATGAGGGTGGGGCCGACGCTGGTGAGGGTGAGGAGGGGCAGGGGCACCCCGGCCCAGTGGGACTCCTCGACGAAGATCATCTGGTCGATCGGACCACGGCCCTGGCCGCCGTAGTCGGTGGGCCAGCCCAGCCCGAGCCAACCGTCCTCCCCCATGCGCCGGACGTACCGGGTGTACGCCGGCTCGTCCGTCGGCGTCCCCTCCACCTCGCCCACCAGGCGGACGAAGTACGCCCGCAGTTCGTCCCGGAGCGCTTCCTGGTCGGGGGTCAGTGCGAGGTGCATCGGCGGTCTCCCATCCCGGCAGCACGATAACAACCCGGGCCGCGCTACCGTCGCCCCCATGAGCGACCCAACTGCCCCCACGCCTCCCGCCGACCTCTTCTCGGTGGCCGGGAAGACCGTGGTGGTCACCGGGGGGACCCGGGGCATCGGCCACATGATCGCCGGTGGCTTCGTGGCCGCCGGGGCCGACGTGGTGGTGGCCTCCCGCAAAACGGACGCGGTCGAGGCCACCGTCGCCGAGCTCTCCACGTACGGGTCGTGCTCCGGGGTGGCCGCCGACCTCTCGTCCGAGGAGGGCGCCCGACGATTGGCCGACGCGGTGGGGGCCGTCCACTCACGCGTCGACGTGCTGGTCAACAACGCCGGTGCGACCTGGGGGGCGCCCCTCGCCGAGCACGACACCGCCTCGTGGGAGCGGGTGCTCAACCTCAACGTGCAGGGGATCTTCCACACCACCAAGTTCTTCCTGCCCCTGCTGGAGGAGGCGGCGTCGGCCACGGAGCCATCCCGAGTGATCAACATCGGCTCGATCGACGGGATCCACGTGCCGGTGCTGGAGTCGTACTCGTACTCGGCGTCGAAGGCGGCGGTCCATCAGCTCACCCGTCACCTGGCCAAGCGGCTGGCCCCCACCGTCACCGTCAACGCGGTGGCACCCGGACCCTTCGAGTCGAAGATGATGGCCGCCACCCTCGAGGCCTTCGGCGAGCAGATCGCCGCCTCGGCACCGCTCCGACGCATCGGCCGGCCGGACGACATGGCCGGCGTGGCCATCTTCCTCGCCTCGCGGGCCGGGTCCTACCTCACCGGCGCAGTCATCCCGGTCGACGGCGGGATCGCCACGGTCGGCTGACCGGCGGGCGACCGGCGATCAGGCCGCCTGGTCCGGGGAGGGCCGCCCGCACACCAGCGCGTCCAGCCGTTCCAGTGTCCGCTCCATGTCGTGCCGGGTCTTCCTCGAGTAGATGTCCCCCAGCTTCAGCAGCACCCGCTGGTGGTCGGGCCGGATGTCCCAGCTCTCTCGCACCCGGGTCCCACCGTCGACCGGCTCGAGCTCGTATCGCCAGATCCGTCCGGCCACGAACGGCTCGAGCCGCCCCTTCGGCCCGGTCTGCCAGGCGATCCGGCGGTTCTCCTCGAACTCGACGACCGTGTTGACCGTCGAGTAGCGGACCACCATCTTCATCGCCATCCCGAACGTGTCCCCGAGGGCCAGGCGCCGCCCGCCCTCGGCCCGCGCCCCCTGGAGCATGCCGGAGCCGTCGATCAGCGAGTGCCGACCCGCATCGGCGAGGACGTCGAAGATCTCCTCGGGCGGCGCGTCGATGACCCGCTCGACGCACAGCACATAGCCCTCCATGGTCGTCTCCCCGATCGTTCGCCCTCCCGGACACCCTATGCCGGTGCCCCTCTGGAAGAGTAGGGCGTGTGCCGTACCGGATCTCGCCCAACTCGATCCGGGTGGCGGCCTCGGGTGCGCTGCACGTCGACACCGCACTGGTCGTCCCGGTGGCCGGAGCGGTGACCGCGTTGCCGGTGGCCGGGCTGTTCGCCCTCGGCCTGCTGCTCTGGACCCCGGCGGTCACCACCGGGCTGGCCCTGGGTGCGTGGTTCGTGGGACTGGCCGCCCGCACCACGGGGCCCCGGCCGGCCAGCTCGACCATGGTGCTCGACACCGCCGGCCTGGCCGTCTCCGCCCTCGTCGGCGCCGCGTGTTCCGGGGCGGCCTGGCTCCACGTCTCCACCCTGGTGCTGTGGTGCTTCGTCGGCGGCCTGGTCGTCGCCCTCGGCCCCGGTCGATCGGTGGTCGGCGTACAGGGGGTGATGGCCATCGTCGTGTTCGGCCGGACGCCCCAGACCTGGCACCAGGCCGTGATGCTGGCGGCCACCGTGGCGGTCGGGGGTGCGGTGCAGACCGCGGTCCAGCTACTGGTGCGTGTGCCGATCGGCCTCCGGCAGCAGCGGGCCGCCACCGCCCTCGTCTTCCGGGAGCTGGCCGGGCTGGCCGGGTCGGTCGGGGGCCGGCCCGGCACCTGGAGCACCGCGGTGGCCACCGCGGTCGACCGGGCGATGACCACCCTCGAGCCGGCCTCCCTCTTCGGGCGACCCGATGTGCAGGCGCTGCGGGGCATGGTCGACGAGGCGCGGCGCATGCGACTCGAGCTCATCACCGTGGACGGCCTGTTCCGGCGACTGCCCGGGGAGGCGGGTCCCGGGCCGGCCATCGACGCCGCCCTCGCCGCCGCCGCCCAGACCATGCTCGACCTGGCCGATGCGGTGTCCGGGGCCCGTCCGGACCGACGCCGGGAACGGGGTCGCGCCGTCGTGCGCTCCGACCTCGTTGACTCGCTGGCGGGCGTCGGGTCGGCCATCGGGTCCCGGCCGTCGGCGGACGAGGTCGCCGTCCACGTCCTCGCCCACCTCCGGTCGCTGTCGGGACAGTTGCGGGCCGCGGGCCGACTGGTGGGCCTGGCCACCGATGTGCGCACCGGCTCCGTCCTCCAGGTGGCCGCGCCCCGTCGGCGGTCCCTCCGGTCCGACCTGGCCAGCGTGTGGGAGGTGCTGTCCGGGAGCCTCACCAGCCGGTCCCCCGCGTTCCGGCACGCCGTGCGCCTGGCCGTGGTCGTCCCGGTCCTCGACGTGGGCTTCCACCACTCGGGGCTGGCCCGGTCGTACTGGGTTCCCCTGAGCGCGGCCGTCGTGCTGCGGCCCGACTACGTCTCCACGATGACCCGGGGCCTGTCCCGGGTGGGCGGCTCGGCCGTCGGGGTCGGCGTCATCGGGGTGCTGGTCGCCGTGGCCCACCCGGGACCGGCCGCCACCGTGGCCCTGGTGGCCCTCACCGGCTGGGGCGCCTTCGCCTTCGTCCAGTCGAACTACGGCCTCGGAGTGGCCTTCTTGACCGGGCTGGTGCTGCTGCTGGTCGGCGTGGGCCAGCCGGACACCCTGGCCATCGCCGGTTACCGGCTGCTCGACACCGTCATCGGGGGCACCGTGGCCCTGGTGGCCTACCTGGCCTGGCCCACCTGGTCCGGCGAGGAGGCCCGCCAGTCGCTGCGTCGGCTGATCGCCGCCCAGCGGGAGTACGTCGACGCGGTGCTGCGAGGCTTCAACGCCCCGGCGCCGGTCGATCCCGACGAGCTGCGCTCGCTGGGCCGGGCGGCGCGCCTGGCCTACACCGACGCCCAGGCGGCGGTGGGCCGGTCCCTGGCCGATCCCCCGGCCCACCGGATCGACCCCGAGGTCGGACGGGGGGCCCTCGCCGCACTGCGCCGGCTGATCCGGGCGGCCCACGGGCTGCGCACCGAGCTCCCGGGGACGACAGGTGTCCCGGGCATGGAGGGGTTCGCCCTCGCCGTCGACGAGTCGTGCCGCCGGATGGAGGCTGGGCTGGACCGCGACCGGCCGGTCGGGCACCTCCCGCCCCTGCGGTCCCTGCTCGACCGGATGCGTGACGACCCGGCCGCCGTGCCGGTTCCGGTAGCCATCCCGCTCGACGAGCTGGTCGACGCCATCGACACGGTGGGGCAGCTGCTGGGGGCGGGCGAGCCCGACCGCACGGGCTGACCGGGGCGGCCGATCGGGGCGGTCAGGCGAACTCGGGGAGGTCGGGCAGTCGGCGCCCAACCAGGGCCTCCACCCGGGCGACGAGCTGTGGGGCGTAGGCGTCGTGGGTGAGGATGAGGAACTCCCCGCTCCGGATGGCCGCCACGACCAGGCCGGCGACCTCGGACGGGTCCATGCCCTCGGCGACCGCCTGGGCCAGGTAGTCGGAGACGAAGGTCTGGTCCTCGGTGACCTCGGTGGCCAGATGCTCGGGACGGTGGCGCTCCGAGTCGACGATGTTGGTGGTGATCATCCCGGGGCAGAGCACCGACGCCCGGATCCTCGACCCGACGGCCTGGAGGTCGTTGGCCAACGACTCGGTGGCGGCGAAGGCCGCGAACTTGGAGACGGCGTAGGGCGCCTCGAACGGAGCGCCGAACAGGCCGGCCACCGACGACGTGTTGACCACGTGCCCGTCGGTGCCCTGGGCGATCATCCGGGGCACGAAGGCGCGGATCCCGTGGAGGATGCCCCAGAGGTTGGCCCCGAGCACGAACTCGAAGTCGGCGGGCGGGCGGTCCCAGATGAGGCCGCCCACGAACACGCCGGCGTTGTTGCACAGCACGTCGACCTGGCCCCACTGGTCGAACACCGCATCGGCCAGGGCGGTGACCTGCCCGGCATCGCTCACATCGCACCTCCGGGCCAGAACGCCGGCGCCGGGGTGGGCGGCGGCGAGCAGGTCCTCCGACGCCGCCAGGGCGTCCCCGTCGAGGTCGGCCACCGCCACCCGCATCCCCTCGCCGGCGAAGGCCAGGGCCAGGGCCCTCCCGATCCCGCTCCCGGCCCCGGTGACCACCGCGGTCCTTCCGTCGAACTCGTCCATCGTGCAGGTCCTCTCGGTGGTGATCGGTCAGTGGGTGTCGGTGGGTCGGGCTCCGGGCGACCCGCCTGCGGTCCGGAGACGGCCGGCCAGGAACGTCCCGACGGCGGCGATGCTCTCGTCCGCCTCCGGCACCAGCGGCCCCGGAAACGCCTGGAACACGTGGATCAGCTCTGGCCACACGGTGAGGTCGGCCCGACCGCCCGCGTCGCGGATGCGCCCGGCCAGGCGGGTGGCATCGTCCAGGAGCACCTCACGGGCCCCGACCTCGATGTGCACCGGGGGAAGGCCCCCCAGGTCCTCGGCGAAGAGCGGCGAGGCGAGCGGCTGGCGGGGATCGGTCCCGCCCAGGTAGGCACCGGCCATCTCGTCGAGTCCGGACTTCGACACCATGGGATCGACGTCGGCCAGCTCCGTGTACGACGGCGAGGACTGGGTCAGGTCGACCCAGGGGGACAGGCAGACTGCGGCGCCCGGAAGCGGCGACCCGCCGGCGCGGAGGGCGAGCAGGGTGGCCACGGTCAGGCCGCCCCCTGCCGAGTCCCCGGCGACGGCGATGCGCTCCGGTCGGATGCCGGAGGCGAGGAGCTCTCCGTAGGCCGCGGTGGCGTCGTCGACCGCGGCGGGAAACCGGTGCTCGGGGGCGAGCCGGTACTCGAGGGTGGCCACCGCGCACCCCGAGGCGAGGGCGATGCGGCCGGCCAGCCCCCGGTGGCTGTCGAGGGATCCGGTGCAGTAGCCGCCACCGTGCAGGTAGAGCACCACCGCGCCGGGGACCGCACCCTCGGGAGTGAGCCACTCGGCCGGGCACCCCCCGAGCCGACCGGGCCGGACATTGACGCCGTCCGGAGGGGGGGCGGCGGACGCGGTGGCGGCCATCGCCCCCCGCTGCTCGTCGATGGTCCCCGTTGTGAGGCCGGATCCGGCCAGGAACTCAGCGATGGTCTCGACCCCCGGGTGTCCCATCACCCCACGGTAGATCCTCGGGGATGCCGTAGGGTTCGGGACGGCCCCGGCCAGCCGGGGCCAGGACCGGGGGAGGTTCCCGCCCCCGGCCCCCGCCCGGCACCACGCCGGCCGCCGAGAGGAGCCACGATGACCACCGCCAGCCACCTCGGGCAGACCGTGATCACCGAGGACGACGATGCCATCGCCGCCGCCCTCGAGGAGGTGAGCGTCCCGGCGCTGCTGATGTCCATGGTCCACATGACCGGTGACCCTTCGGTCCTCCGGGGTCCGCTTCGCCCGGCCGGGATCTATCTCAACGAGGTACAGGGGTTCATGAGTGCCGAGCACCAGGCGGCCGTCCGGGCCGAGGCGCTGGCGGTGATCGCCGCCTACCGCGACGCCGGGTGCGTCCTGCCCCCTCCCCCCGGCCCCGACCTGGTCCACGAGATGATGAACGTCCTGGTGGCCGGCGAGGTCCCCGACGAGTACGTGCCGTTGATGCTCGAGGAGCTGGAGCTCGACGGGATCGACTCCCGGGACCCGCACCCGCTGGACGGGCTCCCTCCCGGGGCCGGCTCTGACCTCGAGGTGGTAGTGGTCGGCGCCGGCATGTCGGGACTCCTGGCCGGCATCCGGCTGGCCCGCGCCGGCATCCGCTTCACCGTGGTGGAGAAGAACCCGGGCCCCGGCGGCACCTGGTGGGAGAACCGGTACCCGGGCTGCCGGGTCGACGTGGGGAACCACTTCTACTGCTACTCGTTCGCCCCCAACGACCACTGGTCGGAGTTCTTCGCCCGCCAGCCCGAGCTACAGCAGTACTTCGAGCGGTGCATGCACGAGTTCGGGGTGGCCGACCACGTGCGGTTCGACACCGAGGTGGTGGGGGCCCGATGGGACGAGTGCTCCTGCCGCTGGTCGGTCGAGCTCCGCGGCCCCGGGGGGCGCCGCCGGACGCTGGAGGCGGACGCACTGATCAGCGCGGTGGGCCAGCTCAACCGGCCCAAGCTCCCCGACATCCCCGGCCGGGACACGTTCGCGGGGACGGCGATGCACTCGGCCCACTGGGTGGAGGGTACCGAGCTGGCCGGCAAGCGGGTGGCCGTCGTCGGCACCGGGGCCAGTGCCTTCCAGATCGTGCCCACCATCGCCGGGGAGGTGGCCGGCCTCACCGTCTTCCAACGCTCCGCTCCTTGGATGTTCCCCAACCCCCACTACCACGACCAGGTCGCGCCCGGGGCCGCATGGGCGTTCGAGCACCTCCCGTTCTACGGTCGTTGGTACCGCTTCCTGCTCTTCTGGCCGGCGTGCGACGGCGGGCTGCCGGCCATGCGGATCGATCCGGACTGGCCCGACCAGAGCCGGTCGGTCAGCGCCCTGAACGACGCCGCCCGCCAAGTGTTCACCCAGTGGATGGCCGACCAGATCGGAGACGACGACGAACTGCTGGCCAAAGTGGTGCCGGACTACGTCTGCCTCGGCAAGCGCACCCTGCAGGACAACGGGAGCTGGCTCGGGGCGCTGGTCCGCGACGACGTCGAGCTGGTCACCGATCCGATCGCCCGGATCAGCGAGCACGGGGTCGTGACCGCGTGCGGTGACGAGTACCCCGTCGACGTGATCGTCTACGCCACCGGCTTCCACGCCAACCGCTACCTGTGGCCCATGGAGATCGTGGGCCGGGACGGGGTAGTCCTGGCCGAGCAGTGGGGCGACCGGCCCACCGCCTACCTCGGCATCACCGTGCCCAACTTCCCCAACTTCTTCTGCCTCTACGGGCCGGGCACCAACCTGGCCCACGGCGGCAGCCTGATCTTCCACTCCGAGTGCCAGGTCCGCTACGTGATGGGCTGCCTCGGCGCGCTGGTGGCCGGCGGTCACCGGAGCATCGAATGCCGGCAGGACGTGCACGACGACTACAACCGGCGCCTGCAGGCCGAGCTCGACACCATGGTCTGGTCGCACCCGTCGATCCGCTCCAGCTGGTACCGCAACGACGAGGGCCGCATCTACATCCTCTCGCCGTGGCGCCTGGTCGACTACTGGCGCTGGACCCGGGCGCCGGATCTCGACGAGTTCGTGCTCACCCCGTCCCGGCCGGCACCTCCCGGCCCTCCCTGAGCGTGCCACCCGCCCCCGAGCGTGCCCCTGGTTGCCTAGTCTCACTCTAAGTGGGATACTGACTACTACTAGTGATCTTCACGAGTCCACGAGGGCAGGGAGCGGAGCATGGGGCAGCGAGGGAACCGGTGGGCCGCGGCCGCCGCCGTCGGCCTGGTGGCGCTGGCCACGCTCGGCGGGATGCCGGCCCAGGGCTCCGGGGTGGCCGGGGCCGCCACCGACGGGACCACCGGGCAGGTCAAGGACAACTTCTGGCTGGCCACCCCGTCGGGCACGGTCCTCCCCTACGGGGTGGCCGCCTACGGGTCGCCGGCCGGCCCCCTGAACCAGCCCGTGGTGGGCATCACCACCTCCGCTGACCGGCGCGGGTACTGGCTGGTGGCCTCCGACGGGGGGGTGTTCTCCTACGGGGACTCCCACTTCTACGGGTCGACCGGCAGCCTGGCGCTCAACAAGCCCATCGTGGGCATCGCCCCCACCCTCGACCAGCACGGGTACTGGATGGTCGCCTCCGACGGGGGGGTGTTCTCCTTCGGCGACGCCGTCTTCCACGGGTCGACCGGCAGCCTGGCGCTCAACAAGCCCATCGTGGGCATGGCCCCCACCTCCGACGGCAACGGGTACTGGCTGGTCGCCTCCGACGGGGGGGTGTTCTCCTTCGGCGACGCCGTCTTCTACGGGTCGACCGGCAGCCTGGCGCTGCAGCAGCCCATCGTGGGCATGGCCTCCACCTCGGACGGCAAGGGATACTGGCTGGTGGCGGCCGACGGTGGGGTGTTCACCTTCGGTGATGCCCGCTTCTACGGCTCGGCGGCCGACAACCCCGGCGACCCGGTCCAGCGACTGGTGCCGACCGGCTCGGGACACGGCTACTGGATCGTCCAGCAGAACGGGACCGCCTTCGCCTACGGCGACGCCACGTCGCTCACTCCCCCTCCCCTGGCCCTCCTGCTCACCCCGGCGACCCCGGGCGACCGGGCCGTGCTGTTCGCCTTCCAGCAGCTGGGCAAGCCCTACATCTGGGGCGGCAACGGTCCCGTGGGGTACGACTGCTCGGGGCTGGCCCTCGCCTCGTGGAGCCACGGTGCCGGCATCGGCTTCGCCCGGGTGGCCGACGACCAGTTCCACACGGCCGGGACCCCGGTGCCCATGACCGGCCTGCAGGCCGGGGACCTGGTGTTCTGGGGGTACAGCCAGACGGACTGGACGAGCGTGTACCACACCGCCCTCTACGTGGGCGGCAATCGCATCGTCGAGGCCACCGGCGACCAGGTCCAGCTGAACCAGCTCGGCCAGTGGGGCACCGGCGACCTGATGCCCAACGGCCGACGCCCCTGACCCGGGGCCGACCCCGTCACCACCCCGGGGCTCACCCCCGCCGGGCAACCGTGCCGGGATGGCCGTGGCGTTCCCCACCGATGCCGGAGACCATGCCGGTCTTCATGACGTCCCACCGATGCCGGAGACCATGCCGGTCGACCGGCCGGTCGGCTCAGGCACCGGGGAGGACCGGCGACCGCCACCGGGACGGGATGGTGGGCCGGGACGGGGCGGTAGGCCCGCAGTCCGCCGACCGATCGGCGATCCACGGCGGCGCCTCCTGGACCACCAGGTCGAGGAGGTCCTCCTCGGGCATCGGCCGGGCGAAGTAGTAGCCCTGGAGCAGGTCGAAGCCCATGTCGGCCAGGTGGTCGGCGATCTCCCGGGTCTCGACCCCCTCGGCCACTGCCTCGAGGCCGAGCCGGTGGGCCAGCTCGCCGATGGTCCTCACGATCGACTCGTCGGCCACCGAGTCCGCGCACCGCCGCACGAAGCACTGGTCGACCTTGAGCTCGTCGAGCGGCAGCGTGGGAAGTGCGGCCAGCGAGGTGAACCCGGTGCCGAAGTCGTCGACCGAGATGCGGACCCCGGCCTGTCGGAGCGGCTGGAGGACAGAGGCGGCCTGGACGGGATCGGCGACTGCGGTCTCGGTGACCTCGACGGTCAGGCACCGGGTCGGGAGCGAACGATCGCTCAGCTGTCCGAGGAGCCACGCCGCCAGCCCCGGAGTGGGCAGGCTCTTGGCCGAGAGGTTCACCGACACCGGGAGATCGATGCCCGCCTGTCGCCACCGCACCTGGGCATCGAGGGCCTCGGCCACGACCCACTCGGTCAGCCGGTGGATGAGGATGGTCCGTTCGGCGAGCTCGATGAAGCGTCCGGGGGGGACCGCTCCGCGCACCGGGCTGCTCCATCGGAGGAGGGCCTCGGCACCCACGGCGCGGCCGGACACCGGTTCGATCTGGGGCTGGTAGGCGAGGGTGAGCTCACCTCGCTCGGGAGCCATCCGCAGATCCCCGAGCAGGGCGAGATCCTCGGCGGTCAGCGCGCCGAGGTCGTCGTCCCACCTCGCCCAGGGCAACCCCCGATCGACGGCACGACGGGCACTGAGGGAGGCCCGGCGCACCAGTTCGGCGACGTCCGTGCCGTCCCCGGGCGCCACCGACAGCCCGACGTGGGCCCGCAGGGACACCTCGATCGCACCGACCAGGTACCGGCCGGCGCTGACCGCCTGGACGAGGGAGTCGGCCAGGGCGTGGCCCTCGTGGGCGGGGAGTTCCTCGCCCCGCGAGGTGTCGTCGCCGGAGGAACGGTCATTGGGGTGGCCCGGACCGGTGCCGTCGACGGCCAGGACGACCACGACCTCGTCACCGTCCACGCGGCCGATCACCGCCTCCGAGGGAAGCACCTGGCCGAGGTCCTCCACGGCACGCCGCAGCAGCTCGGTGCCCGCACGGTAGCCGAGGGCCTCCCGGGCGTCGCCGATGCCGTCGAGGACCACTGCGGCGACCAGGAGGCTGCCGTGGTCCGCCTTCGCCACCTGTCGGGCCAGCCCGAACCCGTTGAGGAGGCCCGTATCGGGGTCGACGGCGTCGTGCCGCCGGGCCGAACGGCCGAGGAGCAGCACCGCCGTGGGAGCCGCCGACAGTGCGACGCAACCAGCCACCGCCACCAGCGCGGCCTCGACCGGCCCCAGGAACGGGACGAGTGCGACCCACAGGAGCATCGCGGCTGCCGACGCCTGCAGGACGACGGCGCCTGCTCCGAGGAACAGGGCGGCGAACACCGCCATCGGAACGAGGAAGAGAGCGTAAGCCACTGCCGGCCCGACGCCGTGGCTGCACCAGACGAGCGTGGCCACCGCTGCGGTCCAGTAGCCGGCCAGCAGGCGGCTGGCCACCAGGTCCACGGCCTTCGACCGCAGCAACAGCACCCAGATCGCCGCGGTCAACCCGGTGATCACGGCGATCCCGACCGTGTCGCCCCGGGACCGCACCCCCACCAGACCGACCAGGGGCCACGCCACGATGGCCACGGCGAACAGGACCCGGAGCACCGAGAGCGGGCTGAGCAGTTCGAGCGGGGCATCGAGGGCGAACCACGACCGGGTCTTGGGGAAGAGCCGACTTCGGGGCCGCGCCGAGCGCCCCAGGCGCGCGCTGGTCACCGTTCCCTCGTCGGCGGCGCCGCGCCCCACCCAGCCGCGCCACGTGATCACCGGACGCTGGCCGGACTCCATGTTCCTGCATCGGTAGGTTCGACCCACGACTGAACCGGAGACGTCCCACCGGCGCCGTAACGTGGGCCCATGGCGCCCCCGCCACCCCTTCTGCGCCTCGGCATCCTCGGTGCGGCCCGTATCGCCCCGGCTGCGTTGGTCCGGCCCGCCGCCGCCTCGGGCCTGGTGGTGCTGGAGGCCTTCCACTACCGGCACCACCCCCTGGCCCGGCGCATGGACGAGGATCGTCGCCTCCGGCGAGTTGGGCCGGCTGCGCCACATCGAGGCATGGCTCTGCGCGCCGATTACCGACGCATCGGACGTCCGGTACCAGTTCCCACTGTCCGGGGGCCACGATGGACATGGGCTCCTACGTCGTCCACATGGCCCGCATGCTCGGGGGCGGCGAACCGATCGTGGTGTCGGCCCGGGCCGAGCTCCGGGGCCCTGACGTGGACCGGGCGATGACCGCGTCGCTCCGGTTCCCCGGTGGCCACACCGCCACGGTGCACTGCTCGATGTGGTCCTCCTCGCTCCTCCACCTGGCCGTCCGGGTGACCGGGGACGGCGGCGAGCTACGGGTGTTCAATCCCATCGCCCCCCAGTGCGCCGGCTGGTTGCCGGTGGCGACCCCCGAGGGGCGTCGGGTGGAGGTCCCGTAGCGACGACCGACCTACTGCCTCCAGCTCGACGCCTTCCGCGACGCGGTCCTGAGAGGTGGCCCGGAACTGACCGCGCCGACGGACGCCGCAGCCAACATGGCCGTGACCGATGCCGTGTACCGTGCAGCCAGCATGCGCCCACGGGGGACGTGACCCCCGCCAGCCAAGGAGTCGCCACCATGAGCACCTTCCCCTACGACGGCCGCTTCGCGGTGCACCGCCGGCTCCCCGAGGAGGGAACGCCCCGGACCGAGGTGCTCGACGCGTTGCGGTCGATGGCCACCGAGGAGGACCGGAGCTGGGAGTCGGGCAAGTGCTCGGGGACCATGTACTGCGGTGATCACGACCACTACAGCTTCATGAACGAGGCCTTCGGCCTCTTCGCCCACGTCAACGTGCTGCAGCGGGACATATGCCCGAGCGCCACCAAGTTCGAGGCCGAGATCATCGCCATGACCCTCGACCTACTCCACGCCGGCGCGGTGACCGACGGCGAGCCCGTGGGACTGGTGGCCACCGGCGGGACGGGAAGCATCTGCCACGCCATGCTCGCCTACCGCGACCACGCCGCCCGGCACCGGGGCGTCAGCCGCCCCAACGTCATCAAGCCGGAGACCGCCCATCCTGCATTCGACAAGGCCTGCCATCTCTTCGGGATCGACCTGCGGGTGGCACCGGTGGACCCGGTCACCACCCAGGTGGACACCGACTGGGTCGACCACCACATCGACGCCGACACCGTCGCCGTCATCGGGTCCGCCTGCAACTACGGCTACGGCACCGTCGACCCGATCAGCGAGCTGTCCGAGGTGGCACTGCGCCACGGCGTGGGCCTGCACGTCGACAGCTGCCTGGGCGGATTCATCCTCCCCTTCGGCCAGGAGCTCGGCTACGACATCCCGGTCTTCGACTATCGGCTGCCCGGCGTGACGTCGATGTCGGCGGACACCCACAAGTACGGCTACGCCTTCAAGGGGACCTCGGTGCTCACCTTCCGGGACAAGGCCGTGCGCAACGCCCAGTACTTCTTCCTCACCGGCTGGAGCGGCGGCAAGTACTGCTCCCCCGGCATGGAGGGCTCGCGATCGGGAGGACTGATCGCCGCCACCTGGGCGGCCATGGTCCAACTGGGCCGCCAGGGCTACCGCCGGTACGCCCGGGACATCTTCGAGACGGCGGCGTCCATGCAGGAGACCGTGCGCTCCCACCCCGAGCTCCGGATCCTGGGAAGTCCGACCTTCCTGTTCAGCTTCACCTCCGACGAGTTCGACATCTACCACGTGAACGACTTCATGCGCGAGCGAGGATGGCGGTTCAACGGCCAGCAGTACCCCAACGCGCTCCACATGGCGGTCACCCGGCCCCAGACCCAGGCCGGGGTGGCCGACACCTTCGCCACCGACCTCGCCGACGCGGTGGCCTACGCCCACGCCCATACGTCGGAGGCCCCGAAGACGGGCGCCGTCTACGGAGGGGTGGCCGGTGGGATGACCGACGAGGCCGACGAATTCATCACGATGGTGATGGCCGAGATGATGGACAGCCAACAGGCCGTCCCCCGTGATGCCTGAGCCGGCCACCCCGGGTCCCCCGCATCCGCCATGACCGGCGGGCCCACCCGGTCCCGCCAGGACCGTTACGTGCTCGCCGTCGACCTCGGCACCGGAGGCCCCAAGGTCGGCCTCGTCTCGCTGACCGGCACCATCGTCGCCACCGAGCACCTGCCGGTCGCCACCCGGCACGGCCCCGGGGGCGAGGCGAGCCAGGACGCCGAGGAATGGTGGCAGCTGGTTCGGGGGGCCGCCCGGCGCGCCATCGGGGCGGGGCTGGTGCCTCCCGAGGCCGTCGCCGCGGTCTCCTGCACCGGGCAGTGGGCCAGCACCGTGCCGGTCGATCCCACCGGTCGACCGGTGGGCGAGTGCCTGCTGTGGCTCGACACCCGGGGCGGCCCGCTGGTGCGGCGGAGGGTGGGGGGGCCCGTTGCGGGCTACGCACCACTGACCGCCGCCCGCTGGATCCTCCACAGCGGCGGCGCCCCGTCGACCTCCGGCGCCGACCCGGTGGGCCACATCCTCTACCTCGAGGCGGAGCGTCCCGAGGTGGCCGGGGCCACCCGCTGGTACCTCGAGCCCGTCGACTACCTCACCATGCGCTTCTGCGGGACGGCTACGGCGACACCGGCATCGATGGCCGGTGCCTGGCTCACCGACAACCGACGACCGGACCACCTGGCCTACGACCCGGTCCTGGTCCGGGCGGCCGGGATCCCCGCCGGCAAGCTTCCGCCGCTGCGGCCGACCGGGAGCGTGGTGGGCACGGTCTCCGCCCAGGTGGCCACCGATCTGGGCCTGCCCGCGGGCGTGGCGGTGGTGGCCGGCACCCCCGACCTCCACTCGGCGTGCGTAGGGTCGGGCGCCGTCCTCGCCCACCAGGCCCATGTGGCCATCTCGACGACCAGCTGGGTCAGCTGCCCGTTCCCGAGGAAGAAGACCGACCCGTTCCGTCAGATCGCCACCGTCCCGGGCATCGTGCCCGGCCTCAACCTGGTGGCCGACAACCAGGAGTCGGGCGGCCGGTCGCTCGAGTGGCTGCGGGACACGCTGGCCGATGGCGGCGATGGCGCCGGCTACGACGACCTGACGGCACTGGCCGCGCTGGCCCCCCACGGCAGCGGCCGGGTCCTGTTCACCCCGTGGTTGGCCGGCGAGCGGTCCCCGGTCGACGACCGGGCCGCCCGGGGGGGCTTCCACAACCTCTCGCTGCAGACCGGGCGCTCCGAGATGGTGCGCGCCGTCATGGAGGGCGTGGCGTTCAACTCCCGATGGCTGATCGGGGCCGTCGAGCGGTTCGTCGGTCGGCCGTTCCCGTCGATCCGGGCCATCGGCGGAGGTGCGACCTCACACCTGTGGTGTTCGATCTACGCCAGCGTCCTCGACCGGCCGGTCGAACAGGTGTCCGAGCCGGTGTTTGCCAACCTGCGCGGCAGCGCCCTCATCGCCGGCATGGCCCTCGGCGTGGTCGGTGTGGACGAGATCCACGCACTGGTTCCCGTGCAGGAGACCCACCTGCCCGAACCCGAGGCACGCGACGTCTACGACCGGCTCTTCGAGGAATTCCCCCGGCTGTACGCCGCCCAGAAGGGGCTCTTCCGGCGCCTCAACCGGAGCGCCGGCTGACCACATCGCTCACGACGTAGCCAGCTGGTGGGGGGCCGGGTCGAAGGCCTCGGCCGGGCCGGGTCGGCCGAGGAGGAACCCCTGGGCCTCGTCGCAGCCCATCACCCGCACGGCCCGCAGCTCCGCCTCGGTCTCCACGCCCTCGGCCACCACCCGCAACCCGAGCTTGTGGGCCAGCTCGACCACGGTGGTGATGATGGTCGGGTCCTGGTGGTCCCCCCCGAGTCCGGCGACGAAGCTCCGGTCGACCTTGAGCCGGTCGATGGGCAGGCCCTTCAGATAGAGCAGCGACGAGTAGCCGGTGCCGAAGTCGTCCAGGGCGAAGTGCACCCCGAGGTCGCAGACCTGCCGCATCACGTCCCCGATCCTGGCCATGTCGGTGACCAGTGCGGACTCGGTGACCTCGAGGACCAGGGACTCGGGCACCAGTCGGGACTCCCACAGGGCCTGTTGGACATGGTCGAAGAACTCCGGGTCCTGGAGCTGACGGGCCGACACGTTCACCGACAGCGTCAGATGGGGCAGCCCACCCTCCTGCCACAGCCGGCACTGGCGGGTGGCCTCCTGGAGCACCCAGCGGCCGATCGGCACGATCTCCCGGCTCCGCTCGAGCAGCGGGACGAACTCGTCGGGCGGCACCGAGCCGAGCTCGGGGTGCACCCACCGCATGAGGGCCTCGATGCCCGCCAGCCCGCCACCGACCTCGAAGAGAGGCTGGTAGTGCAGGGAGAACTGGTTCCTCTCATGGGCGGCCCGCAGCTCGTGGGCCAGCTGGCTGCTGCGTCGCTTGTCCTCCCCGATCACCTCGTTGTACGACTCGTAGCGGGCCGGGCCGCCCCGCTTGGCCTGGTACATGGCGGCATCGGCCCGGGCCAGGCAGACCTCGGGGTCGGCGTCGGGCTCGACCGCGGCGATGCCGATGCTCACCGAGGCGTGCAGCTCCCGGTCGCCCACTCCCACCGGTGCCCGCATGGCCAGGTGGATGCGCTCGGCCAACGACCGTGCCGCCACCGTCGGGTCGTCGAGGTTGTCGGCCAGAACCACGAACTCGTCCCCTCCCAGACGGGCCACGGTGTCCCCCGACCGGACCAGATCCTGGAGCCGCTCGGCCACGGCGGCCAGTAGGCAGTCACCGGCCGGGTGACCGAACCGGTCGTTGATGGCCTTGAAGTTGTCCAGGTCGAGGTAGAGGAGCATGGCACCGGTTCCGGAGCGGCCCAGACCCTGGGCCGACTGACGGAGCCGGTCGGTGAGCAGGGTGCGGTTCGGCAGACCGGTCAGCTGGTCGTGCAGGGCCCGGTGGGCGAGGGTCGCCTGCTCCTGGTCGAGGCGATGCTGGAGCGCGCGACGGGCCTCGTCGAACTCGCGGATGAGGCGCACCAGGGCGCCGTCGCAGCTGTAGCGCACCACATTGGTGGTCAGGTTCAGCAGTTCGCTGCTCACGCCGAGCCGCCGCGACTCCTCGTTGACCACGGCGATGGTGATGTCCCGCCAGGCGAAGTAGGCCTTGGCCACACTGGCCAGCACCGCGTCCTCGAGGATGGCCTGCTCGCCCTGTTGGGCCAGGACGGAGAGGTCGCTCTCCGACGCGGCCTGGTCCGTGGCCAGCCACCGGCCGATGAGGGCGGTGCCCAGGCGGGCGGTGACGAAGGCCTGGCCCCGGAGGTCCTCGGCGAACTGCCGGTCGACCATCTCCCCCACCTCGTCGGCCCGTGCCTCGAGGGCCACGCCGAGCGCCACCCGCTCGCCGCTCACCCAGCTGCGCACCGGGTCGTCCAGGGCGCCGGTGTCGGGACGATCCGAGCCGCCGTCGCCGTGGGCCGAATCCGCCTCAGCGTGCACATGCGGTTCCATGGTCTCTGGTATCGGCGCCGCAGCAGCCCAACTTGACCACAGCTGTTGCCATCAGTGGAGCGCCCCGGCCAGCCCGCCCGGGGTGGCCGTGCCGTTCCGGGCGTCCTCACGGTGGGCGAGACCGACCGCGGCGGTGTGCTCCCGGAGCCAGGCCTCGAACAGCTCCGAGGGCATGGGCCGGGCCAGGTGGTAGCCCTGTGCAGAGTCGCAGCCGAGCTCGGCCAGCTGCTCCCAGGTGGCGGCGTCCTCCACCCCTTCGGCGATGGTCTGCAGGCCCAGGTTGCGGGCCAGGTCGACGACGGCACGGACGATGACCGCGTCATCGGAGCCCGCGCCCATGTCCTGGACGAACGCCCGGTCGATCTTGAGCTCCTGCACCGGGAGGTCGCGGAGGTAGGCAAGCGACGAGTAGCCGGTGCCGAAGTCGTCGATGGACAGGGTGACCCCCATGTCGGCCAGTTCGGTGAGCACCCGGCGGGCCCGGGGAGGATCGGTCATGATGATCGTCTCGGTGATCTCGAGCGCCAGCAGGTGGGCGGGCACGCCCCGCCGGTCCAGGGCCTGGCGGACCACGTCGACCAACGAGGCGTCGAGGAGGCTGCGGGTGGACAGGTTGACCGCCACCGAAAGCTCGAGACCGTCGCCCGCCGGTCGGTCGTCGATCCAGCGGCGGCACTGGGCCAGGGACTCGTCGAGCACCCAGTGGGTCATCGGGTCGATGAGCCCGGTGCGCTCCGCCTCGGGGATGAAGGTGTCCGGCCCGAGCAGCCCGAGGGTCGGGTGTTCCCAACGGATGAGCGCCTCGGCGCCCAGGACCCTCTGCGTCCGCAACGACGCCTTCGGCTGGAAGTGGAGGACGAACTCGTTCCGGGCCACGGCGTTGCGCAGGTCCCCGAGGAGGGCCAGGCGCTCCGGCGTGTTGACGTTCAGCTGGTCGGTGTAGACGACCACGCTCGACTGGGACTCCTTGGCCACGTACATCGCCACGTCGGCCCGCTGGAGCAGCAGGTCGGCCTCGGTGCCGTCAGCCGGGGCCATGGCGATGCCGCAGCTGGCCTCGATGCCGAGGATGGTGCCGTCCACCTCGAAAGGCACCTCGAGCACGTCCACGATCCGCTCGGCCACCCGGACGGCGTCCGCCTGGCCGGCGACGTCGGGAAGCAGCACACAGAACTCGTCCTCACCCAGGCGGGCCAGGGTGTCGTCCCCCCGCAGCACCGCCTGCACCCGCGGGCCGATCTCGGTGAGCACCCGGTCGCCGTAGCGGTGGCCCATGGTGTCGTTGATCTCCTTGAACCGGTCGAGGTCGAAGAGCATGACCGCGCACGACGACCCACCGGCGGCGGCACGGCCCAGCGCCCCTTCCGTGCGGTCGTAGAAGAAGGCCCGGTTGGGAAGCCCGGTGAGCATGTCGTGCAACGCCTGGTGGGCCAGCAACGCCTCGGCCTGCTCCTTCTTCTCGCCGGTGGCTCCGGCCATCCGGATCACGATGGCCAGCACGAAGGCACCCAGTGCCCCGACGGTCTCGGCTTGGGAGCGGGTGAGGAAGGACGGCAGGAGGCCGAACCACAGCAGGTACTGGGCGACGAGGATATTGCACAGCGACCAGACCATGACCGGTCGCCAGAGCACCGCTCCCCAGGTCTGCAGCTCCTGGAGGGCCACGAAGGCGTAGGCCATGCCGAGCGCCGGACCCCACCCGGTCATGTAGATCACCACGCTCACCGCCCCCACGTGGACGGCCAGGCGGGCATGCAGCCTCAGCGATCCGGAGGGCGCGCTGTGCCAGGGCTCCACCAGCACCGACAGGAGGCAGACGCCGGCGATGGCCGCGATGTACGCCCAGATGGGGAGACGGGCCACCAGCCCGAAGTGACGGAACACCAGCAGCAGGCCCAGTGCCAGCGGACTGACCAGGTAGGCCAGCACCAACGGCGACAGGCTCCCCCGCTGGTCGCCCGCCGCGGCGCGCAGCGGTGCGGTCCCCTCCCCAGGGGTGCCGGGACGCGGGCCCTGGCCCACGCCGTCCACGGTGTCGGTGGCCACAGGTGGGTATCGGCACGGTCCGCCACCCCCTTGAGTGGGGCGGCAGGGTCCGGCGCTGGTCAGACGGCCGGTGGCGGCCCCGGGTGGATCAGGTGCCGCTGCCGGACAAGGAGACCAGCTGGGGGCCCTGTTCGTCGTTGCCGGTGACGCTGAAGCTCCCGGTGGCCGGACCGGGCCGGGTGGGACTGAACGTGACGGTCTGGTGCACGGTGGTGTCCGGGTCGAGGCGGAGGCCCTGGGGAAGGGGCACCGTCGTGGAGAAGGCCCCCTCGGGCACGATCACCCGCTCGATGGTGAGGGGCACGGTCCCGCCGTTGGAGACGTCGAAGCTGAGGGTCTCGGAGGAGCCCACGCCCACCGTCCCGAAGCTCACCGACCTGGTGCTGAGCACGAGCAGGGGGTGACCCGACTCGGCCGAGCCGCTGACCGGGAGGCTGATCGAGCCCTGGTCGGTGTGGAGGGACAGGACGGCGGGGTACACGCCGGCCACCGACGGGTCGAAGTGGACCGAGACGGTGAAGGCCTCCTGGGGCGCGAGCTCGGTGCCGACGGCCGGCAGGCCGGTCACCGAGTACGGGGCGCCGGGCAGGTCGACCGAGGTGAGCTTCTCCGACTGGCTGCCGGAGTTGCTGATGGTCACACTCAGGTACTCACCGCCCGCCCCGGTGGCGATCGTCCCGAAGGTGAGCGGGCGGGCCGACGCCAGCAGACCGGGGACGGTCCCGTAGCCGGAGACGGCCACCGTGTGCACCCCGGACGAGGTGGGCAGGTTGACCTGGGCCACCACCGGGCCGGCCACGGTGGGGCTGAAGGTCACCTTGACCCGGAGGGTCGTCCCTGCCTTGAGCTTGGAGCTGGTCGGCGGTGCGCCGGTGACGGTGAAGACCTGGCCCGGCGGGATGGGGGCGCTGCCGGCCACCGGCGAGGAGCTCTCCACACCACTGGCCGGCACGGTGGTCGACTCCACCCGCCTGGTGGTGCCCCGTAGGGACGACGTGGTCGAGGGGCCGGCCTCCTCCTGTACCCCGTCCACGCTGACCGGGCCGGTGGTCTGGAGGTTCTGGGTGATGGCGGCCGAGACGGTCACCGTCTTGGTCTGGCCCACGGCGACCTGCCCGAAGTCGACCGGCGCGGCCTGCACCGGGGCCCCCGCCGAGCTGCCGAAGGCCATGAGCCTCCCCTGGCGGTCGCCGACGTAGATCCGGCCGTTGTAGGCGGTGGGCATGGAGAACTTCGACGCCGTCCCGATGGGTGCCGACCACAGCAGCGGCAGCACCCCGCCGCTGGGGGCGGCGCCGTACGCCCGCAGCTGGGCCTTCGCCCCGGTGCTCCCGCCGGCGTACACGACCCAGACCACCGCGCTCCCGGCGGTGGTGCCGTTGCTGGTGACCATCGGGGAGCCCGAGGTGTAGCCGAAGCTGCCGGTGCTGGTCCCCTGCGAGGTCAGCTGGGGGACGCCCTGCCCGTTGGTGCCGTAGCTGAGGGCCCGCAGGTACCCACCGCCGGAGCTCTCGAGGATGTAGACCCATCCCCCCTGCCCCCCGTAGACGGCCGGGTGGCCCCACACGCCGTTGAACGGCCCGAGGGTCTGGAGCACGCTGTCACCCCCGCCCGCTCCCTGGCCGCTCCCCCCCATGTGGTCGGCGTCGATGAGGAAGATACGGCCGTCCTTGCCCACCTCGACCACCAGGTGGGGGTGGGCGCTGGTCCCGAAGTAGGCGGTGGGCAGGGCCACCGGTCCCCCGGAGCCGAGGTCGGTGTCGTTCTGGTCGAGGGTCGGCGCGTTGCTCGGCGAGAAGAACTGGGTGGGTGTCAGCTTGCCGTTGGTCCCGACGGACAGGGCCACGACCGACTCCGACAACGTGGCCGGGGGCTGGGTGCCGGCCGCCGGGGTGGGCGACACGCCGTTGCCGGTGGCCAGGATGATCCGGCCGGCGATGTCGGAGACCAGGCCGCCCCCGCTCTGCCAGATGCCGGCCTGCGAGTCGGCGTCGGTCCCGATCCCCGACTCGTCGCTCCACATGGTGGTGACCTTGGCCGTGGAGGTGCTGACTCCGACCACGATGCCGCGGTACGGGGTGATGTCGCAGTCGGAGGCGAAGCCCATGTACACGGCGCCGTTCAGCAGCAGCAGCCCGGGCCGCTGCATGGCGTAGTCGGCGTCGAAGGGGACCCCCGGGGTGTTGTCCGGCGTCCCCTGGATCTCCACCGGGAAGCCGCTCACCTCCTTGCCGGTCGACGAGGAGAGCGCCTGGAGGTACCAGTGCGAGTTGGCAATGCCGCCCCCGCTCTGCAGCCGGGTGGTGAGGTAGACGGTGCCGGTCGCCGGGTCCACCACCGGCGTGGAGGTGGACCCGACGTCCGGGGTGAGGTCCGAGCAGACGATGGTCGACGCCTTGAAGGGCGTGCCGAAATTGCGGGTCCACTCGATGGCCCCGGTGGTGGCGTTGATCCCGTAGGCGTTGGCCTTCTCGGTGGTCACGATGACCGTGTTGTTGATCACCAACGGCTGGGCGTAGATCTGTCCCTTCACCTTGGTGGTGAAGACCTTGCCGAAGGTGGACGCCTGCACGGCCGCCGGCGAGAGGGCCGACTCGTTGGGGTCCCAGTTGGTGCGCAGGGTGTCGTAGCCCGCGGTGGTCACGTTCGGCGCGCCACTGGCCAGGGCGACCGCCGCGGTGGTGGCGACGCCCGCCACCACGACCGCCGCGGCCACCGCCAGTACGGCGACCCTCTTCCTCGTACCGGTCATGACGACGTCGCCCCCCTGTCGGGTCCCCAGAACCCGGTCAGGCTAGCGCGCCGGTCGACCGCTCCGAAAGGCGCGCGGCGGGCGGTGGTCGCAGCCTCACGGAGCGGGTTCGTGGCCGGCCAGGGGGGCTCCCCCGACCGTTCCCCTGACCGAGGCCACCGGGTCGGCCAGGCCGAGCGGCCAACGGACGGTGAGCACGGCGGTGGTCGAGTCCGGACCGGTCACGGTGAGTGACGCCTCCACCACCGCCGTGCTGGCGACCAGGCGGCCGCTGACCGCCACGCCGGGCACCAGCTGGTCACCGGAGAGGACGAGCACCGAGCCGCGAGCGTGCACCGATCCCCCGTGCAGGCCGTTGTCGTGGGTGACGTCGACAGCCTGGCGTCGGGCCAGGGCGTCGCCCGCCGTGGCCACCGCCGCCGCGGCCAGCCGGAGCTTCCCGGTCGACGCCGCGTTTCCCGGATCCGGAGCCAGCGGCGTTTCGGCGCCGACCGACTCAGGGTAGCTCCCGACGGTGTCGATGGGCGGCACCGACGGCGCGCAGGACGCGTCCATCGAGTCGAGATCGTCGGGGGCGGCGACGAACTCCTGTACCAGCTCCGACCCGCAGGCGGTGTCCCCCTCACCCACCACGTGGGTCGAGTTGGCCAGCTCGATGAAGCGGGAGTGCCCACCGAGCTCGGCGACGACCCGGCCCACGTCCGTCGGCGGCGTCCACGTGTCGAGCTCCCCGCCGAGGATGAGCACCGGCAGCGATGCCGGCACCAGGGGTGTGGTGCCGGTGGTCGGGGGCTCCGCCTCGGTGGGCGACGGCCAGCCGGCACAGACGGTGTACGCCTCGGTGTTCTGGTTCTGGTCGAGCCATTCGTCGATGGTGAAGGGGGCGAACGTCGAGGTGGGCAGGGCCGCCTCGGCCGACCGCAGCTCGGCCAGCCGCACCGGCGTCGGGGCGGACATGTCGAACAGCTGCGGGTAGTCGAGGCACGAGGTGGCCAGGTACATCTCGTCGGAGTAGCTGGCCGCCGGCGTCCCGAAGTAGTCCTCGTCGAATCCGAGGCGCTGGGCGAAGAGGCGCAGCAGCGGTGCCGGGTCGTGGTCGTCGAGGAGCGCCCGGGCGGACGCGTCCACCCCGCGGTAGATCTCCGGGTCGCCGGCGGCGTCGTTCAACAGGTCGACCAGGCCCACCACGCCCATGGTCACCGGCTCGAGCGAACCGTCGGGGCCGGGCACCGTGCCGGAGGCCGGATGCCTCCGGAGGGACGCGGCCAGGGCTTCGATCCGGGACCAGGACGACTCGGTCTCCGCCTGGGCGCAGGCCGGGCTCCGGGCACAGGCGGCGTCGAAGTCGGCCGGCATGTCGTCGATGGTGCTCCGGTACCACGGGTCGAGCCCCTGCGTCTCGTAGGTCGAGTCGAGGATCATCGAGTGGACCAGGCCCGGGTAGCGGTTGGCGAACACCTGGGCGAAGAACGACCCGTACGAATCGCCGTAGAGGTCCACCTGCGGCACCTCCAGCGCCCGGATCACCGCAGCCATGTCGGCGGCGGCCGGGGCGGAGGTGAACAGGTCAGAGGCGTGGACCCACCTACCCGACGGGGTCTTCCACCGGTGGTCGAGCGCATCGGCGCACGACGCGGCCACGGCCCGGTAGGCCCGGCCGCTCGCCTGGCCGACGAAGTTCTGGAGGGCCGGGCAGTCGAGGGGGGTCGACCGGCCGGTGCCGCGTTGGTCCACCGCCAGCAGGTTCCAGTGGTCCAGCAGGGCCCCGTACATGACGGTGTAGTAACCCTTCACCGACTCGATCGACGGGTAGCCGGGCCCGCCCTCGACCGGCAGGACCGTCCCGGTCGGGGCGCCGCCGGGGTCCGAGGCCGGGTACCAGCGGTAGGCGATCGAGATCCGGTCGGCGGTCGGGTCGGCGTAGTCGAGTGGAACCGACAGGGTGCCGCAGTAGGCGGTGGGGTCGCCACCGCACCGGGTGAGGGTCTGACTGCCCACCCGGAGAGTGGCCGGTCCCGAGCCACCCGGCGAGGTCGTGGCCGTCGCGGTGCCGGCGCCCGGGCCTCCGGTCGTCCCCACGGTCACGACGGTCACGACGGCCATCGCCACCGCGAACCGACCACACGGCCGGGGTCGCCTCCGGCGCCACGGTGGGGCCATGGCCGCACCTCCCTCTCGACCGGTCACCGGCGCGGCCCCAGGCCGCGCCGGCGCCAGTCTCGACGCGAGCCGCAGCTCTCGTCCAGTCGGAGGGGGGGCCGCGCTCCCGGTGTTCCGCCGCCGGGAGCGTGCCGGCCCCGGAGACCCCCGAACCGGTTCCCGCTTGCCTGTAGCCAACCACGCCCGACCGCGCGATCCGAAGGGTCAGAACGCGCTTCCCCGCCGTGGGCCGGTCGCCGACCACCGGTGGTCGCCCGCCATTGGTCGGGGACACGGTGCCTGGTCAGGGAGCCGATCGGCCGAACCAGGGAGGGTGGGATGAAGGCAGCGGGCTACTACCGGACGGGCGGCCCAGAGGTGTTCTGCTACGAGGACGCGCCCGACCCGGAGGTCGGGACCTCGGACGTGCTCGTGCGGGTGGAGACGGTCGGTGACGACGTCATCGGCTTCGCCGTTGGCGACCGGGTCGTCATGGTGGGGCTCGACCACGGGATCAACGACGCGACGGCAGACTTCGTCGAGGAGGTGCGGCAACTCACGGACGCGGCGCCGACGTCATCATGGACCCGATCGGTGGCCCGACGCTGCAGAGGAGCCTCCACTGCCTGGCCTACCGGGGCCGGTGCGTCACCTTCGGGGACGCAGGACGGGAGTTCGCCCCGTCGCTGGACATCTCGACCATGCGGGCCGACAACCAGACCGTGGTCGGGTACTTCCTCGGTGCCGAGCTGTTCCTGGGCACCCGGGCCCACACCATGATCTCCCGCCATCTGGCCGACATCGCCGAGGGCGGGCTGCAGGTGGTCATCGACCGTCGCTTCCCCCTCGAGGTGGCCGGCGAGGCCCACGCCTACATCGAGAGCCGACAGGCGTTCGCCCGGGTGATCCTCGTCCCGTGATCCGTCGGCGGTCGGTAGCCTGCCAGGATGATCCGACCTGCGGCCCCCGCGGACGTGGGGACACTCGTCCAGCTGATCCACGACCTGGCCGCGTTCGAGCGGTCCCCCGGCTCGGTGGCGATCGACCGGGACCAGCTGCACGACGCACTGTTCGCCGGCGCCCCCACCGTCTTCGCCCACGTGGCCGAGCTCGACGGCGAGGTCGTCGGGATGGCCATCTGGTTCCTCAACTTCTCCACCTGGACCGGTCGACACGGCATCTACCTCGAGGACCTCTACGTCAGGCCCGAAGTGCGGGGGTGCGGTGTGGGCCGGGCACTGCTGATCGAGCTGGCTGCCACCGCCGTTCGATCCGGCTACGGCCGGGTCGACTGGTCGGTGCTCGACTGGAACGAGACCGCACTCCGGTTCTACCGGTCGCTCGGGGCCGAGCCCCTCGACAAGTGGACCGCCTACCGGCTGTCCGGCGACGGGCTGGCCACGCTCGGGGCCACAGCCCCTCCGGACCCGGCCACGGGAACCAGGTGAGACCCGGGCCACCAGCGGGCGGAGCGAGCCATCAGATGGTGAAGGCCAGGTTGGCCACCAACTGCTCCCCCAGCTCCCGATCGCCCCGCACGACGATCTCCCCGCCGGGGTCGACCGAACCGTCGGACCGGCCGCCGGTCAGCCGCAGGAACAGCATGGCCGGGAGCTCGATGCCGACCGTGGGCGAGCGGTCGAACGAGTCGACCACAGCGGCCCGGCCGTCGACCCGCACCCGGTAGGTCACCGCCAGCGGCCCGGTCAGGTCGATCTGCACCAGTGAGCCGTCGGGCAGGCGGGCCCGCCGGCCGACGATGTACCCGAGCCCGGTGGCCACCTCGTCGAGGGAGAACCGCACACCGCCGACCTCGGCCCGGGGCGGCGCTCCGACCGCGGCCCGGATGTCGTGCTCGTGCATGAAGCAGTCGTAGTGCCTGATCCTCATGAACCGGCCGTAGGTCTCGTCAGGACCGGCCGGGGTCCACGACGGTGCGTCGAAGTCGGCCTGGGTCATGGAGCGGAGGGCGGCCAGTCGCCGGCCGGTGACCTCCTTGAACCGGGCCAACACCGCCCTGCCGGCCAGGGAGCGCATCGACTCGACCCACACCTCGTTGGACTCGGCAATGGGGTTCCGCATGTGGTGGAGGTGGGAGATGTCGACCTCCGGTGGCGGCTCGCCGGACAGCATGGCCTCGGTGCCGACCACGTGGGCGAGGACGTCCCGGACCGACCAGCCGGGGAGGCAGGTGGCCAGTTCCCACTGGTCGGCCGTGAGGCCCGAGCACAGATCGGCGAGGGCGCCGAACTCGGCGCCCAGGAGCGCCACGGCGCGGTCTCGATCGACGGTGGTGGGCATCGGCCCACCGTAGCGGCCCCCGGTCCGGGCACGGAAGCGGGACCGGATCGGGGGCCGTGCTCAATGAATCCGCGGAATCGTCCGATAGGTACGTGAGGCGAAGGAGCCTGAATTGGCCATGGGAGCACGACGGAACCTCTGGAAGTGCGTCCTGGGCGGTGGCCTGTGCTTGGTCGTCGCCTACTTCGTGCTTCCCGGACAGCCGGGCAAGGACGTCGCCTACTCGGTCATCGGGCTCGGCGCGGTGGTGTGCGTTCTGGCGGGAATCCGCCTCCACCGTCCCGCCGACCGCCTCGGGTGGTACCTGGTGGCCGTGGCCGTGCTGTGCTTCGTGGTCGGGGACGGCACGGAGTACCTCCACACCTCGGTGCTCCGCGCCGACCTGTCGTTCCCCTCGGTGGCCGATGCCTGCTACCTGGCCGGCTACCCGTTCCTCTTCGTCGGCGTACTGCGGCTGGCCCGCAACCCGAACCACTCTGGCCAACGGGAGGACTACGCCGACGCCGCCATCGTGGCGGTGGGGGCCCTCGCCGTGTCGTGGCAGTTCCTGATCAGCTCCTACGTCCACGACCCGTCACTGGGAGCGCTCGGGACGGTGGTCCTGCTCGCCTATCCGATCATGGACATCGCCCTCCTGTTCGTGGTGGCCCGGGCGCTGCTCTTCGGTGACGCCCGGCAACCGTTCGAGAAGATCCTGGCCGCCGCACTGCTGATCATGTTCGCAGCTGACTTCAGCTACGAGCTGGTCACGATGCACGGCACCTACGCAGTCGGAAACCCGGTCGACGCCCTCTTCCTGGTCGACTACCTGCTCATCGGGGTGGCCGCGCTCCACCCGTCGATGGGCGAGCCCGTCGCCGTCGTCCCCAAGCTCGCCCCGAACATCTACCGGCGCGAGCCCAACGGGCGAGGACGGATCCCCGTCGTCGCCTTCGCCGGGTTCGTCCCCCCGTCCATCCTCCTCGTGTGCAGCCGGTTCGGCGTGGCGGTGGACGTCCCGGTGATGGCCGGCCTCTGCGTGGCCGTGTTCGCGCTCATCTACCTTCGGATGATGTGGCTGATCGAACGGATCACCGGTCAGACCAACGAGATCGAGGTGCACGCCCATGCCCTCGAGGCATCCCACCAGAAGCGCGACTCCCTCGAGGCCGACCTCCGCCACCTGGCCTTCCACGACGAGCTGACCGGCCTGGCCAACCGGGCCCTGCTCCACGACCGGGTCGAGCACGCGCTGGCCGCCGCACCGCGT
>Ga0224558_1000672_pt1 | contig 39462 bp, 33 predicted proteins | sample 714S32024metaG_FD_180682 | JGI IMG/M metagenome (GOLD analysis project Ga0224558, IMG submission 180682) | Peat soil microbial communities from Stordalen Mire, Sweden - 717 S3 20-24 | ecosystem: Environmental > Terrestrial > Soil > Wetlands > Peat | place: Sweden: Norrbotten County, Stordalen... | reverse complement strand
CGAGAATTGGCTGGCAAATAGGAAATGTAGTGCCAACGGCCAGTTCGACTTCTCATAAGTCTTTGGTTTCCAAGTGCTAGCGATTTGTCACTGTAGAAGATCGGTTTGGGGCGTGGCCCCCGACAGGAAGATCCGGCGGCAGTAGCACGCTTCACCCAAATTGCCTGGCGCCAGGCGCGAAAAACAGTCTCTTGCACTACCGCACCAGAAGTCGTTATTATATCCCCATCTGAAACATGGGAAAACGCATTAAAGACGAGTTCACCGGCCTGCGCATTTCACGCCAGTATCGGTATCAATTGCGGATGAAGCGGGAGAATCGCTGCATCATCTGTGGCGAACCTGCGGTAACCAAATGGAAATGTCTGAAGCACATGGTCAAAGCCCGCGAGCGGCAGCGAAAGAAACTCGGCCTCAGGCGCCGCCTCCACAACGCGCTCAGTTATCGCCTTCAGCGAGATGCTCGGGACCGTTAAACGCCAAATTCAAACAAAATGAATAAACTACTAGCCGTGGCAGGAAGCGTTCTCCTGCTAGGTGCTCCCTGTATCGTCGAAGCGGGCACTATGTTCACCAACCCCGTGATCTACGTGCAGCCGATGGTCCTGAATTTTGGCCGTGTCCCCACCAACGCGACCGCCACTGCCACCTTCGTCGTGGAGAATATGGGCATCGGCATCTTGCTCGGCAGGGCCTCGGTCCCGGCGCCATTCAAAGTTACCGCCGGCGGCAACTACTCCCTGAAAGCAAATGAGGCGCAGATGGTCACCGTCACCTACACGCCCCGCAGCGCCGAGCCCGATTCCCAGACCGTCAAGTTCACCGGCGGTGGGGGTGCCAAGACAACCGTCACCGGCACACCTGCGCCCGTGCCGCGAAAGTTGTTCACTCGCTAATAGCCCGGAGGGCGGTCGCCCCGGAGTTTCGTTCTTGTCGTCGTGATCGTAATCGTTCTCGTCCTCGTCGTCGTCCTCGATCCTCCCCTGGTTCCGATTACGAGAACAGCGACGAGGGCGATTCGGTTCCTGGGCTCCTCGAACAGCCTTTCATTTCAGAGCTTGACGAATTTGGCCGCCTGCGCCACGTCTTTGTCCCCGCGGCCCGACAGATTAATGATGATGATCCGGTCCTTGGCTAGCGTGGGCGCGCGACGCATCACCTCGGCAACAGCGTGCGCGCTTTCCAGGGCGGGTATGATCCCTTCCAGCCGCGCGAGTTCCATAAACGCCTTGAGCGCCTGCTCGTCCGTGGCGTAAGTGTATTCAACCCGTTTCAGGTCCCGCAGCCACGCGTGCTCCGGTCCGACCGCCGCGTAGTCGAGCCCCGCCGACACGCTGTGCGTGAGCTGGATTTGGCCATACTCATCCTGCAAGAGATACGAACGCGTGCCTTGCAGCACGCCGATAGAACCACCCTGAAACCGGGCCGCGTGCTTGCCGGCCGCAATGCCTTCACCACCCGCCTCCACCCCCACCATGCCCACCGACTCGTCCTTGAGGAAGGGATAAAAGAGCCCCATCGCGTTCGAACCGCCGCCAACACACGCAACGAGCAGGTCCGGCAACCGCCCCTCCTTTTCCAGAATCTGCCGCCGGGCTTCGTCGCCGATGACCCGCTGGAAATTGCGCACCATGAGCGGATAAGGATGGGCCCCATACACCGTGCCGAGAATGTAATGGGTCGTGCGTACGTTGGTGACCCAATCGCGCATCGCCTCGTTGATGGCCTCTTTCAAGGTCTGCTGGCCGGCTGTGACTGGCACAACCTCCGCGCCCAGCATCTTCATGCGCAGGACATTGAGCGCCTGCCGTTCGCAATCCACCGCGCCCATATACACGACGCATTTAAGCCCGAACATCGCCGCGACCGTGGCCGTGGCAACCCCATGCTGCCCCGCTCCTGTTTCGGCGATGACGCGCGTCTTGCCCATGCGCCGGGCGAGCAGGACCTGGCCGATGCAGTTGTTGATTTTGTGCGCTCCCGTGTGGAGCAGGTCTTCGCGCTTGAGGTAAATCTTCGCCCCGCCCAGTTCCCGAGTGAGGCGTTCTGCCAGGTATAGCGGCGTGGGCCGGCCGCAGAACTCTTTCAGATAATACTCGAACTCGCGCTGGAACTCGGGGTCCTGCTGCGAGCGGAAGTACTCGGTTTCCAACTCATGCAGCGGCTGCATCAGCGTCTCCGGCACGTAACGGCCCCCGTACGGGCCAAAGTGCCCGCGCCCATCTGGCATCGGCTCCCTCGGAATCGAACTCATACTCGCCAGCATATCTCTCCAGCGCCGTCCCCGTCGAGCGCAGCCTTGCGCCAGCCACGCTGGGAAGCCGCGCTTCGGCTTTCGGCCTTCGGCCTTCTTTCGGCCTTCGGACTTCTGCCGTCCCGCGCTCGTCGGAGCAAGACGCCCCCCTCTACCCCACCGGCGCACTCGCCCGCAGCTTCGCGATAATCCCCGGCAAATGCTGCAAGACGTACTCCACCTCCGCCTCAGTATTGTAGATTCCGAGGCTCAACCGGATACTGCTGCGCGCCCGCGTGGCGCTGCAGCCCATGGCTGTCAACACGTGCGAGGGGTCCAGCGATCCGGTGGTGCAGGCCGAGCCGCTCGAAGCGCAGATGCCCGCCTGGTCCAGCAGCATCAGGATGCCTTCCGCCTCGACGCCCTCAAAAGCAATGTTGCTCGTGTTGGGCAGGCGCGGCTCTTTGGCGCCGTTGCGCGCGCTGCCCGGAATGCCGCCGAGAATCCCCTCCTCCAACCTGTCCCGCAGCGCTCGAACGCGGCTGTCTTCGTCTTGCAGACTAGCCATCGCCAGCTCCGCCGCGCGGCCAAAGGCAACGATATTAGCCACGTTCTCGGTCCCGCCGCGCCGGCCACGCTCCTGCCCGCCCCCGATGATGTAAGGCTGGTATTTGACGCCGCGTTTGACGTAGAGCAGCCCAATGCCCTTCGGCGCATGCAACTTGTGCGCCGACAACGACAGGAAATCCGCGTCCAGCTCCCGCACGTCAATCTTCAGCTTGCCCGGCGTCTGCACCGCGTCGGTGTGGAACAGCACCCCTTTCCGTCGGCAAATCGCCGCCAGTTCGCGCACCGGGAACAGGACACCCGTCTCGTTGTTCGCCCACATCACGGATACGATTGCCGTGTCGGGACGAATTGACTTCTCCAGCAATTCTGCGTCCAGCTCCCCATCAGGCGTCACTGGCAGGTAGGTCACGGTGTAACCCCGCTTCACGAGGTATTCGCAGAACTTCAGGTTCGCCGAATGCTCGACCGCCGTGGTCAGCACGTGCCGTTTCTCCGGCTGGGTTACCAGGGCGCTGTGGATCGCCGAATTATCGCTCTCCGTCCCGCAACTCGTGAAGACGATCTCCCTCGGCTCCGCGTTGATCAGCGCTGCGACCCTCGCTCGCGCCTTGTCCACATGCCCGCCCACCTGCCGCCCGAAATCATACGTGCTCGAAGGATTCCCCCACTGCTCCCTCAAGAACGGGATCATCGCGTCCACCACTTCGGGCGCGACCCGTGTCGTGGCGTTGTTGTCGAAGTAATAAATGGTCTGCTGACTCATCGCACCAGTGCTTCCGCGCATCAATCTACCGGCTCACGAGAGGATTGCCAGTCGGAAGCCCGATATCCGGGGCGCGCGGGCGGCACGCGACTGAAGTGCCCCTTTGTCTCACCCGACTTCCGTAACTGCCCGCTCCCCGAAATGCCTGAGCAGTTCCCAATCACCTCCCTTGTAGGTCGCAATCCATTCAATAGTTCCCTAATAGATCTAAGATGGTATATCCAGTGGACATGGCCATCCCCGCAACACAGCAATTCTCATTTTGTCAGGTTGGTAGGGCGCGTCACTCCGTGCGCGCCGGTGCCAGGCCGCCTGCGAGCGAACGACGCGCACGGAGTGACGCGCCCTACCCTGCGACTCATTCCCATACTGAGAATTGCTGCAATTGTGAGCCGGCAATCAGCGGGTTGCGTTTTGGAGGAAGGGGGTGCGCAAGCCAGGGAACAGGCGACTGCCCTCACGACTGCCCTCGCCGCGTTGACTCGGCTGCCGTGCGCTCGTAGGTTGGGTTTTGATGTTTGAACTCGTTTCGTCCTACCAGCCGGCCGGGGACCAGCCGCAAGCGATTGCGAAGCTGACGGAGGGGCTTTCGGCTGGGGTGAAACACCAAGTGCTGCTGGGCGTCACCGGCTCGGGCAAGACCTTCACGGTCGCCAACGTCATTCGAAACCTCGACCGGCCCACGCTGGTTATCTCGCATAACAAGACGCTGGCCGCACAACTATACGCTGAATTCAAAGGCTTCTTCCCCAAGAACGCCGTCGAATACTTCGTCAGCTATTTCGATTACTATCAGCCGGAGGCCTATATCCCGCGCACCGACACCTTTATTGAGAAGGACTCGAGCATCAACGAGGAGATCGAGCGGATGCGGCTTTCCACGATGAGCGCATTGTTCTCGCGCCGGGACGTGATTGTGGTCGCCAGCGTCTCCTGCATCTATGGCATCGGCAGCAAAGAGGATTATGAGGCGATGGTCATCAACATCCGCACCGGGATGGAGATGGCCCGGGAGCAATTCCTCCGGCGTCTGGTGGATTTGCAGTACACACGCAACGACATCGAGTTCACGCGCGGGCAGTTCCGCGTGCGAGGCGACACGGTGGAGCTGTGCCCGGCGGGCCGCGAAGACGCCTTGCGGGTCGAGTTCTTCGGCGACGATATTGAACGCATCACCCGCTTCGAGCCACTGACAGGGCACAAGATAGAGGCGCTCGAAGCCGTCACGGTCTATCCCGGCAAGCAATTTGTCACGCCCGCCGAGAAGCTGCGGCCTGCGCTGCTGGCGATTCGCGAGGAGCTGGGGGAACGGATCGCCTGGTTCGAAAAGGAGCGCAAGCTGCTCGAAGCCCAGCGCATCAAGATGCGCACCGAGTACGACCTGGAGATGATGGAGGAGATGGGATTCTGCTCCGGCATCGAGAACTACTCGCGGCACCTGGCTAAACGCCCTGCCGGCTCGCGCCCGTGCACGCTGTTTGATTTCTTCCCCAAGGATTACCTGCTCGTGATTGACGAATCGCACGCGACGGTCCCGCAGATCGGCGGCATGTTCGAGGGCGACCGCTCGCGCAAGACAGTGCTGGTGAACTATGGTTTCCGGCTGCCCAGCGCGCTGGATAACCGGCCGCTCAACTTCGGTGAGTTTCAATCCATGCAAAACCAGACCATCTACGCCAGCGCGACCCCAGGGCCGCGTGAGATGGAATGGTGCCAGGGCCACGTCGTCGAGCAGATTGTCAGGCCCACCGGCCTGGTGGATCCGAAAATCACAGTCAAGCCGCTTACCGGCCAGATTGATGACCTCATTGACGAGAGCCGCCGCCGCACCGAGGTGAAGGAGCGAGTGCTGGTCACCACCTTGACCAAGCGCACCGCCGAGGAACTCACCGACTACCTGCGCGAGATCGGCATCCTGGTGCAGTACCTGCATAGCGAGATTGACGCCATTGAGCGCGTGGAGATTCTGCGCGCGCTGCGCAGAGGAGAGTTTGATGTGCTGGTCGGTATCAATCTGTTGCGGGAGGGGCTGGACCTGCCAGAGGTATCGCTAGTGGCAATCCTCGACGCGGACAAGGAGGGCTATCTGCGCAGTGCCACGAGCCTGATTCAGACGGCGGGCCGGGCCGCGCGCCACCTGCACGGCGAAGTCATTCTCTATGCCGACGTGATGACGCAGAGCATCCAGAAGTTCCTCGCGGTGTCGGAATACCGGCGGAAGAAGCAACTGGCCTATAACGAGGAGCACCATATCACGCCGCGCAGTGTCACCCGTGCCGTGGAGGAAAGCCTGTCGTCACACCACACGAAGAGCGAGGAAGCCTACGCGCTCCTACGCGAGTCCGGGGTGGATATTGACATCAACGAGACCGTCAAGGAACTCGAGGAAGAGATGCTTGCGGCGGCGAACAACCTGGAGTTCGAGAAGGCAGCACTGTTGCGGGACCAGATTCGGGAGCTGAAGCGGGCGGTAGATGGCAGCGAGCCGGTGAAGGGCGCCGGGCAGCAGTCGGTGAGCTATGGCAAGTCAAGTAAGCGAACGTCGTCGGGAAGCCGCGGCCGGCGAAGCCGCCGAGTGTCGGAGCCACTTTGACCCACTCGCATACTCTGGGATTTTGGGACGGCCAGCTTAACCGCAGAGGCGCGAAGGGCGCAGAGGTTTGCTTTTGGGGCGGCTTTTCTGCACTGTAATGACCCGAGTTGCTCCCGGCGCGAGGACTGTCCGAGCGGCATGGCGCGGGCATTCTTGTCGGCAGCAGGGTGAATTGGTTTGCGGGCCACAGGCGTTTTCGGAGCCGGGGGGGGGGGGGGGGCGTTGCTGCGGGCAAGAATGCCCGCGCGCCGACTTGGTTGCGACTTTGCCGCGCCAGGTTAATCGCCGCTTCCGGGCTCAATTCGCGGACAAATCCTCGGGCATTTGCGCCAGGAGTTTGTATTTCCAACCTTTCCGGCGCAGGATGGTTTGCCAAAGCTGGTCGCAGGCCGTGTCGAATACCAATTCGAGCGAGGCGGGGTAGGTGAGCCAGGCCTTGCGTTTCATCTCGTCCTCAAGCTGGCCCGGACTCCAGCCCGCATAGCCGGCGAACAGCTTGAGCTTCCGGGTCGGAGAAAGCGAACCGCTGATCTCCAACAGTGAATCGAGCGAATGGCCCAGGCTTAGATTCGGGATGACGGTGGCGTCGGGGATGAACGAGTCCGAGTGGAGGAAACTTAGGGCGGAAGGCTGGACGGGGCCGCCGAGAAAGAGCGGGAAGGCTTTAAGGGCGTCGGGCAAGTCAGCGACGATCATCTCGCCGACGTTGCTGCCCGTAGCGCGGTTGAGCACGAGGCCGAACGCGCCTTCGGCGTCGTGCTGGCAGATGAGCACCACGGTGCGCTGGAAGAACGAGCCATGCAGTTGGCCGCTGTCGAGTAGCAACTGGCCTTTCAAGAATTTGTCCTTTTCCGGCATACCAGTGGAACCGTCTAATGCTTGCGCCTGAGGCAATCTGGACTAGATTTTGCTTATGTCAAAGCTTTGTCTGCTTTTGATCCTGGCGGCCATGCTGGTAGGGGCTGCAGGATGCGCAACTCATTCAGGAAGCCGGGAATTCATACCGGGCCAAGGCTGGGTGCCGAACGACTGAGCGTTCAAGGCTCAGTCGGTCTGAGCCGGAATTCCCGCTCTAACTGAGCCAGCAACCGCCCGGTCGAAAGCAAGCAAGCGAATCAGGGCGGGAAGAGCCCGCCACTGCGCAGGTTTACAGGTTCTTAAGGCTGCTCAGGCCAGCGCCTTGACCTTGTTGATGATGGCGTTGGCGTCAATGTGATACTTGGCCAGTAACTCGGCGGCGTGGCCGGAGTGCGGGAGTTCTTGCACGGCCAGCTTGTGGACTTTGACCCCGTCGGCGCTGAGTTCGCCCGCCACCGCGTCGCCCAACCCGCCTTCGATGTAGTGATCTTCGACTGTGACGACGAGGTTCTTGGTCTTCTTCGCGGCGGTCTTGATGACATCCTTCGCCAGCGGCTTAATGCTGTAGGCGTCAATGACCGTGATGCCGATGCCCTCGCTCTTCAAGGCATCAGCCGCTTTGAGCGCCTCGTAGAGTGTGACGCCGGCAGCGACGACGGTGACCTTGTCCTCCGCTGACTGGCGCAGCACCTTAGCGCCGCCAATCGGGAACGTTTCCTCGTTACTGTAAATGACCGGAGTCTTGGGGCGTGAGGTTCGGAGGAAGCAAATGCCTTTATGGGCGGCGATCTGGTCCATCAACTTCTCGGCACAGACGGCGTCGCTGGCGTAAACGACCGTGCTGCCGGCGACGGCCCGCATCATGGCAATGTCTTCCAATCCCATTTGGGAGGGGCCATCCTCGCCGATGCTCACACCGACATGGGAGCCCACCAGCTTTATGTTAGCCGTCGAGATGCCCGCCACGCGGATCTGGTCATAAGCGCGGGTGAGGAAACAAGCGAAGGTGGAGGCAAAGGGCACTTTGCCGCGGGTGCTAAAACCGGTGGCAACGCCGACCATACACTGCTCGGCAATAAAGCATTCCGAGAAGCGGTCCGAGAACCTCTTGGAAAACTTCTCCGAGAAGGTGGAGTTCTTCGTGTCGCCATCCATCGCCACCAGGCGCGAGTCCACTGCGCCGATGCGGACCAAAGCGTTGCCGAACGCCTCGCGCGTGGCGACCATATCGCCCAGTTTGTAGGTTGTAGGCGGGTAACTGGCGGGGGCCTCGTTTTTCGGCGCCGGCAGTTGATTCGGGGCCGGGATGGGATGGCCAATGCCGGATTTGGCGGTGGGCTGGAGTTCTGCAAAAGCGCGGTCGGCTTCCTCTTTCGAGAGCGGCTTGCCGTGCCATCCTTCCTTGTCCTGGAGGAAGGAGACGCCGCCGCCCTTCAAAGTTTTGGCGAGGATGACCAGCGGCTGATGCCCCAGGCCAACGGCGGCGAGCACTTCGAGGATCTCCTCCAGGTCGTGCCCGTCAATCACCTCCGTGCGCCAGCCAAAAGCCTCGAAGCGCTTCTTGTAGGCGTCGAGGTCGTAGCCGAGAGCAGTGGGCTGGCTTTGGCCGAGCCGGTTCACATCCACCACGGCAATCAGATTGTTCAGATGGTAAGTGCTGGCCAGCGACGCCGCTTCCCAGACGGAGCCCTCCGCGCATTCGCCGTCGCCGAGCAGGACATAGGTGCGGTAGTCCAGGTCGTCGAGCCGTGCGCACAGCGCCATGCCGACGCCGACGCTCAAGCCCTGGCCCAGCGAGCCGGTGGCGACATCTACGAACGGGAGGCGCGGGGTCGGATGGCCTTCGAGATCGCTGCCGAGCTGGCGGAGCTTGAGCAGTTCCTCTACCGGGAAGAGCCCGGTCTCGGCCCAGGCGGCGTACAGCAGTGGCGCGGCGTGGCCTTTGGAGAGGATGAACCGGTCGTTGTTGTGGTAGTGAGGGTTCTTCGGGTCGTAGCGCATGTGCCCGAAGAACAGTGCTGCGACGAGGTCGGCCGCTGAACAGCATGAAGTGGGATGCCCGCTACCCGCCGCCGTCGTCGCCGCAATGGAATGGATGCGCAACTGATTGGCGATACCCTTTAAGCTCTCGATATCAATGTCGTTCATGAATAGAATAGACTTTAAGCGTGAAAGGCTGAAAAGAAAGCAGAAATGCTGGCACGGGTCACCTGGGCAGGGCGTGGCCAGGGATATTGCAGATCGGCGCGAGGCCGACGGGGTTGAGGGTATAGATGCCGCCCGCCGGGCAAACTGGCAGCGCATTGCTCTTCACGTAGGGCGATAAATCTGCGGCGGTGAGGAGGGCGCCCCGCGGCTTTTGTCGTTCCAAGGCCCATTGCTGCTTCGCGGCATCAATCACGCGGAGGTTATTGATGCAGGCGGCGGCCATGACCTGCTCGGAATTGGTCGCAGTGAGACCAGAAAGCGCGGCCAAGGGGACCTGGGCGGCGGGGTTGGGTCGCCCCGTGGATGCCGGCTGAAGCGGGTTGGCGCGCAGGGCCTGGAATTGAGCTTGAGCGCCCTCGGCTTGCGCCTGGGCCGTCTGGAGTTGGGTGGAGAGTCGCTGCTTGTCTCCGCGCAACTGGCTCGCCTCGTTGCGGAGGCGCAGCAGTTCCTCGTTGTCCTTGCGCAAGCGGGTCAGTTCGTCGCTTTCTGCCTGCGTACGGTTTGTCTTGGCTTCCTCGATCTCGGCTCGCAACTGTTGCAGTTGTTGGCTGTCCTCACGGAAGGCGGCCAGTTCCACGTCCTTCCTCTGGCTGCCGGCGTACATCCAGGCCAGCCCAGCGCCCAAGCCCAGGACACACAGCCACGGCAATAGCGACTTCAGTTTCATCGTCAGACTCCTTCCGTAATGCTTCGACCAACATGCAATCGTCAGAGTGCGCAGCATATTCACGCGCGCTCTGCTGATAGGGACGCGTTCCACCGCATCCCAGATCCGGTCAGACTTCGGGGACGCGGTGGAACGCGTCCCTACCTGAAATGGTACGCGAGGAGAGGGTCGAACTCTCAACCTTCGGCTCCGGAGGCCAGACGACGCCCAAACCAATCCGCACCAAGTCCAATCTGGCCAATAACTTACCCGTTGTAAACCCTGATATTCGCCATTTGTTCTGGTTCCTGTTCTGGTTGAAGGGTGAATTCATTCCAAAAGGTATTCGACGGTTCACGCCGGAGAATTCGCGGTCTGTGGCAACGGAACGGCTCTTTTTTCGTTCAGGCGATGGTGGTTGGGGCCGAAATCGTTCGGGAGTATGTTGAAATTGAAACTGGCAAACGGGCTGACCGTCCGGTTTTGGCGGAGGCCATCCGCGATTGTAAGGCCGGTGGGTATTGCCTCTGTGTCGCCAAGCTTTGCAGACTTTCAAGAAATCTTCACTTTGTTACGGAGCTTCAAAACTCCACGGTGGATTTCGTCGCGGCTGATAACCCGCATGCCACGCCGTTTCTAATTCACATTCTTGTCGCCGTCGCAGAACTCGAGAGAAATCAGATTAGTTCCCGCACCAAGTCCGCCTTGGAAGCCGCCAAACGCAGTGGAACCAAACTGGGGGACCCTCAATATCAAGCCGCCATTTCCAAGGCCGTTGAAGCACGCCAGAAGATTGCCGCTGACCGCAACGCCGGGCTCCGCAGGATGGTCGCGGAAGTGATGGAAAAGACGGGGCTGACCAAACTGGCCGAAATTGCCCAAGCCCTAAACCTTCGCGGCATTAAAACCAATCGCGGCTGTGAATTCACCCCGACCCATATTCACCGCTTACTGAAGGCCGCCTAAACACTACACCGTCCGACACCGGCTGCCCGGTGTCGGTCATCAAACCAAGAGTGAGGCGATGATATGAGAGAAACCATACGCAACGGGAAATTGGAAATAATCGGTTATCGTGAAACCGGGTCAGGCAACCGCGAAATCCTCCGCAGCCAAACGGGTCAAATTCTCGGGCGATATGAAACCGACACGGGCATTACACGGGATGCCAGCGGAAAAATCACAGGTCGCGGCTCAAACCAACTGCTCCGCCTGCTGAAATGACCCCGACTTTTGTGGGCGGTCCCGCGTAACGACTTACAGCGACGATGGTCAAAACCATACACCACCTCGACGCTGACAGTCGGCTTCGCGGCGAAGCACCGAAAAACGTCCCGGCGGTTCACAGACTATGAAAATCACATCGGACCTCTTTGATGCCTTCCTCAAGTGCCCTACCAAGTGCTATCTCCGCTCGATCGGACAAACTAGGGCAGGCAACGCCTACGCCGAGTGGGTACGCGAGCAGAACGACGCCTACCGAAAAGAAGCCGTGCAGCGGTTGGTGACGCTGGCTGAAGGTGAAGTTGCTGTTACCCAGCCCGGCGCTGCAAATCTCAAAACCGCCACGTGGCGGCTCGCGGTGGACTTGTCCGTGGAGACGGAAGAAATGGCGTCGAGTCTGCACGCCGTCGAGCGGGTGCCATCCCAAGGCCGAGGCAAACCGGCCCAGTTCATTCCTGTCCGGTTCACCTTCTTCAACAAGCTCACCAAGGACGACCGATTGCTGGTGGCATTTGATTCGTTCGTTTTGTCCGAGGTCCTCGGACGCGAGGTCAGAGTGGGCAAGGTCATCCACGGAGACGACCACGCCACGCTGAATGTCAAGGTCGCGTCCTTGCTGGGTACCGTGCGAAAGATCGCGGGGAAGATCCCGGAGTTGTTGGGTGGTGGTTCACCCCCCGACCTTATCCTGAACCACCACTGTGGAGAATGCGAGTTTCGTGACGGCTGCCGCCAAAAGGCACTGGAAAAGGACGACCTCAGTCTGCTGGGCGGCATGAGCGCGAAGGAGCGCCAGAAACTCCGCAGCAAAGGTATCTTCAACGTCACTCAGCTCTCCTACACATTCCGGCCCCGCCGCCGCCCCAAACGGCTCCGAGGCAAGCGCGAGAAGTATCACCACTCCCTGAAGGCGCTTGCGATTCGGGAAAAGAAGATCCACATCGTCGGCAGCCCGGAATTGAAAATCGAAGGCACGCCAGTCTATCTGGATGTCGAGGGCCTGCCCGACCGCGATTTCTATTACCTCATCGGTGTGCGCATTGGCAACGGTGATTCCGCCGTCCGGCACAGCTTGTGGGCGGACACTGTCGCGGACGAGGGGAAGATTTGGCGGGAATTGCTCAGCATCCTCGAAACGGTTGAAAAGCCGGTGCTGATTCACTACGGCAGTTATGAGTCGGAGTTCTTGGAACGGATGGGCGAGCGTTACAACAGCCCGTTGCAGGTAGCCGATCAGAGGTACTACGGCGAGGCTCCGGCGAGGCCCGCGTGATGGTCCGGTGCAGGGCGGGAAGGGGCGGCTAGGCTGGCAAGGGGCGAGACGAGTGGCTTGGCTTTTCGAGGGAGCATTCTCCCTCCCGCTCCGTCTAACCGGCTATGAAACGTTGGACGCTATTGTCGGTTCTGTTCGCACTGTTTGGAGCAGCTTCCCTCCCATGTCCCGGGGCTGGCTTGATTATCGTTGATGACGTGAACTGGCGGCCGGGGCCCATGCCGCCGCCTGTCGTCCCACTGCGGTGGCCGCGGCCGTTTCCGCCGCCCCGGCCGCACGCCTTTTCACCGCTGGACGTGAATTACGTCAAGGTCCACACCCGCATCACCGACCAGGTGGCCGTGACCTCTGTGGACCAGGAGTTCTACAACCCAAACCCAGCGCGGCTGGAGGGCACCTTCGTGTTCCCCATACCCAAAGGAGCACACATTGACAAGTTCACGATGGAGATTGACGGCAAGCAAGTCGAAGCCGAACTGCTTTCTGCTGACAAGGCGCGGCGGATTTATGAAGACATCGTGCGCAAGCTGAAGGACCCGGCCTTGCTCGAGTATGCCGGGCGCGACGTTTTCAAGGTGCGCATCTTCCCGATCGAGCCGAACAGCAAGAAACGCATCACTCTGTCCTACACGGAACTCCTTAAGGCGGATGACGGTCTGGTGAGCTACGTGCTACCGCTCAGCACGGAGAAGTTCTCCGCCAAACCTATACACAATGTCAGTGTCAAAGTTGACTTGGAAAGCAAACGCCCGCTCAAGTCCATTTACTCGCCGAGTCACGCAGTCGAGGTAAAACGGCACGGCTCGACCAGCGCTACCGCCGGGTATGAAGCCACCGATGTCCAGCCGGACACGGACTTCGCGCTCTATTTCGCGCCGGAGAAGGATGAGATCGGCGTCAACCTGCTGACTCACCGCCGGAGCGATGAGGACGGCTATTTCCTGTTGCTCGCCTCGCCGGGCGTGGATGTGAAGGAGAAGCAGGTGGTGATGAAAGACATCGCCTTCGTCCTGGACACTTCCGGCTCGATGGCAGGCAAGAAGCTGGAGCAGGCCAAGAAGGCGCTGCAATTCTGCGTCGAGAACCTCAACGAGGGTGATCGGTTCGAGATCATCCGCTTCTCGACTGAGGTCGAGCCGCTCTTCGACAAGCTCATCAAGGCCACCGACCCGAACCGCGCCAAGGCCAACGATTTCATCAAGGACCTCAAGCCCATCGGAGGCACCGCGATTGACGATGCTCTGCGCAAAGCGCTGGCGTTGCGGCCCGGCGGGGAGGACCGCCCCTTCGTCGTCATCTTCCTTACGGATGGCCGGCCCACCATCGGCACGACCGACGAGGACCAGATTGTGGCCAACGTGAAGAAGGAGAATGATGGCCGCACGCGCGTCTTCTGCTTTGGCATCGGCACGGATGTAAACACCCATCTGCTGGACCGGATCACGGAAGACACCCGGGCCGTCAGCCAGTACGTCTTGCCCGAAGAAGACCTTGAAGTGAAGGTTTCCAACTTCTTCTCGAAGATCAAAGAGCCGGTCCTGGCCAATCCCACCCTCAAATTCACGGGCGACATCCGCGCGACCAAGCTCTATCCCACGCCACTGCCCGATCTCTTTAAAGGTGAGCAATTGGTGCTCGTGGGACGCTACTCCGGCAAGGGTGACGCGGCGGTCATTGTGGAAGGCAGCGTGAACGGCGCGGCCAGGAAATTCACTTACGAAGTGAGCTTCCCCGAGGATGCCTCTGCCAACGAATTCATCCCGCGCCTCTGGGCCACCCGGCGCGTCGGCTACTTACTGGACGAAATCCGATTGCACGGCGAGCACGGCGAACTTCGCGAGGAGGTGACCGAACTGGCGCGCAAGTATAGCATCGTGACCCCGTACACCGCTTACCTGATTTTGGAGGACGAAACCCAGCGTAATGTGCCGATGCCCATGCGCTCGCTGCAAAGCTTTGGCGGGGATAGCGGCGCACGGCGCGAGGCGGCGCAGGCTTGGAGCAACTTCAAGACGGAGAGCAGCGGGGACGCAGCCGTGGCCAGCGCTCGGTACGGCATGGCTTTCAAATCAGCGAATGCGGCCGCCCCGGCAGCCGTCAACGGCGCCATTGAAGCGCGCCGGTCCCTCGGGCTGTCCGATGTGGCAAGCGGCGTCGCGGAACCATCGTCGGCTGACCGCAGCAAAGACCGGCTCGTGCAGTATGCGCAACAGACGCAATTCGTCGCCGGCAAGAGCTTCTTCCAGAACGAAAAGCAGTGGATCGACTCGGCTGTCCAGAAGCATCCCAAAGCCAAGCAAGTGCGCATTCAGTTCGGCTCGGCGCAGTACTTTGACCTGATTGCCAGGGCTCCGGAGGCGCTGCCCTGGCTGGCGCTGGGGCAGAACGTGCAGTTCGTCCTGTATGACATGATCTATGACATCTACGAGTGATTTGAACTTAGAATAGGAGTCACCATGAACATCAAGCATCTCATCTCCGCCACACTGATCCTCGCCGGCGTTTGCGCCCTAACCGTGTCGGCGGGAACCGATTCGACCCAATCGCCCAAAGCCGCCACCAAAGCCACTAAGCCACGCATCGAGGTCTGCTTCGTGCTCGACACTACCGGCTCGATGGGCGGCCTCATCGAAGGGGCCAAACAGAAGGTCTGGTCCATTGCCAACGACATGATACGCGCCAAGCCGACGCCAGAAATCCGGCTTGGGCTCGTGGCGTACCGCGACCGCGGGGATGAGTATGTGACGAAGACATTCGACCTCACTAACGACATTGATGCCGTCTATGGGCATCTTCGGTCCTTCCAGGCCGCCGGCGGCGGCGATGAGCCGGAGTCGGTGAACGAGGCGCTTCAGGATGCCGTCCGGAAGATGTCATGGAGCCAGGACCGGCAGGTTTTAAAGCTCATCTTCCTGGTCGGCGACGCGGCGCCGCACATGGATTACGCCGACGGTCCCAAGTACCCGCAGGTATGCCAGGAAGCCGTGAAGAAGGACATCGCTATCAATACGGTCCAGTGCGGAAGCATCGAGAGAACCACGCCGTTCTGGAAAGAAATCGCACAGTTATCGGAGGGCAGCTACGCCGCCATTGCGCAGTCCGGCAACATGGTCGCTATCGCCACGCCGATGGACAGCGAGCTGGCAGATTTGAACCGCAAACTGGGCAAGACGCTGGTGGCCTATGGCGCCGAGCCTGCGCGCCGGGCTGTCGCCACCAAGCAGCTTGCAGCCGAAGCAGCCCCGGCATCGGTGGCCGCCGATCGGCTCGCCTTCAATGCCCGCGCGGGCGTTGCCGTCCAGGGCGAAGGCGAATTGCTCGGCGGCCTGAGCACCGGCAAGATGAAATTGGAATCCCTCGACAAGGACCAGCTTCCAGCCGAGTTGCAGAAACTGGACCGGGTTGCGCTAAAAGCGGAAATCGGTAAGAAGCAAAAGGAGCGCGCCGACCTGCAAGCCCGCATTCAAAAGCTGACCCAGGAGCGGGAAGAATATATGGCCGCCGAGCGCAAGCGCTTGGCCGAGCTGGGCAAGGGCGATTCGTTCGATGAGAAGGTCGCCGCCAGCATCCGCGCACAGGCCACCCGGAAGGGAATCGATTACGGGAAGTAGCGGCAGCTAAGGTGTCTTAGAGAACCATAGCTCAGCTAAGAGATAGATTGCAATTGAATGCGACGCGACGAAGACTGTAGGCACTTCTAAGCCTGCGTTAATCAACTTATGACAATCAATGTGCTGGGTGAACCGCGATTCATCTCTCCAATCCGACGTACGGTTAGCGACGACCTCCGCATCCCGGAACAGATCGTCCAAGACCGGCAATCGCCGGGACCGGCTGGGACCATTTTTGAGCTGGCTGGCCCGCGCGCGAAGTTGTTCTTCGATCCCAAGCGGACACGCGCCGGCATCGTCACCTGCGGCGGATTGTGCCCCGGCCTGAATGATGTCATCCGCTCCCTCTTTCTCGAATTGCATCATGCTTACGGGGTGAAAGAAGTGCTTGGTTTCAGGGGTGGCTACCAGGGACTCGATCCCGCGCGCGGGGCCGAGCCGGTCGTGATGACGAGGGAATTCGTGGACAATATCCACAGGGAGGGAGGGACGGTGCTGGGGACATCGCGGGGGCCCGTGGATATCGGTCTGGCGGTGGACAACCTGATCCGCCGGCGTATAGATATTCTCTTTACCATCGGTGGCGATGGCACCCAGCGCGGTGGGAATGACTTGTTTCAAGAAGCCAAAAGGCGTGGACACCCTCTGGCGGTGGTGGGTATTCCCAAGACCGTTGACAATGATGTGGCCTTCGTGTCGCGCACCTTCGGCTACCTGACCGCGGTCCAGGAGGCGGCCGGAGTCATTTACCGCGCCCACACCGAGGCGCGGAGCGTTCACAATGGCATCGCCTTAGTTAAACTTATGGGTCGCCATGCGGGGTTCATCGCCGCCGGAGCCACCGTGGCCAGCCAGGACGTGAACTTCACACTGGTTCCGGAGGTGCCCTTCAAGCTGGAAGGCAAGCGCGGGTTCCTGACGGCACTCGGCCAGCGCATCGTCAAGCGGGCCCACGCCGTCGTCGTCATAGCCGAAGGGGCGGGACAAGACTTGCTGGAGACCGGACAGGCCGCGCACGACGCCTCCGGCAATGTCAAGCTCAAGGATATTGGCCTGCTCCTGCGTGATCGAATCGAGGCGCATTTCAAGTCGGAAAAGATTCCCATGGTCATTCGCTATTTCGATCCCAGCTATTTCATTCGTAGCAGCCCGGCAAACGCCGAAGACTCGATTCTGTGCGACCTGTTCGCGCGCCAGGCCGTGCATGCCGCGATGGCCGGCAAGACCGGCCTGGTGATCGGCTATCTGCACGACAAGTTCATTCACGTGCCCATCGAACTGCTCACCAGCCGCAAGAAATCCATGGACCCGGACGGCTTCGCTTGGAGCGCTGTGCTGGCTGCGACTGGCCAACCGGAACGATTCGAGTAAAGTGCGGAGCTATGATCAGCACCGCCGTATTTGACACCAAACCGTACGATCGCGAACTGCTTCAGCGAGCCTCGGCCAGCAGCGCTATCGACTGGCGCTTCCTGGATTTCCGGCTGTCCCGGGAAACCGCCCCCTTGGCGACCGGCGCGCAGGCCGTCTGTGTGTTCGTGAATGACCAGTTGGACTGGTCCTGTCTGGAGGCGTTGGCCACCGGCAAGCCTTTCGTTGAAGGCTCAGTGCTGACGTGACCGCTTCATCGGCTGTGATGTCGAGTAGTCAATTTCTTCCTTTGTGTCGGAGCCAGAAGCAGGTAATATTCGACCCGTTTCAAGCAAAGCTATGCAAGACGAGCCCAATGTTAATTTTCGCACCTGGGGTCAGGATAGCATTTCCTATGGTCCGATGGAACTGCCCGCACTGGTGACTTGGCTTAAGCAGGGACGGGTGCTGCGCAACACGTGGGTGTTTTCCGAGCAGCGGGGTGAATGGGCCAGGGCGGGAGAGATGACCGAGCTGAAGGGGTTGTTTAAGTCCACGGTCGGCGCTCCCACAGCGGCTGCTACGCCGGGCATCACCTCGGGCTCATTGCGGCGCATCAAGATTCTGGCCGACATGGATGAACGGCAGCTCGATTCCTTTCTCCAATACATGGAGGTGCTGAAATTGCAGCCCAACGCAACGGTGTTCAAGAAAGGCGACCATGGCGACGCCATGTTCCTGGTGCTGGTGGGCGAACTGCGCGCCCGTGTAATGGTGGGAGGCCAGGAATCGACCCTTGCGGTGCTGGCCGTGGGCGAGTGTTTCGGCGAGATGGCGGTGATTGATGAAGGACCTCGTTCTGCCGACGTGGTCGCCAACATGGAGTGCTTGTTGCTTAAGATTTCGGCTGGCGCTCTGAAAAAGGTCTTCCGAGAGGCTCCGGCCCTGGCGGCGCCATTCCTGCTAGGGTTAAGCAAGACGATCAGTACCCGCGTGCGGACGCTCACCAAGCGCTACGAAGACTCCATTCTCTTCGCGCGGACCGCGAACCAGGCGACATAACCATAATTAGTGCTGCGCAAAGGTGACCCACGCCGCGATGGCAGCGATGTGTATGACCTGGTCGGTCCAAAGCCGGATGAGAGCGGCTTGAGGGGCGCTGTCGGACTTCTTGAAGACCCGTATCCACCAGTTGAGCGGGCGGCCGGTGTCCAACAGCAGGTGGAGAATCCCTAGCACGACCCCGCCCGCCCAGCCTAAAGCTAATCCCAGCAGGAGGCCGTGAATCGAGGCATGAACCCAGCCTGCGGGGTGCCGCAGATTCCCTTTGTTGAGCGCCATCCAGTCGTTCTGCAAGAGCCAGTCCGCAACCAGGTGCGCCACGAAACCTCTTTCGAAGGGGGTCATGGCGGGATCAGAATCGGACGAACTGCCGGGAGTGCCGCGACCGCGCCTGCTCCTCCTCCCGGTGCCGGGCATTGCTGCGACCGAACGGCACTTCCCCTGACTGAACGTGCAGGTCCGATCCTTTGTTCTCGATGAGCACCCCGAGCAAGTCAGCTAGCGCAGGCGGAGGTCTGGTTTCTTGCACGAAGGCAGTCTTATCCGTGATGCTCCAAATTGTCGAGACTGTTTGTAGTTCAGGTCTCAGGCCATTACCGGCTGCGCTGAGCCGAGCCGAGCCACCGTCTGCTGCACCCAAACCTTCAGCTCGGGAGAAAGGGAAGTGAACCGGATTCGGGTCTGGCCGGACGCGCCAGCCACGGCGCCTATAACTTTAGCATAGATTTCCCCTCCCGGATTCGCTCCCGCCACTGGCTTGAGTTCAATCTTGAGGTTGCTGAGAGGAACGAGCGACAGCGCGGATTCGATGCCGGCCTCGGATTCTGACAACGCCGCCAGCCGTCCTTGGTGAACCGTTCGCCCCAGGAATTTCTCCTCCAGCACAGTGAAAGAGATAGGCAGCGGCTGCGGCAGTGTACCGAGGGCCTTGGACCTCGAGGGTAGCGAGAGGTTGAACGGTTCGCCGATGCCGCCGACTTCATACAATTTCAGACTGCGCGTCGCCCCTTTAGGCTCAACTTGAAACTGGCCGTCAATCCGCAGCGGTGCCTTGATCGCATCGCGTGTGCTCTCCGAAATCAAAAGCTGGCCGCCGGTGGTGAAAGATTCGATGCGTCCGGCGAGGTTGACGTTCGAGCCCACCGCGGCGTATTTCGTCCGCCGCAGCGAACCGATGTTGCCGACGATCACCCTTCCCGTATGGATGCCAATCCCCATTTCGAGTTCAGCGGCGCCTTTCGCCGCAAGCCGCCGGTTGACTTCCGCCATTGCGAGCTGCATGGCCAATCCGCACGCCACCGCCTTCGCGGCGTGGTCATCACAAGCCAGCGGTGCTCCGAACATGACCAGGATGGCGTCGCCAATGATCTCGTCAATGGTGCCCTCGTAACGGCTGATGACGTCCACCATCGCCTCAAGGTAGAGATTCAGGAACTCAATGACCTCACGCGGGCTCAGCCGAGCCGCCAGGGCCGTAAAGCCCCGGAGGTCAGACATTAGGATGGTGACTTCGCGCTCCTCGCCGCCCAGTTCGAGGCCTTCCGGCGATTGCAGAATGCTCGCGGCTACCTCCTCGGACACGTAACGGCCGAAAGCGCGACGCACCAGTTCATGGGCCCGCGCCAGCTCCGCGTTCTTGCCGGCCAGGCTGCGGCGTAGCTCATCAATGGTCAGATGCGTGTTGACCCGCGCGAGCAACTCGTGGGCGTTGAACGGTTTGGCGACGTAATCCACCGCACCCAACTCGAAACCCTTGACGATGTCGGCGGTGTCTGTCTTCGCCGTCAGAAAAATGACGGGGATTTGGCGCCATTGCTCGGCGGCCTTGAGTTGGCAGCAGGTTTCAAAGCCGTCCATCTCCGGCATCATCACGTCGAGCAGGATCAGGTCGGGCTGGACGCGGGCCAACACTTCGAGCGCCTGCTTGCCGTTCGTGGCGACGCTGATCTGGTAGCCTTTCTCCCTCAGAATAGCCGCCAGCGCCTGGATATTGGCTGGCGTGTCATCCACCACCAGAATGCGGCTGCTCATGTTGGGAACCTCGGCCGGCGGCGGGACCGCTGAGCCCTCTATTGGTTCTCCTCGTGCGACCGCTGGCGCGCCGCCAGGTAAGCATCCAACTCGGCCATATTCTTGAAGATCGCCACGCCCGGAAGCGACTTCATAATCTCGAAAACTTCTTGGATCTGGGGCTGCATGTTGACGAACGAGGCTTGACCCCCGCGTTCCTTAAGTTGTTTGCGCGCCATTGAAAAGACGCGCAGGCCGGCGCTGCTGATGAATTTCAACTGGGCCAGATCAAATACGAGGTGTTTGATCTGACTGGCCAGCACGGGTGAGAGTTGGCGCTCTAACTCGGGAGCGGTCGCAGTATCGAGACTGCCCGTAAGTTTCACAGTCACGTCTCCAAGGTTTCTGTCGCCGACGGTCTTGAGGATCAGTATTTCGAGTGGCATATCAGTATTTACGTTCTAGTTGTCGTTTGTTTGTTTCTCCATTGCAAATTCATTTGTGGCTCGTCGCCTAACCGAGTCGTTTGGTCAGGCGCAGGACATTCTCACCGGCTTCGCGCGCGTAGCGTATCTCATCCATGTAACGGCGGACGAGCTGTATTCCCCAGCCGCCGGCCGGCCGGTCCTCGCCGTCCGCTTCCTTCTCCGGCACGGGCGCCTGCGTGGGATCGAACTCCTGGCCACGATCGCGCAGCTCGATGACCACTGCACTGCCGGTGTGTTCGAGCGTCACACGAAACGTCTGCCGCGCGTCGCGCTGATAGGCGTGGTTGACGATATTGCTGGCGCATTCCTCCAGGGCCAGCGCAAGCCCGAACAGTTGTTTGTCAGGGACCTGCCGCACCTGGCCGAATTCCTGCAAGGCCTCCACCGCTCGCATCACTTCCTCGGGCGTGGCGTGCAACTCCAGCGTCATGCGCGGCCCCCCTTTTCCGACGAGCCGCCGCCGACTCTCAGCGCCAGGATCGCGATGTCGTCGGACTGTGGTGCGGCGCCGGCGAACGCCCGGACTTTCTGGAGCAACCCCGCGGTCATGGCTGCCGGGGATTCACCGGCGAAAACGCGCGCGTCGGCCAGGAGCCTGTCGCTGCCGTAACATTCATCCTGTGGATTGAAGGCCTCGCTAACGCCGTCGGTGTAGAAGATCAAGGCATCGCCCTCGCGCAGCGTCAGCTCGGTGCGCTCGAATTCGAGACCTGGTTCGAAGCCCAGTGCGGTGCCGAGGTTCTTGACGGCCCAGCGTGGCGCTTCGCCCACGGGCAGCAGCACGGGGCGGCAATGCCCGCCATTGGCCAGCACCAGCCGACCGGAGCCGGGCTCGAAGATCCCGCACAGAAACGTCACGAACATGCCGGAAGGATTCTCCGCGGCGAGTTCATCGTTGAGCCGCGCGAGGATGCGCTCCGGCTCGGCAATTCCCCGCGCGAGCAGCCGCGCCAGGCTGACCGCGCGCACCATGAACATGGAGGCGGGGATCCCTTTGCCTGAAACATCGCCGAGGAATACCACCAGCCGCTCCGGTCCGGCCGCGCACACGCCGTAGAGATCGCCGCCTACTTCGCGCGCCGGTTCGAGCACGGCTCCGAAGCTCACCTGGTAAGCCTGTTCCACAGCCGTGAAGTCGTGCGGCAGCATCCCCATCTGGATCTCGCGCGCGACGCGGAGTTCGCTGGCGATCTGTTCTTTCACCGCGTCGCTGTACGCCTTGGCCTTGAGCAGCGACCGCACGCGGGCCTTCACCTCCAGCATTTCGAAGGGCTTGGTGAGATAATCATTGGCACCGGCCTCGAATCCGCGCGTCTTGTTCTGCACTTCTTCCAACGAGGACAGGAACATGATCGGCACCTCGGCGGTCTCCGGCAACTGGCGCAGGCGTCGGCAAACCTCGTACCCGTCCAGGCCGGGCATCACGATGTCCAGCAACACAAGGTCAGGCGGGGTGCGTGCGGCAATCTGCAGCGCCATCTCGCCGTTGAGCGCGAGGCTGAGTTTGTGATCCGACTTCAGGCCCTCGACCAGGATGTCGAGGTTGGCCTTGGCATCGTCCACGAGCAACACGCGGCAGTCAGAGAGCTTTTTCATTCAGTGCCTGCTCCAACTGCGCCTGCGCCTCAGCGAAGGCATAGTTCTGCACCAGCTTTTCAAATTGCAGCCACTTGTCCCCGCTGAACAACCAGCTCAGCGCCGGCTGGTTGGCCTCGATGAATTCCGCCCCGCCGGGATCGAATTCGGAGAGTAGCTTCGCCAACTGCGCTGCGGCCGCGCGAGCCTGCGCGGGCGCCACCGGCGGGGAAGGCATCGTGGCTGGCGGCGGAGCCGCTGGCGCGGGCGAACTCAACTTGCCGCACAATTCGCCCACCAAGGGATCGAGTGCCACGGCAACCAGGTGTTTCGCGCTCTCCACTTCCGTCGAGGCGGCCCGGTCGCGAATGAGCTTTTCCAACGCGCCGGCTGCTGCCTGAACCGGCTTGGCTCCGATGTTGCCGGCGACCCCCTTGAGTGTGTGCGCGAGGCGCTCGGCGAGAGCTTGGTCTCCTTGAGCCAGTGCGGCGGAGATCTCCCCCACCGCCAGACCCTGCTGCTCGGAGAACTGCCGCAGAAGCTTTAGGTAGAGCTTGCGGTTGCCCGCGACGCGAGCCAGGCCGTCTCTTGTATCGAGGCCCGCAATGAGTGGCAGCTCTTCAGCCGACAACTTTGCCCCCTCACCCGGTCTGGCGACTCCCTTCTCCTCTTCCTCGGCGGGGAGGGGCGGGGTGACGGGTCTATAGAACCGTCCCACAGTCTCAAACAACACCCGCGGGTCAATTGGCTTGGAGACGTGATCATCCATGCCGGCATCAAGGCAGCGCTGGCGCTCTTCCATCGTAGCGTGAGCGGTCATGGCAATGATGGGTAACCGGGCAAACCTTGCGTCCGCGCGAATCTTTGCCGTCGCCTGGTAGCCGTCCATTTCCGGCATCTGCAGATCCATTAATACCACATCAAAAGGTGGCGGCTGCGGACCGTTCGACAGGGTTTCAACGGCTATCCGCCCGTTGTTGGCGACCTTCACCCTGGCCCCGGTACCCTCGAGGAGTTCGACGGCGATTTGCTGATTGATCTCGTTGTCTTCAGCCAGAAGAATTCGTGCGCCGCGCAGCCGTGCCATCTGGTCGCCCTCGGGGATGGCCAGCGCCTTCTCATCGGAGCCGGCAAATACATTCACCAGCGTGTCCACAATCATGGACTTGGTTACGGGCTTGACGAGGAATCCATCGAGCTGCAGCCGCTCGGCTTCCTCGCGCACTTCTTCACGTCCGAACGCGGTGACCAGCACAATGTGCGGGGGGTGCTGCAATGTCTCGTCGCTCTTAATGTGGCGGCTAGCCTGCAGGCCGTCCATGCCCGGCATGCGCCAATCCATGAACACGATGTTGTATGGGTCGGTGGCATCGTGCTGTTGGATCGCGGCAATGGCTTCCTTGCCCGACGCGACCACGTCCACGCGGCTCGTCACGGAGCTCAGGGGCTCCTGCAGAATCTCCCGCGCGGCGGGATTGTCGTCCACCACGAGCACCCGGAGCCGGGACAGTACTTCGGGAACAATCTTTCCGGTCCCGGCGGCGGAACCGATTCCGAGCCAGACAGTAAAATAGAACGTGCTGCCCGTCCCGGGCTCGCTCTCCAGCCAAATGCGTCCGCCCATTAACTCGACCAAGCGCAGGCAGATGGTGAGACCCAGGCCAGTGCCGCCGTGCTTGCGAGTGGTGGACATGTCGGCCTGCGTAAAGGGCTGGAATAGCTTTGCCGCCTGCTCTTTCGTCATGCCGATGCCGCTGTCCCGCACGGAGAACTTGAGCTGCACCTTCTCGCCCGGGCGCTCGAGTAATTCAATGTTGAGCCGGATTTCGCCGCGCTCGGTGAACTTAACGGCGTTATTGACGAAATTCGTCAGGATCTGGCCCAGGCGCAGCGGATCGCCCAGCAGGTGCTCGGGGATCTCAGGCGAGACATGGGCCAGGAATTCCAGTCCTTTCTCGTGCGCTTTCTGCGCCGTGAGGGTGGTGACGGAGCCGATGACTTCATCAAGCCTGAAATCAATGGTTTCGAGGTCAAGCTTGCCGGCTTCAATCTTTGAGAAGTCGAGAATATCGTTGATAACGGCGAGCAGCGAGGTGCCGGCGTTGTGGACTTTGCTGACGTAGTCGCGCTGTTTAGGCGTAAGCTGGGTTTTGAGGGCAAGGTGCGACAGGCCAATGATGGCATTCATTGGGGTGCGGATTTCGTGGCTCATGTTCGCCAGGAACATGGACTTCATCTGCGTGGCCTCTTCGGCCTTGGCCTTCGCCTCGCGCAATTCCTCGGCAATCCGTTTCTGATCCGTGATGTCCACCAGGAGACCGATCAATCCGCCCGGGCTGCCGTCGGTGAGCTTGAATCCGTCCACCGAGTAAAGGCTGATGTGCGTCTGGCCATCCGCGTATTGAATCGGCAATTCATAACTGCGGTGGCCCGCGTCGCGGATAACGGCCAGGTCTTCCTCATGAAACTTGCGCCGTTCAGCCTCCGGCAGGTAATCCAGTTCCAACACAGTCTTGCCCTTGAGCAAATCGCTGGCAGTGCCGAACTCCCGCTCGTACGCCTTGTTGCAACTAAGGAATCGGCCCTTGGCATCTTTGACGAACATCGGGTAAGGAATGGTTTCGAGGAGCGCTCGCTGAAAGGTCAGGCGATTCGCGAGTTCCTGCTCGGCACGCTTGCGCTCGGTGATGTCGGTGAAGCTGACGACCGAGCCGACCACGATCCCGTCCTTAAACATAGGTGTTACGCCATATTCCACCGGCAGGCCAGTGCCGTTCTTGCACCAGAGAAATTCATCGTCAATACGGCTGGCCTTACCGTGCTTGTAGGCCGCGAACATGGGACATTCTTCCTTCGGATACTCGCTGCCGTCGGGCCGGTGGTGATGAAAGGCAGCGTGAGACGGCTGGCCGACCAGCTCCTCAGGAGCAAATCCCAGCATCCGGCAAACGGCTGGATTCACGAACGTGATCCGCCCCTCGGTGTTCGTGCCGAAGATGCCATCGGCGCTGGATTCGAGGATGAGCCGCGAGCGCTCTTCACTCACCTTGAGCTGCTCCCGCTGCGTGGTCAGCTCGCGTTGCTGCGCCAGTAATTCCTCCTGCGATTGCGTCAGCTCCTCGGTTTGCTCCTCCAGCGTGCGGGCCTGCTCCTGCGTCTGGGCCAGCAGCTCCTGAGTGCGGAGGTTGCGCTGTAGAATCTCCAGGCTCATCGCCACCACCGGCAACAATTCATCGAGCAAGGCCTTCTCCTGTGCCTTGAAAGAGCGGAAAGTGGCGACTTCGAGCACCCCCAGCAGGGTGCCCTTGGACAACAGTGGCGACGCCACCGCCTGGACCGGCGCCGCCCCGCCGAGGCCGGAGGCAATCCGCAGATACTCTGGCGGCAGATGGTCCAGCACGATGGACTTGCGCTCCTGCGCGCACTGGCCGACCAGGCTCTCGCCCAAACAGAACGAGTCCGAAGAGGCGGCGGCTTCTGCGAGGCCGTAGGCGGCGATCCGTCGGAGACGTCCAGGGTTCTCCTCGAACAGATAGAAGCCCGCAACGCCGCCGCCCAGCATGGGTACTAGGCCGGATACAAGCCGTTGCCCGAACTCAGCGAAAGAGGCCGCACCTTGCAGGTCCCCTGTGAGCTTCGCCGCGTTGGACTTGACCCAGCGCTGGCCCTCCATCGCGGCTGCGCCCTGCTTGAGCACGTCAATCGAGCGCGCCAAGCCGCCGGTTTCGTCCGTGGCCGTTGTGAACGGGACCTCCCTCGTGTAATCGCCGGCGGCGATGCTTTTCACCGAGGTTTCGAGCGCCTGAATCGGCCTGACGATTCGCCGAAAGGTCAGGAGCCCCAACAGGCCGGTCAGGAGCAAGGCCGCGGAGTTAGCGATCAGCATTTTCGAACGGGACTCCTCAATGGCTTCTATGGATTTCTTGCCGGCAGCATGCGCCAGATCTTTATTGTACTGAATCCACTCACCGGAAGTCGCGCTCAGGCGCACGCCCACTTCCACCATCGAGCCCTCAAGCAGGACTGCGGCGCCAGCGTCGCGACGACCTTCAGCCGCGAGCTTGGCGGCCTCGCTGGCACCGACGAGCCAGTCGCGGTACAAACTCTGAAATTCGTTCAGCAGCCGGCGGTCTTTCTCATCCGAGACCCACTCGTCGCCGTATTGGCGGAGCAACTGGGTCACCTCGGCTTCGGTCGCTCCGAATGCTGACCGGGCCTTGGCCTGGTCCGCCTGATTGGTGGTTAACAGGCAATTCCGAACATTTACTCTCAGCTCTTCAAATTTGCGGGAAAGGTCCCCTAACAGGGCGAGACTTGAGATCTGGGTTTCGGCGACAAAACGGCTTTGCTGCTCGATCTTCGATAATTGGAACCGGGTGAAGACGCCGAGGCCCAAAAGCACCAACAGCGGTACGGCGAGCAGGATGATTAATCGTTTGGCGATGGTCATAATTCAATTGCGTTGCGCGGGGCGGCACGACGTGCCCAGACGTCGATATACCGCGTCAGCGCCCGGCGTGAACAGGTGGCCTGCCTTGCCGAGGTGTTCGGTGGGATCCAGGATCAACAGGCCATCCGGCGCAACCAACGACGCAAGACCCGCAACCACCGCATAACGGTGGCAAGCCTCCAGGTACATCAGCACATTGCGGCAAAAGATCACGTCGAACGGCCCTTCGACCGGCCACACCACATCAGCCAGATTCAAGGCGCGGAACTCCACCAGGCGGCGCACGGAAGGCCGAATGCATCGGTGCCCGGTGGTGATTACCTCGCCGAAGAAACGTCCCCGCCGCCCCGGCTCCAGCGCCTTCAGTGCCCGTTCTCCGTATTCACCCCGCGCCGCGACCGCCAGCGCATCTGCGTCAATATCGGTCGCCAGGATGGTCGGCGGGGGATCATCGCGCCGGAACGCTTCGATCAACGCCATTGCGATGGAATAGGGTTCCTCGCCGGTTGCCGCTGCGGCCGACCACAACCGCGCCCGGCCACGGCGGTGCGCCGCCCAGAGCGCATGCTCGGCGGCCAGCTCGAAGTGCCGGGGATGGCGGAAGAACCCCGTGAAGTTCGTGGTGACCAGACCAATCAACTGCCGGCTGGCGAGCGGGTCGCCTTCCTCTGCGGCGCCCAGGAGCGCTTCGATTCCGGCAGTATCACGGATCCCCAGCCGCCGGCCGCGGCTGCCGAGAAGCTCCCGATGGCGGTCGCACAATTCGATGCCCGCCAGTCGCAGCGCGAGTTTCCGTGTCCGGTCAAATTGTTCGCAGGTGAGCATTGCCGTTCACATACCCGGGCTTACGTCCGGTAATCTTGATCCCGCATGCGGCGATCGCACTTGGCAACGGCCTGTGGAGGTGATTGCGTTGGCATAAATGCCAGCATAGACACGGAGTTCCTGTGGTTGAAGCTTTTTCAGCATACCGGCCAGCTACTTTTAGCTCAATCTCCCGGCTTGGCCGGGGTGGCCGACCTTTCCCCGGGCTTTGAGTGGCTTTGGGGTGGCTTTAGGGTGGCCTTAGGGTGGCTTTAGGCTATCAATACGCTTTAGGGTGGCTTTGATGTCGCAATGATGTGGCTTCACCCGGTTTTGAGCGGCACGCCAAAATGAGCCTTGAAATGCCCCGAGCCCGGCTTATGCTCGCGCCAATGGGTGTTATCTGAAGGAACTCCAGAGCGAATGGGCGTTATGAAAGCGCCACAACCAAGCAGTGACCCGAAGGACCGAAGTGACACAAGCACCCCACCGCACGCCTGGCGCGAATTACCAGACCTTCAAAAAAGGCATCGAGCACCCCGACCCCGCGATTTGCGCCAATGTGATCGTGGGCCTGATCAAAGTCACCCCCTACCTGCTCGACCGCCAACCCCGCCGCCTGGAGCGCGATTTCCTGAACGAAGGCGGCCTGCGCGAGCGCATGACCCGCGCCCGCCTCGCGCATCGGGCCAAACAGAATTACCAACCGCCGAACCCTTGAGTCCCTTTCGTTGATGATCGCAGAAATACCGGATTGAAAGGGGCAGCGCTGAAACGTGGCTTTGCCTGCCCTTTTCCGTTTGCGGTTCAAGGTTCAGGGTTCAGGGTTCGATGTTGGATGTTGGATGTTGGATGTTGACCCGGTCTGGCTCCTCGCCCACCGCCACCTTCCCTGCCCGTTCCTGCTGACGGGGCGCCAGTCTCGCCGTTGCCTCCCCGGCGAGGCCCGCGCGCGCTCCGGGGGCGGTGAGCGAGCGTATCGCGGGCGACCTGATTACGGTTATCTGGCAGCCGCATCACCAAGGTTTCAGCGCATCCCATTGGCAGCCAGGCACTTGCGGAGCCGGCGATTCTCGGCGCCGCCATGGCGCCAGTTCGTTGCTGGGGGCCAAGTCTCTGTCTCGGGCTCAGATAGGGTCCGCCCGCCGTGGTGCATGGGGGTTCTGCGGCAATTCTTACAGACAATCCAGCGGGCTCTTGGTGCCCGGAAAGGGGTTCATCAAACCGTAGATTGCTCCCAGCCGGTACGCCTCAGTGAGGCAGACTGGGGTTGTTTTTCGATGGTTTTCTTTGCTTGACCTGGGGCGGTTATCCCAACACGCTGGCACTATGCCGCGCGCCATGCGAGTGGAGTTTCCTGGCGCGATCTATCACGTGATGGACCGTGGGGACCGCCGGGAAGACATTGTCATAATTGGCACAGCCAAAGGGGCTAAGTCCGTGCTCCATCCCCTGGGCCGTGGACAACAGCGACACAAACCCGCGCGGGCGGACGAACCGAGCGCACAACTGGAGTTCCAATCTACGGTTGACCCCTTTTAGGTCAAACCCACAATACGGCGCAACAAGGGTGCGGGTCCACGGCGCAAGAAACAAACCCGGCTTCGATGGCTGTAATTCTCCCTCGAAAGTGGGTGCAACCATGATCTCTGGTCCGCATCTCCGGGTGCGGGATGAACGATGAACGCGGCGACAATAGTGCAAGGCAGCCACACCTCGACAAAGTGTCCCTCGACAAGCCAGTGCCACCCCATTACTTGGCGCTGATACCTCCGTGGTACCTCCGTTATACCTCCGTAGTACCTCCGTAGTACGTCCGTTTGGCATACGGAGGTATAACGGAGGTACTACGGAGGTACTACGGACGTACTACGGAGGTATCAGCGTGAGGTAGGGGCATGCATCGCTATAGGGTAGGAGCGGGGACGCGGGCGCTGATCACTTAGGCACATCGGTCCAGCCGTCAATGTGCTGCCAGGTGCGGTTGAAGATTACTGCATCGCAACTTGTATGGCTGATACCGCCCACCCTTGGGCGGAGGTTGACGATGATAGGACCAGCGCCGGGACGGTGGCAAGTTCGATGGCAAAGAGAACAACCAGTCGGCCTATTCCACTCTGACCCGGTAGAACAGCGACGGACTGTTGGTTGCGGTCACGTCCAAATAGACGTTTTCCGGTGGCGTGGACAGGATGTGCTCGGCGATGTTCGTGAGGCCCAAGCCGCCGTTCAGAGCAACGGCCCGCTGGAGTGAGTAAAGTTTGTTGGACGCCGAACCCCACGTAATCTGCACCCCATTTGTTCCGCCGAGGCTGATCCCCGTGATGCTCAGATACGAATGCGCATCCCTCGGGTTGGTGCCGGCAAGATACTCCGCGAGGTTGCTCATGCCATCCCCGTCCGCATCGTCCTGGGCTAGCGACAGGTCGCTCGCCTGCCCGGTTGGATGGCCGAAGTACTGCATCATCCAGTTGTCCGGTATGCCGTCGCCATCCGAGTCAATCCAAAGGTTGACGGCAAAGCTGGAGGTGTTGTTGTTGGTATTAACATCACGCGTGAGATGAGTTTCATCCGCCGTGAGCGTGTATAGCTGTTCACCGGCTGGTTGCGTTCCGGCGGGCAGATCCAGCGCCAGTTGCGCCAGACGCCCCGGCTCCAACATCGGCACCGCCGCCGTCGCCAGCGGCGCATTCGTCGAGCCATACTGCCGAATCGCCAGCACCGAGTTCGTGGCCGACGGCGCCCCGAGATTCTGCACCTGGGCAATTACACGCATTGCCCCGTTCGTCTCCGCGCTGTAGCCCACCAGCGACACCGCCAAATCTGTCCCGCTAATGCTCACGCCCGTGACGTTGTTGGACCAGTTGAACTCACTCGCCAGCCCGGCCCAGTTTGCCGCCGCGAAGAGCGTGTGGTTAGTAGGCGGGTCCGGCACCACCCATACCGTGCTCGCCACCGCGCTCGTGGCCGCCGCCAGCCAGCCCGGCAGCCTCACGTTTGTCAGCAACACCCCGCCGGCGTCTGGGCTGCCGTCATAAAAGCCCACTACCACGTTGCTCATGGCCACATTGCCGGAATTGTGCACCGTCGCTGACAGCGTGAGCGGGTCGCCTGGCAGGTAGTTGACGCCCTGCACTGTGAAATCTCCCGCCAGCAGGGCGAGGTCCTTCACCAGCGCCCGCTTGGTCACCACCAGGTCCACCCGCCCCGACTGAAGCACGTTCGATACCGTTACTGTGCCGCCGCCGTCCAAAGTCAGCGTGAGATTGGTGTAATACATCTGCACCTTGTCATAGGCGACCGTCAGGTTGCCCACGTTATCCCACACGGGCGCAAACCCGCGCTCCAGCGGCAAATCCTGGCACAGCAGGTCGTCGAGGCCCCAGTCGCCCGCCACCGGATCATAGACCGTGTAGTGGGCGTCCGAGCCGTTAGTGGTCATTTCCTGCCATAGCAGCACCAAGTGCCCCAGTGGCCCAACCGTCATGGCATAGTCTGCGAACCCGGCCGTCTGGGAATCCGCCCGCGCGGTCGAGATTTTGGTCGAGAAGTTCTGGCTCAGCACCAGGTTGGTGCCGCTCTGCCAGACAAGAAACACAGCGCCGTTCGTCGCCACGGCGGCGCGAACACCCTTGTCGGCAACCGTGTTCGTGGTGAACTGCCTGGCCGCCCCCCAGACGCCGTTCGTGTACTCCATGAGAAAGACCTCTTGGTCCGCGTCGTTGGTCAGGACACCGTCGGCGTCGGCCGTCCAGGCATAGACCGCGTGGTTGCCTGCCCCGGCGAGCGACTGCGACAGCCGGTAAGCAAGGCCGTCCACGAGCACCTGCGGCGCGCTCCACGCGTGGCTTGTTGCGCTCCACTCACTCCACACCACGGTGTCGTTGCCCGGCGCATTGGTCCCCATGAGCAGGTTGGACTCGTTCTTCGTCCAGACTGCCAGCACGTCGCCACTGGCCATCGGCCCGCATAGAAGCGGCGCATGGTCGAGGTAATTGTTCGCCGTCAGTGGCACCGGCTCGGACCAAGTCCGGCTGGCCCGAACCCATCGCGACCAGACGATTTCCATCTGTTGCGCCATGGCCGTAAGGTCCAGGTTCGTAAAATTCGGGTCCGCCACCCGCTCCCAGACCGCAATGGCATCCCCGTTGCCGTCATAAGCCACCTGCGGCGCGAACTCCGACTGCGTGTTGGTGCGAATCGCCAGCGGCGTGCTCCAATTCGTGCCGTCCCAGCGCGTCCAAGCGATATCAGTGGACTGGAGCTGGTTGCTGCTGCCGTTGTCGGTCACGTAAAGCAGCATCAGTTCCACTCCCCGTGCGGCCATCGCGGGCGATGAGCCGGGGAAGGCATTCTGCACCAGCGTAAGGTCAACCTGGTTTGTGCCTGAGTTAGGCTCGCCCAGCATGGGGGTATAGGCCGGCCTGGCCGATCCGCCCTTCTCGGGCGATTCCGCCATCACCGAGCCTCTGACCGGGGCCTGGCCTAACTGGCGAAAAGCGGTCAGCGCAGAGCTTCCGTCTGCGTCGAATACCTGCTGTTTCTCTCCTGCCGCAAACACCTCCGGGCCGGCCTCCAGATAGTCTCGGCTGGCGAGGTGCGGCGGCCTCGACACCACCGGCACCCACACCCAGTTCGGTGTTGCGCCGCCCAGGCTTGAACCCTGGCCGGCGGTCGCCAACGAAAACATCGGCGAAGGGGTGTAGGTGTAGTTCAGCAGCACAAACTTTTCGTCGAGGATGTCCCAGTGCCAGGCGGTAAACTTCACCTCGCCGTAGAGCTGGCCGTTAATGCTCCGCAAGTCGAGGCTGGGATGGACCTGGAACTGACCCGTGACTGTGCCGCCGACAGTGATTTCCCCCTTGGCCACCTTAAGATCAGGCTCATAGGAGGCTCTGGCTCCGAGTGTCAGGGAAACAATAGTATCCTCGTACTTAATCGGGAGCGGATTTACCTTCGCATCCAGAGAAAGCGTGGCTCCCAAGTCGCCATAGACCGTCACCCGCTGGATGCTGTTCGGATCCACACCAACCTTCTGCAGCCAGTCAAGGCACCTGGCCCACTGTGCCCCCGGCACATAATCCGACAGGTAGAACGCGAGCAATTCCTGGTCGTAGTTGAGGGACAGGTCCAGTCCGACCGTATTGACCACAATGCCACTGGTCTGTGTTGCGGTTCCCTCGGCGCGCCCATCAACCGAAAAGTCAATCGTGCGGTCCCCAGCGAAAAACTGAGGGTCCGTTAGCGTGCTGTGGGGAAGTTCCCCCTGCCTGTCGGCCCAGCGGCCATAAGGTTGGATACCAATATGCGCCTGCCATTCACCACTGTTCAGGGAATACTCAAAGCCTCCCTCCACGGCGAAATCCCAGCCAAACTTCCCCAGGAACGGAATCTCCTGTAGCGCTTCCGATGGGATGTCCTTGTCTGGAAACATCATGTCGAACGACAGCGCCGGGTCATTCCCCGCGAGGAATTGAAACGGTGCGAGAATGCCCATTCCCACGGAGATAATTGGCGGCGCTGGAATCACCACCACGCGCTGCTCGAATGGAGCGGATCTTGCCCCATCGCTGCTCACCGCAACCACTCCGACCTTGTTGGCGCCGGCGGTCAAACTGCCGGTGAACCCGGAAGCCATGTCCAACGTCGCCGTCGCGCCGCTGCCCGTGGCTGCCACCGTCTGGACCAGCACGCCGTTCACGTAAAACTCCGCACTGCTCGGCGTGTGTCCGTTCCAGTTCACGCTCGCCGTGTAGTCGTTCATAATCGAGGCCAAGGAGAGGAAAATGCCGTCATACTTTGGCTTTAAGCCAGTCACGACCGGCAGGTTGCCGCCGGCAGCTTGCAGCAGGACGTCCGGCAGCGTGATGCTCTTGCTCCCGGGGGGAACATTCGGTGTCTCTGTGTCCGTCACAAACCCGCTCTTGCTCACCGTAAGCGTGTTGCCAATCGCCAGGCTGATGTTCACAAGGGAAAACGTCCCGTCGCCCGCCGTGGTGGTATTCTGCCCCGCCAGCGACACGCTGGCGCCGCTCAAGGGCTGCCGTGTCGCCGCCGCCCGCACCCTCCCGCTCACCGTCAGCCCGCCGGCCAGGGACTGCAAATCTACGGTGAAGACGGGCGACATGGCCGAGCTGGTGGCAGCGTGGGCGGACGGCAGAGCCAAGCCCTGCGCCGCGCACCACAAGACGAGCAATGGCAAACCCAGGTGTCTTGGCATCCAATTGGTTGTGTTCATAAAGCTTTCAATTCTCCCGGATGTGAAGGCCGCCGGGAGCTTTGTCCCGGAGTTCCTGCTCGTATGGAGCGCGGACATTCTTGTCCGCTCCCCACGCCCACGCGCTAACGAATGCGGACAGGAATGTCCGCGCTCCCATCGGCGCGCCCTTTGGCTTACGCTTGGTCTTCATAGGTTTCGTTCTCCTGCTTCTCTTGCGCCGGGCGGACAGGAATGTCCGCGCTCCAATTCGGGCCCCATTCCGGGAGCCGTTGGCCGTCGGCATGGACCAATTGCCCGCTATGGAAACGGTTCGTGCCGCTCCACTGCCATTTCGGGTTCGCACTGCTCCACGACCACGCCGCCGCCTGCCGCGCCAAACCGGCCTTGACGGGGTTGGACTCGATATAACGCCGCGCCTTGCCAAAATGCTCCTCGTCTCGGATATAGCGGTCCCAATAGTCTTCCTGCCACAACTGCCCACTCCGGCCCAGGACGCGATTCACCGCACGGGCGCTGACGCCCTTCCAGGCTTTGAGCAACTCGCCCAGCGGCATGGTCCACAGCTCGATCAGCGCGTGGAAATGGTTCGGCATCACCACCCACGCCGCCAACCGGTAGCGCCGGCCGTCAAAGCGCCGGATGACTCCCTCGACCGCCTCCGCCGCTCGTGGGTTCCTTAACAGGCACTCCCCGCAGCCCAGGTCCAGATACGCTTCGAGCCGGGTGCGCTTCTCGCGCTCGTCTTCGATCTGGAACAAAACCTCCCACTCCTGCCGCCGCGACGCCGGCATCGCGTCGGCCAGCCGGAAGGTCAGCATCTCCATCAGGCCCGGCTTGTCGTAGTGGGGGAGATAACCGCGCGTGTGCCAGCCCTTCGAGCCGATCTGCCGGTCCACCGCGGCCTCGGCGGACGCCTGCGGGCCTTCGCACGCCCGCTTCCGCGCCACCGTCTCATAGATTCGCCGGTTCATAAATCATCTACCCATGCAACGGAGCGCGGACATTCTTGTCCGCTTGGGCGTTTGCCACTTACGAACGCCACGCCACGCCCGGCGGACAAGAATGTCCGCGCTCCTGGCCGCGCTCCGCCAAAAATCGCGACCGCTGCGCGGGCTTCTCTTTTTTGAAGTCTCATACGCTTGCCATTTCCGCACCCGCTCCGCAGGCAGGCTCCGCTCGTCCCTCGCTCCGCCACGCCTGCTCCGCTCTGCCTCTTCAGCTCACTGACCTGGGGGCAGGACGGACCGGAACCCGAAGTCGCTGAAGCTGCCCGCCGGGTAGCTGATGCCGCGGTTCGCCGTCCGGCAGTCGATCGCGTTGCCGCCCCAACCGCCGCCCCGAACCACGCGGTCCGAGCCCGATGTTGGACCACGAGGATCGGTCTGCGAACCACCCGAATATGAGCCATACCAGTCCCAACACCACTGCCACACGTTCCCCGCCATGTCATATAGCCCATACCCGTTAGCCGCAAAATACTCCACCGGACTCGTGTAGGGATAAACACCGTCATTGAAGGCCGGATCATAGCCACTCGTTGGATTGACGTCGTAGGCGTAACTCGATGGGGAAGCATAGTAGTTCGCCTGACCCCATGAAATGGTATTGCCCCACGGAAACCGCTGCCCGCTGGCTCCGCCCCGCGCCGCCTTCTCCCACTCCGCCTCCGTCGGCAGCCGGTAGCCGCTGCTCCAGCTCACATACGGCGCTACCTGCCCCGTCCGATACCGCACACCCAAGCCCGCATCCGTGTAATACGCCGGCACCCGCCCCTCCTTTTCGCTGCGCGCATTGCACCACTTCACACAGTCATACCAGTCTATCGTCTGCACCGGATGGTTGGCGGCTTTCCCGGAACCGGCATAGTCGAACGTGTAGCCGTGAGCAATGGCCCACTGATACACCGTGTCCCACAACGCCTTCGTCACGTCATACTTGTCCATGTAAAACGCGCTCACATACACCGTGTGCAGGGGAAGCGCGGTACTGTCGCCATCCAGACTATCGCCCATGGTGAAGCTGCCGGCGGGGATAAGGGCCATGCCGCTGGGGGCGACGGCATCATCGGCGGTCACCTGGACCCGCACATTGGCGAACAGCTTGGCCGGCAAATCGCTGCCGGCATTCCAAACGACCTGCTTCCCGGCGCCGGGGGCAATTCCGCTGCCAACCTGTCCGGTGAGACTGCCACCGGGGTAGAACCACGCCACGCCCGCGTTGGTCGAGACCCCGACTGTCACTGTCAAACTGCTGCTGTCCGGGTCGGCCAGGTCGTAGGTAATGTCCACGTAACCCGTGCCGGACCGCTGCGCGGCGCGGACGTTTGAGACGACCGGCGGCGCGCCCGCGGCCGCGTAATTCCCTCCCCAAAAAAGGAGCAAGCACAGCAGCCATGCTCCCCGTCGAAGCTGACGGTTTGAATCATTCATAATCACTCCTTGAACTGTGTCTCCGCAAGCATCTCCCGGAGCGCGGACATTCCTGTCCGCAGCAGGGTGGAGCGGTTTGCGGGGCATGGGCATTTTCGGAGCCGCGGAGCGTTCGGACGTTGCTGCGGACAAGAATGTCCGCGCTCCAAGGCGCAGCGAGAGACAAACCTTCCCGATGAGGGAAGCCGAGAAGAAACCGCTTTAGCTCCGCTTCGATCTGCCAACCGCCCCGTCTGTTGCTTTAGGCCCATGATTGCGACTCCGCCGAAAGCCGCGCGCTTGAATCAGTCATCAAGAACGCGCGACTCAGGCAGGCCTCATCATGACCATCTCCCTTGCGAATGCAAGCCTTCTTAAATGGGCGATTCCCAAAAGGTGTCTTGTGTATTCGGCAGCAACACGAGGGGGCTGCGCGGCAGAGAAAGAAGACAGCGGATGGCGGATGGAGAGCGGAGGATGGAGCGGCATGTTTCGGGATGAATGCATGGCCACGACGGTGTGGATAGCGTCGATTTCCATGCCGCTCCTGACGGAGCTTGTTTCAACAAAGAACGGGGTTTGCTATAGACATGGCGCTCCTAAGTGCAGCCTTCGGTCTTTGACATGCTTGCAGGTGCGAGTCCTGCCTCGGCAATGGATGGTTGGGCCGAAAAGGAGTCAGTTAATGAGATTGTCATGTTCTCATCGAGTCTTCTTGTGCCGCGCGGCTGAACGGAAGGCAAGCGCGATGGTCTGCAATGCTCTACATGGCCTTCTCATTAACTTCAGGGGCGATGGCCTCCACCTTCTGGTAGGCCTCCTTCAGGAAATCCGCGAATTGCGGCAGGCCATCGGTCAGGCTTGTGGTCAAGAAAGCCTCAACGGCTTCCTTGGCCATCCAGTCGCCCCAGAGCATCGAGCCCAGGCAGAGCACATTGGCATTGTTAATGGCCCGGCACATTCGGGCGGCAAAGACCGATTCGACCACCGCCGCGGTGATCCCTTGGAATCGGTTCGCGATGCCGGCCATGCCCATGCCCGTGCCACACAGGAGAATCGCTCGCTCGCCCTTCCCCGCCTGGAGTGCCCGGCAAGCCGTGACGCAGCTCTCGTAATACGGGATTGCTTTCTCCCCCGTCGCTCCCAGGTCGAGCACCTCGTGCCCCTTCTCCCCCAGGTGGGCCACAATCGGTTTCTTGAGGTTCAGGGCGAACGGGTCGGCGGCGACGATAATCTTCATAGGTTTGACTTCTTTCGGCTGGGTTGCGCGAGTTAATGAGATTGTACTGTTTCCTTCACCCGGCAGCGAAAGGCGAATGCCTTACGAGACTGTGACGATCTCATTAACTTTATGCCTGAGCGGGAGAAGGCAGGGCTCGTCGAGGGTTTGCCCCTCCGCGCGCAGAGGTTTCCAAGTCAGCGGAACTGAACCTGTTTCGGGAACTGCGGGCACAGCCTCGAGCACTGCATCTTCGTCGGCCCCAGAAAGCTTATCCCGCCATTCGGGGCGCACAGCCAAATTTCGTTGGCGCCGGCTTCAAAGTAAAGCTTAGCCTTCTCCTGAATTTCAGCCTCGGTGTTGCTCGGCGAGAGCACTTCGACGCAAATCTCCGGCGCGCACGGAAAGCAGACCTTCTCCCCCAGTTCCTTGAGGCATTTGGGCGAGGCCCAGGCAACGTCCGCCGCTTTTACGCCATCGGCAGTCGAGATCGGGCACTCCGTCAGGACGCGCCCCTCCGGCATCAGGTTCCCGAGCAAGCGAGCGATTTCAGCTTGGAAAGTCCCATGTCTCGGGGCGGGAGGAGGGCTCATAATAATATGTCCGTAGCGGTCGGTCTCGATGCGGCCTTCGATCCTGGCCAGCTCCCGGTCAGCCAGCAACTCAGCCCACCGGCGCAGGTTGAAACCCCGCTGTTTCTCGTGGACCGGCAATTCGAGCGTCAACATCGCCATGCCACCACTCTATTCGGCCCGGCCAGCTCAGTCAATCTGTGGTTCGGCCGGGGAAGGTCCGGTTAGCCCGGGAGTTGCGCTCCAAGACCACCATGCCCTTGGCCTGGATCGCGGCGCGATTGAACATGGGCAGCCGAGGGCATTTGGCGTGGCTGCTCCAACAACGCGGAAGCGGCCTGCTCGCGGCACCACGGACCAATGTCGGTTGGAAGACTGGGTGACGATTCTGCGCAACCGCCTTCAAATGGTGGGTTGATGACCGTTTCACGCGGCTCCCCAGGGTAGAACTGTCGGGGGTGGAGGTGCGGCGGTTCAACCCTGAGACGGCCTTTGCCGGGGTGGCCAATCCCGCACAGGAATGGTCCGTGCTAGTCGTATAATCGCCTCCAGCGCATCGTGTGCTCCCGGTCGGGTTTGAATCGCCTGGCAGCAAAAGCGATGTCACAAATAAGTGAGCAGCCCACACGCGGGGCGGCTGGATGGGGCCAATGGCAGACCAGAGTTCGAGGCTATCAGGCCCAAAACCGCGCCTGTTGCAACCCATTGCTAATCTGCGCCTTGCAGAAGTGTCACTTGGAAGGTTATGGCCGGAAAACGAACTTGCGCGGCGACGCCACGAAGGCTTACTTTTGTCCCATGACGGTCATTGAAGCACCGAAACCAGTCGTCGGTGGCCCGCAAATTTGGCCGCTCGGCGTCAAAGCCTATCATGCGCTGGGCGACCTGGGCCTTATCCCCGAGAAAACCGAACTGCTCTACGGCCAAGTCTTCCACAAAATGTCCAAGTCTCCACTCCACCGGTTTGTTTCCCAGCGCCTGCTCCGCGCGCTTCAGCAAGCCGAACCTCCGGGCTGTTTCATCTGGCAGGAACAACCCATCACCTGTGGAGAATCCGAGCCGGAGCCGGACCTCTCGGTGATCTGCGGCAACGAGGATGACTTTTTCACCGAACACCCCACTACCGCCGAACTCGTCATTGAAGTCTGTGTGAGCAGCCACGATTACGACCGCTCCAAACTCCGCGCCTACGCCGTCGCCGGCGTGAAGGAATGTTGGCTGGTGCTGGGACCGGAGAAACAGATCGAAGTCGATCGCCAGCCGCAGGGCGAGCAGTTTGCCGAGCGCGCGCTCCACGGGCCCGGCGGCTCGCTGAACAGCACGGC
>Ga0224558_1000670_pt1 | contig 39529 bp, 28 predicted proteins | sample 714S32024metaG_FD_180682 | JGI IMG/M metagenome (GOLD analysis project Ga0224558, IMG submission 180682) | Peat soil microbial communities from Stordalen Mire, Sweden - 717 S3 20-24 | ecosystem: Environmental > Terrestrial > Soil > Wetlands > Peat | place: Sweden: Norrbotten County, Stordalen... | reverse complement strand
CTTCAGCTTCCTCCAGATTCCGCCTCGCGACGGACACCCTTGCTGTTCGGCTAACACTTCCCCTTGCCGGGTGTGTAGAGGACTTTCACCTCCAAGTGAGTGCGCCCTGCCGGGCGCACCAAGAAAACTGACCGCCCGGGCGCGGTCAGGATGCTTGGTGAACGCAAACGTGCAATTCTTCCAAAGGCGGCCGTTCCCGTCCCGCATGATTATTTCGAGGATCTCGGTGTCGTTATCGCTCCATATACCCTTGTGCGACCAATTGAAGCAAAACTCCAAGCGCTCGTCTTCGCTCATCGTTGGCCAACGCTGGCGAAGTGCTGTCGAGCTAACTGTAAAATTCTCATCACAGAACTTTGAAAGCTTGTAACCAGACCTCGACCCGATTTTGTAAATGTACGTCCATTGAGTTTCCTTCTCCACCTCAGGCTCTTGACCAGTGTGCCGTTGGCTCAAAATCTCGCGAAGTTTGGGACTCAGGGTGCTCATAGGGCGCAATGAGCTTTCCATCGCTGTTTGGTGGGCCCGCCTGGATTCGAACCAGGAACCAACAGATTATGAGTCTGCTGCTCTAACCGTTGAGCTACGGGCCCCGGCCTTCCATATCTTACACATGGAGCGACGGGCGTCCGCGCCCGTCCTAGTGTGTGATCGGTGGCACGGACGGCGCAGCCGGAGCAGCTTCCACTGCTGCACTGGTGTTCACCAGATCTTTCAATTCCTTGCTGGGCTTGAAGAATGGGATCTTCTTTGCCGGAACTTCCACCCGGTCGCCCGTTTTCGGGTTCCGGCCCACGCGCGGCTTGCGCTGGCGCGTGCGGAAGCTGCCAAACCCTCGTATTTCGATTTTGTCGCCCACCCGCAGCGACCGCACCACGCTGTCAAAGATCGTATCCACAATCACTTCGCTGTCTTTGCGAGTTAATTCCGCCAGCCGGGAAACTTCTTCGATCAGGTCAGCCTTTGTCATATGCCTCTATGCTCCCTTGGGGGGCCGGCTTCCTTGAACGGTTCCGTGCCCGAGGGCTCTGCCGCCCCCGGCGCTGCACTGCGCCCGCCTATAACCTTCTCAAATTTAAGGGGTTCTGTGCAAGTGGAGAAGCGGACACCTGGAATAAAGTTCTCAGTTCTCAGTTCTCGGTTCTCGGTTCTCAGAAAAACCCAAACTCGGCGGCTCTGCAGGTCTTACTGAGAACCGAGAACTGGGAACTGAGAACTTGCTATTTCCAAAGATAGTAAAACCCGACCTGCTGCTCCAATAGCTTCTCCCGCGTGGGCAAATAATCGGAAACATCGCCAAACAGCAGATCCAGCCCCGACCGCCTCTCTTTGGGAAGCCTGACCAGCGTTGGTTCGCCGGAGATATTCACCGCCCGCGCCGTATCTTTCACCGCCCCTTCGAAATCTGCAATCTGGTCGACCAGTTTCAGCGAAGCCGCCTGCTCGCCGGTCCAGACTTTTCCATCCGCAATGGCGCGGATATCTTCTTCCTTCGCATGCCTCCCCTCGGCCACTGCCTGAATGAACTGCGTATGCATGTTGTCAATCAAGCCCTGCATATACGCGCGTTCCGCGGGCGTCATTTCGCGCGTCGGACTGCCCGTGTCCTTGAATTCCCCTGCCTTCATCGTGATCGGGTTCAGTTTGGCCCAGCGCAGAAGATCTCCGTAGTTCACCCACTGAGCAATCACTCCGATCGAACCCACGATGCTGCCCTTGTCCGCATAAATTCTGTTGGTCGCCGACGCCACGTAATACGCGCCGCTCGCGCCCAACGTCTCAATCGAAGCCACAATGCGTTTTTTCTTTTCGTCGCGGATCCGCTTCACTTCGCGGTAGATCTCCTCCGATGCGGCCACGCCGCCGCCGGGAGAATTCACATGAATGATGATGGCCTTGATGGAATCGTCATCAGCAAACTTCTTGAGCTGGGGAACGATCTGCTTGGGAGACAAAATTATGCCATCGAGTTCGACGACGCCAATCTTGGGCCCGAATCCGGAAAACGCTTCTTCATCCTGCCCTCCAAAACTGAGGTAGACGAGCGTAAACACTCCGGCCACGAACAGCGCAAACAGCCCGCCGCCCACCAGCAACCACACCCAAATCCGCGAACGCCCTTCAGCCATAATCAGACGAGTGTAGCACCGGAGGTCAGAGGTAAGAGGTCAGATTGCAGAGTGTTAACCTATTCCCGCTCGGAACTAGAGAACAGAGAACTGGGTTTTTCCACTTCTGCAATGAGTTCTGCAATTCCAGTTTCACCTCTGCAATCTGACCTCTTACCTCTGACCTCATACACCCTGTCGAATCTCTGCGTTTGAAGATTTTCTCTGCGCCCTCCGCGCTAAAGAGCCTTTTTCGCTAGAATTCAAGCTGCAGGTTTTCAGGGATTAACCACGATGAGATTCTTGCGTACTTTTATCTTCGCAATTCTTCTAGCGTCCGCCTTCTTCTACTTCACCACCTACCGCGACGGACGGCTCCATCCCGCCAACTGGATAAGCCATCCGCAGCACGTCGAAATCACCGAAGCCGCCGGCAGCGAAGCGCTCGACGCCGAAGAGCAGAACAACATCGCCGTCTACCGCAAAAACATCGGAGCCGTCGTCAACATCACCTCGCGAGTCATGACCTTCGACTTCTTCTACGGTCTGGTGCCGCAGGAAGGCCAGGGCTCCGGTTTCGTCATCGACAAAGAAGGACACATCCTAACCAACTATCACGTCATCGCCGAAGCACGCCAGGTCGAAGTCACGCTCCACAACCGCAAAAAATATAAGGCCACTATCGTAGGCACCGACAAGTCTCACGACTTGGCCATCGTCCAGATCAAAGCTCCCGACCTGCAGCCGATGACCCTCGGCGATTCCTCCAATCTGCAAGTCGGCCAGAAGGTCTATGCCATCGGCAATCCCTTCGGCCTCGCCGGAACCCTGACGCTCGGCATCGTCAGTTCCATCCGACAAGTGCAGGAGCCCGACGGCCTGGTCATCGACGAAGCCATCCAGACCGACGCCGCCATCAACCCCGGCAACTCCGGCGGCCCGCTGCTCAACTGGCACGGCCAGGTTATCGGCATCAACACCATGATCGCCTCCAGCGTCGGACAAAGCGCCGGCATCGGCTTCGCCATCCCCATCAACACCGCCAAAGCCGTGGTCAACGACCTGGTTACACTCGGACGCGTGCGCCGTCCCGCGCTCGGTGTTCGCACCATCCCCATCGATCCGGAAATTGCTGAAGAACTGGGCCTCGCCGCCAACTACGGACTCCTCATCGTGCAAGCCGTTCCCGGAGGCTCCGCCGACCGCGCCGGATTGCAAGGCGGCTCGGAGCGAGCCTACCTCGGCAACATTCCCATCATGATCGGTGGCGACTTGATCGTCGCCATAGACGGAGAAAAAATCGAAAGCCAGCAAACCCTAGCCCAGATCATGAACAAACACCGAGCCGGCGACACCGTCAAGGTAACCATCTTCCGAGGCAAGAAACAGGTGGAAGTAACAGTGGTGCTGGGCGAAGCGAGGGATCAGGTGTAGTTTGTGTGGCGCCGGCGTCCTCGCCCGCGCGCATTTGCTTGTTTTCGATGGGAGCATCCCCCGCGCTATCATCTCCCCATGCCCGACGCCGAATGGATCCGCAAACTCTGTCTCTCCTTCCCCGACGCGACCGAAAACATCCAGTGGGACGAAGACCTCTGCTTCAAGGTGCGAGGCAAACTCTTCACTATCGTCGACCTCTCTCAAGGCAACCTCGCGCCCGTTTGCCTCAAATGCACTCCGGAAAAATTCGACGAACTCCTCGAAGTTGAAGGCATCTCCCAGGCCCCCTACGTCGGCCGCTACAAATGGATACTTCTGGCAAACTCCAACATCCTGCCCTCCGCGGAACTCGAAGCTCTGATTCGCCAGTCCTACGATCTGGTCGTAGCCAAAGCGCCAAAGAAAAAGGCCGCGTCCAAGAAGGCGTCACCCAAACGCCGCAAAAAGTAAGCGGGTTTCCCCTGTGCGACCCTGTGCCCCTGTGGTAAAGCTCTTCTCGGCGTCCTCCGCGTCTCGGCGGTGAGCTGGCGGTGAACCCGTTTGACTCCCCGCAATCCCCTGGACTAGCCTCGTAGGTTCGCTGCCCAATCCATGCGCATTCAACGTAGTTTCTTGATCCTCTGCACTCTGTGCGCTCTACTAGCCTCGATCGCAGCGGCCGCGCCTCTGCGCCCTACGCACGCCCGGCACGCCATCGTCACCAGCGTCCACGAACTCGCCTCGCGCGCCGGCGTCGAGATGCTGCGCGCCGGCGGCAACGCTATCGATGCCGCCGTCGCCACCGGCTTCGCGCTCGCCGTCGTCCATCCCCAAGCCGGAAATCTCGGCGGAGGCGGCTTCCTTCTTCTCCGCAACGCCACCGGGGAAACTCACTTCATCGACTTCCGCGAAAAAGCGCCCGCCGCTGCCACCGCAAACATGTATCTCGACGCCCAGGGCAACGTCATCCCGGAGTCCAGCAAAGATTCCAGCGTCGTCGGATACAAATCCATTGGCGTCCCCGGCACCGTCGCAGGCCTCGTCTACGCGGAAAAACAATACGGCAAGCTATCGCTAGAAAAAGTGATGGCTCCCGCCATCAAGCTCGCCCGCGATGGCTTTCCCGTCGCCTACGAGGACGCGCAAGATCTGAAAGACGATGACTACCTCGCCCAGTTTCCGGCATCCAAACGCATTTTTCTGCGCGACGGAAACTACTACCAGCCCGGCGAACTATTCAAGCAGCCCGAACTCGCCCGCACCCTGGAACGCCTTGCCAAGGATCCCGACACGTTCTATCACGGCGCCATGGCCCGTGAACTGGCCGCGGCCATCCACAAAGGCGGAGGCCTGGTCACCGCCGCCGACCTCGCTGCTTACGAAGTCAAGGAACGCGAGCCCATTCGCGGCTCCTATCGCGGCTACGACATCATCAGCGCTCCGCCGCCATCTTCCGGCGGAGTAGCACTCGTCGAAATCCTCAATATCCTCGAGGGCTTCGACCTCGCGAAGCTCGGCAACCGCTCCGCCGACGCCATCCACCTCGAAGCTGAAGCCTTCCGTCGCGCCTTCTATGATCGCGCCGATTTCATGGGCGATCCCGATTTCACCAAAGTCCCCGTCGCGCAGCTCATCGACAAAAAGTACGCCGCCGCTTGGCGCGACTCTATCGACCCCAACCGCGCCAGCGTGAGCACAAATCTGAAACGCCCGTCGTTCAGTGAACTGGAGCGCGTAGCCCAGTCGCGCCCCACGGCCCTAGCCATTCGCGAACCGGAGAACACCACCCACTATTCCGTAGTCGATGCCGAAGGCAACGCCGTTTCCGTAACCACCACGCTCAATGACGCCTTCGGTTCCCGCGTCACCGCCGAAGGTCTGGGCTTCCTGCTCAACGATGAAATGGACGACTTCGCCGCCAAACAAGGCGTCCCCAACATCTACGGACTCATCCAGGGCCCAGCCAACGCCATCGGGCCTAGCAAGCGCCCGCTCTCCGCCATGTCCCCGACGATCGTGCTCAAAGACGGCAAGCTCTTCCTCGTTCTCGGCTCGCCCGGCGGCCCCACCATCATCACCACCGTCGCCAACATCCTCATCGGCGTCGTGGATTTCTCGCTCGATATCGAGGAAGCGGTCGACGCGCCCAGGTTTCATCATCAGTGGCTCCCCGATCAGATTCTCGTCGAAGACCGCCTCTCTCCCGATACAATGAATCTTCTGCGTTCCAAAGGACACAAGCTGAACGTCGAGCATTTTTGGGGAGATGGCGAGTGCATAATGATTGACCCCAAAACCGGCGAGCGCCTCGGCGCCAGCGACGGACGCAACAACGGGAAGGCGGTGGGTTACTGATGCTGAGGGCTGTATCGACGTACGTCTATGTAAAGGAACGGCTCCATCCGGGCTTGCTTGACGAGCTGGTCAAAGCGGGAGCCCAGTCGATCGAAATCTTCGCTGCCCGCCAGCACTTCGATTACGCCAATCGCAAGCAACATGTCCGCGAAATTGCCGACTGGTTCCGTTCCACCGGCGTTCCACTCAATTCCGTCCATGCGCCTTTGTACTCCGACTACGAGTGGGGACGCACCGGTTCGCCGCCCGTCAACATCGCCTCCACCGACCGCGCCGGCCGCATCGATGCCATGGACGAAATCAAACGCTCCCTCGAAATTGCCGAGCACATCCCGTTCCGCTTTCTCATCCAGCACATCGGCAATCCCAACGAAGCCTTCGACGAAAAGAAATTCGAAGCCGCCATGACTTGCGTCGAGCACCTGCGTGCCTTCGCCAAGCCGCTCGGCGTAAGAGTGCTCGTGGAAAATATTCCCAACGAACTTTCCACGCCTGACCGCCTCGTCGAGTTCATCAAAACCATGCATTTCGACGACATCGGCGTCTGCTTCGATTGCGGTCACGCCCACATGATGAATGGCATCCCCGAAGCCTTCGCCACACTGAAGAACCACATCTGCTCGACCCACGTGCACGACAACAACAAGGACAAAGACTCGCACCTCTGGCCGGGCGACGGATCGATCGATTGGAAACAGACCATGGAATTGCTGCGCATCGCCCCGCAAAAGCCGCCCCTGTTGCTGGAAATCGACGGCGAAGCAAAGAAAAGCCCCGGCGACGAAGTAAGCGCAATCTTCCAAAAGCTGGAAGATTCGTAAAATCTGCCGCCGAGGAAACGGCGCCAACACTTGCTCCATTGGTTCGGCGATTTGCCGCTGCTCGCCATGGCCCAACTCTATCCATTCCTGATGTCGCCCGCCTTCGACCCCCGCCCGTGGGGCACGCTCGACCTTTCCGCGATCTATCCCAATCACAAATTCAACGAACGAATCGGCGAAGCCTGGCTTACTGGCGACAACTGCGTGGTTGCAAATGGTCCGCTGGCGAAACGTTCGCTGTCAGACCTGAGCAAACAATTCGGCTCCGAACTCGTGGGCACCGCCGCGCTCGACCCACAGCGCTTTCCGTTGCTTCTGAAGTTTCTGTTTCCCGAGGAAAAGCTCTCTGTCCAGGTGCACCCCGACGACGAAGCCGCGCAACGCTTCGGCGAGCCCTGGGGCAAAACCGAATGCTGGTACGTGGCCCATGCCAAGCCCGGATCGCAGATCGCCCTAGGCCTGAAGCCCGGCGTTACTGCGGCTCAATTCGAGCAAGCCATCCATGACAAGCGCGCGGAAGAGTTGCTCAACTGGATCAATGTTTATCAAGGCGAGATGATTTACGTGGCCGGTGGCACGGTGCATACGCTGGGACCCGGAGCCGTCATAGTGGAGACGCAGCAGCAGTCCGACACCACCTATCGTCTCTACGACTACGGACGCCCACGCCCGCTGCATTTAGAGCGCGGCCTGGACGCGGTCAAAGAGCGTACTGCCTCCGGCAAAGTGATCCGCCCTGCGCCCGTCGCCATCAACAGCGGCAAAAACCGGCGCTCTTCCATGATCGCTGCGCCTTACTTCGCGGTGGACTTGTTCGAATTGAAAGCGCCGCAGGAGTTCTCGACCATCGCGTCCGAGGAAGATGCGTCCAGCAAAACTTCCGTGCAGATCCTGGTCGCCGTAGAAGGCTGCGGAGTCGTAGAGGCGCAGGGCCGCGACCCGGTGACGCTGGCCAAGGGCGACGCGGTCGTGATTCCCGCAGCCCTGCAAGGTTTCACGGTGCGCCCGCAGTGGACGATCGAGTTCTTGAAAGCCAGCGTGCCGAGTGGATCCGTGCCTGAGCCAGCGACTCGGCGCTAACCGAAAACCTCTACCATTGGGGGCCCTGTGCCCCCTGTGGTGAAGCCTTTCGCCGCGCCCCGCGTAAATGTTAGGCTTGCAGCGACCGTGAAGACGAACCCGCACTTCTATCCAGTAATCCTCGCCGGCGGCCGAGGCACGCGTTTCTGGCCGCTGAGCCGCAAGCGCCGCGCCAAGCAATTGCTCGCGCTCGATGGCAAGCAGACCATGCTCCAGCAGACCGTAGCGCGCCTCGCACCCATGGCCGCGCCGAGCCGTTTCTGGATCATCACCAACGACGACCTGCGCCCCGCCATCCTGCGCCAGCTTCCAAAACTTCCTCCGCAGCAGATCATTGCCGAGCCCGCCGGCCGCAACACAGCTCCCGCGATTGGTTTAGCGGCATTTCTTTTGCTTCGTCACGACCCCGATGCAGTGCTCGGCCTGTTTCCCTCCGATCACGTCATCGCCGATCCTGCCGAGTATCGCGCGACCCTCAACCGGGGAATCGCGATCGCCACCGCGGGAGACAACATCGTTGTGCTCGGCATCCGCCCGACTCGCCCCGAAACCGGCTACGGATACATTGAGTCAGTGGTTCCCGATCATGACGGTCCCCTGCGCGTGCGCCGCTTCACCGAAAAGCCGGAGTTCGGCAAAGCCCGGCAGTTTCTCGAGGCGGGCAACTACTTCTGGAACAGCGGCATGTTTCTCTGGCGCGCCGACACGCTCGCCCACGCGCTGCGCGAGCATCTTCCCAACACCGCTCCGCTCCTCGAACAAATTGCCGCCGCCTACAGCACGCGCAAGTTCGCGGAAACTTTTCGCAAGCTCTACCCGAAGTGTGAAAACATCAGCATCGACTTTGCGGTGCTGGAGCCGCGCTCGGCCAGGGGAGAAGCCCAGTCGCGCATCTTCTGTCTGCCCTCCGACTTCGGATGGAACGACCTCGGCTCCTGGACCGCGCTACACGAGCACCACGCGGCGAAGGCGAAACCGGGCGACGGAAGCCTGGTCTCGGCGTCGGGCAGTTTTGCCCTGAATGCGAAGAATAATTACGTTCACGCTCCCGGAAAGTTTGTCGCTCTAGTCGGCGTGAGCAACCTGGTGATTGTCGAGACCGAAGACGCCCTGCTCGTCACCACCCTCGACCAGTCACAGGATGTAGGTAAAGTGGTGAAGCATCTGGACGCGAAGAAGCTGAAGAAGTTGGTGTGAAAAGCAGTCGTCAGTCGCTGGTCGTTAGTCGTTCGCAACGTTCTTTTGAATTGTCATCCCGAACGAAGTGAGGGATCTGCATTTGCGAACGACGAACAGCGTATAGCGAACGACCAACAGCGACGGCTAATGACTGTCCTTGCCGACGACCGACGACCAACGACTAACGACCGACGACCTCTATGACCCAAATCAAATTCGGTACCGACGGTTGGCGCGGCCTCATTGCCGACGACTTCACTTTCGACAACGTGCGCCGCGTGGCGGGCGCAATCGCCAGCTACGTCCTCAAGCACGAAGATCCCGCTCGCAGTGTCATTATCGGCTATGACACGCGCTTCCTTTCGGACCGTGTCGCTCGTACCGTCGCTCAAGTGATCGCCGACGCCGGCATCCCCGTGCTGCTGGCCAACGACTACGTGCCTACGCCCGCGGTTTCCTACACCGTCAAAAAGTTGGGCGCGGCGGGAGGCGTCATGGTCACTTCGAGCCACAACCCGTGGAACTGGAATGGCGTGAAGTTCAAAGCCAAGTTTGGAGGCTCGGCCACACCCGCGATCATGAAGTCCATCGAAGACGAACTAGCGGCCGGAGCGATGCCCAGCGGCCGCACGGCTAAAATCGAAGAAGTGGACCTGAAGCCTCCCTACGTCGAAGCCGTTTCGCAGTTCGCCGATCTCGATCTTATCTGCCGCGCGAATTTCAAATTTGCCATCGACTCCATGTACGGCTCCGGTCGCGGAGTTCTTCCGAAAATATTTGACGCGCACGGCATCCGCTACGTCGCGATCCGCCAGGAAGTCAACCCGCTATTCCCGGGCATCAATCCCGAACCGATCCTGCCCCACGTGGCGCTGCTGCAGGAAACCGTAGTGAAAGCAAAATGCCACGCCGGTCTGGCAACTGACGGCGATGCCGACCGCATCGGTGCTGTGGCAGAAGATGGCAGCTTCGTCGATTCGCACAAGTGCATGTGCGTTCTGCTGCACTGGTTGCTGGTGCGCAAGAAGTGGCCGGGCGATGTGGTGCGCGCCTTCAACACCACCGGCATGATGGACCGCATCGCCGCCAAATACGGACGCAAGCTCTACGAGTGCAACATCGGCTTCAAGTACATTGCCGATCTGATGATGGAGCATGAAATTCTGATTGGCGGAGAAGAATCCGGCGGCATCGGATACGGCCGCTTTCTTCCCGAACGCGATGGTATTCTCAACTCGCTGCTGCTGGCGAATGTTATGGCGGAAGAAAAGAAGCCGCTCGGCGAGTTGGTCGCCGACCTGCAGTGTGAATTCGGCGCGCACTACTTTGGCCGGCGCGACTTGCACGTTTCCGATGAGATGAAGAACGGCGCCATCCGCCGCGCCGCCGATCCGCAGACCACAAAGCTCGGCGCATATTCCATCTTGCGCAAGGAGAATCGCGACGGCGTGAAGTTTTTCCTCGACGCTCCCAAGCACGGCAACGGCGCCGACGCCTGGGCATTGTTTCGCGCCTCCGGTACCGAGAATATGCTGCGCTGCTATGTTGAAGCGGCCACGCCCGAACTGGTCGAAGAAATTCTTGAAACCGGCGAGAAATTCGTGCGGCAGGCTTGAGCTGAAAGCTGAGAGCTGACAGCTGAGAGCCAACGTTTCCCGGCACTTTCGCGTTCTGCCCAGCCGCGGAACACGATAGGATAGTGACAACACCTCAGAATGATCGACGCCAAAGAAACTACACCAGTTCTCGCCGATTCTCCGGAATCGCGCCGCTATAACCGCATCAAGCGCTGGTTGGGCGTCGCCGATTTCGCGATTGGCTTGGGACTGCTCATTGTGCTCCTGGCCACCGGCTGGACCGGGACGCTCCGCGATCTGGCGGAGCGTGGCGCTTCGCAGAATTACTCGTTCGCCGTTTTCCTTTACGTCCTGATGCTGCTCCTGATCAGCAAAGTGCTGAGAACTCCGCTCGAGTACTACGGTTTCCGGATCGAGCACCGCTATAACCTGTCCAACCAGAGACTCCGCTCCTGGCTCTGGGACGAATGCAAGAGCTTTCTGATCGGCTTGGTCATGGCCACGATCGTGGTCGAACTGCTCTACATGCTCATGCGCCAGACCTCGCAGCACTGGTGGGTGATCGCATGGGTCGTTTTCCTCGGACTCTTTGTGCTACTCGCGCAACTCGCGCCGGTTGTGCTCTTTCCGATTTTTTACAAGTTCGAGCCGCTGCAAAACGAAGAACTCAAGCGCCGCCTGATCGTTCTGAGCGAACGCGCCGGCACCCGCATTCGCGGCGTCTATAAGTGGCATCTCTCCGAGAAAAGCAAGAAGGCCAATGCCGCGCTGACCGGACTCGGCGCGACCCGCCGCATCATTCTCGCCGACACTTTACTCGACAACTATTCCGACGACGAAATTGAAGCCGTGCTCGCGCACGAACTCGGCCATCACGTCCACCGCCACATTCTGAAAAGTATTTTCGTGCAGGCCGGAATCACGCTCTTCGGCTTCTGGCTGGCCAACGAAGTCCTGCGCTACGCCGTGGAACGCCGCAACATGTTCGAGACCATGCACGATTTCGCCAATCTGCCGTTGCTGATTCTGGTCTCGACCGTGCTCTCCTTTTTACTGATGCCCGCGCTCAACGCCTACTCCCGCTTCAACGAGCGCCAGGCCGACCGCTATTGCTTCGAGTCTGTGGCTAGCGTCGAGCCCTTTATTTCGTCGATGAATAAGTTAGCCGAGCAGAATCTCGCCGAAAAAACGCCAGCCCGCTGGGTCGAGTGGTTGCTCCACTCGCATCCTGCCATCACCAAGCGAGTCGCCGCCGCCGAAGCCTGGGCGAAGACGCAGGGAAAATTGGTAATTGAGTAATTTGTAATTTGGTAATTTGAAAAATCAGATTAAGGTCGGCACACCGCGTGCGGCACGGAATCGGTTTCAAATTACCTAATTACCCGATTACCAAATTACAAATTCTTCGCCAGAATCTCTTCCACCCGCCGCACATCCTCTTCCGTATCCACGCCTACGGTGTCGAACGGCGTTTCCGCCACGTAAATCGGGGCCCCGTTCTCCAAAAAGCGCAACTGCTCCAGTCGCTCGCTGCGCTCCAGCAGCGACTCCGGCCAGCGCACGAACTTATCCAGCGCGTCTTTGCGATAGCCGTAGAACCCAAGATGTTTGTAGTATCGCGGCCGCACGCCATCGCGATCATGCGGAATTGTAGCCCGCGAAAAATACAGCGCTCGCCCCGCGCAATCCGTCACCACCTTCACTGCGCTCGGATTGTTGATGTCAATCTCCGCGGCCGGCGTCTTCAGCGTCCCCACCTCGACCCCCGCTCCTTGCATCACCGCGATCAAGCTCGCGATATGCGCGGGCCGAGTCAGCGGCTCATCGCCCTGAACATTTAAATAAACATCTGCCGAAATCGCGTTTGCGATCTCATGGACCCGCTCGGTGCCCGACCGATGCGCCGCCGAAGTCATGCGCGTGACAAAGCCTTGCTCTTCGCAGAAGCGCATGATTTCATCCGAATCCGTCGCGACAATAACCTGATCAACTGACGAACACCGCCGCACTCCCCGATACACCCAGGCCAGCAACGGAACGCCAGCGATCTCGCGCAGCATCTTGCGGGGAAGGCGCGTCGAAGCCAGCCGCGCCGGAATCACAGCGATGACTTTCATGCGCCCAGTTTCGCATGTAGTCATGCGGTTTGACACTCCATTCCATCGCCCTCCGCCCACTGAATACTGAGTACTGAGTGCTGGACACTATCGTTTTCTTTCGTTCTCATGCAATGCTTGCTACGCGTGTCCGGATCTTCCCGAACTCATAGGTTCCCAAACCGCGCTGGGACGCCATTTTCAAATAGGGCAGAGATGAAACTTCCAGATTCCAGTAGGCCTTCGCCACATAAGCGTCGAGCGCCACCGGATCGGTTCCGGCCACCAGCGTCTTCTTGAGCAGGACATCGTCAAGGTTGCCTCCAGTTGGGCCGTTCCGGATGAGCACGCGATAGCAATCGATGAGGGTAAGAGTCGGACGAATAAAATCGGCGAGGTCGACCAGGCTTTCGTTGATCTTCTGGTGCAGCTGATGGCGCGGTCCACCCAGGATGCCATACCAGTTCTTCATCCCCAGAGTCGTGCCGGTCAGGCTGTGGTGTTTGGCGATCGGCACATTGATGATTTTGTCGGCATTCAGGAAGGGATCGAAAACCGGCCAGTCCCGCAGAATTTCCCCCTGCAGGTCTACATCTTTGAATCTCGCGGGATCGGGCAGGATCACTTCGGCGCCTTCGCGCCGCGCTGCCTCGGCAATGCCCGACCTCTGAAAACACCGGCGCGGGTCGTTACAGCTAACGTCCGTCACGATGACCCGCTTCGCCCCAGCGTTCCAGCACCGCCGGACGATCTCTGCGACGATCTTAGGATTAGTGTTGGCCGCCTGTTCTGGAGTGCGGTCCCAGCCGATGTTCGGCTTCACCAACACAATGTCAGCGCGGGAGACGAAGCGATGCATGCCGCCCAGTTCTTCGATGGCAGTCCGCGCCAGCTCTTCGGGATCGCCTCCCTGGATGATCGCCATCTCGGGCAAAGCCGCATCAGCCGCTATAGTATGACTGCGCTTCAAATTGACGGCCAGCTCGGGCTCGGGGCGCTGGCTGTGTTCGCTCAGCCAGTATGCGAGGCCGGCGGTTCCGGCAGCGACTCCTCCCAGGCGGAGCAGTTTGATCAACGCTTCACGACGGTTGAGTATGCTGCCCTCGGTCAACGGCATATTGCTTTGACCTCTTTGCTTTTTGCGCAATAACTAAATTCTAATCTCGTTCTGGTGGCAGCTCCTATGCAGTCCGTCACAATGCCGTGTGCCAAACAACCGGCGTCTGCCGTAAGGGCGGCGCTGGCGTTGATCGGATTCAGCGCGGTCATCGGCCAGATCGTTCTCATGCGGGAGCTCATCGTCGTCTTCAACGGCAACGAGATTTCGCTGGGAATTATGTTGGCCACCTGGCTCTTCTGGACCGCCGCCGGCAGCAGCCTGAGCAGCCGTTTTGCACTGGGCGGGAACAACGCTCGCCGGGCAGTCGCCGCCCTCGAATGCCTGCTCGGCGTCAGCTTGCTGCCGACCATCTGGGCATTGCGCGCCTCCAGATCTTTTTTTCAGACAGTGCCGGGCGAACTAGTTGGTCCGCTGCCGATGCTGATTACATCCCTGACATGTCTGAGCCTGTTTTGCCTTGTCGCAGGGTCGCTTTTCGTGGTTGCGACCCGGATGTACGAACAGGAGTGCGCCGTCTCCGCGCGCGTCGCTGCCAGCTCGGCTTACTTGCTGGAGGCCGCTGGTTCCGCCTTCGGAGGGATCCTGGCCAGCATTGTGCTGCTGCGCTTTCTGGAGTCCTTCCAGATCGCGACTGTCGTCGCCCTCCTGAACCTGTGCCTGGCGACAGTCTTGTTGTTCCGTATGAACCGCAAGCAACTTGGAGCCGTGACTGTGGCAGCCGCGCTTCTTGCGGTCGGTCTCCTTGCAATCGTTCTCCTTATATTTGTTGCGCCGTCGTTGGACAGGTCCGCACAGGCGCGCCTGTGGCAGGGATTCCGCGTGCTGGGATCGCGCGACTCAATTTACGGCAACCTTGTGGTCATTGAGACTGGCAATGAGACTGGCAATGAAACCGGCCATAGGGAAACCGGCAATATCCGCAGCATTTATGACAACGGCGTGATCCTTGCCAGCGCGCCGGACCAGAACGCCGCCGAAGAGGCAGTCCACTACGCGCTGCTGGAGCACCCAGCGCCGAGGCAGCTTCTAATGATCGGCGGCGGCGTGAACGGCAGCATCGCCCAGGCGCTCAAGCATCCCACGGTCGAGCGGATCGACTATGTTGAACTGGATCCCGCGCTCATCGGCATGGCGCGGCAGTTCTTCCCCGTGCAGTCCGCTCCGTTTGTCTCGGATCCTCGGGTGCATGTGCACTACGCGGATGGCCGGTACTTTTTGCGGAACTATCTCCGGCGCGATCTCAAGACCGCCGGCAACACATTCGACGTGATCATCCTTAATGTGCCCGACCCGCAGACCGCGCAGTTGAACCGGTTCTACACGGCCGAGTTCTTTCGTTCCGCTCGCGATCGCCTCGCGCCCGGCGGACTGCTCGCCTTGCAACTGCGCTCGTCGGAGGATTACATCAGCCCCGACCTGGCGGAATTCCTGCGCTGCATTCACCACACCCTCCGGGAAGTCTTCCCTTACGTTGTCGCCGTCCCCGGCGAAACCATCCACTTCTTCGCCGCTACGCGACCCGATGTTCTCACGGACAACCCCCAAACGCTGATTGCGAGATTGCAGGAGCGGAATCTGAAGACGCAGTATGTTCGGGAATACTTCATCCCATTCCGCATGATGCCCGATCGCATGGAGCAGGTTCGCGAACAACTGCGGCCGCTAACCTCGACGCCAGTCAATCGCGATTTCGAACCAATCGCCTATTACTTCGACGTTGTGCTATGGAGCACGCAGTTCAAATTGGGCTATTCCCGCTGGTTCCGGGCCGCAGCGCACATCGCTTTCGCTAGTGTCATCGATGTGGTCCTTGTCATCACATTGTTTGTGGCGGTTCTTCTGGCGTTTGTGCACGCTCGCGAGAGACGCGCCCGTTCTGCCGCGGCGTGCTGCATGGCTGCGACCGGATTCACCCTGATGGCTCTGCAGATTTTCCTGCTGCTCGCATTCCAGTCCGTTTACGGTTACGTTTACCACCAGCTCACGATCCTCATCGCCATGTGCATGGCAGGCATTGCCTTCGGAAGTTGGCTGGGCATCCGCCGCATTCGTTCCAGCGATAGTCCACCCTGCCGCACCATGGCAACGACCCAACTCCTGCTCGCCCTTTCTGGTCCTGCGCTGATATTTGTTGTCGGCTTGCTGTCGAAGATTTCCGGGGTGGCGGCAACCTGGCTGGCGGCGCAGTTTGTCTTCCCTGCTTTGGCCGCTCTCTGCGGAATACTGGGCGGCTATCAATTTCCTATCGCGACCGAGATCTACCTTTATGACTATAACGATGACCGCAGCGGTCGCTCACGGCTAGGTACACTCTATGCCATCGATCTGCTGGGCGGATGCGCGGGCGCGCTTTTGTTGAGCGCTTACCTCATCCCCGTGTTTGGTTTTTGGAAAACTGCATGGCTCAGTGCGGCGCTGAACCTGGCGCCGGCTCTCCTGGCCGCGCGGGTGAGCCTGGAGGCAAAGATGTCTCGGGCATAAGCGCTTGCGGCCGGTTCTCGCCGAATACCACCGCTGTAAACATGAAGATGTCCGTGTTCTCATCCTTCCAGCAACCGGAGCGCATACCCGCTTTGCCGCAGGTTTCTTCCAGGAATTTCTGTCGATCCCATTTTTCTTCCACCGGCACCTGCGGAAGCAAAAGGCCCTCGTTCGCGCCGTTCTTCATCAGCAAACCGTGCTGGCCAACTTTGATGTCTCGAACGTCCAGCACTCGCCGCAGCGGTGAGAGCACCGAGATCTCATATTCGAGCTGCGGCAACTCCGAAGCAGACACCGGCTGGAATCGGGGATCGCGCAGGGCGGCCAGCGTGGCCGTGTCTCGCACGGTCATATACAGGGGTTTCTCCGCGGAGGTATAGCCGATGCACCCGCGCAATTCTCCCGACTTGCGCAGGGTCACGAACGCGCCGCGCTCCTGATTCAGCACCTCGCTGGCGCTCGCGGTTGGTTCATACGCCTTTTTCTCCCGCACTGCATATTCCACCGATTTGCGAGCCAGAGCGAGCAGTTCGTTTTTTTCCTGGCCATTCAATGAGAATTGCGGTTCCACTGTCTTTCCGCTTTGAGTTTTCAAAAAGATGTCCGCGCTGTATCCGACCACGCGCGAGCGATCGCCTTTGATGTCGCCTGAATTGGCGTACTTGAGCACCAGGGCCTGGTTCGCTCCCAGGCGCTCGGCAGCAATCATTGCGGCTACGATGGGAGCGCCGCCACAGGCCTCCCATACGCGCGCGTCAAAGTTCCGCGACATGCTGAAGTAGTCCCACGCCTGCAGCGCATTCAGCGTTTTATGGTCGATCTTCACCGCTTCGTCGTAGGGGTGATAATGCGATAAATCGGAACTGGCCACGATCAGCGTGTCTTTATCATTGCCCCGACCTTTCCCCTCGATTAGTTTCGCCAGAGCCACACCGAGCGCACGGCTGCTTTCATAACTCTGGTCTCCCATGACGATGGGCACGAGTTCGAAATCGCCCAGCACCCATTGCAACCACGGCAACTCCACCTCAAGCGCATGCTCAGCGCCTTCTTTGGTGGGAGTGTGTCCCCGGCTAGAAAGTCGGATGGTCGGACTCATCTTAGCCAACTGTTTGGCAAACGCCTTGTCTACCGGGACTACACCCAGCGGCGTCGCATAAGCGTCGCCCTCATAGACGGAAGTAAAATCAAAGGCCTCGTAATGCGACGGTGCAATCACGACCACTCGCGAAAATTTGCGCCCTTTCAGCGCCGCGTAAGTGTAGGCAGCGACGGGGCCGGAGAACTGATAACCGGCGTGCGGTGCAACCACAGCGAGAATCGGGTCGCTGATCGGCGGCTGAGACGAAGCGGCATGCGCCAGCATGTCATCCATCATCGCTGTGAGTGCCTTTGGATCGGCCGGATAGAAGCCACCGGCGACAGCGGCTTGCCTCACGTTTTGCGGATCGGCGGCACGGACGTGCCGCAGGGCCGCAATCGCCACAATCGCGGTGAATAGAGCCGCCAGCCAATATATTTTGGGACGCATCCTGATATTCATATGCGAAAACTCCTATCGCGCTCTCATGCGTGCCAAACACCAGGGATCGGCTGCCCGCAGAATGGGCAACTACCCTTGCGGATCAGCATCTGGCTCGCCGTGAAGCCTACGCGTTCCACCAACATGCGGCGGCACTTCGGGCAGTAGGTATTTTGCGCAGGATGTCCCGGCACATTGCCGATGTAGACGTAGTGCAGCCCCTCGGCGTCGACAATCGCCTTGGCACGCTCCAGAGTCGGCACCGGCGTTATGGGCAGGTTCTTCAACAGGTATTGCGGATGAAATTGCGTGAAATGGATCGGCACATCCACGCCCAGGTTGGTCTTGATCCAGCGTGCCAGGCCTTGGAATTCGGCATCGCTGTCGTTCAGCGTTGGCACAACGAGGTACACGATCTCGGTCCACTTGTTCATCTTCCGCAATGTGACCAGCGAGTCCAACACCGGCTTCAACTCGGCAACGACCACATCCTTGTAGTAGGACTCCGTGAACGCTTTCAGATCGATCTTCACCGCGTCCATCTTTCCGTACGCCTTCTTCAGCGACTCCTCCTGCATGTAGCCATTCGACACCACCACGCTGCGGATGCCGGCTTCGTGCCCGGCATCGGCCGCATCCATCAGGTACTCGCTGAAGACCACCGGCTCGCTGTAGGTGTAGGCAATGGTCGGGCAGTTGCGCTGTTTGGCCAGTTCGGCAACTAATTTCGGGGGCGCGTAATCGGCAGGGACCTGCTCCGGACGCACCTGGGAGATATCCCAGTTCTGGCAAAATTTGCAGTTGACGTTGCAGCCCGCCGTGGCCAAAGAGAAAGCGAGCGTCCCCGGCAGGTAGTGGAACAGAGGCTTCTTCTCGACGGGATCGATGTGCGCGGCGCACACCCGCGAGTGCACCAGCGTGTAGTAGGTTCCTCCGCGATTCTCGCGCACGCCACAATAGCCGCGTTCCCGATCTCCCACCGTGCATTCGCGCGGACACAGCTTGCACTTGATCTTCTTGTTGTTGGGAAGTTTCTCGTAGAACTTTGCTTCGACGGTAAATCGCGAATCATCCTGCTTCTGCGAACCCGCCCACGCGGGGGTCGCACCGAGGACGAAGAGCTGGGTAAGTTCGCAGACGCCTAGCGCCGCTCCCGACGCCAGGGCGCACTGCAAGAACGACCGGCGATCGAGCGGGCGCGAGAATGGGCTTCGCTCACCGCGGACCGCGGGACTCTCCCCTTCAGCTGCGCCGTCGGCCGCGACCTTCACTCCTTCTTGCACATCGAGCTCACGCGACATGTTCAACCCTCAATCACGCACCCGCCCAGTAAGAGTAGCGCCGCCGTCCCGGCGGCTGTCCGGCGGGCGTCCTCGCCCGCCGCGCCGAGGCCAAGACGCCCTCGGGACAGCCGGCAAGATGCCGGCGCTACTCTACTACACCTCGACAACCGCGATTCTCCTGGGATCGTTCGTGCCCAGTCGATGCTGTGCATCGGCGGCGGTTGCGATGTAGTGTGGCGCTCTTTTATCGCCTTCCAGCGTCTTCAATCCCTTCTCGGCCCGCTTGCGCTCGATGATTTGCCAGCTCGTGTAGTCGAGCGCCACGGGATCCTGCGAAACCATCAGGCCATTGTTCTTCCAACTGTATTCCGGCTTGTATCCCGGGCCGCCCTCGTACGATGCCGTGGTCGCGTCGCAGATGGTCAATCGCATCTTGGTTCTGATTTCCGGCAGCATGTTCAAGTCTGCGATATACGGATTGCAGCCGTTGGGATGGTACTTGTTCGGGTTATGAATGACGCCATACATGTTTTTCAGGGCGATGGTTACGCCGGCGCCGTCATGGTCTTTCAGCACCGGGACATTGATCAGGACGTCGCAGCGTTGCGTCAGAATCTTCGACAACCGGCTGCCCACACTGCCATGCATGACCAGCTCTTGTTCGTAATCGACTCGATCGGTGCCGAAGCATTGCACGCGGTTTCCGCCCGTCGCCACATGGAATCCAACGTGCTCCATTTCGTCGCTGTCGCGGTCCCAGACCACAATATCGCTCGCCTTGATTCCGGCCTCCTGCAAGCGCTCGCAAATGGCTTCGACGAGTTGAAGGTTGCTGGAAAGTCCGCGCCCTCCCAGTACATTCACTTTCAGTCCCACCCTCTCTCCCGGGCGGACCAGCTTCTTCCATGTCTCGTTCGGATTATCGCGGTCGAAAAAAGCCTGCATGGCACGATCCAGAAGCGTCAGCATCCGGCGCGAATCCACCGTTGTGCCCGTGCCCCGCAGCATGGCATCGCGCGCGATCACCACCCTGGATTTCGCGAGCGCCGCTCCTTCTTCTGCTGCCGCAAGCAGTCCCACCCTGCCGCTGGCGCCGAGAACCGCAGCGCCAGTGACGCACTTCTTCAAAAAATCCCGCCGGCTGGTGCTACGCATAACGCTCATAAGGGTTCCCCGGTGAACCCAGACCAGATTCGAAAATCCTCAAACCACCTATACCGCAATCCGTGTGACTTTTCAGTGACCAACAGCACTTCTGGCGATCATCGCCGGGCAAGCCGCAGCTCGACACCATGCCCTAGTTGCAAAAGTGCCTGCTGTGTTTCCGTCGATTCCTCAAAGGCAACGATTCGCACCAGGAAAGTTCCCTTGCGGAAGACCAGGCTCTGGCTGGACAAGCGTGCCTCGTCTCCCACTTGGATCGGTTTCACATCGACAGCCGGCTCCGATTTGAAAATCTTCTCGGCGCCCGGCGCGTTCCCCATGGTGTAGATGTCTACTACCGCGTCGACCTTGTTCTCGAACTTGTAGTCAGCCGTAGACACTCTCTGCGCACCAGCCTTCAAGTACCGCTCCGCCTCGCCGTCGATGTACCTCCACAGGTCCGCAGCCTCGAAGGTCCGCGTCTCTCCAGTCTTCACCCAGCCCGCAACCTCATTGGAAGCAGGAAATAATGATTGCTCAGTCCCCGGTTGACGTTTGCAACTGGCGTCCAGGAGCAGCGCGACACCGAGCACGGCCAGCAGCACTCCACGGGCTTTCACCTCGGCCTCTCTTTGCCCCGCTTCAGCAGGACCTGGTTGGTTCGCGATCGGCTTTCGCCGATGCTGGTCACGTAAACTGCCGGGCGATCCTGCACCGGGCAGGCGTATTCGCACGCCCCACAGCCCACGCAGCGATGAGGATCAACCAACGGCTGTTTTACCTGTTGCAGATGGCCCTCCGCATCCACAACTTCGGCGGGCTGCAAATAGATCGCCTTGGGCGAGGTCAGGCACCACTCCTCGCACACAATGCACGGTGTTGCCATGGCCCAAGGTAAACAGCGCCCGCGATCTAAAAACGCTGTTCCCAGACTGATGGGCTTGACGTCGCCGGCGACCCGCGCCTCCCAGCCTTTTTCTTTTGCCGTGATCTCCCAAATGGCGCCGGTAGGACAAACCTCGGAGCACAGCACGCAACTGCTCTCGCAGTAGCCAATCCGCGGCACCATGACCGGTGTCCAGAGACCCTCCAACCCCGCTTCGGTCAACGCGGGCTGCAGCGCGTTGTTGGGGCAGACCTTCATGCATTCACCGCACCGTATGCAGCGCGACAGGAAGTACTCTTCGTCCAGTGCGCCCGGAGGACGCAGCAACCGCTCATGCCGCTCAACCGCGAATCCGGGCGTGCTTCGCAATAGAGGAACCACGACTGCACCCGCCGCCAATCCGGTGAGCACCTTGCGTCTCTGCAAGCTCACACCGATGGATTTTTGGGCGGGGAAAAACTTGAACTGCAGGCCGTGCTCCGGACACTCATCAATACAGTTCAAACAGAGATGACACTCCGGCTGACGCCAAGGAACTCCGCCGATCGGATCATCGCCGCCCTGGCAACGCAACAGGCAGCGATTGCAGTCCCCGCAGCGCTCCGGAGTCTTGACCAGTCCAAGAATCGACCAGCGCGAAGCGATCCCGAGCAGAGCGCCCAGTGGGCAAAGTGCCCGGCACCAGAAGCGGGTCACGCGAAAATTCAGCGCCAGCAGGAATATGAAAATGATGCCGAGCCAAACACCTTGCCGAAAGTATGGCTGTTTGAAACCGAGCAGCAGCCAGCCGAAGACGAAATGCAACCCGCTGCCCGCCCCCTGCACCGGTGCAAATCTGCTGTGTTCCATCGCATGCAGCACGGCGTTCAGGGCATAGTTCGTTCCCGGCAAAATGGATAGGCCGACCGAGCGCACCAGCAACGAGAAAGGATCCAGCCAACCGACGATCCCTGTGCCCAGTACGGCGGCGATTAAGGCCGCGACCAGCAGGTAGTACTTCGTCGTTTGCCAGCGCTTGTACCGGTTCGATTCAATCAGCTGTTTTCCACGTTTGCGCTCGGATGTCAGGCTGCCGAAGAAGTGGTGGATTGAGCCCAAAGGACAAATCCATCCGCAGAAGAAGCGTCCGAGCAACATCGTCGGAATCAGAACCACCAGGCTCCACAACAGGCCGTGGTACAGAGCGCGACTGGAGAGCGCATTCGACAGCGCCACCAGCGGGTCAAATTGGAAAAACAGCTGCACCGGATAAGGAAGCCGGATCTCACTCCCGCCAGCGTGCAGCGATCCGCGGAACTCCGTGCGCAGCAGAAGGAACAGAAACAGTGAGAAGAAGGCAACCTGCGAAAACCAGCGCAACCTTGTCGGTTTAAGACGCACCGCGTACTCCTTGCCTTTCCACGCACCGGATCGCCGCAGCGCACACTAAACCTTTGGCACTCTCTGAGTGCCCGATGCCGCACTGTCAATGTTCTGCCAAACGACTTCCGCTTTCTGTGACCAAGATCACTTGTTTTGGCCCGCACGTGCCGGACTCAATCAGTGCGCTACCCCTAGTGAATGGAATCCACGAAACCGGCGGGAGTTCCGCATTGGGCTCTGGGGGCACTGGTTTGCGGCAGCCGGTTAAAGAGAATCTGCCCCTGATTGCAATTTCAAGTTATCATTCCAGAGACACTGGCGCTGTGCCGCCGACTGTGACCTCGGGAGCAGGACAAATCATTGGGGGGAAGGATGGCCATCAACGTTGTGCAGACACGTAACGGAAGCGGCGACTCCATACGCTTGCAACCCATGGAGCGCCTAAAAGTATATTTGTTCGGGGTAACCGTATTGTTCGCTGCGTTCGGGATGGGTGAGGCGGTCTATCGACTGTTGTTTTCAGAGTTTGACGGTGCAACCGATCGTATTCCGGTTGAGGTGCTGTTTGGGTTGGTATTTGCGTGGCTTGCCACTAAGTTCGTGGGCGGCGTTTACAAAAATCGCAAGGAGAGAAGCGCAAGACTCAACTTCATCTGGGCTCGAAATCATCAAATACGAGGCGCTGTAGAAGGAATCACTACGGTGGCCCACCCATTGAAAAACCAACAATCGATCAGAGTGATCCGCGAAGAGGTCGATAGGATTGAGTGGGCGCTTAAGGAGATCCTGCCGGGCTAAGCGTCTCGGGCAAGCTAGCCTCAGAGCTTCGTCGAAAACCGTCCAACCGGACCTCGCTCAGCCTCAAGGCTTCGATTTCTCCGAGTAGTGCTGCGAATGCCCAGCGCACAACCGGTCAGAGTTCTACACGCGCTTGTCTTGTCCATCACGCGATTCGGTTTGATAGAATCGAGCGTGAAAGGCTCCAAGAATGTGACCGGTCGCGACTCGTGCAACCTCCGACAGGTCTGCGCTATCGTACTATGCGATAAGAATGCAATAGGCACGACGGTCACATCCTAGTAAGTTGTTGTGAACACACAGTGGCGGTGTAGCTCAGGTGGTTAGAGCGACGGTCTCATAATCCGTAGGTCGTAGGTTCGAGTCCTACCGCCGCCACCAGATTCAAATTCGCCCGCCGCTACTCCGTCTCGGAAGACCGCTCTGGAATCAACGTGAACGCCAGAGAGGCAGTTCACGGTTGACGGTTTGACGAGTGTTGCGCATGCCTGTGAGTCGCCGTTCGCCAGGAGTCACTGCACGCTGACGTTGAAGCTGCCGGTGCGCGTGATTCCCGAGGAAGTTGCCGTCACATTGACCGTGTAAGTTCCGGCGGGCGTTCCGGGGTCCCTTTGTGGAGGAGGCCCGCTACTGTTCCCACCGCCGCAACTGACGATCAAGGCAACACCGCCGAGGAGAAGCAGCGCGAGAGGCAGCCTCCGTCGCCGGATTCCAGAGTTCGCGAGAGGGATCGTGCACAGGAAAACGCCAGCCAGCACCCCGAAGCCAAGCATCCCCATGCTGGCGCGCCGGTCCGCTCCGACTTGATGGGGAGCGGTGGTGGTGATGGTGAGTGGTGCCGTGACGCTACTGCCATTGAGATTCGCGGTCGCTGCTGGGCAGGTGGCTTCTGTCATGGAAGCGGGCAGGGTGCAAGTAACGTTGATAGGGCCAAAGAAGTTATCGGTCCCGAGCAGAGTGACCGATGCCGTGCCGGATTGTCCGGGTGCGGTGATGGTTACGTTCGGTATCGGTGAGGAAATGTTAAAAGTCGTGTCGAGGACCGTAACGACGAGCGGCCACATGCTCTGCGATCCGGTGTAGTAGGTGTCTCCGGCGTAGGACGCGGTGAAAGTATAGACACCGGGAGTATTGATGGCATTGGTCAGACCGACCCCGAGATAGCCAAAATTCAATGGGTTATAGTTTCCGTTTAACGAGTACGGCTGCAGCGTGCCCGAGGCCGGGCTGCCGTTCTGCAGAATCGAAATGGCTCCGGAGGGAGCCTGGAAGATACTCTGATCGCGGGTTGCAGCGACGATCTGGAGCGCCTGTCCGCACCATAGCGTCATGTTCGTCCCGCAACACGGGTTATTAACCTCAAAAGTATCGAAAATGGTGGGCGCTTGGGTGACCGCCGGGTTCAGCGTTATTGCGCTCGCGTTAAAGCTGTTGTCGCCGCTGTACTGCGCCTGAAGAGTGTAGCTTCCGAGACTTGTAAAGTCAGGGTATGGCGACTGGTCTTCGGTGAAGCCCAGGCTATTGAGAGCGTAGGTTCCGGCATCGAGAGTCTTACCGTTGTTCGTGAAATTCACAGTCCCGGTAGGACAAGGAGTTTGAGTGTGCTGGGGATCGGGGGCGCAGGACGCGCCCGCTGCGTTGGTGACGTCGCTGCGCAGAAAGAACACCGAACCGTAGGGCACGCTGCTGGTATCGGAGAAGGTCTGGGTGTTGAAGTTGTACAGCACCAGTGTCTCCTTCGTCAGGCTGTTTTCCTTTCCGACGGTTACCTGGATTGGCGCCGAGTTACTGGCGCCGAAGGTGGAATCGCCAGGATAGTAAGCCGTTACGTTGTAAGTGCCGCCGGGGAGCAAAGTGGTCGTGCCGCTGGCAATGCCGTTGTTAAGAGGAAACACGCCAACCCCGAGATTGTTGCCGGTCGGCGTGGCCATCAGCGCAACCGCTCCCGTCGGCGTGCCCGTTCCAGACTGCGGAGCCACCGTCGCACGAATACTGACCGGCTGCCCATGCGTGATGCTGGTCGGAGAGAGATTGGTAAGTGTAGTGGTGCTGGGCGTAAAGCTGACACTGCTCCACTGGTTGACCAGATTGTCGGCGTTCACCGATCCCAAGCCGGTCGCCATGTCATACCCCGTAGTCGTGATCCACGCAGGGCTGCCGGGATTGTTGGGATCGACCAGGATTCCATAGCCGCCGCCCGAGGGAACCGGGCCGCAATTCGGCGTGTTGGGATTGCAAGGCACCGAGTTGTTGCCCTGCGTGATGTCGTAAAAAATGCAGGAATTTTCGGTCAGCGCCACCGATGAGGAATTGCAACTCGCACCATTCTGTGCCGCCAGCTTGTAGAGAACGTAATTGGCGTTGCCTTGGCGCGGGCTCGATCCCTGCGTTGCCATCTTCTGATTGACCAGGGCCATGATGCCCGCGAAAGTCGGAGCCGAGGCCGAGGTTCCGCCCACCCCTACAAAGGTGTCAGTCGCCAGGCTGCAAGTTTCTTGCGTACCGAAAAAGCCCGCATCGGCCTCGCAAACGATGTAGAAACTGCCGTTGAATCCGTTACTGGCGAACAGAGAGACATCGGGCAAATCGCGCACTCCGTCGCTGGGCACGCCGGTTCCCGTTTGCCACGAAGGCTTGCTGTAACCCGAGCACGCGCCGGTGTTGTAGTCAATTGAGGAGCAACTGCTGGGGCCGCCACTGCCGCTGATGATGTCGAGGAAGTTACTGTTTTCTGCACACTGGCCAATTCCAAGGCCGGCGCAGGAATCGTTCCATGTCGTCTCCGGAATATAAGACTTGGCGGATGCGCCGGTGGTCAGGTCGTTGGTCGCGTTCCAATAATTAGGGGCAGTCGCCGGAGTCTGGTTGAAATCGGTGCCGCCTAACGCAACGTTATAAGGAGTGGAAGCAAATCCGCTGACCGCTAGTCCGTCCGCCGCCGCCGATTCGGTGTCGAAGTCGTCGCATCCGGCCGAGCCGCCGTCGCCCGCCGAGATCACCACCGTGATGCCTTGCGCCGCCGCCTGCTGCCAGAGCGCGTTGTAGAAGGCGTTGCCGGCATTGCCGAGGGTGGCTTCGCACTCGCCGTAGCTCTCGCTCATCACCGGCGCAACGTTGTTGTCCACGATGTAGAGCGCGGAAAGATCGACGCCGAGCGACGTTTCCGTGGATGCGGAAACGACCAAGTCGATGGTCGCATTCTTGGCCACGGCGCCCGACCAGGAAACGTCGAGCAAGGCTTCCGTCTCATCTCCGTCTATCCCAGGGTCGGGGCCGTTCAGGATGACCTGAGGATCGTTCGCAGGCAAGCCGAAGAGGCTGCGGAAGTTCTCAACGTCCGTGACATGGATGTTCGTCTCGCCCACGATGGCGATGGTTTGTCCCGTGCCGTCGATACCGGCGTTCCACAGCGGCAGCACGTTGTAAATCGTCGCGAAGTCCGTGGGACCGAGACCGTAGTAAGTCGTCTGCTGCTGCGTGTAAGTGAACCAGGGCAAGGGCGCAGTTTGGCGCGGCTTGGCCCGCATCGGCGTCCCCAGTACCGTGGAGTAAGAACGCCTCGGGAAATTGTGCAGCGAGAGCACGCCCTTCACTACCGGCGCGAGTGCGGCGGGAATCGAGGGATCGCTGGCATTGGCCCAGTGCTCTTCGCCGTTGACTGCGTATTTGTGGATCGCAGTGTGAAACGCCTGCTGCACCTGGCTGGCGGAACCCGAAAACTCGATCGTGGTTCGGCCTTTCGAGAGAGCGGCGACTTGGAACCCGCACGACTCCAGCCACGCCGTGACGGTTTTCACGTCGCTGTCGGCGGGCCCGAACTGCTTGCCGAACTGCTCGGGACTAAGCCACCTGTGGTAGTTGGGAGACGCCTTGTCCTGCTGGCTGTCGAGCAGCGTGCGCAGAGCGGATTCCTGTTCGGGACTGCGCTTCAGCACCAACAGCATGCGTTGCATGGGCAGGCTGGCGGGCGCTGTGCCTTGGTCGAACTCCGGGCGCGCCAGAGGATGCGTGTTGCCATTTAGAACCGTGAGCCGTGCCCCATCGACCGGCTGCGTGATGAGTCGCCGCGGCGCGCCTCTGTCGGAAGAAACTGCACCGCCCTCCTGTGCCGCCGCCGCGCAGCAGGCAACAACCAGCAGAGTTAGAAGGGCAATAACAAGTGAGGACTTCGAAGAAGAAGTGGAGCAGATTCGCATCAACGGAATACCTTTTCTCGGAGTAGGGCAATATCTATCAAATCACAGTATCTTGGCGGATGACAGATTGCAACCGGGGCCTCCTGGTGAACACGCCGACCCTGCTACACTGTTGAACCTTGCGCTGTAAGTGACTAGGATAGGACAATCTCAAGGCTTCTATCTGCTCTTAAACGCGGAGGAGAAATGATCCGTTTCAAAGTGAACCGCACGGAAAGGACCTACGACGGCGACCCCGAAATGCCCCTGCTGTGGTACTTGCGCGATATCGCCGGTTTCACCGGTACCAAGTTTGGCTGCGGTATCTCTCTCTGCGGAGCCTGCACCGTTCACCAGAATGGTGATGCAGTGCGTTCCTGCTCGGTCTCGATGAAAGAGGTGAACGGCACGAGCATCACCACCATCGAAGGCATCTCCGCTAACGGACTGCACCCTGTGCAAAAGGCCTGGATGGAAATCAAGGTCCCGCAATGCGGATATTGCCAGACCGGACAGATCATGCAGGCCATCGCTTTTCTGAACCAGAATCACAATCCCAACGACCAGGAGATCGAACAGGCAATGTCCGGCAATCTCTGCCGCTGCGGAACCTACCAGCGAATTCGGGCGGCGATTCACCAGGCTGCGAAGGAGTTGGCGTGATCAACATCCAAAACTTCAGCCGTCGCAAATTTCTAAAGCGTGCTTTCGCTGCTGGAACTTTTGTGCTCGGCGCACGCCTCCTCCCCGAACCGCTTTGGGCCGACGCGTCCAGTGCTGGCCCAGTCGTTTTTCAACCGGATATCTTTCTCGGTATCGCAAGTGACGGCACCATCACCATCGTTGCGCATCGCTCCGAGATGGGTTGTGGCAGCCGCACGGCGCTGCCTCTGGTCGTCGCCGATGAACTCGACGCCGATTGGTCGAAGGTGAAGATTGATCAGGCCATCGGCGATCCCAGGTACGGCGAGCAGGATACCGACGGCTCGCACTCCGTTCGCAGCTTCTTCGACCAGATGCGCCAGATCGGCGCCACCGGTCGCGTCATGCTGATCACCGCCGCCGCCAGACAGTGGGGTGTCTCTGAAAAAGAGTGCAGCACTGAACCAGGCTTCGTCGTGCACAAGGCGAGCGCCCGCAAGCTCAGCTACGGCGAACTCGCCGCTGCCGCCGCCACACTCCCGGTTCCCAGGAAGGAGGACGTCCTGCTCAAGAACCGGTCTCAGTGGCGCTACATTGGCAAGGACAACGCCCTCTTCGATCTCCCGGACATCGTCACCGGTCACGCCACTTTCGGCATGGATGCCAAAATGCCCGGCATGGTGTATGCCTCCATCGAGCATCCGCCTGTCCTCGGACAGAAAATCAAGTCCTACGACGACAAGGAAGCCCTCAAGGTACGCGGCGTGAAGCAGACGCTTACCATCAACGCCTTCAAACCACCACACCAGTTTCAACCGCTCGGCGGGGTCGCCGTCATTGCCGACAACACTTGGGCTGCCTTTCAGGGGCGCAAGGCTCTGAAGATCGACTGGGACGCCAGTCCTAACTCCGTCTACAACTCCGGTCAATTCCGCAAGACCCTCGAATCCACGGCTCGGCAGCCGGGCAAAGTTGTGCGCAATGTTGGCGATGTCGACGCGGAATTTGCCAAGGGCGGCAAGATCGTCGAAGCTGGGTATTACACTCCGCATCTCGCCCATGCCTCGATGGAGCCGCCGGTCGCCGTCGCGGAATACCGCGATGGAAAAGTTCTCGCCTGGGCGCCTACCCAGAACCCGCAAGCCGTGCAGGAAACGATTGCTGGTGTACTGGGCGTTAAGAAAGAGGACGTTACCTGTCACGTCACCCTCCTCGGCGGCGGCTTCGGCCGGAAATCCAAACCCGATCAGGTCGCGGAAGCAGCCGTTCTCTCGAAACAGCTCGGCAAGCCAGTGAAGGTTGTCTGGTCGCGTGAAGACGACATCCAATTCGACTTCTTCCACTCCGTCGCCGCCATGTATCTAAAGGCGGCGATTGGACCGAACGGCAAGCCGACGGCTTGGCTACAGCGCACCGTGTATCCGCCGATCGGCTCCACCTTCGACGTGAACGCCAAGTACGCCGATGATGAAATGGGCCTGGGCTGGAACAACCTCCCATTCGACATCCCCAACCACCGGGCCGAGAACGGACCCGCCGACGCCCATGTGCGCATCGGATGGTTGCGCAGTGTTGCCAACATCTATCACGCGTTTGCCATTCACTCCTTCGCAGACGAGCTCGCCAACGCCGCCAACCGGGACTCCGTTCAGTACCTGCTTGAGTTGATTGGCCCGCCGCGTATAGTCCCACTGCAATACACGCCCGAAGAGCAGGATGAGGCCAAGCGCTATCCGCTCGATACCGCTCGGCTGCGTCACGTAGTGGAAATCGTGGCGGAAAAATCAGGGTGGGGAAAGCATCCCAGCGGTAACGGACACGGCTTCGGCATCGCCGCACACCGCAGCTTCCTGACCTACGTGGCTTCGGTTGTTGAAGTCGAGGTGGACGGCAAAGGACAAGTGCAAATCCCCAACGTCTGGACGGCTGTCGACGCCGGAACTATCGTCGCGCCCGATAACGTCCGCAACCAGTTCGAAGGAGCAGCTAGCTTCGGCGCAAGCCTTGCTCTTCTCAGCGAAATCACCGTCACCAACGGGGTAGTGAACCAGAGCAACTTCAGCGACTATGAGCTCGTCCGCATGGGAAGCGCTCCGAAACACACAAGCGTGTACGTCGTTGAGAGCGACGCTCCTCCTGCTGGTGTTGGAGAGCCCGGTGTTCCACCTTTTGCTCCGGCTTTTTACAACGCTATTCGTGCCGCAACCGGTAAACGCATCCGCGAGATGCCGCTCTCGAAAACCAAGCTGCTCTAACCGCCGTGAGAGAGCCCCGTGCGGAGCAAATTCCCAAAAGCGAAGAGCGAAGACCGAGGAGCGAAAAGCACAAAGCGAAGATTCAAAGTGCTATCCGTCTGAGCGTACGACTTAGAACGTTCTCGGGAATGACTTCTTCAACGACACGCCCTTGAAATTGCCATTGCAGGAGGGATCCTGGTAGCACTTGCGGAATGCCGGTACCACCAGCGCCTGCTCCACTGTCGGATCGTTGAAGTTCGCCAGCGTTTCGTTGGTGCGGTGGGCTTCGGAGCTGTCCCCGGTCTTTTGGTAAGCTTCGGCCAACAGTTGCAACGAAAATGGATTGTTGGTGTCTTCTTCCAGATGCGCGATGGCACCCGCATACTTGTGGTCGGAGAACAATACGGCGCCCGCGGCTCCGTGGTAAGCGGAGTCGATAATCTTGTCGCTTGAATTCCTCGACATCCGCGCCAGGTGCGCCAGAGTGGAAGCCATCATTTCTTTGTTGCCCATGTCAATCTCGACTTCGACACCGGCTCGCAGGATCTGGGCCAATTCTTGCTGAATTGCGCCCGCCATCGCATTCTTGCCTTGTTGCACGGCCGTTTGGGCTTTGGCCAGCAGCGCGATCGCCTGCTTGGGACGCGGCTGGTACATCGCCATTTGGCGCCAGGTGTCAGCTTCCGGTTGGCTCATGTGCTTGGCATGTGCGTCATCGGCAATGGCCTGGAAGAGGTGGTCGGCTGCGGCATAGTCGCCGTCGCGGACAAAGGTGATGGCCTCTCGGGTCTGCCATTGAATACGGAGCAGTTCTGGCAGAGAAAATTTCTTGAAGCCAATTTCGTACTCCTGGCGCGCCCGCACCTGGTCTCCCATCAGCGAGTAGGTGTCCGCGATTCCGAATTGCGACGAATAGAAGCCAGGATCGAGGGTCAGCGCGGCGCGGTAGTGCTCGATTGCCTGATCGAACCGTCCCGCTAGGCGCAGAATTTCAGCGTAGGAATCCTGCGGGTTTGGGTCCTTGGGCAACGCCGCGGCGTACTTGTCCATAAACGCAAATGATTTCTCGAACTGCCGCGTGTAGGCGTAGGTGTAAGCAACGTTGTTCATGAGGCCGGGAGAGTCGAGCCCCGAATTCTCAAAGACCGCAATGGCCCGGTCATACTGCGTTTGCTGCGTCAGCCACCAGTTCGCCAGAAAGACAACCCATTTGTCGTGGGGATAGCGGCTGAGCACATCGTTCATTTTGGTGATGGCCGGAATCAGCTTGTGATCGGCCGCGTCCTGTAGCCATTCGACGATCAAGCGCTCGGCGGCGCTGGCGTGACCGCGGGTAGCAAATGCTTTCTGCTGCTCGCGCACCTGCTCCGCAGGGTCCAGACTGATCTGCGCCAAAAGCTCGTGTCCCATGGCGAAATTGGGGTCGATCTTTAGCGCTTTCCGCAACACCTCAATCGCCTGTTCCTGCTCAACCTGGTCCAGGTCGAGGTCCCAAGCCTTCTCCACCAGGCGCCGAACCTCTTCGGACTTGGTCGTCAGGGGCAGCACGTCCGCTCGCCCACTGGTTTGAGCAGCCACAGTTCCGGCGGAAAGCAACAAACTGACGGCCAACAGCAGGCGGATCGTTCTGGAAATCGTCGCTCCTCGAATCATGACTAGTTTCCCCTCAGTAAGTAGCCCTGCTCGACCGGTAACTTGCCGTCAATCTTCACCACCCGCACATCCTTGATAAGCGAGTAGAGATCCACCACCCCAATTGCTCCTCGAGTGTTGGCGACAAAACGTTGGACGGCATCGTCGGAGTCCGCCACCACAATGATCCCCGCGTGTGCGTGAATGAAGGTGCGCGCCTCGTCAGCTGTCATATTGAAGACCCTCCTCAAAATGAGCTGCATGTCCGCGGACGACGGATCGCGCAGCACGATCGTGATGGCCTTCCCGTCCGGCCAGACGCGAGTGTGCGCGTTGAAGATCTTCACCAGTTCGGCACTGGTGAGATTGGTGGTGGAGTTTGCGGTATCCGCCACGATCGCAAGCTGCTTCGCGTGGACGGTCCCCGAGGCCGCGGCCATCCACCCCAACGCCAGCATCAGACACCAAAGTCTCATGGGACTTTATTCTCGGCTGCTTGAGGTCACAGCAACAGGTAACCGAGGTAATAAAGCCATCTTTAGATTTCTGGCGGAGCTGTGTTACTTCAGCCGTTGACCCGTCGCCGGGTCGAAGACGGCGTTGCGCAGGAATTGCTCCGTGGACCAGGGTGGCGCATCTCCTCCGAGATACTGATGAAACCATTCGAGGTGCGCGGTGTAGTACAGAGCCATTTCATACCAGCTGGGCCAGTGGCCAGCGTCGGAATAAACGATCAGTTTCGAGGGGACTTTCATCTCTTGCAGTGACGTGAACATCTGCAGTGACTGCGTGTACGGGACGCGATAGTCAAGCTCGCCGGAGATCACGAGGCAGGGCGTTTTGAAATTTTTCACAAAATAGGAGGGCGAAAACTTCTCGTACTGATCGGAGTTCCACGGCTGGCCTTTGTAGTCCCACTTGGGAAACCATAGTTCTTCGGTCGCGCCATACATGGAGCGGAGATCGAAGACACCCATCATCGACGCGATAGCCTTGAAGCGGTTGGTGTGGCCCTCGAACCAGTCCATCATGTACCCGCCGTAGGACCAGCCCATGGCGCCCGTGCGATCGGGGTCGACGTAGGGAAGCTTGATCAACTCATCGGTAACCCTCATCAGGTCTTCAAAAACCTTGCCACCATGGTCGCCGGAAATTTCCGCCGTGAAATCCTGGCCATAGCCCGTGGACCCATGCGGATTGGCAAAAGCGACGATGTAGCCGGAGCCGGGATAAACCTGCCAGTCTCCGCGAAAAGAATCCTGCCACTGAAACTGCGGCCCACCGTGCACGTTGAGGATGAGCGGGTATTTCTTCGACGGATCGAAGTCGTGGGGCTTGACAATGAAGACTTCGATCTTCGCTCCGCCGGCTCCCGCTACCCACATGCGCTCGGCCGGACGGAGATCCACCTCATTGGCGACTGCGTCGTTGAAGTGAGACAGGCGTTGCGGCGTCGAGGATTTCCCATCCGCCAGGTCCACCGCAAACACTTCGACCGGGTCGCTGACCGAACGCCGGATGTAGATGATGCGGCTGTCGCCATCTGGGATCTCGAAGGAGTCGATGGTCCGGTCCACCAACACTTGTTGAATGGACCCGGAGCCAAGGCTCGCCCGGAAGATGGGATTGTCCCCTTCGACGGGAGCGCTGAAGTAGAGAGATTTCGAATCTGAGGCCCATTGAAAGGTGTCAACCCAGTTGCGGAAGGACTCGGTGAGCACACGTGATGCGCCGGTGGAGCGATCGTAGATGGCCAGGCGAAAGAGGTCGGATTCATAGCCGGGTTGCTTTTGCAGTTGATAGGCGATGTATTTTCCGTCCGGCGAGTATTTCGGATGACCGTCGAAGGCAGGATTCGCAGCCGTGATGTTGCGCGGCGTCTGACTGCCTGCGAGCGGGACGATCCACACGTCACTGTTGGTGGACGAAGCGAGGTCGCGGTCATGATTCGAGTCGAACGCGAGTTCCGTGCTATCCGGGGAGAAATCGTAGCGCAAGGGTCCGTCGAGCTGGAAGGGAGGCGAATCGAAGTCACCCGGCGTCAGATCGCGCACCGCGCCCGTGGAAACGTCGGCCAGCAGGAGGTGGGTGCGCTTATCGTCCTTCCATTGCGTCCAGTGGCGATAGAGCAACGCATCGGATAGATGGGCGTGCAGCGGGCCCTTGCTCCAGCGCTCGTTGATCTTCTTGTTGCAGGCATCGTCGGCGCCGCATTCCGGATAGACCTCGCTCGAAAACGCGATCCATTTTCCGTCCGGTGACCAGAGCGGGTTGGAGACGCCCGTGGAAATGTTGCTGAGTCGCCGGGCTTCGCCACCGCTGGCCGAGATGACGTAGAGATTGTCGTCGCCATCCCGCGAACTGATGAACGCGATCCACTTGCAGTCAGGTGAGAAGGCGGGTGCCGATTCACCCTTTTCTCCAAACGTAAACTGGCGCGCGTTCTGGCCGTCGGCGTCCATCAGCCAGATGTGCTTGATGTTCGTGGCCTTCGCCAGGTCGCTCGTTTTCAAGGTGAACAGTATGGTTTTGCCGTCGGGAGATACGTGCAAGTCTTCGATCCCGCGAATGCGGTAAAGGTCTTCGATGGTAAAGGCGCGTTTGGCGGCTGCGCTGGAGATAGTCGGCAGCAGAAAGCAGATTAAGCAAGAAAGCAGTCTCCTGTACATTAAGCCCCTCATCTTAAAGTGAATTGTGCGGATGACTCGCGAAATTTAAACACAATCCGCCCGCTTCGCGCCAGTGTTCCTGGCGCACACGTTCTGGGGACGAATTTTCAGGGACGAAGCACGTAGTTCGAAGCAACGTCGCGAAACGCAGCCAACTGTTTCGTCCGGGTACCCTCGTCCCACCCCAGTTCTGAAGCCATCAAGCCCGCGACGGCGGGCGCCATGGCGAGGGCTGCGCGCGCATTCAAGAACAGCGCGCGGGTGCGCCTGGCGAGCGCGTCTTCCACGGTGCGGGCCATTTCGTGTCGCGCCGCCCAGATCACCTCCGCCTTCACGTAGGGCAGCGCCGCATGCAGCGGTTCGCCGAGCCGACCATCCGTTTCGATGAGTTTGCGAATCTCGCAGGCGTCCGACCCGTAGACGGCCAGCGATCCGAACTGTTTCGCCGCGTCTTCTTTCGCAGTGTCGTTTTTCGCAACATTAGTGAAGCCGTGGATGTGCAGGTGGTGCGTCACGCACGGTTTTTCCGGCAACTGCGCGAGCGTTGCCGCCTGATCGACGCAATCCTCGGCCATATGCCGGTACGTCGTCCATTTTCCACCGCAGACAGTGACCAGGCCGGAGCGGTCGATGTTGATAAGGTGATCGCGTGACAGGGCCGCAGTCCTGACCACGCCGCTGGCGACGCCCGTAGCGCTCACCAGCGGCCGGATGCCGGCGAACACGCTCAACACGTCCTCGCGCGCCGGCGCTTTCGTCAGGTATTGCCCGGCGGTCGCAAGAATAAATTCGATTTCCTGCTCCATGGCGACGGGCTCGAGCGTGGCGGCGGCTATGGGCGTGTCAGTGGTGCCGACCAGCGTGTGACCGTGCCACGGAATCGCGAATAACACGCGTCCATCGCTGGTGTGCGGAACCATGACCGCGCTTTCACCCTGCAGGAAACTCGAATCGAAGACCAGATGAATGCCCTGGCTGGGCGCGATCAGGGGCGCGGCGGAAGGCTCTGCCCGGAGCCGAAGCAGGTCGCAGAAAGCGCCCGTGGCGTTGACCACAACCTTTGCAGTCGCGCGAAATTCGTTGCCGGTTTCGACATCGCGAGCGCTGACGCCGTCTACAAATCCCTGGGCGTCTTTCGTCAGTCCCGTGACCTCGACATAGTTCAGCAACGTGGCGCCCTGCTCGAAAGCGGTGACCACCATGTGGATGAGCAGCCGGGCGTCGTCGAATTGTCCATCGTAGTAAACGGCGCCGCCGCGCAGGCCTTCGGTCTTCAGTGTTGGCAGATGTTCGAGCGTCTCTTCCCTGGAAAGAATGCGTGAGACGCCAAACCCGTACTTGCCGGCCAGCAGTTGATACAGCTTCAGGCCGAGACCGTAGAATGGAGCCTCCCACCAGTCATAGTTCGGCACGACAAACGCCAGATCGTGCACGATGTGGGGCGCGTTTTGCAGAAGCAGTCCGCGCTCCTTGAGCGCTTCCATGACCAGCCCGATATTCCCCTGCTCCAGGTAGCGCACGCCGCCGTGTGCCAGCTTGGTGCTGCGACTGGAGGTGCCTTTGCCAAAGTCGCTCTGCTCCAGCAGCAGCACATCGTAGCCGCGCGTCGCGGCATCGATAGCAACACCAACGCCGGTAGCACCCCCGCCCACGACAATCATGTCCCAGGCTTTGGGATGCGTTTCAATGCGGCGCCACATGTCGGTTCGATTCATAGCTGCATTCTTTGCCGTGAAGACTCTGCTTTCCCCTGTGTTCCTCTGTGCCCCCTGTGATAAAGACCTTGACTTTATTCTGCGTCAGGAGCGCCCCGTCTCTACGCCGGTTCCACCCAGTCGAAAGCGCGCGTCACTGCCTTTTTCCAGAAGCGATAAAGCCGCTCGCGAGTTACTTCATCCATCTTCGGCTCCCACCGCTGATCGACTGCCCAGTTGGCGACCAGCTCGTCGGTATCCTGAAAGAAGCCGACGGCCAGTCCGGCAGCATAGGCGGCGCCGAGAGCCGTGGTCTCCTTCACCATCGGACGCACGACCGGCTTCGCCAGAATGTCGGACTGGAATTGCATCAGCAGATCGTTCACGACCATTCCGCCGTCGGCGCGCAACACATCAAGCGTGATGCCGGAGTCGTTGGAACTGGAACCGGAACTGGAGCTGGAGCTGGCCATGGCATCGACCACCTCGCGGACCTGGAATGCTGTCGCCTCCAGCACGGCGCGGGCGATGTGGCCCTTGTTCACGAAGCGGGTCAAGCCGGCAATCACGCCGCGCGCGTCGTCTTTCCAATACGGCGCGTACAACCCGGAGAAGGCGGGAACGAAGTAAACGCCGCCGTTGTCATTTACCGTACGGGCAAGCGCCTCAATGTCGGAACTCTTTTCAATGAGTCCGAGGTTGTCGCGCAGCCATTGCACCAGTGCGCCGGTAATTGCGATGCTCCCTTCGAGCGCATAACATGCCGGCCTCGTGCCGAACTTATACGCCAGCGTGGTCAGCAGGCCGAAGTTCGAAAACACTTCCCTTCCCCCGGTATTCATCAGCATAAAGCAGCCGGTGCCGTAGGTATTCTTCGCTTCTCCCGGCTTGAAGCAGGCCTGCCCAACCAGCGCGGCTTGCTGATCGCCGAGATCGCCGGCGATGGGAACTCCCGCAACCGCCGGCAGTTTCGCAGTGCCATACACTTCGCTGCTCGAAGCAATCTTCGGCAGCATCTGGATCGGAATGCCGAAGTCTTTCAATATGTCCCGATCCCACTGCAGCGTGCGGAGGTTCATCAGTTGGGTACGGCTGGCATTGGTCACGTCGGTCACGTGCACGCCGCCATCCGCTCCACCGGTGAGATGCCAGATCAGAAAAGTATCGATATTGCCAAACAGCAGGTCGCCGGCTTCGGCTTGTGCGCGTGCGCCCGCAACACTTTCGAGAATCCAGCGAATCTTGAGGCCGCTAAAATAGGTGGCGAGCGGAAGCCCGGTCTGGACGCGATAGCGATCCTGTCCGCCATGCGCGGCAAACTCGCCGACCGCGGCAGCAACCCGCGTGTCTTGCCAGACAATCGCGTTGTAAACGGGCTTTCCACTTTTCCGGTGCCATACCACAGTGGTTTCGCGCTGGTTGGTGATCCCGATCGCAGCCAGATCTTCCGGCAGCAGCCCGCGAGCTTCCATGGCCTCCTGGATGACACCAACCGTGCGGCGCCAAATTTCCTCTGGATCATGCTCGACCCATCCCGGTTTGGGATAGATCTGCTCGTGCTCGCTTTGAGCTGTGCTCACGATGCGCCCGGAACGATCGAACACTATGAAGCGCGAGCTTGTCGTTCCCTGATCAATGGCGCCGATGTAGCTTCCGATCGTTGGGTTTCCTCCTTATCTTTGCCCAGGTTTCTTTGCTCACGCGCGTACCCATTCCGCTTTCTTCGTCGCTCGCGAAGTCTGGATTCTATCGCCTGCGCTCGCTTGCAAGCACAGCAATATTGGACGAGCCCAGACACCCGCTGAAGGTTCATGTGTCCCGTGGGGCAGGAGAAGCAGCCCATTCTCGGGGCCATCCAAGACGGCAACCGATGAGGATTAAAGGCGTTAGCTACACTCGCGTGGGCGGCCACATCTTTCGGTAACTTGGTGCGGATCCTCTTTGTAACTACCGGTGGCACTAAGGTGGACTGTGACGCGCAACGAGTTCGTGGCATCTTACTCAATAATGATGTGGGGTTTGCGGCTCCCAGCAAACCAGGAAACGTGGGGATCTATGAAGAGTCTGGGAAAAGTCATACGGTCTGTACAAGCCTTTGGCCGCGAACTGTCTCGCAGGTCGAATGCGGCTGAAGCCAAGCGCATGCCGGCAATCGGTGTCGCCTTGGGCGGAGGCTTTGCCCGCGGCCTCGCGCACATTGGCGTGCTCAAGGTCCTCGAAGAAGAAGGCATCCCGGTTCGCATGATTGCGGGCACCAGTGTAGGCGCAATCATGGGTGCCGCGTATTGCAGCGGGCTCACGATTGAGGAACTGGAAGAAATCGCCCACAAAGTTCGCTTCACCTCCTTCGCGCGCTGGACGCTCTCGCGCTACGGCTTCGCCACCAACGACCGCATGGTCTCGTTTCTCGCGCGCACCTTGAAGGTGCAGACATTTGAAGAGTTACGCATCCCTCTAAGCGTGGTTGCAACCGACTTTAACACCGGAAAAGGAGCGGTCTTTTCCTCCGGCTCGATCATCGACCCGGTGCGCGCGAGTTGCGCTTATCCAGGGATGTTTCTGCCGGTAGAGATTCGCGGGAGTTGGCTGGTGGATGGCATGCTCTCCCATCCCGTACCGACGCGTCCTCTGCGCGAAATGGGCGCGGAGCGCGTGCTGGCCGTGCACCTGAAAGGGCAGTGGTCGAAGACGAGCGCGCCCCGGCATTTCTTTGACGTCATCGGGCAGTCGTTCGCGATCGCGCAGGACATGACGAGTTCGCTATGGAGAAACGCGGCCGACGTCGTAATCGAGCCCGATGTCGCGGGTTTTGACTATGACGACTTCAAACGCGCCGACGAATTAATCCGCGTAGGCGAACTGGCGATGCGCCGCGCACTGCCTGAAGTGCGCAAATGGCTGGAGGTTCCTGCGCCAGCAGCCGCGCCTCTAAAAGTGCCTGCGCTGGCAGCCGGACCCGTGCCCATGCCAGCGGACTGAAACCGGAGGAACGAAGAGCTCGAGAATACAGCCCCGGAGGGGCGAACCAGCTTAGCCCAGCGCTTCAGTGTGTGCGTGAGAACCTGCTTTCGCGACGAATACATATTATGACTGGGGTACATTGGTCTCGCTGCCAATCCGCTCGGTTCCTAAGGACTGGTCATGGTGCTGGCTTCCAAGCAAACAAGCGGGTCAGATTGTAGGCAATCGCCGCGATCGTGAACTCCGCTGCCACTTGGGCCTGTCCTCGGGTGCGGAATTGCCGCATCCCCCG
>Ga0224558_1000669_pt1 | contig 39581 bp, 30 predicted proteins | sample 714S32024metaG_FD_180682 | JGI IMG/M metagenome (GOLD analysis project Ga0224558, IMG submission 180682) | Peat soil microbial communities from Stordalen Mire, Sweden - 717 S3 20-24 | ecosystem: Environmental > Terrestrial > Soil > Wetlands > Peat | place: Sweden: Norrbotten County, Stordalen... | reverse complement strand
GCCAAGGATGATGTTGCCTTGAAGGTGATCGCCGATCATGCCAGAGCAGTGGCTTTTTTAATTGCAGACGATGTTACCCCGACCAACGAAGGAAGGGGTTACGTCTTGCGCCGCATCCTGCGGCGGGCGGTTCGCTATGGCAGGCTGCTGGGGATAGAGGGTTCCTTCCTGAACCAGGTTACCGGCAAGGCGATTGCCTTATATCAGGACACATACCATGAACTTCAGGAAAGCCAGGATTACATACGGCGGATCGTGTCCATCGAGGAGGAGCGGTTCAGGGAAACCCTGGAGCAGGGCCTGAAGATCCTGAATGAGTATCTGGACCTGGAAGCACAGTCCGGGGTTTCGGAACTGCCCGGAAAGACTGCCTTCCTGCTCTACGATACCTTTGGCTTCCCATTGGAGTTGACCCAGGAGATCCTGGATGAGCGCGGGCTGACTGTGGATATGGAAGGCTTTCAGGCGGCCATGAAAGGGCAGCGGGAGCGCGCCCGCGCCCAGGGGGCTCCCGCCCGCCTTGATGCGCCAGGCGTCGCCGGCTTAGGCGCCTGGGACGCCTGGCGGGATCTGGAGACCGGTTTTCAGGGCTATAACACCCTGTCATCCAGCGCTCACGTCATAGCGATCATCGATGGTGACGCCGAGGCGTCAGAGGCGGCGGCCGGTGCAAAAGTCCAGGTGCTTCTCGATGCCACCCCGTTCTATGCAGAGGGGGGCGGCCAGTTAGGCGATCTGGGCCTGATCAAGGGGCCCTCCGGAACAGTTGCGGTTGAGGTTGCTAAAAAGGTTGGCAGCCTGATCATTCACCAGGGGCGAGTCCAGCAAGGAATGCTCAGTAAGGGCGACCTGGTGTTGGCGGAGTTTGAACATGAGCGACGGCAGGCGACCGCTCGCAATCATACAGCCACCCACCTGCTGCATCAGGCCCTGCGCACCGTCCTGGGGGAGCACGTGCATCAGTGCGGCTCCTATGTGGGGCCGGACCGGCTGCGGTTTGACTTCGCACACTTTGCGCCGCTCGCTCCGGAGGAGTTGCAACAGGTCGAGGATATGGTCAACGCGGAGATTCTCTGCGACCTGCTGGTCAAGTCTTTCGTGACTGAGCGGGAGTCGGCCCTGAAGCAGGGCGCCATGGCCCTGTTCGGGGAAAAATACGGCGACCAGGTCCGGGTGGTGACCATAGGCGATTTCAGCCGGGAACTCTGCGGCGGGACTCACGTGCGCCATACCAGCGAACTGGCCCTGTTCAAGATCCTCTCCGACACCGGCATCGGCACCGGAACGAGGCGCATTGAGGCCCTGACCGGTGCTGAACTCTTAAGGTATTACCGGGGTAAAGAGCGATTGGTCAATCAGGTTGTCGAAGAGTTAAAAGTGGCTCCCGAGAAACTGCTGGCAAGGATCGAGCAGATCCAACAACAGTTGCGCATATACAAAAATGACCTGGAAGAGATCCGGGGCAAGGCCATGCTGAAAGAGGTGGACGTCTTGCTGGGTAGCGTGGTCGATGTGGATGGCGTGAAACTGCTGGCGATCAAAGTGCAGGCCGCCGATATTGAAGCCCTCCGCAGCCTCGGCGATCTCCTGAAACAGAAGCTGGGCTCGGGTGTGATCGTGCTGGGCAGTGCGGTTGCAGGCAAGGTCGACCTGGTCAGCTTTGTCACGAGCGACCTGGTAACCCGGGAAGGGCTGCATGCAGGCGCTATCGTCCAGGAGGTGGCCCGGCTGGTGGATGGCAGGGGCGGCGGCAAGAGACCGGATATGGCCCAGGGCGGCGGTAAGGACCCGGCTCGCCTGGATGAGGCGCTCCAGGCCGCGGCCATGATTCTTCGCAGCCAACTGGCGGCCAGGAAGGAAAGAGCCGCCCTCAAAATATAAAAGATTCTTTGGGGTCGGGTATTCTGATGCAGTCGTTGCAGCTCGGAGGCAGTTTTTGGAAAGTACAGAGGAATCCGATGCCTGAAGGAGAATCGCAACCCCCCGCTTAAAAGTCAAGAACCAGTTGAATCCACAGTTGGAGGTGATGAATGGTGCCTGAAGAATCGCTGGATCAAACTATGACCTTCAAAATCAGGGATGAGACCAGGTCGCCGGCACGCGAGGTTCTGGGCATGGTCTACGAGGCATTGAAAGAGAAGGGATACAACCCGATCAGCCAGTTGGTCGGATATCTGCTGTCGGGGGACCCGGCATACATCACCAGCCACCGTAATGCCCGTAACCTGATCAGGAGCTTCGAGCGCGATGAACTGCTGGAAACGCTGATCAAAAGCTACCTGGGAGTTGAGAAGTGAGATGTGAGATGTGAGATGTGGGATAGGCCAACAAACTTTCTCACCGCTCACCTCACGCCTCTCACATCTCAGTTATGGAGTACCGCACCCTGGGTAAAACCGGCATTCGTGTATCCCGCCTCTGTTTTGGCGTATTGACCATAGGCCCCCTGCAAGCCGGCCTGCCCGGGGCAGAAGGTGTTGATTTGCTGGAATATGCCGTAGCCCGGGGGGTCAATTTTTTTGACAGCGCCGAAGACTACGGTACCTATCCGTATCTCCGGTCTTTGCTGCAGAGAATCAAAGACAGGCCGCTTGTTATCACCAGCAAGTCCTATGCCGTCACGGCCCGGGAGATGATGGCCAGCGTGGACCAGGCGAGGAGAGAACTGGATCGCGACTATATAGACATCTTTCTGCTGCATGAGCAGGAGTCATCCCTGACTTTGCAGGGCCATCGGCAGGCCCTGGAGTTCCTCGTCGAGGCCCGGGAAAAAGGGATAGTCAGGGCGGTCGGTCTGTCCACCCATACGGTGGCAGGGGTGCTGGCGGTGCTGGACAAGCCGGAGATCGACGTGGTACATCCGCTATTCAACATCAGGGGACTGGGAATTCTGGATGGCACCCGGGAGGCGATGCTTGATGCCATCAGGAGTGCCTGGGGACAGGGGAAAGGGATCTACTTGATGAAGGCCCTGGGCGGAGGCCATCTGCTGCACCAGGCAGAACAGGCCCTGAGCTTTTGTTTAGGGCAGGAATGCGCTGCCTCTGTGGCCGTGGGCATGCAGACCCGGGCCGAGATCGATTTCAATGTGGCCCTGGCGAGCGGCCTGCCGGTCCCGGAACATTTACAAATTGCTGCTGCCCGGCAAGACAGGCGCCTGCACATCGAGGACTGGTGTGAGGGATGCGGCCGGTGCGCCGATATCTGTCCGCAAGGCGTCCTGTCGTCCGGTGATGACGGCAAGATCCGCGTAGTTGAGTCATCTTGCCTGCTTTGTGGTTATTGTGCAGGAGTCTGCCCCAATTTTTGTATTAAGGTTTACTAGGAAAGTTTCTTAGGCAGAACTTTGAACCTCGAACATCGAGGAGTGGGAGCGAGCGATGCGGATCATGGGGCTCGATCTGGGCGAGAAGAGAATAGGCGTTGCCGTCAGCGACGAACTCGGGATTACCGCACAGGCGTTGACCACGCTGCAACGCGGCAGTTTCGAGCAGACCGGCGCAGTCATGAAGGAATTGGTGCAGTCGTATGAAGTGGAGCGGATCGTCATCGGGCTGCCCCTCCACATGTCCGGTGAACTGGGCAAGTCTGGTCAGGAGTGCATGGCCTATGGCAACAGGTTGGAGGAGCTTCTGGGTGTTCCCGTGGTGTTTTGGGACGAGCGACTGTCCACCGTTGCCGCTGAAAAATCCCTGCTGGAGGGGAATATGCGCAGAAATCGCAGGCGCGCTGTGATTGACCGGATTGCCGCCTGCTGGATCCTGGATGGCTACCTCAGAAGTCAGGATTCAGGGGTCAGGAGCCGGGAGGATGCCTGAGCATTAAGAATTGTATATAAATTCCATGGATAGGGTAAAATTGAGTTTAGTTTACTAAACGATGGAGGTGTTTGGAGTGGATTTTGAGGAGGATGAGGTTATTGTACTCACGGATGATGACGGCAAGGAGCACGAGTTCAACCTGATCGACACCATTACCGTCAACGACAAGGAATATGCCATTCTGCAACCGGTAGACGAAGAAGAGGCGATTATCCTGAGGTTTGGCATCGATGACGATGGCGACGAGGTCCTTTATGACATAGAGGACGACGAGGAATGGGAAAAGGTTGCCGATGCCTGGCAGGATATGTCCGGTAACGATGACGCATGATCGATAGTTGATGGCCTTCCCATGCCTAAAACCGGCTAAAGCCAGGCGATTCCCGGGCCGAACCGGGGGCTGTACAATTAGCGACGGGCGCCCTTTAGGGCGTGTGGTCGCTTGAGCATCCACTCCTCTAAAAGTTGCCAAACCTTGAGTTATGGTAATATATGTTAATCTCCTGGCATATCATTATTTATGGAGGAGTAGAATTATTTGTGAAACAGGTCTTATTTTACGACGAGTTGAGCCGGGAAAGCCCACCCCTTTCAGGGGTGGGATGAGAGGTTGTCTTGCATAGCAGGGTTCAACTGGGTCTTGGCTTCAGAGGGGGATTGTAACCCCCACTGAAGCCTTAGAGCTAGTTAATACAGTGATTACCCGCTCTTGTCCCGCCGCCTTGAAGAGGCGGGGGCATTATGTACTCCGCATTCTTCGGGCCAGGCCGTAGGCCTGGATGCGGAGGAGCGGGTTAGTCATCTGTGGTAAAATCCGCATGTGAGGCAGCCGAAGCTAGAAGATCGAGAAACAAGGGGTGGGGGCATCCAACCCTTGGAGAGAAGGAGTAAGACCCGTCGAGGGCATCCTTCGATGAACCGGAATCCCATGACTTCAGTCGTGGGAGTATGTCAATGCCTGGTTCATTAACTATCTGCATGCTGGAAGACGGGCGTGGAAGAAGGGACCTCCTTGGCCAGGAAATTCTCCGTCAGCCTGATCGTTGTTTTGGCAGCAGCAATTGTGGGGGTCTCCTTATACAGCGCCTGGATATGGAATCAGACCTGGCAGGGACGGATCTACCCCGGGGTGAGGCTCGAAGGGATCGGGCTTGGCGGTCTGACGGAACAGCAAGCAGAACGGAGACTGGAGTCAGTCAGGGATGAATTGCTTGCCTCTAAGGTGAAGCTGGTTCTGGGCGCTCATGTCCAACAGGTGTCGAGAAGAGAACTCGGGTTTCAACTTGGCCCCGTTGAAAATGCACGTCTTGCCATGATGGTCGGCCGGAGCGGACCCGCCTGGCAACGCCCGGGGGCGTTGTGGCAGGCCTTCTTTTTTACGGTGGATGAGCCTTTCAAGGTGACGCTTGACAGCGACAAGGCCAAGGCCGTCCTGCAGTCGTTTGCCAAAGACCTGTATACCCCTCCTCAGAACGCTCAACTGGTGGTGAATGACACCTACCAGGTCAAGATCAGTGATGGCAAGCCCGGCAAGGTGCTCGATCTGGATGCCTCGGTCAAGGAGTTGGCGCAGGACATCTATCCCTTTGACGAGGTTATCGAGCTGCGTCCGGTGGATCAGCAGCCCGAAGTGACCACCCAGGACGTGCTTGGCATGAAGGTCAGCGGTCTGATGGCTTCGTATACCACCTACTTCGATACCTCGAACGTGAACCGCACCTACAACGTCAATGTGGCTGCGGACGCCCTGGACAATAGCCTGGTCAAACCCGGAGACGTCTTTTCTTTCAACCAGGTTGTCGGCCCCCGCAGCCAGGAGACCGGCTACAAGGAGGCCATGGTGATCGAACAGAACAAATTTACGCCGGGAATCGGGGGAGGCGTCTGCCAGGTTTCCTCCACCCTCTACAACTCCGTTCTGCTGGCCGGGCTGAAGATAGTCGAACGGAGCAATCATTCGCTGCCGGTGACCTATGTGCCGTTGGGCAGGGATGCCACGGTGGCGTATGGTCTATTCGACCTCAGGTTTCGCAACAACACCAGCGGCTACCTGTACATCAAGGCGCGGGCCGCCGGAGGAGAGCTGACCATCGCTATTCTGGGGAATACGGCTGAAAAGAAGAATGTCGTACTGGAGACGGATGTGGACAAGGTCTTGGACTTCAAGGTGATCACCAAGAATGATCCAACGCTTTACCAGGGAAAGACCCTGGTGGAGACCGAGGGCGTGAAAGGCTACGAAGTCCGGGCATATAGAACGGTCAACGGTGTTAAAACCCTGCTCTCGGATGATATCTATGTTCCCGTGGACGAGATTGTTCACGTGGGGACGATGCCAGTGCCCGAGACGCCGCCGCCACCTGGCAATCAGCAGCTAGTCGCATAATGAATTGTTGTTGCGTCTTCAATCTGAAGAGCGACCGGGTTATAATAAAGCTGGCCATTGGGGGCCGGGTGCTGGACAGTCCAGCGCTCAACCCCTGATGATAGTTATCTTGAACAGAAGAACTTCAGGTTGAGGATGCTGGTTGCGGGTGGATGATTCAAACACCGTTTGAATGGGGACAAGCGGTGACCGATCAGTAGTAGCGGGAGAGCTGGAGGCTGATGGTTAAACCGAAAGGTTGGTTCAATTCTTACAACCCGGTCTATTGGGGGGTTGTCCTGTTTTTATGCGGCTGTCTCTGGCTGGGAGCGCAGTTTTATATCGGTAATATGATCACTCCTGTCGGTATCCGCACCCACAGCATCAAGACCATTGTCATCACAGTCAAGAAAGGCGCTTCCCTGAGAGAGATCGGGGATTTGCTGCAGAGCGAGGACATGATCGACAGCAGCTCTTTCTTTGTGCTCTACGCCCAGGTGACAGGAGTGGGGAAGCAGATCGAGGCCGGGTCCTACCGGCTCAGCAATAGCTTGTCAATGATCGAAATCCTGGAGCGTATAGTCGGAGGGGATGTGCTTCGCTACCGGGTGGTCATTCCGGAGGGCTACACCACGGACCAGATTGGCAAGCTGCTGGTCAGCAAGGGAATCATGACCGGCGATGACTGGCAGAATGCCCTGGCGACGGAGGACTTTGAGTACCCGTTTTTAAAGGATGCCCCTGCCGGCCCTAAGCGCCTGGACGGATTTCTCTTTCCCGCCACTTATCCTCTGATGGACGATTTTACAGCGCAAGAGATCCTGGAATTGATGCTCAACACTTTCAACACCGCTTTCACCCCTGACCTGCAGGCGCGTGCCCGGGAGCAGGGCATGAGCGTCAGACAGGTGGTCATCCTGGCGTCTATTGTCGAGGGCGAGGCGAAGCTGGATTCGGAGCGCCCGATCATCGCCTCCGTCTTCTTGAACCGTCTGCACCAGGGCATGCGCCTGGGATCCGACGCCACCGTCGAGTATGTCTTAGGTGCGCACAAGGCAAAACTGACTTACCAGGACGTGCAGACGCCCTCGCCGTACAACACCTACCTTCATTACGGGCTTCCCCCCGGCCCCATCTGCAGCCCTGGCCTGGCTTCAATCAAAGCAGTGCTGTACCCGGCCAAGACCGGCTATCTCTACTTTGTGGGCAAAGGTGATGGTTCTCATGTATTCAGCGTCACCTACAATGAGCACGTGGTTGCCTCGCGGGAAGTAGGGCAGTAGCTCTACCCGGTGTTGAAAATGCTTTATTAGCGGAATTGGCTTCTGGCCAGTTCCTTTTTTACCACAGATGACTAACCCGCTCCTCCGCATCCAGGCCTACGGCCTGGACCGAAGAATGCGGAGTACATGAAGCCAAGACCCAGTTGAAACGGCGGAGCCGGATTGTCGTGTTTGCGCCTTCAGGAGAAAAGCTAACGTAAGGCACCGGTGAAGATCACCAGCCGCTTGGAAAAATTTTTTTGCGCTGTATTCCAGGCGCCGTCACAGGTGACCAGGTTAAGATGGATGCCATCGCTCCGGTTAGACAATTCCTTGACAGGGTGCCGGTTGTATTATTTCTAGGCAGCAGTTCACAAAACAGCAAGAAATATAGTATGATTCTTTTCATATGATGCTACTCTTTAGAATCTGGGGGGAGAAGGTTGGAGACTCAACTGTCGACAGACCCGGATCTGCCCGCAAACCGGGTGCTCATCAGGTATCTGCGCACTGCCCTGGCCATTTTGGTCGTTCTCCTGCTGGCGGGCGGGCTCTGGTGGTGGCATGTGCTGCGGGTCTCTTACAGCACCGGTGACGCCCGGGTGACTGCCGATATCTCCGATATCAGTTCCAAGGTTGAAGGGCGCCTGGTAAAACTCTCTGTCTCCGAGGGGGATACCGTGACGGCAGGCCAGGAACTGGCCGAACTGGACAACTCCCAGTTGGCTGACGCCGTGGCCCAGGCCGAAGCCGCCCTACAGCAGGCGGAAGCGAATGCCGCTAAACTGCCCGACGATCTCAAATCGGCCCAGGCCAATGTTGACGAGGCTCAGCAGGGCCTGGTGAATGCCCAGGACCAGGAGAAGTCGTCCGAGATCGCTCTCAGTGACGCCAAGAGAAGCTTTGATGAGACCCAGGCGCTCTACTCAGGTGGGGGCGCCTCCAAGGAGGCCTATGACGAGGCCACCTCCCGGTACAGCACGGCGCAGGCGGAACTGGACGCCGCTCAGGCCAACGTCGCATTGGCAGAGGCTGCCTTGCAGGCCGCTCAGGCGGGGCTGGATGCGGTTGACAATACAGGGGCCGCTTCTTACCAGTCCCAGGTGAAGCAGGCCCAGGCCGCCTATGACAATACCAAACTGACCTACAACGAATCCATCATCTATGCCCCCTTCGGCGGCACCGTGGTCAGGGTGCCGGCAACCGTGGGGGAAACCCTGTCTCCCGGGCAGACGATCCTGTCCATTTCCAATCTCCAAACATCCTGGGTGGTGGCCTATATCGAGGAGACAGCCTATGGCCGCATCCGCCTTGGTCAAAATGTCGACGTCAGGGTCGACACTTACCCCGGCACGGTCTTTTCCGGCAAGGTAATCGAGTTGGGCGGGGTGACGCAGGCCATAGGGTCCGAGTTTCCCACCGAGATGGATGAGTACGGAAACTTCTACAAGGTGACGCAGCGGTTGCCAGTCAAGATCGGGATCACCGACAAGCATGGCCTGGCACTCAAGCCCGGCATGTCGGTTACTGTCAAAATCAATACGGTATAAGTTCTCTGTATTCCGTTCCTCCGCATCCAGGCCTCCGGTCCTCCGCATCCTCCGCATCCTCCGCATCTGAGGCTTCGCCTCAGCCCCAAGGAATGCGGAGTGCATGAGGCTTCGCCTCAGCCCCAAGGAATGCGGAGTACATGGCCCGAACGGAATGCGGAGAGCTGGGCCGGGTGTAGCCCGGATTGGAGGAAAGAATTCGGAGAGCTGCGCCCAGGCGTAAGCAGGAGGCAGGAAGATCTTTGGCCATCATAACAACATCCAAGAAAATGGAACTTTCCGAAGAGATCCCCTGGTCAGTTGTGATTATCATTATGATCGGGACTTTTATGGCGATCCTGGACGGGAGCATCGTCAATGTCGCTCTCCCCAAGATGATGGCGGTCTTTGGCGCCAATACCGACACCATCGAGTGGGTCGTGACTGCCTATATGCTGGCTTTGGGGGTGGTCATGCCGCTGTCCGGGTACCTGGGAGACACCTTCGGCTACAGGCGCTGTTATTTTATGGCGCTCTGCCTGTTCGTGACCGGTTCCTTCCTGTGCGGATTCGCCTGGAGCATGGACAGCCTGATCGCCGCCAGGGTGATTCAGGCCCTGGGCGGCGGCATCCTGACCCCACTCGGCATGGCCATCATCTATAAAACTTGCCCGCGCAGCCAAATCGGAGTGGTGCTCGGCGTCTGGGGCATTGCCTCGGGCGCCGCCCCGGCTATCGGCCCAACTCTGGGCGGATACATCGTGCAGTACGTCGACTGGCGGATGATCTTCTATCTCAACGTGCCGATCGGGCTGATCAATCTCTTCCTGGTGGCTACATATCTCGGGGAATCGGAACTGATCAAGGGAAAGCACTTTGACGTGATGGGAATCATCTTTTCTACCGCCGGCTTCTTCTGCCTGTTGCTGGCAACCAGCAGGGCCGCCACGGTCGGCTGGGGCAATCCCCTGATCGTATCGCTGCTGGCCATTGCCGCCGTCAGCCTCAGCGCCTTCGTCCTCAACGAACTTACGCACCCGGAGCCGATCCTGCAGCTTTCCCTGTTCAAGAACATGGTCTTCACGGTCGCCAATATTTTGACATCGATCCTGGCGGTCGGCATGTTCGGAATCATCTTTTTGCTGCCGATCATGATCCAGGATGTGTTCGGTCAGACAGCCCTGAAGAGCGGGTTGATCGTTTTTCCCGGGGCGATTGCCTCGGGCGCCATGATGCCGGTCGGCGGGTGGTTCTTTGACCGTTACGGCGCCAGGGGTATCGTCATTGTAGGAACTGCTATCCTGACCGTGACCAGTTTCATGATGCATAACTTCAACGACCTGACTCCGTTTGCATACATGACTACGATAATAACACTCCGTGGTTTGGGCATCGGTCTCGCCATGATGCCGACAGTGAACGCCGCCATGAACGCCGTTCCGCCGTCCCTAGCCGGGCGCGCCTCCGCCACTATCAACCAGATGCGCCAGGTATGCGCCTCCTTGGGTATCGCCATTCTTACCACGATCATGCAAAATCGCCAGGTTTTCCACGCCACGCGCCTGGCCGAGGCGGCAAACCTGTCCACCAGCAACGTCGCCTTGAATCTGAGAGTGAGCCTGCCGCTCCTGGCATACCAGTTCGGGAAGGCTGCCAGCCTTGCCCAGGCATTGGGCATGGGGGTGATTTATATCCGTATGGAATATATTTCCATGATCCAGGCCATCGATGATGACTTCGTCGTTGCCGCTGCCCTGTGCCTGGTGGCATTCATTCTGAGCTTCTTTTTGCTGGATAAACATCACCTGACGCACAGGAGACCGGCCGGATCAACCTGGCAGGAAAGTGTTGCCGTAGAGGGATAGCCCGGCGCGAGGATATTCAGCGTTGGAGTCTAAACATTTACCATGTACTGATTGCCTGGGAAAAGGATGGTTCCGGTAAGTGGTCGGAGAACCGCCCCCCAAAGAATATTTGGAGAAGGATAAAAGAATGCGGAGCATAGGAACATCGAGAAGGCGGGATGATGCGCTTGTCTTATATCAACTTTTTTCTGTACAATTGGCCGACGATCGCGGCGTATGCCCAGACACACTTAAGCCTGGTGTTGGAGACGGTGGTCGTATCGCTCATTCTCTGGCTGCCGGTGGGGGTGCTGATCTCCCGGAACGACAAGGTGGCTGCCCAGGTGCTGGACATTGCCAACATAATTTTCTGCATCCCCAGCCTCGCCTTGTTCTCGGTCTTCGTAACCGTTCCCGGAATGGGATTGGGCCGGATATCGTCCCTGACGGCCCTAGTCCTCTACGCTATGATGCCCCTGGTCCGGAATGTCTACCAGGGTATAAAGATGGTGGACAAGAATGTGATCGAGGCGGCCATGGGCATGGGGATGAATTACTGGAGGATCCTGTGGGAGATCCAGTTGCCGCTGGCCACTCCGGTGATCTTTGCCGGTTTTCGGATCACAGTGGTGATGTCCACGGGCATTGCAGCCATCGCCGCCTATATCGGCGAGCGGAACCTCGGGCGGTTGATAACGATCGGGGTGGGCAACTTCAACATGGAAATGATCGTGGCCGGCGCCATCTCGGTTTCCCTGCTGGCCGTCCTGCTGGACGCCGGTCTGGGAGCCGTCGAAAAACAGTTGGCGCCCCTCGGCCTGAGAATTAGGCGGGGAGAATGATGTCTGTGAACATGCGGGGGGAAAACGTTGATCGAGTTGAGGGAAGCAACCAAGATCTATTCCGGGCAGAAAACACCGGCCGTCAACAAGGTCACCTTGACCGTCCCCGACGGGGAGACCTGCGTCTTTGTCGGCCCTTCCGGGTGTGGCAAGAGCACCACCCTGAGGATGATCAACCGCATGGTCAGCATCACCTCCGGTGCCATCCTGATTGACGGCAAGGATGTCAATCTCTGCGACCCTGATAAACTGCGCATGGGGATCGGTTACGTCATCCAGCAGATCGGCCTGCTGCCGCACCGGACGGTGGCCGAGAACATTGCCATCGTACCCCGGCTTTACAGGTGGGACAAGGAGAGAATCAGGATCAGGGTCGATGAGTTGCTAAACCTGGTGGATCTCGATCCGGAAACCAACCGGGGTAAATTCCCCTCCCAGCTCTCCGGGGGGCAGATGCAGCGTGTCGGCGTCGCCCGGGCGATGGCTGTCGACCCGCCGATCATGCTGATGGATGAGCCCTTCGGCGCCGTTGACCCGATCGCCAGGGCGAACCTGCAGGACGAGTTCCACCGCCTGCAGCAGCAGATGAGGAAGACCATCTGCTTCGTCACTCACGACATCAATGAGGCGATCAAGATGGGTGACCGGATCGCCATCTACAATAACGGCCTCCTGGTCCAGTACGGCACCCCCGAAGAGATCCTGACCCATCCGGTCAATGACTTCGTCAGCGACTTCATCGGCCAGGACCGGCTGGTCAAGAAGCTCAGCCTGTTCCGGACGGAGAAGGTCTGTACCCCGCCCAGGTGCACCGTCAGCGACAGTGAACTTGAACTGCCCGCCCTGGCCCGGAAGATGCGGGACAGACAGGCAGATGCCTGCTTCTATCTCGACGCCTCCGGGGCGGCGGTGGGGTTGCTGACCGCAGCCGACCTGAAAGACGGGGCAACCGCTGAAGATTTGAAGCGGCTGGCATTGAGCCGGCAGGGTGCCCTGATCCAGGGTTCGCTGGTGCTGCGCGATGCCCTCTCCATCCTCCTGGAACAGGGCGCCGAGTATCTGGGAGTACTCAGCGGCACGAAGCCGGTGTGCACCATCTCCATGACCGACATCAGGAATTTCTCCAGCAGGAAAGAGGATGAATCTGCATGAATGATTACTACTTGACTTTACTGCAAAGGATTCCCCCGGCTCTGGAGGTGCACATCTATATGGTGGTGATCTCGGTGGTGATCTCCATAATCATCGCCGTACCGATCGGGATCGTGCTCACCAGGCCGAAATTCCAGAAATTTGGCGCAGTGAGCATGAACCTGCTCAATATCCTGCAGACGATACCCGGGATGGCTTTTATCGCCATCGTGATGCCGATCCTGGGCATGGGGCTCCGGCCGACCATTGTTGCCCTGGTGGCCCAGTCTCTGCTCCCGATTGCCAGGAATACCATCGCCGGCCTCCATGAGGTCAGCCCCGATGTTAAGGATGTTGCCTTGGGCATGGGGATGTCCCCGGGCCTGATACTGCGGGAGGTGGAGCTTCCCCTGGCCATGCCGGTGATCCTGGCGGGAATCAGGACGGCCACCGTCTACGTGGTATCGGTGGGCACCCTGGCAGCCTACATCGGCGGCGGCGGGCTGGGTGACCTGATCTACACCGGTCTGCTCATGATGTGGACTCCATACCTGCTGGTGGGCGCAGGTCTTGGAGCCATCCTGGCCATCGGCCTCGACCGGGTGCTCGGTTACGTGGAGTTCAGGGTGACACCCCCGGGTTTGCAATACTAGTGGTTATATGATCTGCCGGCAGAAATGGCATATGAAGGATCGAGGTGGGGCGTCCTGGTGAGATGAAGAGGGCATCAGGAACATCAAGCCGATAACAACTTGGTAAGTTATGGACATTTAGAAGTTTAACAAAGAGGGGGAATCATGGTTGAAGAAGACTGTCAAGGTTTTACTGATTACGGTTCTGGCTTTTGCGATGACCGCCAGTATAGTTGGTTGCAGCAGCAAGTCGGCAAATGTGCCCAAGAATGGCCCGACGATCATAGTCGGCTCCAAGACATTCACCGAGGCCCTGCTGCTGGGGGAGATGACCTATCTATACCTGCAGCACCTCGGGTATCCGGTCCAGGATAAGACTGGCCTTGGCGAACTCGATGTGATCAGGCCGGCCCTGCTGTCAGGACAGGTAAGCTGCTACTGGGAGTACAACAACACCGTGGCCATGACGGTCATGAACCTGCCCGCCAGCACTGATTCGAACGCTGTCTTCCAGGAAGTGAAAGCGTTTGATGCCAAGAACGGCATCGACTGGCTCGACCAGGCGCCCCTGAACGATACCTACGGCTACATGGTCAGGGCGGATATCGCCCAGAAATACAACCTTAAGACGATGTCCGACCTGTTCAAGGCTGTCGGGAACGGCGCCCCGATCCGCTTCTGCAGCAACCAGGAGTACGACAACCGTGCTGACGGCTTCCCGTACGTCATGAAGAATTACGGGCCGTACCCGAAAAAACTGATCATCGATGCCGCCACCAACATAGGCTATGAGGCCCTGAAAAACAACCAGGCCGATGCCGGAGTGGCCTTCACCACGGACGCCAGGGTCAAGGCCTACAACCTGGTCATCCTCCAGGACGACAAGAACATCTTCCCGGTTTACAACCCGTCGCCGCTCTTCAGGCAGGATATCATCGAAGCCTATCCGCAGATCCCGGACCAGATGAAGAAGCTCAGCAGCATCCTGGATACCGCTACCATGATGGACCTGAATGAGAAGGTCGATATCGGGAAACAATCGGTGGCCCAAGTCGCTGCGGACTTCCTCACCTCGAAGGGCCTGATCTGACCAGGCAGTTGATCATGAACCAGTGCCCTGATATCCTGAAAAAGGGCATCAGGGCCTCTTTGTAAGTATGCAGGAATCAGCAGCCGGAATGAGGTAACCTGAAAGCGGCATTCACGTGCGCAGCACCGGAGAGATCAAGAACTTCAGGCTGATCAAGGAATGCTTCTTCGATCCCTTGACCGGGGAGTACAGCATCACGTGGCTGGTAGGCGAAGAACCAAAGAGCTTCTTGTAGTGGATGCGGGCGTCGGGGAGATAGCCGTCATCCCTACCGTCAACCACGCTCTGGGCGCCTTGCTGCCGGCCCTGCCGCTGACCACCGGCAAGGTGCCGGCAGTCCTATCAAAGTGCTGAGCTATCAATGCTCATCACCTCATTTAACGCCTGACACCGGTTTGCCGGCGAGCAGTTCCGAGACCGTGACCAATTGGTAGCCGCGCTGCCTGATACCCTTGATCAGGGTGGGCAGGGCGGCAAGGGTGGCTGCCTTACCCTCGTGCAGGATGATGATCGCACCAGGCTGCAATTTGGTGAGCACATTATTGACGATCTTGTCAGGACCTGCATACCAGTCTCCGGGATCTACGCTCCAGAGGACGATTTTCATCCCCATCCCGTTGATCATGGCGATCAACTCCTGGTTCAAGTGGCCGCCCGGAGGCCTGAACAGGACAACCTTGGTATGGGCGTCATCCTCGATCAATTGCTTGGCCTTCGTGATATCCTGTCTCGCAGTGGCCAGGTTCATCTGCTCAAGATTACGGTGGTCAAAGGCGTGACAGCCAACCTCATTGCCACTCCCGGAAATCATGGCGGTCAGGCCGTCGTCCTCCTGGATAATATGGCGTCCGACCAGGAAAAAGGTGGCATGGACGCCATGCCTGTCAAGCACATTGAGGTACTGGGGCGTGAACTTCTTCGAGGGGCCGTCGTCGAATGTGAGAGCGGCCATTTTGCCGGCGGCAGGCGAGTTGTAGACAACCCCCAGGGGGCTCTCCGCCGGATTCACGATGCACGCCTCGCGTTGCACTCCGCCCGCAAGCGGGATCCAGGCACCCGGCGCGGTGCCGGAATAGCGGGAGATAAGAGTCGCCATGAGTATAAGAATCAAAATTAGACTTACTTTGGCGCCTGATTTTCTCAAGGGGTTCCTCACCACTTTAGATACTGATGCATGCTGGCCGCAAGAAAACATCTGGCAGAACCCGGATACCCATTTGCAAAAGAACCCTGGTTATGGCCCGGGTTCCGGCATCTCCGGCTCATCTGTCTGAGGTGTATACGGCATCTCCTGAGGCGCCGGGATTTCCACCACCTGGTACTCTGGCAATTCGCAGATCAGGGTTTTTGACATTTTGCCCCCTCCAAGTCTGGTTTCTTCATAGCCATTCCCTCCTTCACCACTTCCCATTCATGAGATCCGTGTTTATTCACCGGCATCGAGGACGGCAAGGCTATCCAGGCAGATGTCGACATTTATTAGGTACCGGTGAAGGCGGCAGGTTGGGGTTTTGGCGCAGACGGTCTTAACGCCCGGTTCAGCCGGGCTTTTTTGTTCAGAAGCCAGCCTTGATTTTTATGTCAAGATGCTTTGCTTGAGATGGATTTGCAACTACCTCCGGGCGAGGATATATCCCTCAAGAGTGAATTATTATAACCGATAACAAAAATAGCATAAATCATTTAACTTCGCTAATCTGAAGCAGATTGACCGTACCAGGTCAATTTAGTTCTTTGAACCAACTGTCTTAAGAGGCAAGGGAATTCTCAGCAAACTTAAATAAATATTCTAATATTGTTGAACTTTACAAGGTGTTCTAAATGCAAAGGAAAGGTTAATTGATGAATCCGATTGAAAACTGTCCCATCGCGTGAGGTATGGTCCTAATATATTAGGACTTAGGTATGTAATTTTAACACAAAAGAAGGGAGATTGAGCTAAACATCGAAGATTGACTTAGGACTTGAGAGTTTGTTTATATAAATTGCGAAAATGTGAATTTAAGCTGCATTTAAATATTATTTATATATTATTAAAAAATAGCTACTAATGAGGAGAAAAGTTATTGGCGACAAGACCATGTTTCCTGAAAAAAGGCCTAAATATGATATATGGCTAATGATGCACCCGGGGCATGATGCAACAGTTAAAAAAATGTTGCGCTAAAAGGTGGTGAATTTTCATGGAGTTGCAGCAAAGCGACAAGTACCTGACCTTCCTGTCGGCGGACGAAGAATATGGAATTCCGATTCAAAAGGTTAAAGAAATAATTGGGATCATGGATATCACCCACCTGCCCAGAGCGCCTGAATTTATCAAGGGCGTCATCAACCTGAGGGGCAAGATCATTCCGGTCATAGACCTGCGCCTGACATTAGAACTGGACAGCAGGTCATACAACGAGCGGACATGTATTATTGTCATCGAGGTTGATACAGGGGAGATAAAAAGACAGATCGGGATCATAGTGGACATTGTGTCCGAGGTGGCGACCATCCAATCGGGCGATGTCGATCCGCCGCCGGAGTATCGCACCCAAGCGGCGGAGAATTTTCTGCTGGGGATTGGGAAGGTGAAGGGGAGGGGGAAGGTGATTCTCCTGCTTAATATTGACAAGCTGTTTAAAAATAATGAGCTATTAGCCATGAGGGAAATATGAGGAGGACATGGATATGCTGAACGGGCTCAGTCTTAGGACAAAGATCATAGACGGATTTGTGATCACGGCCATTATCATGGTTATAGTAGGGGAAATCTGTCGGAGCAACACCTCAATCATTACCGGGACCACCAGCATGGCGGTTGGGGCACTGATTGTGTTAGTGTTGGGAGTATATCTCGGCTCATCGATAATAAAACCCTTGCACGAGGCTGTTGATGGAATGACTGAAAGCGCCCAGCAGGTAGCCTCGGCATCCGAACAACTCTCGTCATCGAGCCAGCAGCTTGCTGAAGCCAATGCAGAACAGGCGGCGTCGATCGAAGAGACAGCTGCCGTCCTCGATGAATCCGCCTCCATGATCAACCAGAACAATGAAAACACCAAGCAGGCTACAATACTGGCAGTAAAGGCCAAGACATCGGCGGACCGGGGCAATGCCGAAATGAACGAGATGAAGTCCTCGATGAACGAGATCAAGAAATCCAGCGATCAGATCGCTAAAGTGATCAAGGTCATCGAGGATATCGCCTTCCAGACCAATATCCTGGCCTTGAACGCGGCCGTTGAAGCCGCCAGGGCGGGAGATGCGGGCATGGGGTTCGCGGTGGTTGCCGAAGAGGTGCGGAATCTTGCCCAGAGGAGCGCCCGGGCGGCCAAGGATACGGCGGAGATGATCGAGGGCAACATCGAGCTGTCTGAAAAGGGCGTGGATGCTTCGCAGAAAGTAGCCAAGGCGCTGACGGACATAGCAATGGAGACCAAGAAGGTCGCCGATCTCATGGATGAGATATCCGCGGCCAGTCATGAGCAGGCCCAGGGTATAAACCAGATCCACAAGGCTGTGATGCAGATGGAAAAAACCGTTCAGCAGGATGCTGCGACTGCGCAGGAAAGCGCCTCGGCTTCCGAGGAGTTGAGCGCGCAGGCGCAGTCTATGCACGAGATTGTACAACATCTTACTGTTTTAGTGACAGGAAGCGGAGGACAACTGGATCTGTCCAGCCAAAGCAGAGCCAGAAATTATTTAAGCAAGCCACAGCCAAAACTGAAAGAAATAACGAGAGCAAGCAGATTTGCCATCAGGGGAGATTACCTGGCTGACGGCAGGGCGAAGACCCGCATTGTCAATCCCAATGAAGTGATACCACTGGATCCAAGTATGGATGACTTTTAGGTATCGCCATGCAGCATAGTAGAGAAAAGCATATCCGCCTTTTCAAACAGCTACTGGAAGATAGCTACGGAATTCATGTGACCGAGGAAAAGACGGATATGCTCAAGGTAAAGCTAGAGAAGCTGATGACCAGGTGCAATATAAACTCATTTGATGAATACTATGGCCTTGTTAGCAGCGGGGGTCCGTATCTGATACAGTTCTTGGATGAAATAACGACGCACACCACCAATTTTTTCAGAGGGAACAGCCACTTTGAATTTATAACCAGGAATATGGGCGGTATGCTGAATAAAAACAAAAGGATAGAGGCAAACGGTGAGATCAGGGCCTGGAGCGCCGCCTGCTCAACGGGAGAGGAGGCGTATACACTGGCCATGGTGCTGAGCGAGATCCTTCCGGAGGAGATCGATATTAAAATACTGGCCACCGATATCAGCAGGAAGGCAGTGTCCAGGGCGGTCAGGGGAGAGTATGCGCCCGAAATAGCCGGAGAAGTTGAAAAGTGCTATATCCAGAAGTATTTTACCCGGGGAGATGGCACTTATCAGGTTGCTGCCAGGATTAGGGACCTGGTAACCTTCCGAATTTTCAACCTGATGGAACCATTCTCTTTTAGAAGGGATTTCGATCTCATATTGTGCCGGAACGTGATGATCTACTTTGATAAAGAGACCCAGAAAAGACTGGTCCAAAAGATGTATGATGTTCTTGCTCCCGGGGGGCTGTTTTTTATCGGCCATTCGGAAGGCCTGGTTCATAAGGAGCATAAATTTAGATTCATCCAGCCCTCAGTCTACGTCAAATGATGAGTAACGAGTGAAAGCGCGCTTGCGCTTGCTGGCTTACTGTCTACCCGAGGTGTTTTTAAAGCAGAGAACGTAAAAGGCCTGAGGGAATACGGAACACATGACTGATGAATTCTGAATTCCTTAATAGTAACGAAGGAGCCAAAATATATGGATCAGGATCATGAAATGTTCGACCTGTATCTTCATGATATGAAAGAGCACCTCGAACTCCTGAACGAACACATCCTGTTGTTGGATAACAACCCGGGGGGCAAGGAGATCATCAATACACTGTTCAGGGTCTTCCATACCATAAAAGGCTCCTCGGCCACCATGGGCTACACCAAACTGGCAGAGACCGTGCATAGAATGGAAGATCTGCTGCAGGATATGAGAGACGGCCGGGTCATCGCTGATTTAAATACGGTACAACTCTTATTCGCATGCCATGATTTCATCGAAAGGGTTATCGAGCAAATAAGCAGCACCGGCAGCGGGGAGGACATCGAGTGTTCATATATTATTGCGCAACTCGATAGCTACGAGAAAAAGCAGGCTGCTGCCAGCGAAGAACCGGCTGTCTCAGTGCAGGAGATCAGGGTGTCCTGTGATGAATTGACGGTGAACCCCTCTGAATTGGAGTATATAAAGAAAAAAGCAACATTGGACTATGTCCCTTATATAGTCGGCCTGACATTGGCGCCCGATTGTCTTTTCAAAACCATCAGGGCTTGGATGGCATTCGAACAGCTCGAACGGATTGCAGAGATTGTTAAATCCTCTCCCATCAAGCCCAGGAAACAGGAATTTGACAGCGGTATGTTCGTTTTTGAAAGTTCAGACATCAAAGCCCTGGTAATATCCACCAAGACCGGCGCAGAAATATGGAATCATCTTCACCAATCACTGATGGAAATTGAACAGATCAGGGTAGATGAATACGCTGTTAATCAAGAAAGGGACGTCAATATCATCGACAGCATTATTGAAGGTAAGGCTGACGGCAACTTACCCGGTTTGCAGTTTCCGGCTTCCATAGTAAAAGAGATCAAAAATCAAGTCTCACTGTCCGAAATAGCTTGTCTGGATGTGCTATCTGATCTCGAGGATCGGAACCTCATCAACAGCATCTGGCACCCCTTTCACATCATCAAGGAATTGTCTGCCCACATAAATCATACGATGATTTACAATATTGCCGCCGGCACCGAAAAGTTTCTCGATGTTTTCCTGACAAAAAAAGACAACCTGGACGGCAACCACCTGAATACCGTTATCGAATCCCTGGCATCTGTAAAAGCGCTGTGCGATGATGCCTCATTGCTGTCAAGCAAAGAATACCTGAAGGATATTGACCGGCATCTGGGTTCGATGTTCCGTTATGCCGACGGCATGACGGAAAAAACCGCATCGCCCGGCCTGAATCCCAAACCGAATAAGTTAAAGCTGGGCGAGATCCTGATGCAGGAAGGAGTAGTTGATCAGCAAGGCCTCGATTACCTGGTTGACAAACAGCGACAGAGTTACCCGGGACTCAAGTTCGGACAGGTGGTCCTGAAAGAAAAAAAAGCAAGCCTGAAAAAAATTGTTGATGCGCTGAGCATACAATCCGGTGCGGCCAAAGTCGATCAAAAAAGTCAACCTCTGATCCGGATTTCTGAACAGAAAGTAGACTGCCTGGTCGATATGCTCGGCGAACTGCTGATCATACAATCCCTTCATAAGCAGGAAGTCAGTGACCTGCAGGTGGAGTCGGGGTTGGACAGCAGGTTGAACAATATTTTGAGAATGGAACGGATCACCAAGGACATTCAGACTGTTGCGATGTCCCTGAGGATGGTATCGCTCAGACAGACATTCCATAAACTGCTCCGGATTGGACGCGATACGGCAAACGAACTCCACAAGGATGTCACTATAATCCTATCGGGCGAAGACACCGAGATCGACCGCAGCGTAGTCGAAAAAATTCAGGACCCGCTGATGCATATCGTCAGGAATGCCATCTCACATGGCATCGAAGCACAAAAAGGACGGCTCGCCCGTAACAAACCGGCCCAGGGACAGGTGCGCATCAACGCTTATAACAAAAGAGGTTTTGTCTATATCGAGGTCATAGATGACGGACAAGGCCTGCAGATAGAAAATTTGTACCAGGCGGCGAGGGAGAAAGGCCTCATCGATCCCCACCGGAGCTATTGCGATGATGAAGTTCTGAGATTTATCTATATACCCGGCTTTTCCACCCATGAGAATATCGATAGCATCTCCGGACGCGGGGTCGGCATGAATGTGGCGGAAACAGGGATCCAGGGCATTGGGGGCAAGATCGAAATAGCCAACCGTCCGGGCAACGGATGCGCCTTCATTCTGAAAATCCCGATCAACCTGGCAACCATCAACGGAACTATTGTTGACGTGTTTGGCGGACGCTACATCCTGCCGACGCTCAACATCAAACAGGTGTTGAAGCCGGATGCGCCGCAGTGGGTCATGATCAAGGGAAAACCGGATATGATCAGGATACGCAAGGAAATCATTCCCATGATACCAATCAATAATATACTCGGCCTAAATGACAATACCGCTGATTTCAGGGATGCCTTGATCATAGTGCTGGAACTGGAGAATACGTTGAAAGCCCTGCCTGTCAAAAGTGTGCTGGGGAAACAGGAGATAGTCGTCAAGCCGCTGGGAACCGAGTTTCGCAACCTGGATTTCATCTCAGGGGCTACGATACTGGGCGATGGCAGGGTGTCGCTCATTCTCGATATCGAGACGCTATTCAAGTTCAATACAGGGGCAACAGCTATAAATAGCTGATCTCAGGTACATCCGTTATGTAGTGGTAGGACGAAATATGGATGAAAATATTGAAAAATACTTCCTGCAACCTGGTTATATATTTTTCAGTGAGACGCCGCATTTAATCTATACTGTCCTCGGCTCATGCGTTTCGGTGTGTTTGTGGGACTGTAGGCAACGATTCGGCGGAATCAACCATTATATCTATGGCAGTGACGGTCAAAACAATAGGAGCGCCAAATACGGGGACATATCGATCCGTTACCTGGTCAGGCTGATGGTTGAGGCGGGTTCATTGAAGCAGTTCATCAGGGCGCATATTATCGGCGGAGGGCTGAACCCCGAATTGAGTTCTACAGTTGGCGAGGAAAATATCCTGATCGCCGAAGAGGTGCTAAAAAGCTATCATATTGCCGTTCTGACGCGCGACACCGGAGGGCACACCGGCAGAAAGCTCGTGTTCAACAATGAAAGCGGAAAGATCCTGGTCTATAAAGGGATAAGCGTCAGAAGGGATGATTGGTATCGCTGAGCGCAGCAGGATCAAGGTGCTTATTGTCGATGACTCTGCCCTGGTGCGAAAAATACTGACCGACGAGTTGTCGGCTGACCCCGGAATCGAGGTTGTCGGAACTGCGCTCGACCCGTACATCGCCAGGGATAAAATTGTGCTGGACGAGCCCGATGTGGTGCTGCTCGATATTGAAATGCCCAGGATGGATGGGCTCACTTTCCTGGAGATACTGATGAAACACCATCCACTGCCTGTCATTATCGTAAGTTCTCTTTCGCAGCGCCAGAGCGATGTCGCTATTAGAGCACTGGATCTGGGAGCGGTTGATGTCTTGGCCAAACCAGACACAGCATATTCTGTCAGTGATCTGAGTGAGCAGTTGATCGAGAAAATTAAAGCTGTATCGGAAATTAAGCGGTTTAAAACAGGAGGGGCCATAAAGGATTCAGTTCCGGCGCCAACAGTGAGTTCAGCGGCCATGCTCAAAACGACCAACAAGATCGTGGCGATAGGCGCCTCCACCGGTGGCACCGAGGCCATCAAGGATATACTCATCCAGTTGCCGGTTGATATGCCTCCCATGCTGGTTGTGCAACACATGCCGCAATACTTTACCAAATCTTTTGCTGAGAGGCTGAATTCTGTGTGTAAGTTGGAAGTAAAGGAGGCCGATGATAAGGAACTGGCTGCGCCGGGAAAAGTCTTGATTGCTCCGGGCAATAAGCATATGGTGTTGAAGTGCAGTGGAGCAAACTACTATATTGAGGTAAAGGATGGTCCACTGGTTTTCCATCAACGCCCCTCTGTAGAGGTGTTGTTCAGATCGGTTGCCAAATATGCGGGCCGCAATGCGATCGGTATTATCCTGACGGGCATGGGGAAAGACGGCGCCAGGGGCTTGTTGGACATGAAAGAGGCCGGTGCATTCACCATTGCACAAGACGAAAAGAGCAGCGTTGTTTTTGGCATGCCAAAGGAGGCCATCGCGCTGGGCGCGGCAATGAAAGTGGCAGCGCTGCACGGCATTCCCCAGGAGCTGATCAGCGCTTTAAGCTAACCCGTCACTGATGTGCTCTACCTCCAATTAAGAGGTGGTGGCGGGAGGGGGACGAGCGTTAACAATAAGAAGTCTTACCAAAACAATTATAAAAGGAGTGTAGATGATGCGTATTCTGATCGTGGACGATGCACTGTTCATGCGGGTTACTCTGGAAAAGATCTTGACCAAAGAAGGCCATGAGGTTGTAGGTCACGCAGGCAACGGTCTAGAAGCGCTGGCAGCCTATAAAAAACTTAAACCCGACCTGGTCACAATGGATATGAGCATGCCGGAAATGGATGGGGTCAAGGCTGTCGGTGAGCTTAAAAAAATTGATCCCGACGCCAAAGTGATCATGGTTTCGGCGATGGCTCAGGAGATGATCGTCAAAGATGCCATTATTGCCGGAGCATTGGATTTCATTTTAAAACCCTTCAAACCTGAGAAAGTCCTGGAGTCAGTCGGCAGGATTGCCAAAAGGATTTAAAGCGCCAACATCTTCGATATCATCAACGGAACGGGCAACAACTATCAGATGCCGGTGGCCACATGTCTCTTGCAAAACACACCACCGTTTCCTTTACCGTAACACATTGTTCGAGAGAGCAGGCTGGGGTCAATCATTCACTCCGTCTGCGGAAGGCAGTGTGCCAAGAATGCATTATCAGCAGTTGTTCTGATGATATTGATTCGCAGCCGAAGGGCAATTGTCTGTTTGGTATTAAACTGGGAAATTTATGTAAATTAAGATTTTCTAAAACCAATTGGAGTCAGGGAAACTACGAGATTAAGAGATAAAGCGAGCAGGCTTTATGCAGTTAACCGAGGGAAGTTTATTTTGTCTATGGCAAGATCTAGAAATCATCATTCTGCTATCTGATTGTGATAAAATGAAAATGTGTACATCGCTTAGTTTCGAAAGTGGTCGCTTTCAACGATGCCTGGTCGCTTTGACCGGAATACGAAGCTACTGTCACTTCGTATAATCCAATATACTGCTTTTCCCCTGGGATCAGCCCAATATCGCTGTTTCCTCCCGCTCTAAATATATTGCCTTAATATTCGAAACGTTAATTTCCCTCCTGCTCAAATAGCGTTTATTCAGGAAAAAAGCCGCAACATCCTGTTTCTGGCGACTCAATACCAAATCACCTCAGGTCCAACTGCCCCAGTTCTTTCGGCAGTCTAAGAGGCATTGGTGACAGCGCTGTTGGAATTGCTTATGAACCATCTTACCCCAGGATCTGTATTAATCCACATCAAGTGTACCCACTCACTGGCAAAGGTCGTGAAAAAACATGAGCGATACCAACGGGATCAGCGATTACGACCGGTACCTCTTTCACGAGGGCACTCATGTCCGAAGCTATCGCATATTGGGTGCGCACCTGACCGTCCGGGACGGACTTGAGGGGGTACGGTTTGCGGTCTGGGCGCCCAACGCAATAGAAGTGCGCCTGGTAGGGGAATTCAATAGTTGGCGTGGGAATGAGCACCTGATGCAATGCCTGGCCGGTTCTGGTATCTGGGAGTTGTTCGTGCCGTCTATCGCCGCAGGGATGGTTTATAAATACGAAATTGTTACCAGGCAAGGCGAACGGAAACTGAAAGCCGACCCGTATGCTTTCTGGGCGGAAGTACGGCCCGGCACGGCCTCGAAGGTTTTTCCACTGGATGATTACCACTGGCGGGATGACCGGTGGCGGGAAGGGAAGCCTGCCGCCGGCGGCGTTTGCCAGCCGCTATCCATCTACGAAGTGCACCTGGGGTCATGGCGCCGGAATCCGGACCGAACATTTTACTCCTATCGCCGGTTGGCTGACGAACTGGTGGATTATGTCGCCGAAATGGCCTTTACTCATATTGAGGTATTGCCGCTGGCCGAGCATCCCCTTGACCGCTCCTGGGGCTATCAGGCGACCGGCTATTACGCTCCCACCAGCCGGTACGGCAATCCTGACGATTTCAAGTATTTCGTGGACAAATGCCATCAGCGGGGTATCGGCGTGATCATGGATTGGGTTCCGGGTCATTTTTGCAAGGACGATCTTGGCCTGCGGCTGTTCGATGGCTGTCCGCTCTATGAGAGCGGATATCCGGGGTTAGCGGAGAATCAGGGGTGGGGTTCACTGAATTTTGATTTTACCCGGCCGGAAGTGTGGAGTTTTCTGATCGGGAACGCCATGTACTGGTTTGACATTTTTCATATCGACGGCCTGAGGGTGGATGCAGTAGCCAATATGCTGTATCGTGATTTCGGCAAACAACCGGGAGAATGGCTGCCCAACCGCTATGGCGAAAAAGAGAATCTGGAAGCAATCGAGTTTATAAAAAAACTGAACGAAGTAGTCCATTATAACTACCCGCAGGCCCTGGTGCTTGCCGAGGAGTCGACCGCCTGGCCGCTGCTCACCAGGCCGGTCTATCTGGGGGGACTGGGCTTCGACTATAAATGGAACATGGGGTGGATGAACGATTCCTTGAGATACATCTCTCTGGATCCTGTTTATCGTAAATGGAAGCATGACATATTGACCTTTTCTCTACTGTACGCTTTTTCGGAAAATTTCTTGCTTCCATTGTCCCATGACGAAGTTGTCCACGGCAAGAAGTCCTTGCTTGACAAGATGCCGGGGGATTACTGGCAACAATTCGCCAATTTGAGAGCTTTTTACGGTTACTTTATGGCCCATCCCGGCAAAAAACTGCTGTTTATGGGCGGAGAGTTCGGCCAGTTCAGCGAATGGAGTGAAGAGCGGTCATTGGATTGGATGTTACTTGATTTCGAGATGCACGCCAAGATGAAACAGTATGTCCGGGACCTCAATCGTTTTTACCGCCAAGACCCGGCTTTCTGGCAGGCGGATGAAAACTGGCAGGGATTCGAATGGATCGACTGCCACGATGCATCCCAGAGCATCATCAGTTTTCTGCGTAAATCCAGTGACGGAGAGTTTACTGTGGTGTTATGCAATTTTACTCCGGTGGTGCGGCACAGTTACCGGATTGGTGTTCCCAAGCCCGGAAGGTACCATGATGTATTCAACAGCGATTTATCCCTGTATGGCGGGTCCGGGGTGGGGAACCGGGACCTGGTGGCGGATGAAACGCCCTTGCACAACCAGCCGTATTCAATAAGCGTTACTGTGCCGCCACTAGCTACCATATATATGAAATGCGAGGTTATTCAGGACGATTAGGGGGAAGGAGGGTGTTCAATGCGCGGCAAGGAATGGGTGGCCATGATTTTGGCCGGCGGTCAGGGCAGCAGGTTGGGCGTGCTTACCGATACCCTGGCGAAACCGGCGGTGCCTTTCGGTGGAAAATACCGGCTGATTGATTTTTCGCTAAGCAATTGTTTCCACTCGGATATTGATACGGTTGGCGTTTTAACCCAGTACCGGCCACTGGAATTGCATAGGTATATCGGCATCGGCAGCCCGTGGGACCTTGACCGGAATGCGGGCGGAGTTTTTATCCTGCCTCCGTTCGTCCAGACCAGGGGGGGCGGATGGTACAAGGGCACGGCCAATGCCATCCACCAGAACGCCTTTTTCATTGATCAGTACTCCCCGCAGTATGTCCTGGTTTTGTCCGGCGACCACATTTATAAAATGGACTATTCGTTGCTGTTGAAGTTTCATAAAGAAGCGAAAGCCGACGCTACCATCGCGGTGATCGCAGTGCCCTTGAAGGAGGCTAGCCGCTTCGGCGTCGTCAACGCCGGCCCGGATGGGCGTGTTGTCAAATTTGAGGAGAAACCCCGGGAGCCTAAAAGCAATCTGGCTTCGATGGGAGTGTATCTTTTTACCTGGGATGTGTTGAAGACCTATCTGCAGCAAGACGATCAAGACCGGGACTCGGCTCATGACTTCGGAAAAAACGTCCTGCCCGCCATGTTGAAAGATGGCCTGAAAATGATGGCTTATAGATTTGAAGGCTACTGGAAAGACGTCGGTACGATCGAGAGCCTTTGGGAAGCCAACATGGATCTGCTCAGCGATGCTCCCCAACTGGATCTGTATGACGCCGGCTGGCGAATTTTTTCGGTCAACCCCACCTCACCACCCCATTTGGTGGCTCCAAGCGGTAAAGTCAAGTGCTCGCTGGTCAGCGTGGGCTGCCTTATTTTTGGCGAAGTCGATCATTCGGTATTATTTGCCGGAGTCGAAATCGGGCACGGGGCGATCATCAAGGATTCTGTCGTGATGAATGAAGCCAAAATTGGAGCGGGTGCATATCTCGAAAAAGCCATTGTCGGGCCTAAAGCCGTTATCGAGGAGAATTGCCAGATCGGTACGGTTACCGCACGACCTGGCAGCGAAGCCAAAATCAGCGTCGTCGGGCCGCAGGTCACGATACCCGCGAGCACTGTAGTGCCTGCCGGCGCCATAGTTGATCAGACAAGCGTCCTTCTCCAGACGACATGAAGGGGGGAGCAGGGGATGAAAAATGTGCTGGGGATAATCAATTTGCATGAGAATGAGGAACTCTTAAAGGAGCTTACACATCAACGCCCGCTGGCCACCGTCCCCTTCGGCGGCAGGTTCCGCCTGATCGATTTTATCCTGTCCAATATGGTAAATTCGGGCATCCACGCTGTCGGTATCGTGGCCAAACAACAATACCGGTCCCTGACAAACCATTTACGCTCAGGCAAGGAGTGGGATCTGGCCCGCAAGCGGGACGGGCTCTTTCTGCTGCCGTCTGAACATATGCACTATGCCAACAGCATTTATAAAGGCGATCTGGAACAGTTCCACAACCATGCCGACTTTTTCAGAGGAAGCAGCCAGGATTATGTCCTGATCGCCTGCAGCCACATTATCTACAACTTCAATTTCAACGAGGCCTATCAGGCCCATTTGGAAAGCCAAGCTGATATCACCATCCTGTATAAAGAGGAGCAGCCCCGTCCCGGGAAAACCTTCTACATGGCCACCCTGGTAACGGTTGGTGATGACGGGTGGGTCACTGACATGGAGGTGAAATCAGGCAAGGTCGCCGGGGGAAGGATTGGCCTGGAGGCCTTCATCATGTCCAAGGAACTGCTGCTGCAGATTATTGATGATTGCGTGGCCAGAGGCGAATTTGATTTAACCAAGGAAGGTATTATCAAAAGGATTCACCGTTACAAAATTCTCGGCTTTCCGTTCCGGGGCTACATGGCCAAGATCAATTCCATCCAGGATTATTTCCGGGCCAGCATGGAACTGCTGAACCTGGACGTATGGTTGGAACTGTTCAATGAATCGGGCCCCATCTACACCAAGGTAAAGGACGAAGCGCCGGCGAATTACCGGGAGCAGGCGGCGGTCCGCAATGCCCTGGTGGCCAATGGCTGCATCATTGAAGGGCGGGTGGAGAATAGCCTGCTGTTTCGCGGCGTGAGGGTCCATAAAGGGGCGCACATCAAAAACAGCATCATCATGCAGAAAGGCCAGATTGGCATCAACGCAGTGCTGGAGAATGTGATCTGCGACAAAGACGTGACCATTACCGATGGTAAACGCCTGTCAGGCGATAAAAATTATGTCATGGTAATTGAGAAAGGGATGGTGGTTTAAATGAAGCCGGTATTATTTGTTGCTGCCGAGGCCGTTCCCTTTGTCAAAACCGGCGGGTTGGGCGATGTAGTAGGCTCGCTGCCCAAGGAGCTGAAAGCTCAGGGGGGGGATGTACGGATCATTCTGCCCAAGTACGAGGATATTCCACTTTCTTGGCAGGAAAAAATGATCTTCCGCACCAATGTCACCGTGCAACTTGGGTGGCGGCAGCTATATTGCGGACTCATGTCACTGGAACACGAGGGGCTGACCTACTATTTCATCGATAATGAATCTTATTTCAAGCGGCGGGGGTTATACGGCTTTGCCGACGACGCCGAGCGCTTCGCCTTTTTTTGCCGGGCGGTGCTTGAAGTGTTGCCTCATCTAGGATTTAAACCCGCCATCCTGCATTGCCATGACTGGCATACCGCCATCCTGCCCGTACTGCTGCAAGCGCACTACCGCGGCAGGGCCGGTTATACCGGTCTGCACTCGGTGCTGACGATGCACAACATCGATTACCAGGGAATCTTCGACCCGGTGGTGCTGGAAGATCTGCTGGAACTGGATAAGTCCGCATATTTTACCGCCGATAAACTGGAGTTTCACGGCAGGGTTAACTATTTAAAAGGCGGCATTGTCTGCGCTGACGCCATCACCACCGTGAGCAAGACTTACGCCCGGGAGATTCTGACGGCCGAGGGAGGTGAGCAATTGGACGGAATACTGCGCCGGCGGCAGAATGATCTCTATGGCATCCTGAACGGCATCGACTATGAAATGTATAATCCCGAAGGCGACAATTTGCTTTATAAGAAATATAGCTGGCAGTCAGTGGAACGGAAGCAGGCAAATAAATTAAAGCTGCAGGCGTCTCTTGGCTTGCCGGTCAACCCGTTGCTGCCGCTGATCGGCATGGTTACCAGGCTGGTGACCGTCAAAGGGCTCGATCTGATCGCTGCCGTATTGGACGATCTGATGGCCTTGGATTTGCAGGTCGTGATCCTCGGGATGGGGGAGGAGAAATACGAGAGCATGTTTCGGGTCGCCGCCCACCGTTATCCAGAGAAGCTGTCGGCCAACCACTATTTTGATGATTCCCTGGCCCACCGGATCTATGCAGCATCCGACATCTATCTGATGCCATCCCTCTCCGAGCCCTGCGGCATAAGCCAACTGATCGCCCTCCGCTACGGCGCCGTGCCGGTGGTGCGGGAGACCGGCGGCCTCAAAGATACCGTTGTCGCATTTGATGAATACACTGGTGAAGGAAATGGATTTAGTTTTCCTCATTACAACGCCCAGGAGATGTTGTACACTATTAGTCGTGCTATCAGCTTCTATCATGACAAGGATGTTTGGCCTAAAATCATGAAGACGGCCATGGCTTCTGATTTCGGCTGGCAGCGCTCGGCGGCGGAGTACGCCGCCCTGTACGACACCATTCAAACGCAGCGAAGCGGAGTTTGAATTATTGGAACACCTCCAAAGGGAGATGGGGGACGGGGGTAGCTATGTTTGCAGATAAGGAATGGTTCAAAGACGCATTTATCGAAAGACTACAGATGTTATACGGAAAACCCTTGGAAGAAGCTTCGGTGCAGGACCAATATACTGTTTTGGGCACCCTGATCCGCGACCTGATCGGCCAGCGTTGGGTGAATACCAACCGGCAGTACGGCGATAAAAAGGAAAAACAGGTTTATTATTTTTGCATCGAGTTTTTACCGGGACGCCTGCTCGATACTTATGTCCGCGACCTCGGGGTGAGGGAAAGCTGGATGGATGCGCTCGACGAACTGGGGATCGACTACGCCGGGCTGGAGAGGCAGGAGAGGGATGCCGGACTGGGCAACGGCGGGTTGGGGCGGCTGGCGGCCTGCTTTTTGGACTCGATGGCAGCGCTGGGGTTGCCTGGTCACGGGTGCGGCATCCTCTATAAATATGGTCTTTTTGAGCAGAAAATCATCGGCGGCGACCAGGTCGAACGACCGGATAACTGGCTGGATGATGGAAATATATGGTTGTATCGCAAGATCGACAAGGCGGTCAGGGTCAAGTTCGACGACACCCAGGTGCTGGCTGTGCCCTATGATATTCCCATATCCGGTTTTGGTAACAACACGGTGAATACCTTGCGGCTATGGAGCGCCGAGGCGATCGAAGCCGGCTTCGATCTTACTGCTTTCAATCAGGGCAACTACTTGGAAGGAGTGGAATACAAGTATTCGGTGGAGGCGATCTCCGAGATCCTCTATCCCGACGATAGCTTCTACGAGGGGCGGCTGCTCCGGCTCAAACAGCAGTATTTCCTTGTTTCGGCCGGCATCCAGAGCATCGTCCGCTATATCAAGCAACACCACGGCAGTGTTGTTTACCTCGCCGAAAAGGCGGCCATTCATATCAACGACACCCACCCGGCCTTGGCGGTGCCGGAATTGATGCGCATCCTCATGGACGAGGAAGGCCTTGGTTGGGATGATGCCTGGCAGATTACCACCGGCGCCATTTCCTATACCAACCATACCATTATGCCTGAGGCGCTGGAAAAATGGCCGATCGATATTTTTCAGCACCTGTTGCCCCGTATCTATGAGATTGTGCACGAGATCAACGAACGTTTCTGCAAGGACCTGTGGCATTATTACCCCGGCGACTGGGGCCGGATTGGCGCCATGGCGATTACGGCTGATGGCTACGTTAAAATGGCCCACCTGGCGGTTGTTGGCAGCCACAGCGTCAACGGCGTGGCTGCAATTCATACCGAGATCCTGAAGAAAGAAGTTTTAAAGCTGTTTTATCAATTTACACCCTATAAATTTAATAACAAGACCAACGGGATTACCCACCGCCGCTGGCTGCTGCAGGCCAACCCCCAATTGGCGCAGGTGATCACCGATACCATCGGCCCAAGCTGGATCGATCACCCTACCGATCTGAAACGGCTCAGATATTACGCCCAAGATGAAACGTTCCAGGAGCAACTGGCAGTCGTTAAAGCCAAAAAAAAACAAGCACTGGCTAATTTTGTCGAAGAGCAATACAATATTAAAATTGATGTTGATTCGATTTTCGATGTCCACGTGAAAAGGGTTCATTTATATAAACGCCAGTTGTTGAACGCCCTGCGGATCATGGAACTGTATAACCGTCTGAAAGAGAATCCTAACCTGGACGTTGTTCCACGTACCTTTATTTTCTCCGGCAAGGCGGCCCCTGGCTACTTGATGGCGAAAAAAATCATCAAACTGATCACCACCTTGGCGGTAGTGATCAATAACGACGTGTCCATCAACAACAAGATCAAGGTAGTATATATCGAAAACTACGGGGTCTCGCTGGCCGAACTGATCATTCCCGCCGCTGACGTGAGCGAACAGATTTCCACCGCCAGTAAGGAGGCTTCGGGCACAGGCAACATGAAGTTGATGATGAACGGGGCGGTTACCGTGGGAACCATGGACGGGGCTAACGTCGAGATCTGGGAAGTGGTGGGTGATGACAATATCCTGATCTTTGGTCTGAGGGCGGATGATGTCCTTTCCATTTGCCAAAATGGTCAGTGCAACCCCCGGACGTTTTATAGCAGCGACGCCCGTCTCCGCAAAACCGTCGACCAACTGATTGACGGCACGCTGCCTGTTGCTCCTGGAGAATTCCAGCCAGTTCATGATTACCTGGTTTATCAGGGGGAATTCTTTGAACTGCAGGATTTCAACTCCTATCTCGAGGCGCAGGCGAAGGCGGACACCCTTTTCCGCGACGTCCGGATCTGGCGGCGCATGATGGCAAACAACATCGCCGGTTCGGGCGTGTTCTCCAGCGACAATACGGTGATGGAATACGCTATCGATATCTGGCAAATTCGTCCGGTAATTGTCACTACTTCGGAGCCAGGAGTCAAAAAGACAATAGCCGGTAGTTGGATGCGGAGGAAAAAGAACCGGTGAAAACAAATCAGAAGTCAGACCTAGTGCGTGGCGTGTCATATTGGGAACGTTGAAAAACCGCCTGGGGGATACTTACCGGAAAGGGCAATAAACCGGACTACGTCCGGCCTTGCACTCCAGGCCAGGCCGGGGCCTGGTTGCGGAGGAAAGAATGCGGACTACAAGAATACTTGAATAGGAATACTTGATCAGTAGCAACTATCGCTGAAAGATGGTGGCACTTTTGACTCAAGACTGGCTGGTGCATCATTCCCGCATGCCGCAATATCGCAGCCCTTTCGGGGCTGTCTCCTGCAATACCAAAGTGTCATTGTCCCTCGCCGTAAACGGATGCCGCCCGCTAGAGGCGGTATATTTGCGGACCTGGCGCGACGGCGGCGGCGAGGAGCTTGTGCCCATGGAGCCGGCAGGCCAACAGGATGGCCGCATCCTCTATGGCGCCACCTGCACTGTCCCCGACGAGCCATGCATTGTCTGGTACTATTTTATTATCCACAGCGGCGGAGCAGTGTCTTATTACGGCAACAACCCGGAGGGAACGGGGGGCCTGGGGGCAACCGCCGCCGTCCCGCCGCCGTCTTTCCAGATTACCGTCTATCTTCAGGATGCAGCCACTCCCGACTGGTTTAAAAATGCCGTCGTCTACCAGATTTTTGTCGACCGGTTTTTCAACGGCCATCACGGCGGCAGCATCACCAACTGCAAAAAAGGCAGTCTCCTTCATCCCTACTGGAGCGATTTCCCGATCTATGTCCGGGAGCGGGAGACGGGCCGGATCCTGGCCTATGATTTCTTTGGCGGCAACCTGGCGGGAGTGATGGCCAAGCTGCCCTACCTCAAGAGCCTCGGTATCAGCGCCATCTATTTCAACCCGCTGTTCGAAGCGCCCAGCAACCATAAATACGATACCGCCGACTACAAAACCATCGATCCCATGTTCGGCAGCAAAGATATATTTCGTGAGCTGTGCGAACAGGCCGGTCAAATGGGTATCGCCATCATCCTCGATGGCGTCTTCAGCCATACCGGCAGCGATAGCATCTATTTCAACAAAGAAGGCAACTACCCGGGTCTGGGGGCCTGGCAGTCGCCCGAATCCCCATACTATTCCTGGTACCGCTTTAAGAAATACCCTGATGAATATGAGTCCTGGTGGGGCGTGGATACTCTTCCGAATGTCAACGAAATGGAGCCATCCTACCGGGAGTTCATCATCCACGGAGGGGACAGTGTATTAAAACACTGGATGAGGCTGGGCGCCAAGGGCTGGCGGCTGGATGTGGTCGATGAACTGCCTGACAGGTTTATCCGCGAGTTCCGGCAGGTCATGAAAGAGACCGACCGGGACAGCGTGCTCATCGGTGAAGTCTGGGAAGACGCTTCCCACAAAGCCAGCTATGATGAACTGCGCGGCTACCTGCGCGGCGATGAGTTGGATTCGCCCACCAACTACCCTTTTCGCCTGATCGCCCTGGATTTTCTGCTTGGCAGGCAGGATGCCGGCGTTACCAGGGAAAGGCTGCTGAGCCTCTACGAAAATTACCCGCGGCAGCATTTTTACGCATCACTCAACCTTATTGGCAGTCATGATCGGGTCCGGATTCTGACCTTGCTCGGCGGACATGAGGCGCAGCCCGATCTGCCCTATGGCGAGCAGCTCAAACGGCGCCTGTCATTAAGCGAACGCCAACTCGCCATGGCCAGGCTGAAACTTCTGGTGCTGTGGCAGATGACCTTCCCGGGAGTGCCCCATATTTATTACGGCGATGAGGCGGGGCTGGAGGGATACGACGATCCGCTCAACCGATGCACTTTCCCCTGGGGCCGGGAAGAAAAAAGCCTGATTGACTGGTATCAAAAGATGATCGCTATCCGCAACTCCTGGGGCGTGCTGAGAACGGGCCACTGGCACTCGCTCGCCGTTCACCCCGATGTATCTGGGTACGTTCGCCTGACGGATAATGCCAGGGATGCCTTCGGGAACCCCTGTGAGGAGAATACGGCGGTGGTGCTGCTCAACCGCAGCCAGGAGGAAGTCACGGTTGCCTGCGACCTCAGCCCGTGGTGCCGGGGGATGCTTTTTGACGTCTTGGCTGATGAGAGCGAGGTGGCGGTGGGCGATGGCCGGGTCGACCTGACGCTGAAGCCCCTGGAGGGAAAATTGCTGCTGGCCCGGGTGGCGCGGCAGCAGAACGAATGCGGCATCCTGTGCCATCTCACATCGCTGCCTTCAGGCCACGGTATCGGCGGTCTCGGCGAAGAAGCCCGCTCATTTATAGACTTCCTGGCGGCGGCAAGGCAGAACTATTGGCAGATACTGCCTTTAAACCCTGCCGGCTTTGGCGGCTCTCCCTACCAGAGCGTATCTGCCTTTGCCTGCGAGTCGTTGTTCATCGATGTCGATACCCTGGTAACAGAGGGATTGCTGCAAGAAGGGGAGGTGGCGGCCGCCTGGCGGGCACACGGCATCGGGTTGCTGCCCGCCACCAGGGTCGATTATGCTGCGGTCAGTGGCTACAAGGGACAATTGTTTCGTCTTGCCTTCGAGCGTTTCGGCGCTGCCAAGCGGGACAAAGAGCTGGCTGCATTTGTGTCAGCCAACCGGTTCTGGCTGCCCGATTATGCCCTGTATATGGCCCTGGCCGGACATTTCGGCGAGGACGCCTGGCAGCGCTGGCCGGAGCAGATCGCCCGCCGGGAGCGAAGTGCCTTGGAAAGTTACGCCTGTTTGCTGGCAAGCGAGATCGACTATCATTTTTTTTTACAATATATGTTTTGCAGGCAGTGGCAGGCGCTCCGGGAATATGCCAGGGACAAAGGGATCAGGATCATCGGCGACCTGCCGATATTTGTGGCCCACCACAGCGCCGACGTCTGGGCGCACCGCCGGCTTTTTAAACTGGACGGCTGGGGCAACCCTGAGGCGGTGGCCGGCGTGCCGCCTGATTATTTCAGTACAACCGGCCAGTTGTGGGGCAACCCGGTGTATCGCTGGCAGGAGATGGCTAAAGACAATTTTTGCTGGTGGCGCCAGCGCCTGGCCAGTCTGCTCACCCTGGTGGACATAATCCGTATCGATCACTTCCGGGGCTTTGAAGGCTGCTGGGAAGTGCCGGCGGGTGCAGCGACGGCGGAAAACGGACGCTGGGTCAAGGGGCCGGGCAAGCGCTTTTTTGAATGTATGGAGCGCTACTTCCCCCTCCTGCCGATCATCGCCGAGGACCTGGGGGTCATCACCCCCGCTGTGGCTGCCATGCGCCAAAGCTTCGGCTATCCCGGCATGAAGGTGCTGCAGTTCGCCTTTGCCCAGGACAGCAGCGGCCATACCGAACCGCTGGGCTGCGACCGTGATGTGGTGGTTTATACCGGGACGCACGACAACGACACCACCTTGGGCTGGTACCGGCAGTGTGCCGCAAATGGCGACACTGCAGCCATCGATCAGTACCTGGGTATGGATGCCCGAACTGGCGCTGACGGTGTGGCCCGGCGGTTGGTGGAACTGGCCTATCAATGCAAGGCTGGTATCGCCGTCATCCCTCTGCAGGACATCTTGGAGTTGGGCAGCGAAGCCAGGATGAATACCCCGGGGACGGTGGGCGGAAACTGGGAGTGGCGCTGCGAATCCGGGGTGCTGACGCCGGAACTGGCCGCTGATTTAGCGTCGCTGGCGGCGAAGCACCGGCGGGGGGCAGTATGACATTTTCCCTGAGGAGTTCTCGTCGCTTATCAATATCCGTCTAGTGCAAGGAATTTTTGCCGCCCTGCTCGTGCCGGGAGCCCTGGCAGTCATCAACACCAATTTTCCGAAGAACATACGCGGCTTGGCCATCGGAAGATGGACGGCCTGGTCCTCGATTATTAGGGAAGTGACTGTCAATGGGACGCAAAGCGACTTTTCAGGTAACAGGCATGACTTGTGCCTCCTGCGCGGCGGGTATCGAGGCCACGCTGTCCCGCTTGCCCGGCGCGGCCTCCGTTCAGGTCAACTCCGCTACCGAGAAGGCCTCAGTGGAGTATGATCCGGCCCTGTTGGATGAAAAAACGATGATCGAAAAGATCAGGGGTCGGGGCTATGGAGTAGTCACGCCCCGCTACGACGTTGGCGTCACCGGCATGACCTGCGCTGCCTGCGCGGCCAGGATCGAGCGGGGCCTCAGGAGCTTGCCCGGCGTTCTGGACGCCAATGTCAACCTGGCCCTGAACAGGGCATCCGTCGTCTACAACCAGGCCGAGCTGGGCCCGGGGGAGATCAGGGCAAAGATCGTGGGTACCGGCTACGGCGCCTTTGAACTGGAAGAGGGGGGACGGGCCGAAAAGGACGAGCGTGCCAGGGAGATAACCCGACTGCGTCTCCTGTTCGTGGCCAGCGTGGTATTTTCCGCTCCCCTGGTGGTTTACATGCTGGCCATGTTGTTCAACGCCCGCAACTTCCTGCCGCAGTTCTTGTTCAATCCCTACTTCCAGTTTGCCGTGGCTACTCCGGTGCAGTTCTGGCCCGGCCTGTTCTTCTATAAGGATGCCTATTTCGCCCTAAAGAACAAGAGCGCCAACATGGCGGTACTGATCGCCATGGGTACCAGCGCCGCTTATATCTACAGTGTCTGGGCCACCTTCTGGGGCCATCGTGACGTCTATTTCGAGACCGGCGCTCTAATCATCACCCTGGTGCTCCTGGGCAAGATGCTGGAAGCGGTCGCCAAGGGCCGTACTTCCGAAGCCATCAAGAAATTGATGGGACTCCGGCCCAAGACCGCCAGGGTGATCCGCAACGATGTCGAAGTCGAGATCCTGGTGGATGAAGTGGCGGTGGGTGACCTGGTCCTGGTCCGCCCGGGTGAAAAGATCCCGGTGGACGGCGTGGTTCTGGAAGGCAATTCGGCGGTCGACGAATCCATGTTGACCGGGGAGAGTCTTCCCGTGGACAAGGCGCCGGGTGACGAGGTCATCGGAGCCACCATCAATACCCTGGGTCTGCTGAAGATGCAGGCCACCAAAGTGGGCAGGGATACCGCCCTGGCCCAGATCATCCGGATCGTCGAGGAAGCCCAGGGATCGAAGGCGCCAATCCAGCGCATGGCGGACATCATCGCCTCCTACTTCGTGCCGGTGGTGGTGGGCATCGCGATCCTGGCCTTCTTAAGCTGGTTCTTCGTCTTCGATCCCGGCAATTTCACAAGAGCGCTCATGGCCGCCATCGCCGTACTGGTAATCGCCTGCCCCTGCGCCATGGGGCTGGCCACTCCCACTTCGATCATGGTGGGCACCGGCCGGGGGGCGGAAAGCGGCATTTTGATCAAGGGCGGAGAATATTTGGAGAGCACCTATCGTTTGAACGCGATCGTGATGGATAAGACCGGCACCCTCACGCGCGGACACCCCTCGGTGACCGCTCTCTCTCTGGCACCGGGGATGACGCTGACCCGTGAAGAGATCCTGCGCCTGGCCGGCCGCACCGAGGCCGGTTCGGAACACCCCCTGGCCCGGGCAGTGGTTGAATACGCCCGGGCAAACATTGGTGAGGTGCAGGTGGCGGAAGAGTTTCAAGCCGTGCCGGGCCGCGGTGTCCTGGCTACAGTGGACGGATACAGGGCGGCCTTCGGTAACGCCAGGTTCATGAGCGAGCAGGGCATTGACCGCACCGGGATGGATAAATCAACCGAGGCACTGGAAAACCAGGGAGCCACGGCCATGTACCTGGCTCTCGACGGAGCTGTGGCGGCCGTCTTTGGGGTGGCCGACACGCTGAAGGAGAATGCCGCCGAGGTGGTGGCGGAACTTAAGGAAATGGGCATCGAGGTCTGGATGATCACCGGCGACAACCGCCGTACGGCTCAGGCCATCGCCCGCCAGGCCGGGGTGGACAACGTGCTGGCGGAGGTGCTGCCGGAGGACAAGGCACGGGAAGTGGCGAGGCTAAAAGAGACCGGCAAGTTGGTCGGCATGGTGGGCGATGGCATCAATGACGCTCCGGCCCTGGCCACTGCAGACGTGGGATTTGCCATTGGCACTGGTACGGACGTGGCCATCGAGGCCGCCGATATCACCCTGATGAGCGGCGATCTGCGCGGCATAGCCGCCAGCATCCGCCTCTCACGGGCCACCATCCGGAACATTCGCCAGAACCTGTTCTGGGCCTTGATTTACAATACCATAGGGATTCCCATAGCATTCGCCGGTCTTTTAAACCCGGTCATTGCCGGAGCAGCCATGGCTTTTTCCTCGGTTTCAGTTGTGAGTAACTCCCTGCGGATGAAGCGCTTCGATCCATTTGCCCGAAAGGGCGGCCCCAAGTGTCCTCAAGCAATGGTCTATTGACGATAGAGGTGGGACAACAACACGATATGACGAATACCCTAAAAACATTGACGCCAGGACAGGTGGTTTGTGATGAGAGAAAAGCTTGTTGGTAACTGCCAGACTACGGCCATGGGGATCATGCCGCACAGCGATGTGGATCGGGCTTTAAAACTGGCCATGAGCTTCGACATTCCCTTTTGGCCGCAGTTGCCCCGGGTGAGCATCTACGAGGATATGTACGTCCAACTCTCGGAGCACATGCCGGGCCTCAGCGTCGATG